>Ga0075471_10003138_pt1 | contig 10760 bp, 7 predicted proteins | sample DEB19_08_DNA_2_FD_74787 | JGI IMG/M metagenome (GOLD analysis project Ga0075471, IMG submission 74787) | Aqueous microbial communities from the Delaware River and Bay under freshwater to marine salinity gradient to study organic matter... | ecosystem: Environmental > Aquatic > Marine > Coastal ... | reverse complement strand
CCTTTTAATACTGCATTTGGTGGTTATTCATTAACAAATAACGTTGGATCTGCTAATAGTTCATTCGGCGCATACGCTTTGCGATACAATGCGGCTGGCATAAATAACACAGCAGTTGGTTATTCGTCGATGTACAATAATTTGACGGGCAATTCAAACAGCGCATTTGGCGGCGGATCTTTATTTGCTTTTAAATTTGGAAATTATAATTCCGCATTTGGAATGTATGCGATGGGAAATAGTCAATCGGGCAATAATAATAGCGCTTTTGGTTATCAATCATTGTATAATAATAAGGCGAATAGCAACAACGCTTTTGGTTATAAAACATTATATAGTAATACAACAGGAACTTATAATTTAGCTTTTGGTCATCAAGCGTTATTTAGCAATACAATTGGAAATTATAATACTTCAGTTGGGCATCAAGCTTTATACTCTAACACAACAAATAGCAATAATGCATTTGGTTATTCTTCATTATATAGTAATACTGCAGGTACTCAAAATACAGCTGTCGGAAATGTAACTTTATATTCTAACACAATTGGTAATTATAATATAGCTGTTGGTCATGCTGCTTTATATAATAACACAACTGGAGTTAAAAATACAGCTGTTGGTTATCAAGCTATGTATAGTAACCAAATTGGATTTTTATCTTGCGCGTTTGGTTATCAAGCTTTATATAATAGCGTTGGTTTTAATGCTACTTTAGGTTTCAGTCAACATTGTGCATTTGGTGCTGCCGCATTAAAAGCTAATACTACAGGACAAAGTAATAGCGCATTTGGTTATTTTGCATTGACAAGCAACGTAACAGGTCAATATAATAATGCATTTGGCGCTAGATCTTTGAACGGTAATGTAAGCGGTAATCGTAATAACGCATTTGGTACTTTAAGTTTACAATCAAATCTTGGTGGCAATAATAACTGCGCTTTTGGACATCAATCTTTATTAAGTAATACTACAGATAATAATAGCGCATTTGGCTACAAAGCATTAACCGCAAATACGACAGGTTCTAATAATGGCGCTTTTGGTTATAAAGCGTTAGTTTCAAATACTATCGGAGATAAAAATACTGCAATAGGTTCCTCGTCTTTATATAGCAATACAACTGGCGTAAATAATACAGCAGTTGGTAATCAATCTCTCTATAGCAATACTACAGCTTTAAACAATAATGCTTTCGGTTACAAAGCTTTGTACAGTAATACAAGTGGTATAAACAATGTTGCTTTCGGAAATCAAACATTACAAAATAATACTTACGGTAGTTACAATTCAGCATTTGGTCACAGAGCATTACAAGCCAACACCACTGGAAAAGGCAACAGCGCTTTCGGTTATAAATCTTTATTAAGTAATACTACCAGCTACAATACTGCTTTCGGATATTATTCTCTAAAGAGTAATACGACTGGCATCTACAATGTTGCATTCGGTTTTATTGCAATGAGAGACAATACGTTTGGTAAATACAATACAGCAGTAGGTGCCGGCGCTTTGATATTAAATATCGCGGGCAATAAAAATGTTGTGATGGGATTGAATAGTTTATATGCAAATAAAACTGGATCTAATAATAGTGCTTTCGGTTATTATGCGTTGAGAAATAATACAACTAACAATAACAGTGCGTTTGGTTATAAGTCTTTGACCTCTAACACAACTGGTGTTCATAATACTGCAGTTGGTCATCAAGCGTTAACATCAAATGTTATCGCTTCATATAATACAGCAGTTGGACATCAAGCATTATTTACTAATACTACAGATAAAAATAGCGCTTTTGGTTATCGCGCAATGTATAAAAATACCACAGGTATTGGTAACAGCGCTTTTGGTTATATATCATTATATGAAAATGCTGTAGGAGTACAAAATACAGCTTTCGGATATAAATCGTTAAGATTCAATACTGCTAATAATAATACAGCTGTTGGATATCAGTCGATGTATTCTAACACGACGGGTGCTTATAATACCGCTGGTGGTTCACTATCATTAACTAATAACACCACAGGTAAAAATAACACAGCATTTGGTTACGCTTCATTAAAAACAAATACATTTGGTGATTCTAATACTGCTTTTGGTTATCAAACATTATACAATAATACTACAGGCGTTAACAATGTTGCTGTCGGACATAATTCATTATTATCTAATACATTTGGTAAATATAACGTAGGAGTAGGTCGTTCAGCTTTACAAAGTAATACAACTGGTAATAATAATAGCGCGTTTGGTTATAATGCTTTGCGATTAAATACAACCGGCATAAATAATACCGCTGTCGGTTATGTTTCTTTATACGCCAATACTTCAGGTATAAATAACGTAGCAGTTGGTTATGGAAGCTTGTACGCTAATACATTCGGTAGTAATAACGTTGCTGTTGGTGTTAATGCGTTGAATGTAAATACATCGGGTGTATCAAATGTAGCTATAGGAAGAGACGCTTTAGCTGGAAATACATCAGGATTTAATAACGTAGCTGTTGGAACAAGTACACTAGCAGCAAATACAATCGGCGCAAACAATGTAGGCGTAGGATATCTAGCTTTAACATCGAATACCACAGGCAACAATAATATTGCAGTAGGTTATCAGACATTATATAGTAATACAGTTGGTATAGCTAATACAGCTGTTGGATTACAAGCTTTGTATAGCAATACAACAAGCAATAATAACGCTTTTGGTTATAAAGCTTTGTATGCAAATACAACTGGTGCTTATAACACTGCGGTTGGTCATCAAGCGTTAACATCTAATACAACAGGTGTTTCCAATAGTGCTTTCGGTTATAAAGCTTTATTCAGTAATACTACTGGAGCTGACAATACAGCAGTTGGTAGAAGCTCTCTAGTAAATAATACATATGGTAGCGCTAATAGCGCATTTGGTATGTATTCTTTGAAAAATAATACCATAGGTACTAATAATTGTGCATTTGGTTATTTAGCGCTTAATAATAATACATCTGGTAGTTTTAATATCGCGGTAGGTAGAGCAACCATGTTCGCTAATACAACCGGCGAAAGAAATACAGCTGTTGGTTATGCTGCATTATCTAATAATGCTGTAGGGTTTCATAATGCTGCATTTGGAATGTATGCGTTGAAAAATAATACTGTTGATAGTAATAACGCTTTCGGTAGTTATGCATTGTATACGAATAGTACAGGTGTAAACAATTCAGCATTTGGTCGCAGAGCTTTGAGAGAAAATACTACTGGAAGCAATAATAGCGCTTTTGGATTTGATGCGTTACGTTATAATACAATAGGTATCCAAAATACTGCTGTAGGTGCTACTAGTTTATACTTAAATACAATTGGTGCGAATAATACTGCCGCTGGATATCAATCGTTATATAATAATACAACTGGTTCAGAAAATACAGCCGTTGGATACGGAGCTTTATATAGTAATACAACCGGTTACAATAATACCGCAATTGGAAGAAGCGCTTTGAACAGCAATACAACTGCTAGAGAAAATACAGCTGTTGGTTATGGATCATTATCTAATAATACATCAGGTAATTATAATACTGCTGTAGGCACAAATTCATTAAATTCAAATACCTTTGGTAAATATAATGTATCATTCGGTCGTACATCCTTGCAAAATAATACGACCGGAAGTAATAACGGCGCTTTTGGTTACAGTGCTTTAAGAAGCAATACAACAGGATACGCTAATAATGCATTCGGTTATCAAGCGCTATATTATAATACCGTTGGTATAAAAAATACAGCAATGGGCCACAGGGCTCTTTTAAATAACACAACAAATAGCAATAACGCATTTGGTTACAAAGCTTTGCAAGGTAATACAACAGGTGTAAGTAATGCCGGATTCGGTGTATATTCATTAGTTAGTAATACAACGGGCAGTTATAACGTTGCGATGGGTGATGTAACTTTATATAATAATACAATCGGAACAAATAATACAGCTATAGGTTTTAGCGCAGGATATGCTTTAACGACAGGTTCAAATAACACAATAATTGGTAACAGCGCTGCTGCTTCATCAACTACTGTAAATAATGAAATTACATTAGGTAACGCTTCAATTGCAACATTACGCTGTCAAGTTACAACTATCACTTCTTTATCAGACTTCCGTGATAAAACTGATATTAATAATATACAAATTGGTTTGAGTTTTATTGAAAAATTACGTCCTGTTACATTCAAATGGGATAAACGCGAATGGTATGAGAATGGTCAAAAAGATGGTAGTAAAAAAGATGAAACTGTTCACGTAGGATTTATTGCTCAAGAATTGAAACAGTTGCAAGAACAAGAAAACGCACAATATTTAAAACTCGTATATGAATCTAATCCAGAAAAACTAGAAGCAACACCGGGTAATTTGTTAGTTCCTTTAATCAAAGCTGTACAAGAATTGAGCGCCCAAAATAAAGTCATGCGAGCAGAAATAGACTATTTGAAATCTAAGATTGGGTAAGTATTATAATTTGTGGTAGAGAAAATATTTTTTCAATGTAGTCTTCCAAGATCGGGCAGTACATTGCTGCAAAATTTGATAGCGCAAAATCCAGATTTCTATGCCACTCCAACAAGTGGTTTGATAGAGATTTTTTTAAATGCGCGAAATATTTATACCAATAATGTTGAATTTAAAGCTCAAGATCGAGCGACAATGGAAGCTGGATTCAAGAATCTGTGTCGCGAAGGAATGTTTGGATTTTTTAACGCGATCACTGATAAAAAATATGTCATTGATAAAAGTCGAGGCTGGAGCGTTACATACGATTTTCTAAACTGGTATTATCCAAACCCAAAAGTTGTAGTTATGGTCCGCGATCTTCGAGCAATTGTCGCCAGTCTAGAAAAGAAATTTCGTCAATATCAACATATTGATTCGGGACTTCAAAATTGGAATGAACTACGCAACACTACAGTAGATAAAAGAATTGATTATTTTTTATTCCAAGCACCGCCATTAAGTGTAAGTATAGATGTATTATATGATACAATCATGCGGCAGCTTGCTAAAAATTGTTTGTTCATAAAATTTGAGAATTTCACGACAAATCCTGAAAGGGAAATGAAACGCATCTACGAATATTTTGAATTGCCTTATTTTAAACACGATTTCGAAAATATTGAACAAAAAACATTTGAAGATGATAATTATCATATTCCTTTTGGTGATCATGAAATTCGATCAAACGTAAGACCAGTGCCGAATGATTATCTTTCAGTACTTGGCAAGCAAAATTGCGACAATATATACAATAGATTTAGTTGGTTTTATAAAACATTTAACTACGAATACTAATAAAAAAATATGGCAACAATCGTAACAACCGGCGCTTATCCAGTTATTCAATTGGATAACCCCATCGAAATCCAAAGTGCGGCAACATCTAGTCAGCTTGAAATTCTTCAAGCGGTTGATGATCCAATAGCTAAAACAGTCAAATCATTAGTCAAGGTAAGTGCCAATCCATACGCCCATAATTGGTATACTGTATGGGAAGGAGCCAGCTATGATGCGATTGGAAACTGGACAGATCAAGATCTAGCTACTGCCGTAACTGATATTGTCACTGGTCAATACCCTCCAGCTAAATAAAATATATTGAATTAAGTCGAACCCAAGAGATAATCTCTTGGGTTTTTATATTTTATGGCAGACAATAATAAACCGTTAAGGATTTTAATCGGCACACCAAGTTATGATGGCAAATTAGATATTTATTATGTTGATTCATTATTAAACACTTTAGCAAAGAGTGGTGAAGAAGGTGTTGAAATTTATCCTTTGTTCATGTGTTATGATTCGCTTATTCAACGTGCGCGAAACGATTTATTCAAAACGGCTTACGAAGCTAAAATAGACGCTTTGTTTTTTATTGATGCGGATGTAGGTTGGAATCCACACGATTTTTATAAACTTCTTCGTTCAGAAAAAGATTTGGTTGGCGGTAGTTATAGAAAAAAGACAGATAAAGAAGAGCTTTACGTTGTTAAAGCTTTAGACAAAGGTGACAAAAATTTAGATTTAAATATTGATAAAGATGGTTATTTAGAAGTCGCTGGTCTTGGTTGCGGTTTTATGAAACTATCTCGTAAATGCATTGAAACTCTTTGGAATGTTTCTAAACCTTACACAAGTGAAAAAGGTGAGGCGAGAATGGTATTTGAAGTCGTTTGTGAAAATGGAGATTTGATTAGTGAAGATATTTACATGTGTAAGAAGTGGAGAGATTTAGGAAATAAAGTTCATTTAGACACAACAATAACATGCACTCATACAGGAACAAAAACATTCACGGGTAATGTTAATGCTTGGTTACGAGGAATTCAAAATAATATAAATCCAAATAACGAACAAGCAGATTTAAGTAAATATTTTGCAAAACCTGCAGATGTTGATGATGAACTATTTAAAGTAGTTGTATGAGTGATTTTTTTGCAGATGTTATTTTATATGATCAGATAGGTTCGCCGTATACTGGTCATACGATTGAACAAGCGGGAATGGGCGGTAGTGAATTTCAAGCCATTCTTCTGCTAGAAGAACTAGCGAAACAAGGTAAGAATGTAATTTGTTTAAATAATATAAAACAACAACATTTTGTAAATGGTGTTTTGTATTTACCTAATTCATTTATTAATGGAAACAATTTCAAATGTAAGAACTTGATTATACATCGTTATAGTCAGCCGCCATTAATTAAATGCGTCAAAGCTTTCATGTGGGCGACTGATTTAAATGGTCCGCATAATTTACAATTTTATAATCTTTTTGAACAAAATAAATTAAATCTCGTTTGCCTGAGTGAGTTTCAAAACAATCTATTCCCTAAAAACTGGAACAAACATGTTATTTATTTCATGATTCCTGATTGGGTTTATGATTATGAAATACCAAAGAACAAAAAAGATTTTATATATGCCAGTAGTTTAATGAAAGGTTTTGCGCCAACTCTTGAATACTGGCGTTTTCTAAAATTAAACAACTTAATACAAAATAAAAAATTAAAAGTGTGTTTGCCGGGTTACGATAATCCAAAACAAAGTCTTGCAGATGAAAATTTTAATATAGAATACCTAGGGTCTTTGCCGTTCAAAAAAGTTGTAGAAACGATGGCGGGTTGTGAAGGGATGTTTTATGTTAATATAATGCCAGAAACTTTTGGCATAAGTGTGGTTTTGGCTGAACTACTTCAAACCACGCCTTACGTTTTAGGAATGAATGGAACAGGATCTTTGCCAGAATTATTAAATAATAAAACAGTAACTACTGATATGGGAGTCTTTGTTGATTACTTTAAAAACTATAAAATGCTAAACGCAAAACCTCGAAGCTTTAAAGCTGAAATGGTAATGAAATATTGGAAGAAAGTATTAGTTTAATTTTTGTAATAAATAACATCTAAACCTTCTTGTTTTAAATATGAATAGTTTTTCTTAATGAGAAAATCGTTCAGAATATTTAATTTAGTGCTTTTATTGACATGTCCGTCAAGATGACAAGCTTCAAATTTAATATATTTAGGAGCTATTGTTTCGAAAGGCCAATTCATCAACAGATCAAAATCAAGACCTTCTGCGTCGATTTTCAAAAACTCGATGTTTGTGATATCGTATTCTTTTAAAAGAGTTGAAACTGTAATACATTTTAATTTAAGAGTTTCATATTTAATACTTTCGTTGCTCAAAAATTGTTCATGTTCTTTAATTAGTTCTAGTTTGACGCCGCTTATTTCTGGTACCCAATTTTTTTCGGCATTGTAGTTGTATTTATATTCTAGATCTTTTATACAATGAAAATCACATTCTCCATCGTAAGTGTGTATAATTCGGTTATCAAACTTGATGCGCTGGGGATTAATTATTGATTTATAATTTTCTTTTAGTTTTTCAAAATACCAAGGGACTGGTTCAATTAATAAGGCTTTTGCATTCGGTTCTTTGTGCAAGATGTCGTGAATATCATCGTTGCCGACATAAGCACCTATCTGAACTATGCTATAAAACATACCATATTAATATACATAAATGTCTCATGTTTTCAATATAGTGTAAATAAAATATATGGTAACATACAGTGTACATGATTTAGCTGATGAAATATTTGGTAATGAATTCGATTATGATAGTGGATATGCTCAATTTTATTATATTAGCGGTTGGTTGGCTAATAATGTTGGGCAGCTAAACAATAAAATATTTAGGTCGTACACTGTTGAAAGCGGTAATTTCTTACCTACTGGTGAGTTTTTACAGGAAGAACGAGCAATATATAAACAAATGTATTTGTATGAGTTTTATACAAAGAAAACTCGTCAAGTGTTGCGTGGTATCGATAGTAGCGTAGATTATATAACTTTACGCGAAGGCGATTCAATGATCACGAGAACTAATAAGAACGAAATTGCCAAAACTTATAGAAGTTTAGCAAATGATGCTAGAGATGAATTAGATAAGTTGGTCGCAGCTTATAATATTTACAGCGCTTCTCCTGTTCAAGTTGCTGGTGAAGATGGTTCACCAATATTTACTGGTTCTGGATATTATTATTATCCATATGGATACGGACATGGTTCTTATTAATTAAATAAAGACATTAAAAAACCCCTTGGTTTTCACCAAGGGGTTTTCTGTTTCTTGTTTAGATTATACTAATTTTCCTGTACCAAGCTTGTAGAAGTCTTTTACAATACTATCAGCAGTAAATGAACCAGACATAAATACGCCGTTTGATGTATCGTTAGCACCACCGATTTGAACTGTATAGGTGATATCAACTGTTTGGTTATCTCCAATGTTTTCAGAATAAGATTCTCCTTGGAAGATAGCGCCAGAAATTCCATAATAAACTTTTGCAGTTCCAGCAGAATCCTTCAATGTGATACTGAAGTTATTCTTATTAATTGTAGTTAACTTATCGAATAGGTTATTAGTGGTCAATTCAGAAACAATAGCAGAAATTGTAACATCCATGTTCATAGGAACGTTTACAACTCTAGCATAACCGAATGTGTTACCAAGTCTTTGTAGAACAGTTCTAGAAAGAGGAATAGTGAATTTAAATGATTGAATATGACATTTACCATCACCGTTTAAATCAGCTAAACCGTCTTCTGTAGCAGGTAGAGTCAATACGATATCGCCGGGTCTCAAAGCAGAAACGGTTGAAGATCCAGTTGTGTAAGCGGTATCTCCTAATAAATAAGCGGTGTCATAACCAGTTAATTTAACAGCAGGACTATTGAAAATATCAACAGCGGGGGAAGATCCAGTAATAATACCGGCGGCATCACCCACAGAAGCATCAGCTTTAATGTTGAAAGCTTCTACTGTAACACTTGCTTTAGGAATAGCTCCTACAGAAGCATCAAAAGCGTATTGGCTAATAAAACCATTACCAATTGCTACTACAGTATCAGAACCAGCAGGTTTTGTTACTCCTGCTGCACCAACTACGTCTTCACCTTCTTGAACAGTTAAAATGTAGAAATTATTTCCTTGAGGATCTTGCAATATACCAGAAATTGATTGAGCTGAACTTGTTGTATTTGCGCTATCATTAGTTCCACCGAATACATTGAAACCTAGCAAACGTTCATTTAAACCATCAGTTACATAATAACTGAAATCTAGACCAACTGTTGGGGCTTCCATTACAATCGAATCGATACGAGCAAGCTTACCAAATTCATTAATATCTTGACGATTAATTGTAAAGTTAAAATTACAATTTTGAACACGATCTAGTTTCTTGAGTAAGCTAGCGCCACCAGTTAAATTGGCGGCATTGCTAGGTCCATAAGGACCTGTTTGGCTTGACCCAGAAACTTGCGCTCCTGTAGAGCTTGGAGCGATAAATAAAGCTTGACTTTGATATATTACACGATTTCTTGCCATAAAGTTTTATTTTTAAATTGTTATTTAATTTTACAGTGTATAAGAACACTTGGGAAATTATAATCTTGGATATCTGAATGCTTTGATATCGAAATCAATGAAACCGATATGTAGTGTTGGATTGAGTTCTTTCATCACATTATCGCGAATCTTCGATGTTTCTACGTCATATATAAAATAAGTGCTACTATTATTAGCCACACTAACATTCGAATAATAGAAACCAGTCGGGTATAAACCTGTTTTTAATTCATAAAATTCACCCAAAGGATGAGACTGCATAGGTATTTTACTAAAAATCTCATTATATGAATCAGAAAATATACTCAATATACCATCTAACTGATATAAATTCTCACAAAAAGCAACAGCTTTGATATGAGCAGTAGTTTGATCTTCGCCGCCAAACGCAAAAGCTTTATTGTAACTGCCTTCAATTGAACAAAAAACAGCAGGTGTGACAGGATTATAGGGGGCGATAGCGGTTTCAGTAGTGGTAAATCGGCTATTAACTATATATTTATTTTCAATAATTAAAAATTCTTCTGGGTCGCTTGTCATGTATGTGTTCAATTCTTTTGCGGTATAAGTGCCAGTTATGTCGAGGCTGGTTGAAACCCCACTATTAAAAATAATACGCCCGTTATCAAAATCAATTGCCATTCCGCTTGTTCCTGTTGGAACAAACGAACCATTGATAGTGACTCCGCTTGGAACAGTTGCACCAGTTATACTTTTATCATAAACCCATTGTTTAAATGGTGAACCATAAACAACTTTGCCATTTCCTAGTCTGTCGTCTGTATAATTATACAATTTTGTTGTATATGT
>Ga0075471_10003135_pt1 | contig 10762 bp, 11 predicted proteins | sample DEB19_08_DNA_2_FD_74787 | JGI IMG/M metagenome (GOLD analysis project Ga0075471, IMG submission 74787) | Aqueous microbial communities from the Delaware River and Bay under freshwater to marine salinity gradient to study organic matter... | ecosystem: Environmental > Aquatic > Marine > Coastal ... | reverse complement strand
TGTCCAACCATCTGTCGTTGTGCATCTAATTGAGCCCGTTGAATATCAATACCTGACGCATAAGCGGCTTTTATGAGATTTCTAGACAGGTCTTCGACGTTCATGTATTGAGCCTCTCTAGCGGCCATACCTGTGCTGGTCCCCTGTTCGGCTTGTTTTTTGTTTTGTTTTTGTGTGAGTCCTAACCAGTCGGTCCAAGACTTTATGTAGTCGGCAAGTTTTCTAAAACCATCTATTACTAAATTGATAGGTTTCATAATCAACACAAAAGCTTGGATAAATGCTCTCATAATTGATATGGCGAATTTACTTATATCAAAAAGCAATGCTATACTTGGTATAAGTTCCATGAATGCTCTGGCTAAATCGATAAAGTATTCGACCATATCGGGTATAACATCGGCTATGGCACCGCCTAATTCGCCCATCAATCTTGCGAATATCTGTGCAAGTGCATTGATTCGTGGTGCTGCATCTTTAAGGGCATTAGCAAGTGCATTGAATATGGGAAGTAAAAAGTTTTGAACTGCTTGTGCTATAGCAGCAAAAGCTGGCGCTAAAGCGTCAGTGACTGGAATTAATGCATCGGCCAAGAATCTAAATGCGCTACCTAGTGAAACTAAAATGGGTTGCAAAGCACGGCCTATAACTGCCGATAAATCCTTCATTACATAATCGAATTGCTTTACAACGTTTGGATTATATGCAGCTACATAGGACCTAACGGCCTTAGTAAACATTGATAAGGCGGTTGTGAATGCTATAACTGCTGCTGGAATGGCAGCAAACGCTTTTACTATAAGTCCTGAAACCGTTGATAAAGTGTTGAACTTTTTCATTAATGATGCCATCGCTGTGGGGGCGGCGGTTTTTCCTGCAGCACCAGCAGCAGCACCAGCAGCACCTCTAGCGGCCCCAGCAGCTCCGCCAGCCGCAGCACCAGCTGGACCTCCAGCAGCCCCAGCCACAGCACCAGCACCAGTAGAAAATAAACCAGTAAAAATGCGTCCTAATGCAGGTCCTATTTTAGATACTATGCCGGCAGCTGCCGCTGCTGGAAGGCCAGTCTTTTGAACGTTATTATTATCTTTTTTAGGTTCGGATGGCTTGGATATTACTGGAGGTGTCTCAAAATTATATTCAAGGTCTTTAGCCTTTAGTATATTTCCAACATTCATAAACCCAGCGTCTTGCTGACGAGGAGTTTGCTTTTGTTGTTGTGGAACTTGTGTGGCATCCAGTTTTTTCTGGAAACTATTTAGTGAGCTTGTAATAGCATCAACGGATTCTGATATTTTATCGGATAGTTTTGAAAATGTTGCATATACATCAACCACTTTATTACTCAATGAACCCAAGTTACGATTGAGTAATTGAAGAGTAGGTCTTAACTCATCCAGTAGTTGATTGACGTCTTTTTTTTCTGCCATGTTATTCCTTAGATATACTACCGATGTTTTCTGCGTTCTTTATGATGCTTTCAATCTCTTCGGGTGTTTTGCCTATCTGAGCGCCAAACATCCTGAACATAGCCAACTGTTCATCCCGTTCTTGCTTTTTATCTTTAAAGTAATACGGTAGAACCTTGGCCTTACCTTCCTTATCTCTGTCCCGATAATACAGAAAACTCACTTGTCTCATAGTCAAACTGGCAACCTCATCAATGGTCAAAAAGTATGGTTCTTCAAACAGCTGAACTATAAGTTGTGACCAGTGAGGGATTATTAAGTTTTTTTTTCCTCTGTAGGTGCATCATCGGGATTACCGATGCTCTTGCTGACTATCTCATCAAACAAAAGCTTGATAGTTTCACCTTCCTCAGTAATAACTTGCATGGCTTCATCGGGTGTAATGCCTGATAAAACGCTAAACAAGTCAGAAACACCTTGGATGGTATTCAGGCTTTGGTTGCACATCTCACTACCAAAAGCGTACTGGCCTTGTTGTATATTCTTTAGCAAGTCCTTGAACAACTCTTTATACATGTCTTCAGGGATTACGCTGCGTTGGTCAACAAGTTGCTTGATAGCTCTATTTTGCAACCTAGTCTCATATAGACTCATGTTTTTCAGAGTCAGGTATTCAATTTTCAGGACTTGGTTTTTCTTGGTTGTATATTCTGTCAAACCACCTTTATTTTGCAGCACGTCCGATATAGATCTCATGTAATTCCTTAAGGGTTAAAAGGTTTTCCATCGCCGGGATAAATATCCCAGTCGGTTTCCCACTGATTTTCGCCATACTTTTGTGTTGCGGTTGCTTCCATGTTCCAGCGTTCGTAGTTTCTTACATCTAACTCAAAAGTCACATCATTGACTATGCAGTCGGGGAACGTAAATAATGTAGTTTCCGCATTTAAACTATTAGAAAATTGCATGGTGACGTGGTTGCCTATTCTGGGCATGTAATATTCGTTTATGTTGCCTGTTATATTGAAAGGCCTAGCACATAAGCCTGAGCAGGTTATCTTGGCTGTGCGTAAATTAGACTCGGTAAACACTCTGCTTGCACCATATTGAGCCTGTTTAATTCTAAACTCGTTTTGTTCGTTTAATTTACGGCCTTCAGGATTATCTAAAGCATTGACTTTTGGGGGTAAACCTGTGGGGAAACCAGCTGTGGTATAAATGCCGACATTAGTGATGTCCAGCAGATCCATGGAGATATTAACCTTCCAGTCGCTAACGAATAGAAGGGTTTTCCCATAATAAACCAAACCTCTGGCACCAGTGAAACTTTTATCTAGTCTAGGCATTTAAACCCCTAAATTTAAATGACAATTTAGGGCTATATAAGCGGAACTGCACGATTGGCAGTAAGTGTAAAAGTAGATGTAGATTGCACATCCATATTCCAAACTACATTATCAATTATGCATTCTAAATCCTCAAAACCTAAATTACTTAACGGAAACTCTTCATCGTAATTAAAATACAAACTAATCTTGCATTCTAAGCCGCCTTGAATATCGGCATTATTGAAAATATCATATAACTCTTCGGTCATAAAACCGTCAGCGGTAATAACGCCAGTATAAATGTTGGCTATGTATTGTTCTCCACCTATTTTTGAATCATCTTTAGAACGAAAACTAGTAATATCAACGTTGGACCTATCCTCCTGATAGGTCCAAGCGCTGATAGGAAACTTTTCTTCAAAATCGGCAATCGTAAAATAACCTTGATTACCAGAAAAATATATTGGCATTAACCACCTTAGGTATTAGGATTAGGCGTAATTACCGCAACATATTCAACCTTGGCATTGGATTGAACATCTTGACTGGGATTTACTTCTTGTATAAGTGCAACGATGGTGTAAAAAAGGCCCGGGCCTACACCTAAAGTAAAGGTTGCATAATTGCCGGCAGTTGGTCTCCCGGGAATGTAGCCAGCATTAGTAGTTCCTAGACTTGTCAATGGTCCGGAGGCCCGAATTTCGCCGCCTATAAGGTTTGGAATAAAAGCTTGAGGACCACCTAAAGCGATGTTAGATACGACAAAGTTTGATACTTCTGGTGTTTGGGCAGTGCTATTAAGCTCCCATGTATCTAGAGGAAAAACAAAACCATCGATGGCGATTGAACCCATCTTACCTGAATAATATGTAGCCATTTAGAATCTCCTTGTTATGTTGGTGCCGGCGTGTCAGTCGGCGTCGGTGTGACAAAATATGATGGTGACGGTGTGGGGGTTGGTGTGGCAGGAACCACAGTCGATGTAGGAGGTGGCAAACTTGCCGTAGGAACTGGTGTTGCCGTTGGGCTAGGCACAGCTCCTGTTCCTCCTATGATTGCTATTTTATATCCAACAGTGACGCTAGTGCTTGGATTATAAAGATCCAAACTGGATGCACCACTTGCAACCGTCCCATAATTAGTGCTGTTATATGTAAAACTACTGTCAGCAAAAACACTTAACTGGTCAGTAGCTGAACCAAAAAACCACAGCAACGGGTTAGAATTAGTAGGTTTAATTACCAAGTTTGTATATAACGATGATATTTGCAGGCAGTAAACTCTTGTCATAACCAAGGGGTCATTGAAAAAGTCGGTCACCGCTTGTAAATCAATCGTCAAGGTAGCCAACGGCAAAAGCTCGCCCTCAGTGGCGTAAACGCAGTTGGCCCCAGTCAAACTGTAATTAAAATTATTCGCTAAACTATAGGTATCAGGGCCTTGTATACTATCACTAAAACCCGGGTTGGCTTTCGCCTGACTCCAAGTCATCTGATTATATACGTTGGCATAATTAAGACTCATAGGTCTCCTTATACATTTTCGCCGAAGTATCCAGTGACAGTCACAGCACCTACACAAGTGACTTCCATAGTTGCAAAATTACCAGTAATGGGGCAGCTAGTTGGGAAGCCTGTTTGCCATAGAAGTGGTTTGTTGGCTGTCATGGTGAATGTATCAACTGTTGTTCCACCACTGTCTTTTGTGACTATGGTGCATGCAGCATCAGCCCATAAAACTACGGATTGAAGTAGCGAAGAAGTGACAGGGCATACGATGCTAAAATTAGTGCTTGATGCAGGAACATCAACCTGAATTGAAACCTGTCCATCAAAAGTTTGCGAACTGGTAAAATTGACAGGGGTGCCAGAATTGACAGAAACCCCATATGTTATCAAGTGTGAAAAAGCCATAAAATCTCCTATAAATTTATGTTAGTGGTCCCGACCTTCTATTTTCTCTAGTCTTGTATTTAACTACCCATATGGTAGAACTAAAAGTGCTTTTTTGGTCGGCTAAAGCAAAAGGAACCGTTCCTTGCGATGCTTTTGTAGATATAAGTCCGCTAGATTGAGTGATGGTATCAACATCCCAAACATCAGGGACCTGAGGTATAAGCTGAAAATATATCCAATATCTTATAGCTTCTCGTAGATCCAAGTATTCTTGTGCGTCTAGTTCTAAATCGTTGTGCCTGTCGTCTGGATAAATCATGTTAATAATTATGGGATACTGCCAGTATATACTATCATCAAAATCCAAACCAGCAACAACTTCCGTATCCCCCGGGGCCACAACTATAAGTGGCAAACTGTCGGTTTGAGTCCAAACGGCACGTCTCCTAAGCACAACCGGAACACCAAAAGATGCTACATATGTAGCTAAGTTGTCTCTGGTTGCCTTCAATATATCATAAAACTTAGACATCTCAATTAGTAAATGACATTAAGCACATTCGGTGGTCGCAAAGTCGCCAGAGAAAGCGGGAGGATTGACGGGTTCAGTGCATCCACACCCGCCTGTGCATAAATCTTGGTCAAGCAACCATTGTAGACTTGGTCCTACTTGGACAGCATTGTATGTGCATGTGCCACAGCCAAAACTGGTAGGACTAGGTGTTGGCGGAATTGGTGTCTCTGTCGGTGTCGGCGAAGGAGACTGTGTTGGGGCTGCTGTCGCTGCTGGAACCCGATAAGCTATCACATAATAGCTTCCACACATAGCAGAAACCCACTGAGTGTCCGCTAGACTAGTCTGAACAGGAGAACTATAGGATAGAATATTGTTTCTTCCTAATTGGCCGTCGCCATTTGCGCCCCAACTCCAGAGTGTGCCATCCGATTTAGTGGCGTTGGCAAACGCCAATCCTGCACTAATACTGGTCCAACCAGTGCCCGTGATTTGGATTCTGCTGGAACGGTCTATAATGCTGGTATTGCCTAGTTGTCCATTACCCGCATTGCCGAAGCAGAATAGATTAAGGGCATTAGTTCTTGCAATCGTGAAGTCTGATCCGCAAGTCACTTCATTATAATTATTACCAGATACGGTTTGTGTGAAACTACTTCTCGTGACAGTGTCTCCGAGTCCTAATTGTCCCTGAGTGTTCACGCCAGTGGTCCACAGAGAACCATCGCTTCTGATACCGGCTGAGAATCCGCTACCGCCAGCCATACTTATCCAAGAAATGCCAGTCGTAACCAACACTGGAGAATTAGCGAAAACAGCTGTATTGTTTCCGAATGCGCCTTGAGTGCCACTGCCCCAAGCGTATAGGTTGTTGGTGGTGCTTAGTGCAAATGCATGTCCAGCACCGTAAACAGCCAGCCAAAAGTCTTTATACGGACCTCCAAGCACCTGTACTGGGGAACTAGTGTCAATAAATGCGCCATTTCCCATTTGTCCGTTTGTGCCTTCGCCCAGCATCCATAGTGTGCCATCGGTTTTCAGGAAACCAATCTGACTAGCACCTGTTTTAACTTTAGCTAAAGTATAAGGAGCAAAAGCCGTTACCTGTGTGGGCGAACTGTATACCGTTGTGGTGCTGTCGCCTCTAATGTAGCCCCAAGTATATGCGTTACCGTCTGACCCCAGAACTATATTTCCGCCACCACCACTAACATTAACCTGTCCTAGCCAAAACTTTTGGCCGATGGCTTGCGGAGTTGAATAGTTAGTGACCGAGTTTAAGCCAAGCACTCCATTAGATCCTCGCCCCCATGAGAACGCAGAGATTGCCGGCGGTGTGGCACTAGGTGTCGGACTTGGTGTGACACTAGGTGTTGGGGACGGTGATTCACTAGGTGTCGGACTTGGTGACGGCGAGGGGCTAGGTGAAGGAGTTGGCGATGGACTTTCACTTGGACTAGGCGAAGGTGATGGCGTCGGGGAAGGACTATTGCTAGGTGAAGGAGAAGGGGTCGGACTTGCTGTTACGCTAGGGGTTGGCGAAGGAGTAAGTGTTGGTGAAATTGTTGGAGTTGGGCTAACATATACGGGATCTAAATACCGAATAATTACAACGCCTGAACCACCATTATAACTGGCACCAGCACCGCCGCCCAAGCCATTTGTTCCGTTGCTTCCAGCAATATTAATAGTTGCGCCACCATTAAATTTGGGGCCATTACCACCACCTCCCAATCCACCTGTGCCAGCTGTGTCGGCGTTGAGGAATGTGGCACCACCTCCGCCGCCAGCGTAATAAGTGTTTACACCGCTGATGGCGCTTTGCACCCCATTACCGCCATTACCAGCAACAGTAATCGTTGCATTAGCGCCAACTGCCCCTGCGCCACCACCACCGCCACCAGAGTAGCTAACGCCATTAGCAGCTGCAGTTCCACCATTGTTTCCTTGGCCAGCTGTGCCTAAACCAACAGTGCCATCTGGAGTGGGAGCTGCACCGCCTCCAGATCCACCATTTCTTCCGCTGTTATCCGCAAGAGTTGTGCCTCCTCTGCCTCCACCACCTCCGCCTATACTGGTAATGCTAGCAAATGTAGAATTTACACCGTTTGTGCCTACTCCTAAAACATTACCAGTGCCACCTGCTCCAACGGTAATTGGATATGTAGTTTGGTATGCAAGAGTAAGTCCTGTACCTTGTAAAAGTCCTCCAGCACCGCCAGCACCATATCTGCCGCCACCACCACCACCAGCAACTACTAAGTAATCAAATGGACCATTAAAGCCATTAGTGTCGAAGTTTCCATTTGAAAGGAAGGTGTGAATTCTATATGCGCCATCTGTGGTTAAAGTACCACCAGTAGGATATGAGAATGTCGGATTGGGTGTAGGTGTCGGACTTGCTGTTACAGATGGAGTTGGGGTCGGTGATGGACTCAGGCTTGGTGATGGTGTGGGGGATTCCGTTACACTTGGAGATGGTGAAGGTGTTGGGCTTTGGGTTGGAGTAGGCGAAGGACTAGGAGTTGGTGACGGACTGTTAGAAGGACTCGGCGAAGTAGTAGGAGTTGGTGACGGACTGTTAGAAGGACTCGGCGAAGGAGTAGGACTTTCTGTAACCGAAGGCGTGGGCGACTGTGTGGGTAAATTTGTCGGAATCGGAGATGCTGTTGGCGAAGGAGTAGGAGAAAAAGAAGGCGATGGACTGGGTGACGGCGTTGGACTTCCACTGGGTGAAGGACTAGGTGTTGGCGATGGGCTGTTCGATGGCGTAGGACTTGGAGAATTGCTGGGCGATGGTGAAGGGCTATTCGATGGAGTTGGGCTCGGGGAATCGCTCGGCGTAGGTGAGGGTGTGCTTGAAGGAGTGTTCGATGGCGTGGGAGAAGGACTGTCAGAAGGTGTGGGACTAGGAGTATTTGATGGTGTGGGAGACGGACTGTCAGATGGTGTGGGAGACGGACTATCAGATGGCGTTGGCGAAGGGGTTGGACTTTCTGTGACGCTAGGAGTAGGCGACCAAGTAGGAAGATTAGTCGGCAGCGGTGATTGTGTTGGAATCGGCGTATTTGTAGGAATAGGTGTAGGAGGTACTGCGGCTTTCACTGCCACAGTTCCAAATACCATGCCTTGTGTAAAAGCATCTGCCCTAAAAGTAGAAATTTCTACAGTCTGCCCAGTTAACAAACTTTGTGTAGAACTAAAAGACATTCCCGGCAAAACTAATGTTGGAACTCCAGCCACAGTAACAGTTAATTCAGATAGGCTGTTGTTAATTATTTCAACAAATACGTCTTGTGCGATTGCTGCAGTTTGCGAAAAAATAGCACTTATGGTACCAAATGCGACCGGAGTATTAATAAAACTAAAGCCTTGGTCTGCGCCAACTAAATTCCTTGTGACTATATTTGATAAGCTGTCGGCAACTAAATCTTTTGGCAAAACTGGCGTGGATAACGGAAAGCCAAAGTAAATAACTTCTAAAGTTGATTCTTCATTTAATTGTTGTAAATTCTTATAAAGCCTTACAGCTTCGCTGCCATATAATGTAAATTCATCACCATTTTTTAGCGGCCAAGGATAAAACTCCATCCATACAGTAGCATCCGCTAGTTGATTTATAACATTTTGCCTATTTTCGTCAGGCAGTAGTCTTTGGTTTAGCTGAACGTTGTCAACAGTTACAACTTTAAACGTTATTTGCGGATACGGATACGCCATATTTTGTATTTATCTCTATAAAATATTTTTTAAGTAACATATTGAACTTCATCAGCAAAAGGAATCGGTGTTACTGTAGGTTTAGGTGTAGGTCTTGGCGTCGGCAGTGGCTTTGGCCTCCAAGTAGCAGATGGAGTTGTTGTGGGAGCTATCACACAATCCCTGTCAAAAACCAAGGCATTTAAGCCTCCCATATACTGTCTTGCAGGATAAGTAAAATAGCTCATGCAGTTAAAGTCTCGCTTTACAGTAAGAAAGACTGTGTCATAGAAAAATTCATATACGCCGCCTAGTGGGCCTAAATGCTTACCTAAAGAACTTGCGCCAGTGACAGTAATATCCTTGTCATTTAAAAATCCAATGGCAAATTCTATAGGGACATTCAGGAAAGTATAAGTTCCTATTCCCAAACCAAAAGTTCCACATTTGCCGTTAAATTTAAGGGTGTTAGTTGGCTGGTTTGATATAGTTGTCAATATTACTGAATCAAGACAGGTATGTATTGCGCTAGGACTTGGCGTAGGAGTGGGAGTAGCGCTCGGCCTCATAGTAGGAGTTGGAGTCGGTGTTGAAAAAGGTGTGTATTGTGGTGTTTTTGTTGGTGTAGATGTGGTTGTTGGGGTTGGAGTCGGATATAAAGGAAAGCCAAAATATAAAACTTCCAAAGTATATTCGGTTTCCTTTGCATATGGTGGGGCATCGCTGAAAACTTCGATTGCATTGTTCAGGTAAGGTATTTGCTTGTATACTTCTATTGCTTCTTTGCCATATAAAGTAAAAACTTCATTATTTTTAAGCGATCTGCCAACATTTTCAACCCATACCGTTTGGTTCATCAGATTGTAAACTATATTTGGGGGTGGTTCCCAAATAGCAGTAGGCATCGGTGGTGTGTCTGGGAAGTTTTGATTAAGTAATTGTCTGTATACTAGGGTTTTTACTCTGAATGTAATTTGCGGATATGGAAGAGCTTGGTAGGTATTTGGGGCAGGAAATTGCGGAAAAGGCGGTGGGGGAGGAAATAGAGGCGAGTCGTAAAAATATGTAGGGGTCAAATCCTTCTCAAAAGAGTTGTCTAGCTCGTCTTTGGTAATCTTGTTTTGGGGAAATTTATCTTTCATTTTGACCTTTTAAAACTATATACCTCATATGAAGGAAGATTTAAATCCATCTAATCTTATAAAAGTATCTCCAGATCAGCTGGCAGAGATATTTAATGATTATTTTCAAAAGAAAATAAGTTTGTTGAATGAAAAGGTAGAAGCAGCAAGGTATGCCGTGCATGTAGATTTCCGCACCACTATGGATGAAGCTAATTTTGGATTTGCCAAAATCGCTTTAGGTTATGTCAGTTCGGCCCTAAAAAAAATGGGCTACCATGTGAAATTGGTTTTTACTGAAAAGCCACTCAGGGTTATTGTGAGCACAAGAAACTGGGATGATGGCGAATGGGTTGGAGTTATATCTTACAATTCAAGCTTAAATACTTTTGTGTTGTCTAAGGGATATTTCAACAAATCTGACAAAACTGTAACATTAAAAAAATCAGTAGATATGCAAAAGCCATACAGTGGTCAAAATATGTCAGAGAAGCTAAAATCTTTAATGGATTTCCTTAAGAAGGAACCAACCGCAAAAAAACCAGAAATAGTTGTTAACCTGAAGCGTGGGCCAAAAACGTGAAAATTAACAAAGGTTCTGGCATAATTTTTCTAGCCGGTGATAAAATACTTTTATTACAAAACCCTAAAAAAATATGGGAAATACCCGGCGGCAAGAAAGAAAAAAACGAAGATTATTTAACTGGGGCACAAAGAGAAACATTAGAAGAAGTAGGAAAGTGCCCAGCATTTAAATTATTTGGAAATTTTATTCACCAAAACAAAAAAAACAAGT
>Ga0075471_10003133_pt1 | contig 10764 bp, 10 predicted proteins | sample DEB19_08_DNA_2_FD_74787 | JGI IMG/M metagenome (GOLD analysis project Ga0075471, IMG submission 74787) | Aqueous microbial communities from the Delaware River and Bay under freshwater to marine salinity gradient to study organic matter... | ecosystem: Environmental > Aquatic > Marine > Coastal ... | reverse complement strand
GCCAGCAGCACATCGCAGTTCTGCATGCCCATGTTCGCTTCCACCGTGCCGTGCATGCCGAGCATGCCGACGAAGCGGCGATCGGAGGCCGGGAAGGCCCCCAAGCCCATCAGCGTCTGGGTGCAGGGAAAGTCCAGCTCGCGCACGAGCTCCGTGACCTCGGCGGACGCGTTGCCGAGCACCGCCCCCCCGCCCACATAGACCATGGGGCGCTTCGCCTCGAGGATCAGTTGCAGCGCTTTCTTGATCTGCCCGGTGTGCCCCTTGACCACGGGGTTGTACGAGCGCATCTGCACGCGCTCCGGGTAGTGGTAGAGCGCCGACTGCATCGAGACATCCTTGGGGATGTCCACCAGCACGGGGCCGGGCCGGCCGGTGGTGGCAATGTGGAAGGCCTTCTTGATCGTCACGGCCAGTTGGCTCACGTCCTTGACCAGGAAGTTGTGCTTCACGCACGGCCGGGTGATGCCGACCGTGTCGCACTCCTGAAAGGCATCCTCCCCGATGGCGCGGGTGGGTACCTGGCCCGTGATCACCACCATGGGGATCGAGTCCATGTAAGCGGTGGCGATGCCCGTCACCGCATTGGTCACGCCGGGGCCGCTGGTGACCAGCGCCACCCCCGGGCGGCCCGTGGCTCGCGAATAGCCATCGGCAGCATGCAGCGCGCCCTGCTCATGGCGAACCAGGATATGGCGGACCTTGGACTGCTGGGCCAGCGCGTCGTAGATGTAGAGCACCGCTCCACCCGGGTAACCGAAGACGAAATCCACCCCCTCATCCTGCAGGCAGCGGATGGTGATTTCGGCTCCCGTGAGGGTTTCGCCGGCTTCGGTCATGGGGGGCGGCTTGAGCTCCATAAGTTCTTGTAATGCGTAGTGTTTTTTGGGGGAACCGTCGAGGGTAGCCGCGGGCTCCCGATTGGTCAAGCCAGAAGGCCGAGGCACGCGAGGGGATCTTGGGCCCGGGGTTCGGGGTACCCCCTTTGATATAGTCCGCCGACCTTTCAGCCCCCTCCGCCTTCGCCGCGTTTCTCCCTCAGGAACTGACCTGGCAACCCGCAAAGACATCGCCACGTTTCTCGCCAACGTCGAGCGCCGGGCTTTCAGGCAAGCCATGTTTGCGGTGCACGACGAAGACGCCGCCCTCGACCTGGTGCAGGACGCCATGTTGCGGCTGACGGAAAAGTATGCCGGCAAGCCCGTGGAGGAGTTGCCGATGCTTTTTCACCGGATCCTGCAAAATGCCATCCGGGATCACTACCGCCGCACACAGGTTCGGAACGGGGCCATCACATCATGGTCGTCCCTTACCGATGACGACGAACAGGATCCGCTGGAGTTCTTGGCCGTTGAAAGCGCCGAAGCCATCGCGCCAACGCCGGCGGCCCAGTGGGAGCAAGCCGAGGTAATGGCCGCGATCGAGGAAGCCTTGGGAACCCTTCCGCCGCGTCAACGAGAAGCCTTCCTGCTGCGTTATTGGGAAGATTTGGACCTTCGGGAAACCGCCCAAGCCATGGGCTGCTCGGAAGGTAGCGTCAAAACGCACTGCTCCAGAGCTGTTCAAGCCCTGTCCAAGCTGCTGCGGTTGAAAGGTATAACGCTATGAATGAAAAGGAATTTTCAGAAAAGCTCCGTCCCTGGCTCGATCGCTCAGCCCGGGAGGTGGGCGACCTGCAGGCCGTCCGGCTCAAGGCGGCCCGCCTTCGGGCGCTGGAGGCTTACCAGGAGCCCCGGCTCTGGGGAATCCTGCCGGCGGGCATGGCTGCGCGAGTTTCGGCGCACCCAGCCATTTGGCACGGGCTGGTCTGGCTGCCGGTGGCTGCCCTGGTCACGTTTTTCGGCATGAAGGCACTGGCCCCTGCCCCGGATCTTGGCGAGCTGGATGCGCAGATCCTCGCGAGTGAAGTGCCTCTCGAGGCCCTGGTGGACAAGGATTTTGGTGAATGGCTCAAGAACGCCCAACGCCGCTGAAGGCCGCGCTGCTGCTGGCGCTGGCCCTGTGCCTGTCGGGCGCGGCCTTCGCGCAGGATGAAAAGGCCGCCCAGCGCCTGCCCTGGTCCGAACTGCCCGTGCCGGAACAGCAGGTGCTTGCGCCCCTGGCGTCCGAGTGGGAAAGGCTACCCGGCTACCAGCAGCGCCGGCTGCAGGCCGCCGCCAAGCGCTATCCCGCCATGCAGCCCGATCAGCAAGAGCGGTTTCAGGCCCGGGTCCGGGAATGGGCCACCATGACGCCCGAGCAGCGCCGGGAGGCACGAGAACGCTTCAAGGGCGTGCAGAAGCTGAACGAGGAACAGAAGCGCGAGATGCGGCAGCGCTGGGTGGAGCGCCAACAGGGCAAGGGCGCGCCGGGCAAGGCGCCTTGACGCCCGCTGCGCCGGCCGGGCGCACGCCCGGCTGGTTTCGAAGGCTTGCCTGCGCGGTATACGACGCACTGCTGGTCACCGCCTTCGTCCTCATCGCATCACTTCCGGTCGCGGCACTCGCCGGCGATGTCGCGAGCGGCTGGCGCCTGCAACTCTTTCGCCTGTACGTCTTCGCGGCAATCGGGGCGTACTTCGTCATTTCGTGGAGCCGCGGCGGCCAAACACTGGCCCTCAAGACGTGGCGCATGCGCATCGAGCGGGCCAATGGCGGGCCTGTCACGCCCCGCGTCGCCCTGCATCGCTTTCTGCTCGCCACACTGGGGGCACTCCTGCTGGGTGCCAGTTACCTGTGGGCGTTCTTCGATCGCGACAAGCAATTCCTGCACGACCGTCTCGCCGGCACTCGCCTCATCGACATCCGCTGAGCGTCAGCGCCGCTCGGCGTAGGCAAGCCCCCCCAGGGCGAAGGCGAGGAAGATCAGCGTCGGCATCCCCGCCGACACACCGGCCGGCCAATCGTTCAGCAGGCCCAGGTGCGAGAAGAGGCGCCCGGCAAAGTGGAAACCTACGCCAATCAAGATGCCCAGAACAATGCGCACCCCGGAGCCACCCGTCCGGCTGGTGCGCAGGGCAAAAGGAATCGCGAGCACCATCATCACGAGCGCCGCCAACGGGTACAGCGCCTTCTGCCACAGCGCGATCTCGAAGCGCGTGGTTTTTTGCCGGTTGTCGCGCAAATGATCGATGTAGGAGACCAAGTTGAGCACTGACATGCGCTCGGGCACGATGCGAAGCACCGACAGGATGTCTGGCGTGAGCGGGGACACCCAGGTGGTCGAGGGCAATCGCTCCAGCACGGCTCGTCCCCCCTCAAAGCGCGTCACCTCCACGTCCGAGAGCGCCCATCGATTTGGCCCTGCGTAAACGCCTCGGCTAGCCCGGCTGATGGCCTCGAGGCGAAAAGCCTCGTCAAACTGATAAATGCGCAGATTCACCAGCGCGGTGTCTGCCGTGACATCCTGGATGTTCACAAAATTCCGGTCGTCCTTAACCCAAAAACCCGAGCGAAACTCGCGAGCTACGATTGCCGTGGTGGCCTTGAGCCGCACGCTCTTGGCGGCGTCTTCTGAGAAGGGCGCGATGAATTCCCCGGTCGCCACCGTCAGGGTGGCCACCACGCACCCCGCCCCGCCCACGTAGGCCGCAAGCCGGGCCATCGAAAGGCCCGAGGCGCGCATCACCGTGAGCTCGGACTGGTCGGAGAGTCGAGACAAGACGAAAAGTGTGCCGATCAGTGCTGCTGCGGGCAGCAGGACGTACGCATGCGCTGGAAGAGACAGAAGCACGTAGATCAGCATCACCGCCATGCGGTAGCTGCCCTTGCCGACGTCGTCCAGCTCGCGGATGAGGTCGAAGAATGCGAAAAGCGCGAGCAGGCCGGCCAGCACCAGCAGGCTTGCGAGCAGGATCTCCCGCGCGATGTAGCGGAAGAGCATGGCCCGCCGCTCAGGCGCCCCGCACGACGTTGGCGAGCGCGACGAGCGTGAGGATCCAGGCCCAGAGCAGCAGCCCGAAGGCCACGAACGGGATGTGCCGGTCCGGGATGAACGCCGGCATCAGGAAACGTGTGGCCCGCGTCACGGGCGAGGTGACGATACGAAAGATCTGGTAAACCACGTTCTGGTCACGCCCTGCGCCGGAGAACAGGCCAACGATCGCCTGCCCCAGGTAGGCGAAGCCCGCCACCTCGATGAGGGCCTTGGCGGCGCGAAGAAGAAATTCCGGGTCCATGAAAGAAAAAGCCCGCGCCGGAAGGGCGCGGGCTGATTGTGGCACGTCGGGCGAAGGTCAGGTCGCCGTGGTGTCGATGTCGCCTTCCAGGTTCGGGTAGCGGACGTGGTCCACCAGCTCCTGAGTGGCCTGGTCTGGCGCCGGGGTGATGAGGCTCACGATGACCATGGCCAGGAACCCCGCCGGCACGCCGAACATGCCTGCCGAGATCGGCTCAAGTCCGAACCACTTCTGGATCGGCGTGGTGCCGAACCACTGGATGAACACCGGGTAGGTGTGGACCATGTAGTACAGGCAGACGCCCAGACCCGTGAGCATGCCCACGACCGCCCCGATCTTCGAGGTGCGCTTCCAGAACACCCCCAGCACCAGCGCCGGGAAGAACGCCGACGCCGCGATCGAAAACGCCGCACCCACAAGGAACAGGATGTTGCCCGGCTTCAGCGACGTGACGTAGGCCGCAACGATCGCCACCCCAAGGAGCAGAACCTTCGACACCGTGATGCGAACAGCCGGCGACGCCTTCGGGTTGATGATCTTGTAGTAGAGGTCGTGCGAGAGGGCGTTGGCCATCGTCAGCAGCAGGCCGTCCGCGGTGGAGAGCGCCGCAGCCAGGCCGCCCGCCGCCACCATGCCCGAGATCACGTAGGGCAGGCCGGCAATCTCCGGCGTGGCCAGCACGATGAGGTCGCCGCCGATGACGATCTCGGCCAGTTGCACAATGCCATCCTTGTTGATGTCGGTGATGCTCAGCAGCGACTTGTCCACCGCCTGCCACGCGTTGACCCACGCTGGCAATTCGGAGAACTTGGAGCCGACAACCAGCGTGTAGACGTCGTACTTGGCAAGCACCGCCAGTGCGGGGGCCGTGAAGTAAAGCAGGAAGATGAAGAAGAGCGACCAGAACACGGACACGCGCGCCTCCTGCACCGAAGGCGTGGTGTAGTAGCGCATCAGGATGTGCGGCAGCGAGGCGGTGCCGATCATCATGCAGAAAACGATGCCGATGAAGTTCAGGCGCGCCGTGTCCCGTGCCTTTTCATCCTTGCCCGGGAAAGGCGTGGCGTGCGGGCGCGGCGGGTTGGCGCGTGCAGCCAGCCCCTTTTCCGCAGTCCACGCCTTCTTGGCTGCATCCGCGTCGGCGGGGTAGGCCTTGAGCGCCTTCTCCGCCGCGTCGATGTCTGCCGGCGGGGCAGAGGCAGCCTTCAGGTCCTCCACCTTCTTGGAAAGCTCGTCCTTGCCGGCCTGGTAGCTGGCGGGCAGGCCCTTCAACTTCTCGTCGGCAGCCTTGGACCGGTCCGCAAAGATCGTGCGCACTTCCTGCTCGCCCTTGTCGGCCGTGAGCACCTTCTCGCGCTCGGTGACCTTCTCGAGCACCGTGCCGTAGACCAGCTGCGGCACCGGCACGCCGGTGTGCTTCACCGACAGCCAGACCACCGGAATCATGTAGGCGATGATCAGGATGATGTACTGCGCGACCTGGGTCCACGTGACCGCCTTCATGCCGCCCAGGAAGGAGCAGACGAGGATGCCGGCGAGGCCGACGAACACGCCGATGCCGAACTCGAGGCCCGTGAAGCGGCTGGTGATGAGGCCCACGCCGTAGATCTGCGCCACCACATAGGTGAACGACGCGATGATCGCGGCGATGATGCCGATGATGCGCGGCAGGTTGCCGCCGTAGCGGGCACCCAGGAAGTCCGGGATGGTGAACTGGCCGAACTTGCGCAGGTAGGGCGCGAGCAGCAGCGCCACCAGCACGTAGCCGCCGGTCCAGCCCATGATGAAGGCAAGGCCGTCAAAGCCGGAGAGGTACAGCGTGCCGGCCATGCCGATGAACGACGCGGCGCTCATCCAGTCCGCGCCGGTTGCCATGCCGTTGAAGAGCGCGGGGACGCGCCGGCCGGCGACGTAGTACTCCGACACCTCCAGCGTGCGGCTCATGATGCCGATGCCAGCGTAAAGGACCACCGTGAAGAGCAGGAACGCATAGCCGATCCACTTGATCGGCACGCCCATCTGCTCGGCAATGGCCAGCAAAACCACGAAGGCGACGAAGCCCCCCGTGTAGAAGGAGTAATACTTCTTAAGCTGCTGCGTGAAGCTCTTTTGCGTAACGGCCATGTTAGTCCTCCTCCCCTTCGTGAACGCCATGATCGCGGTCGTTCTTGCGCATGGCGATCGCGTAGTAGCCGATGATCGCCACATACACGATGAGCGAGCCCTGGGCGGCCATGTAGAACGAGAACGGCCACCCGAAGAACTTGATCTCCGCGAGCGGCCTGGCGAACCAGATCACCACGAAAGTGGCCACGAACCAGATGGCTAGCAGAACCGCGGTGAGCCGCAGGTTCTTGTTCCAGTAATCCACGTGCGTTTGCGTGAGCTTCATCCCCTGCCTCCTTTTCCCATCTTTTTGTAACGTTATCGTCGGACGCCCCGCCAATTTCGGCGCGCTGGGGCTCTGCGTGGGCGTAGCGCCCCGTAATCTGCACGAAAGCGCCCGGGTCGTCTACTGGGTTTCAGGCGAGCCACCGCCCCTTCCCCACCAGGCCCAACAGGTCCTTCGCGGTGTGGGCGCCCAAGCGCGAAGCCTCGGGTTGGATGCACAGCAGCAATTGCGCCGTAGCAAGGCAGTCGGCAATGGCCCGGTGGCGATGCGCGATCTGGATATCGCGCTCCACAAGCCACGCATCGAGCCCGCGCGGTTTGTGACTGGCGATGGGCCAGGCGAGCGGGGCCACGTCGGCCAAGTCCAGCCAGGGCCGCTTGAACGCCACGCCCAGGGTGGCGGAGATGGCGCGCTGCAGCATGGCTTCGTCGAACGGAGCGTGAAAGGCCACCAGCGGGTCCTTGCCGATGAAGGCAAGAAAGTCGACCAGGGCCGAGGGGCTTTCCTCACCCTCGCGCTGCTCGGTGCCGCCGATGCCGTGCACCTCGATGTTGGGCGTGCTGCTCGCCTCCGCCTGGCGGAGCACGACCTCGAAGCTGTCGGCGAGGTCGATGGCCCCATCGACCACCGCCAGCGCCCCGATGGCGATGAGCCGGTCGCGCAACGGGTCCAGGCCGCTCGACTCGACATCGACCACCACCCACCGGCCCTCGCGCACCGGTCGACGGGCGTTGTATTCCGGCAGGTCGAGCCAGCGAGACAGCGCCGCGGCGACCGGCGGGTCCAGCGCCCGGCTAGGCCGGGGCCCGAACGGCCACAGGCGCCCGATGCCCACGCGTCTCCTACAACTGGTAGTCGAGCGCGATGCGGTTCTGCAGCTTGCGCGCGTGCCGAAGCGCTTCTCGCAAAATGCGCCGGTCGAGTGGGCTCAAGGCCTCCGGGTCGACCCGGTTCGGCTCGTCCCCGCTTCCGCCCCCTTCCCGCTCCAGCGCATCCTGCCGGCGCAACCGCAGCATCTGAATGAAGTGGAAAGCGTCGATGGCGGAGCCCACTTCGTCGTCGCTCATCTGGAGAACCGGGGCGACGCGGCGAAGGCGCTCGACAGTCGACACGCCGCCCACGCCGGCAGCGAGCGACAAAATGCGCGCGCAATCCACGAACACGCGAGCGGCCTGCTTCTTGAGGTCCACCGCGCCACCCTCGTTCTTCTCCACCACGATGCCGCCGAAGAAGCCGATGGGCGGGCGAACCTGGATTGCGTTGGCGGCCATCTGCCGCAGGAACACCGGGCGACCCTTGACGTTGGCCAGCAGGAAGTCGCGGAGCGAGTCGACCATCGCGCCATCGCCATGCAGCGCGCGGAAGTCGAAAAAGATCGTCGAGTTGAGAAGTGCCTGCGGGTCGGAGTTGCGAATCCAGTCATCGAAGCGGTGCTTCCACTCCGCGAGGCTCAGACACCACTGGGGGTTCCTCGCCATGATGTTGCCCTTGCAGAGCGGGTAGCCGCACTGGTCGAGCATCACGTTCACCCGATCAGCGAACGCGAGCAGGCGCTTGCGGGTCGCCTCGCGATCGACGCCCTCGCTATCCGGGAAGATGATGGCGTTGTCCTGGTCTGTGGCAAGCGTTTGTTCGCCGCGCCCCTCGCTTCCCAGCCCGATCCAGCAGAAACCGGTGTCGCTCACGTCGTCGGCCCGCAGGGCGAGCGCGATGGCCCGCTCGGCCACCCCGTCGTTGAGCGCCGAGAGAAATTGCGTGAGTTGCTCGGCAGCCACGCCCTGCCCGAGCATCGCCGCGCCTAGCGATCGCACTTCGCGGGCGGCGTGCGCGAGGTCCTCGATGGTCTCGGCCTTGGCAATGTCCTTGCGCAGGCCCTGCATCGACAGGCGCTGCAGGCCGAACAAGTCACGCTCGGAGATCACGCCGACGAACTGGCCGCCGTCCATCACCAGCAAATGGCGGAACCCCTTGCGCGCCATCAGCTCGGCCGCGGCGGAGAGCGGGCTATCGGCCGCGAGCGTCGCCGGGCTGGCGGTCATCACTGTCGAGATCGGACGCTCCAAGGGCTCGCCTGACAGCGCCACGCGATTGAGCACGTCCGTTTGCGTGAAGATGCCTGTCGGCTTGCCCTCGCCACTCATCAGCACGATCGAGCCGATGCGGCGCGACTTCATGCACTCCAGCACCGCGCGCACGGTCGAGCTGTCCGGCATCGTCACCGGCGCATGGCGGACCGCCTTGCGAAGCGGCGCTGACATCGTCATTTCCTCCGCGGCGCGCGATGAATACGCCTCGCGCGTGCCCCTCGCGGAGGCGGCAAGCAGTGTGGCGAGCCGCCCGGTGCAGAACGCCTGAAACGGCGCGCTCGACGCAAGCAGCTCGCGAAACTGCGGCTCCTCGAGCGTGTAGCAGAAGGTGTCCTGGACAGCCTTGTAATTGAGCGTGGTGGCACGCCCGCCCAGCAACGCGCCAAGCGGGAAGCATTCGCCCTCCGCGAACGAGGCAACGACGGTGTGCAGCGACCTCGCCTTTGCCTCCTCGGCCTCGATTGCGCCGCGCTGCACGATGAAGAGTGTGCGCACCACGCCGGTCGCCGGCGACAGGATCAACGACCCCTTCTCGAAGTAGCGAACCTTCAGGTTGCCCGCGAGCCGGAGCAAGTCCGCCTCGGCCATGGCATCGAACGGCGCGTGCTTGCGAAGCAGGTCCGCCGCGGCGGTGGCGAGCAACGGGGCGGGCTGGGCGGCCATGGAGGCTCCTTAGACGGACTGCTTCAGCTGCTCGAGGATGGCGGGATTTTCCAGTGTCGACACGTCCTGCGTGATGGCCTCGCCCTTCGCGAGCGCGCGCAGAAGCCGGCGCATGATCTTGCCGGAGCGTGTCTTGGGCAAGTTGTCGCCGAAGCGGATTTCCTTCGGTTTTGCGATGGGGCCGATCTCCTTGCCCACCCACTCACGCAATTCCTTGGCGAGCGCCTTGGCCTCGTCGCCCGACGGCCGCGCGCCCTTGAGGACGACGAATGCGACGACAGCTTCGCCGGTGAGATCGTCGGGCCGGCCCACGACGGCCGCCTCGGCCACCAACTTCGAGTTGGCGACCAGCGCCGACTCGATCTCCATGGTGCCCAGGCGGTGTCCCGAGACGTTCAGCACGTCGTCGATGCGGCCCATGATCGTGAAGTAGCCGTTGTCCTTGTCGCGAACGGCCCCATCACCCGCGAGGTAGAGCTTGCCGCCCAGCTCCTCGGGGTAGTAGGCCTTCTTGAAGCGCTCCGGGTTGCCCCAGATGGTGCGGATCATCGACGGCCACGGGCGCTTGACCACCAGGATGCCGCCCTGCCCGTTCGGCACGTCATGCCCCGCCTCGTCGACGATGGCTGCCATGATCCCCGGCAGCGGCAACGTGCAGGAGCCGGGCTTGAGCGGCGTCACACCCGGAAGCGGTGTGATCATGTGGCCGCCGGTCTCCGTCTGCCAGAACGTGTCGACGATGGGACAGCGGCTGCCGCCGACCGTCTCGTAGTACCACATCCACGCTTCCGGGTTGATCGGCTCGCCAACGCTACCGAGTATTCGAAGCGTCGAGAGGTCGTATTTCTTCGGCAGGTCGCCGCCCGCCTTGATGAGCGAGCGAATCGCAGTGGGCGCGGTGTAGAACACCGTGACCTTGTGGTCCTGGATCATCTTCCAGAAGCGGCCCGCGTCCGGGTAGGTGGGCACGCCCTCGAAGATCACCTGCGTGGCGCCGACGGCGAGCGGCCCATACGCAATGTAGGTGTGGCCCGTCACCCAGCCCACGTCCGCCGTGCACCAGAAGACGTCGGAGGCCTTGTTGTCGAAGGTCCACTTCATGGTGAGAGCCGCGTGGAGCAGGTAGCCCCCCGTGGAGTGCTGCACGCCCTTCGGGGTCCCCGTGGAGCCCGAGGTGTAGAGGATGAAGAGCGGATGCTCGGCATTCACCCACGTCGGCTCACACGCCTCCGCCTGGCCCTTCACCACGTCGTGCCACCACTTGTCGCGGCCGGCCGTCATCGCAATGGACGAGCCAGTGCGCTGGTAAACGACTACGTTGCGCACGCACTCCGTTCCGCCCATGCCCAGCGCTTCATCCACCGCGGGCTTCAAGGGAATCTCCTTCCCGCCGCGGAACTGGCCATCGGCCGCGATCACCGCCACGGCCCCTGCATCGACGATGCGCTCGTGCAGGCTCTTCGCCG
>Ga0075471_10003132_pt1 | contig 10766 bp, 9 predicted proteins | sample DEB19_08_DNA_2_FD_74787 | JGI IMG/M metagenome (GOLD analysis project Ga0075471, IMG submission 74787) | Aqueous microbial communities from the Delaware River and Bay under freshwater to marine salinity gradient to study organic matter... | ecosystem: Environmental > Aquatic > Marine > Coastal ... | reverse complement strand
CAAGCAGGTTGCCCCAGACGTTAAGCAAACGCTGCTGAAGCAGATCCGCGAGATCTGTCGATCAGCCGGGCTCGGGGGCGAGGTCGTAGTCGCTTGGCCGTCCGAGACCGGGATCAGTTACCTCGCCGACAGTCGTTACCACGCGGTGCTGTCCAAGACGCTCACGGTGGCGTCCCTTCGCGGTAGTCTGAACAAGAAGTTGAGTTCTCCGATCGTCACTGGATTACTCGCGCAATTGACGGCTGAGCCCTTCGCGACAAACGCTGCACCGCCACCGCCGTCATTTAGCGGGGTACCCGCTCAAGAGGCAGGTGGAGAGGCGGCGCATCGCTCGATGCCGGCTATGCACGCGGAGAGCAAGACTTCTTCGGCGACCCGTGTCGTGACGATGCTTTTTACAGACCTTGTTGGGTCTACCAAACTAAAACAAGAATTTGGCGACTCACAGGCCATGCAGTACATGCGTGAGCACCATGAGATTGTGCGTCGAGTACTTGCGGGTACAGCGACTGGGGAGGAGGTGTCGACCTCGGGCGACTCTTTTTTCATTGCCTTCGCGACTCCCTCGGAAGCGGTGACATTTGCCCTCAAAATGCAGCATGAAGTGACTCGCAGATATTCAGAAGAAGGCGTCAACATTGAGGATCGGATCGGGATCCACGTCGGTGAGGTGTACGTTGATAACGCCAAGGTGGCTGGCAAGACCTTCGATTTCAACGGCATTCAGGTCGACACGGCGTCTCGAATCATGTCGCTCGCGCAGGGCAAGCAGATCTTGATGTCGCGTTTTGCGTACGACAACGCTTTCCAAATGCTCAATGGGCATGAGGTGGAAAATGTTGACCTCATTGCCTGGCGCAACCACGGCAACTATGAGGTCAAAGGCGTCAAGGCGCCGGTTGAGATTTTTGAAGTCGGCGAAGTTGGGCTGGCGCCTCTCAAGCCTCCACCCGACTCAGAGAAAGCCAAGCGATTGGTCGTGGCGACTCGTTAATCGTCTCTTAAGTCGCGATCATTAGAGTCGCCAACTCGCGGGCTTGCTTTGCAATCTCAGCAGGTATTCGGGTCAGTAATTTTTTATTGATCGGCGTTCGGTCAGCGACTTCGTTTGTCAGTTCTTTGATTTCTGCCGTCGACATCGTCGAGATGATGCGATGAGACAGGGGAGATCGGTCGATATCGAATTCCGCGGTGGAGTCCTGTCCTATCGCCAGGATCGTTTCGGCTGTTCGCGCGAGCGTGGTCAATCGCGGCGTTGTAGGCGGCGAGGTGATTAGAGGGCCAAGGTGCGCAGTCGAGACATCACTCGACGCGGCCTCGAGCAATACGGCTGCGAGCAGCTTGGTCTGCATCACCGATGAGATGATCGAAAGATTTTCTGAGGTGGCTGAGAGAAGGTGTCGGTATTGGCTTTCGCTCGGCTCACCGTCGAAGCCTCTAAAGACATTCGCCGCCTGCAGCGAACCCAGAAACCGCGTCATTCTTTGTATTACCAGTCGATATTCACCCACCTTGATGGGCCGACCGTTGCGCAAATCGGGCGAGCTTTCGCGCATCAATTTCCACGTGTCATCGAGAAAAGCGAGAAGGTTTTCGGCGGCGAAACTGCTGACGTCGCGATTGGCGATGCGGATTGAGCGCCTGACGTGCTCGTGCCGCTGCTCGCGGGATAAGCCAATTCCATAACGCAGGTTGACATCCTCTAGTGCGTCCAAGGCCCGGTGTGCTGCGCCGTCTGGATCGCGGCGAAAGGGGATCGTCGCTTCTATTCCGACCGCTAGAGCGGCAATGGTTGATGCGTCGACCGTGTCATCGATGACCTTCGCAGCGGCGAGTGCGCTTAGGAATTCGTTCTTTCCGTTTAAGTCGGACAAGGTTTGTCCGGGCGACAGATTAAAAATCGTTCTGACGATTTCAAAAGTCTGATCGACTCGTGTTCGCTCGTCGTCGACTAGGGTGAAGGCTCCGCTTTCGTCAGCTCTGATTAATTCCGCCAACCATGGCTCAGCGGTCATCGGAATCCCATCGTCGACTCCAACCTGTGCGATGTCATGGCACAGGCCGATCAGGATCTCGAGCGCATCATCGGAGTCCGCAACCATCAGCGCGTGGCTCAGGGTGTGGTAGTGCCTCGTTTGACCCTGCATCGAGGAGTCGATCAACCGGGTTAGATTATCGATATGCCGACGATCGATCTGCGGCGCGATCGATGACAGCGCGCGTTCGAGTTGGGGTCGGCAGGACGATGCGGGAACCATAGATAGGACGTCTTCTAAAAGGGTAATGATAATGCCAGGCCGCTCGTCATGAGGACGTATTGCCAATGATCTGTCGGTAGACGCCGCGATACGTCTCCGCCGACCTCCTCCAGCTGTGGTCCTCGCGCATCGCTGCAGACATCATTTGCATCCACCGCGGACGATTCTGATGGGTCTGTAAGACGCCATCGATCGCTTGAGAGAGCGAAGACTCTCTTTCGATAAAGCGAAAGCCAGTGTCTGCCGTGACCGTATCCGCGAGACCTCCGACGGCATGTACAAGAGGTAACGTGCCGTAACGCTTCGCGTACATCTGAGTCAAACCGCAAGGTTCATGTCGAGACGGCATGATGAGCGCGTCGCCGCCGGCGATCGCCAGATGTGCAAGCCGCTCTGAATATCCGGTATGGGTGGCTACCATTCCGCTATGACGCTGCTGAAGCTCCGTGAATCGACGCTCGATTTGGTAGTCACCATTTCCGACCACCACGAGACTGATTCGGCGTACTACGGGGGCAGCAATTTCGGGCTTAAGTTTGGCGCTGCGACTGCCGAGGCCATTCCCGCGCACGGTCGGGCGTACTCGATTGTGCTACGTCTGCCCCCTCTGTCTACGGTGTTTCTGGCGCCAGTAGGTCCGTCTGGGGGACGCAACGAGGCCTCTCCTTGGACCGCTCGGCGCGGTCGGCTGGTGTAAACTGTCGACCTTCAATGGCGTCCCGCACCGGTTCCTTCGCGACGACTAGCCGTTAACCCCGCCAGGCCCGGAAGGGAGCAACGGTCGCGGCGATGTCGGGTGCCGGAGTCCAGCTGGTGCGGGCCGTCTCCAGTAGGACGAGCATGAGCTACACCGCACTCGCGCGAAAATGGCGACCCCGCCGCTTCGATGAACTCACCGGGCAGGAGCATGTCCTGCAGGCGCTATCGAATGCCCTCGAAACCAATCGAGTGCATCACGCGTTTTTATTCACGGGCACGCGTGGCGTCGGCAAGACGACCATCGCACGCATTCTTGCCAAGTGCCTCAATTGCGAGACGGGTATGAGTTCCGCGCCTTGCGGAACGTGTGCGACCTGTCGCGAGATCGACGAGGGTCGCTTCGTTGATTTAATCGAGGTCGATGCGGCTTCGCGAACCAAGGTCGATGACACCCGCGAACTGCTCGACAACGTGCAGTACGCGCCGACGCGAGGTCGATACAAGGTCTATCTCATAGACGAAGTCCACATGCTCTCGACGCACTCTTTCAATGCGTTGCTAAAAACGCTCGAAGAACCTCCGCCGCACGTCAAATTTTTACTGGCGACGACCGATCCTCAAAAATTACCGGTGACGGTGCTCTCGCGCTGTCTGCAGTTCAATCTGAAGCGTTTGTCCGTCTCGATGATCGCCGATCGCATGAAGGTGATCCTCAAGGCCGAGAACATCGACTTCGAACCTGCAGCGGTACGCCTCATCGCCGAGGCAGCTGACGGCAGCATGCGCGATGGTTTGTCCTTGCTCGATCAATTGCTCGCGTTCGGAGGCGGAAAAGTCGCCGAAGGCGAAGCCCGCGCCATGCTCGCGACGGTCGATCGCAGGCAGGTGTTTCAGTTGGCTCGATTGCTCGGGACGTCTGACCCTGCTGAGCTCATGCGCTTTGCCCAGTCGCTCGATGAGTGGGCGCCCGATTACGGCGACGTGCTCGATGCACTCGCGACGCTTCTGGTGCGGGTCGCGCTCAAGCAGACGCTGCCTACGTACGAGGGCGACGAGCTGCATCCGTCGGAGCAACTTGCGGAGCTTGCCGCGGCGCTCAACCCCGAGGATGTACAGCTCTGTTACCAGACGGCGATTCTGGGGCGGCGTGACCTCGCCTGGGCACCTGACCCGCGTACCGGCTTCGAGATGACGTTGCTTCGCATGGTGGCCTTCCGCCTCTCCTCGGGGTCTACGGCCGCCCCTGGTGGCACTGCGGCGAGTTCAGGGCCGGTAGATGGCAAATCGCCTAGGCGGGCGTCGTCCGCCGCCGTGTCGCCCTCGATCCAGGCTCAAGGCGCGGTGGACATGCCGCCACGGGTAGCCCCTGGCGCGACCCTCGATCTCTCGCGTTGGCAGGAGACTATTGCGGGGCTTGAGCTCGGGGGAGCTGCGAGGCAGCTGGCAGCAAACTGCGCTTATGCCGGTCGGGAGGGCGGGCTGATTCGTCTGACGCTCGATCCGGCCCAGTCCTTGCTCAAGACCACCTCGTTGATCGACAAGCTGTCGCAGGCCTTGTCGCGCGCACTCGGCGAGACGGTTCGCGTCGAGATCGAACTCGCGCAGGCGCCCGTCGACACGCCGGCCCGCGCAGAGCAGCGCGCCGCCGATGCGGAGCTCGACGAGGCCCGACGATCGCTCGAGTCTGACGCGACGATTCGGGGCTTCAAAGAAAAATTCGGCGCCAGCCTGAAGACAGATTCAGTCAAACCGCATTGAAGGAAAATTAGCGATGGCCAACTTCGGCAATATGATGAAACAAGCGGAAGCTCTTCAGCGCAATATGCAAAAGGCGCAGGAAGAGATCGCGCAGATGGAAGTCGTCGGAGAGTCGGGCGGCGGCATGGTCAAGGTCACGATGACCGGCAAGCACGAGGTGAAGCGTGTGCAGATCGAGCCGACCGTCATCGGTGACGATCGCGAGATGCTCGAAGATTTGGTCGCAGCGGCCATCAACGATGCCGTGCGTCGTGTCGAAACAGAAAGCCAGCAACGCATGTCGTCATTGATGTCGGGACTGCGTTTGCCTCCCGGCTTCAAGATGCCGTTCTGAGTTAACGTCTTGAGATGAAGCACACTCCCGCGCTCGCCCGGCTTATCGATTCGTTACGCACCTTGCCCGGTGTCGGTCCGAAGACTGCTCAGCGCATGGCGTTTCACTTGATGCAGGAAGGTCGCGATGGCGCGCGTGCGTTGACTGAAGCGCTTTCGGGTGCGCTCGCCAAGGTGGGTCGATGCCAGCAGTGCCGCATGCTCACCGAAAGTGAGTTGTGTTTCATTTGCAGCTCGACGCAGCGCGATGCGAGCCAACTCTGTGTCGTCGAGTCACCGGCGGATGTCGTCGCCATCGAACAATCGGGTGGCTACCGTGGGCGATACTTTGTGTTGATGGGCCATCTGTCGCCGCTCGATGGAGTCGGACCTGAACAGCTGGGTGTCCGTGAACTCGAGGCGCTGCTCGAGTCGGGTGCCGTTCATGAGTTGATTCTCGCGACGAACCCCACGGTGGAGGGCGAGGCGACGGCGCATTTTCTCTCCGAAATCGCCAAGGCCCGAGGGTTGCGCGCGACGCGCATCGCCCATGGCGTGCCGATCGGCGGGGAGCTCGAGTACATCGACGGCGGAACGCTTGCCCATGCGCTCGCCGGGCGCCAGTCGCTGATCTAGTCTCGCTTTCGGCCTGGGCCCTGAGCAGCCTTCAAATCTGCGTGCAGTCGCCGCAGTCGGCGGTAACTCTCGTATCGACGTTCATCCATCTGGCCGCCCTCTGCTGCGGCGCGCACGGCACAGCCCGGTTCGTGCATGTGCTGGCAGTCGGCAAAGCGACAGCCGATCGACAGTTGATCGACCTCGGGGAATCCGAGGCTGCGAGTCTCGAGCGAGTCGATCGCTGGCGCGAAGTCACGGACGCCCGGGGAGTCGATGACGTGACCACCGCTTGGCAGGTCATGTAGCGAAGAGCTCGTGGTGGTGTGGCGGCCTTCGGCATCTCGATCGAGTTCACCCGTTGCGAGATCGATGCCTGGAATGAGTCGCCCAATGAGTGATGATTTTCCGACGCCCGACTGCCCGACGAACATACTCGTCTCGTTGCGGAGAATTTCATTGAGCGAATCGAGACCTTGTCCATTGTCGGCGCTACAAAGGAGCACGGGATATCCCGCCTTCTCGAAAGACTGGGTGAGGGCAGAGAAGTCGGCGTCGGGGGTCAGATCGCTTTTATTGACGAGGACTAGCGCTCTGATGCCCGCCGACGAGGCGGCGCAGAGATAACGGTCGATGATGAATAGATCGGGCATCGGTACGGGCGCCATCACGGCGACCAAGAGCGAGAGATTCGCGACTACCGGCTCGGCATCGCCGCGCAGTGTGGCGCGTGCGAGGAGGGTGCGGCGCGGCAGGATCTCGGTGACGTGCACCTCGGAATGAGTCGCGTCTTCATTGCAACGTACCCGGTCACCGCAGACCACCTGCAGACGACGCCCAAAGGGTCGCGCTTGAACGATACGTCCCTTGTCGTCGCGAACCCGGACGTGACGCCCGTACGCGGCAATGACTTGCGCTTCGAATTCCAAGATGGGCGCACTCTAGCCTCTGATAGACTTTCGCTCAATCTAAAAGACCCTACGACGGACCGTTACCATGCCGAGTCGCGACGCGCTGATCTGGATCGATCTCGAGATGACCGGGCTCAAGCCTGACTCGGACACCATCATTGAGATTGCGACCTTGGTGACCGACTCGTCTCTGCAACTCATCGCCGAAGGTCCGGTGCTCGCGATCCATCAGGATGACGCCACGCTGGCACGCATGGACGAATGGAACCAGCGGCAGCATGGTGGCTCGGGTCTCATCGCTCGCGTCCGGGCGAGCACGATCACGCTCGCCGAGGCCGAGCGTCAGACGCTCGAGTTTTTAGCGCAACACGTGGAGCCCGGCGCGTCGCCCATGTGTGGCAACAGCATTTGCCAAGACCGTCGTTTCATGGCGCGTCTGATGCCGAAGCTCGAGGCATTCTTCCATTACCGTAACCTCGACGTGAGTACCGTCAAGGAATTAGCAAAGCGCTGGTCACCCGAACTCGCCGCAGCCTTCAACAAGGAAGGTACGCATCTTGCGCTCGATGACATTCGCGAGTCGGTACGCGAGTTGCAGTATTACCGCGAGCGATTCTTCGTATTCGGTCCGCGAGGCGCGTGCTGAACGTGACGGCAATTGATCTTCCGACCTTCGATGATGTCGTCGCCGCTCAGGGTCGATTGAGCGGGCGCGTGTTACGCACGCCGGTGATGAGCTTCCCGCGCTTCGATGCGCGGGTCGGCCGTCGCGTACTGTTCAAGTGTGAGAACCTTCAGCACGTCGGTGCCTTCAAAGTGCGCGGGGCGACCAACGCGTTGTTGCAACTCGCGTCCGACTCGAAAATCGTCGCCACACACTCCTCGGGTAATCATGGTGCTGCGCTCGCTCGAGCCGCGCGCGAGCTCGGCTGGCGGTGCGTGGTCGTAGCGCCAAGAGATGCCTCGCCGGTGAAACTGCAATCGATCCGCGCTGAGGGCGCCGAGCTTGTCTCCTGCGAGCCGGGGCTCGCAGCCCGTGAGGCCGCGCTCGCTGACGTAGTCACGCGCACGGGCGCCGCGGTGGTTCATCCATTCGACGATTCTCGAGTAATCGCTGGTCAGGGCACGGCGGCTCTCGAGCTGCTGAGCGAGCACCCCGATATCGACGTCATCACAGCGCCGGTTGGGGGTGGTGGCTTAATGTCGGGTACGGCCATCGCCAGCAAGGCGATGATTCCCGAATGTCGTGTGATCGGTGTCGAGCCGGAGACGGCTGACGATGCCGCGCGCTCGTTTCACGGCGGCACGCGCGTGGGTATTCAGGGCTCGCCGCCGACAATCGCGGATGGCCTTCGAGGGTCGATCGGAGTTCGACCCTTTGCTCTCTTTAGGGCGCTCGTCGACGACGTCTTGACGGTGTCCGAGAGCGCGATCGTCTCCGCGATGCGCATCGCACTCGAAGATTTGAGATTACTCATCGAGCCCTCTTCGGCGGTGCCGTTAGCCGCGCTCATCGACGGCCGCATCGGAAGACCGGGAGAGACGATCGGTGTGATCGTTTCAGGCGGAAACGTCGATCTTTCGGTCTGTCCGTTTTTAGCGGGTCGGGCGTCGCTTAACGCTTAGCCGCTAAGGCGGCGTCCTGCGCGAGCATCAGCCAGGTTTCAATCACCGTGTCGGGGTTGAGCGAGAGGCTGTCGATCCCTTCTTCGACGAGCCAACGCGCGAAATCGGGGTGATCGGAAGGTCCCTGTCCGCAAATACCGACGTACTTATTGGCTTTGCGACAGGCGCGAATTGCCATCGAGAGCATTTCTTTTACGGCCGGATCGCGTTCATCGAAGTGCTGCGCGACGATGCCGGAATCACGATCGACGCCGAGCGTGAGCTGGGTCATATCGTTCGAGCCGATCGACATGCCATCGAAGAACTCGAGGAAACGTTCGGCGAGCACCGCATTCGAGGGTAGCTCGCACATCATGATAATTTTGAGATCGTTCTCGCCACGCTTTAGACCATTGGTGGCCAGCAAGTCCGTGACTTCTTTTGCTTCGCGCAAGGTTCGTACGAACGGCACCATGAGCTGTACGTTGGTGAGCCCCATTTCGTTGCGTACTTTTTTAAGCGCGCGGCATTCGAGTTCGAAGCAGGCTCGGAAGTTGATGTCGGTGTAGCGCGCTGCACCGCGGAACCCGATCATCGGATTTTCTTCGGTCGGTTCGTACAGGCGTCCGCCGATGAGGTTGGCGTACTCGTTCGATTTGAAATCGGAGAGGCGCACGATGACCGGCTCGGGTGCAAACGCGGCGGCGATTTGCGCCACGCCCTCGGCGAGCTTGTCGACGTAAAAACCGACGGGATCGGCGTAACCCGACATCTGCGCGCGGATTTCATCTTTGAGTTGCGCGTTGAGCTGATCGAACTCGAGCAAGGCGCGAGGGTGTACGCCGATCATGCGGTTGATGATGAACTCGAGGCGCGCGAGGCCTACACCGCGATGCGGAATACTCGCGAAGTCGAAGGCGCGATCGGGGTTACCCACGTTCATCATGATTTTGACCGGAGCTGGAGGCAGGGCATCGAGCTCGATCTGACGACGCTCGAAGTCGAGCGCGCCCTCATACACAAAACCGGTATCGCCCTCCGCGCAAGAGACCGTGACGGGCTGTCCCTCGCGAATGCTGCTCGTGGCGTTGCCGCAGCCGACAACCGCCGGGATCCCGAGCTCTCGCGCGATGATCGCGGCATGGCAGGTGCGACCGCCACGGTTCGTCACGATCGCCGAGGCGCGTTTCATAACGGGTTCCCAGTCAGGGTCGGTCATGTCGGCGACGAGCACATCGCCGGGTTGAACGCGCGCCATCTGCGACGGATCGGAGATCACGCGGGCAGGGCCCGCGCCGATACGCTGCCCGATGCTGCGGCCTTGTGCGATGACCTTGGAGCGCTTGGCGAGCGTGTAACGCTGGATCGTACGGCCGCTGCGACTCTGTACGGTCTCGGGCCTCGCTTGAAGGATGTACAGCGTGCCGGTGGCCCCGTCTTTGCCCCACTCGATATCCATCGGACGGCCGTAATGCGCCTCGATGATCAGCGCCTGCTTGGCGAGCTCGACCAGATCGGCGTCGTTGAGGCAGAACCGCTGCCGGTCGGCTGGCGCGACCTCGACGGTGCGAACACGCTCGGCGGCTCCCGGTTCACCGTAGACCATTTTGATGGCCTTAGCGCCAAGGTTGCGACGCAGAACGGCATGGCGACCGGCACGCACGGCGGGCTTGTAGAGATAAAACTCGTCCGGGTTTACGGCGCCTTGGACCACGGTTTCGCCGAGGCCATAAGAGGCGGTGATGAATACGACATCGCGGAAGCCGCTGTCGGTGTCGAGCGTGAACATCACGCCGCTCGCGCCGAGATCGGAGCGCACCATTTGTTGGATGCCAGCGGATAGCGCGACCTGTGAATGATCGAAGCCTTGATGAACGCGATAGGCGATAGCGCGGTCATTAAAGAGCGAGGCGAAGACGTGACGCATGGCCTCGATGACGGCGTCTTCGCCTTGCACGTTCAGAAAGGTTTCTTGCTGACCGGCGAAGGAGGCCTCGGGCAGATCTTCGGCGGTCGCCGATGAGCGGACCGCTACCGACACGTTCGGGCCGAAGCGACGATAGCCCTCTCGCACGGCCTTCTCGAGTTCCGCGGGGAGCGGCGCGTCGAGGATCCAGCCCCTGATGGTGGCGCCAACCTCGGAGAGGCGCACCACGTCGTCTACGTCGAGTGACTGCAGTAACTCGCGAATTCGTTGGTCGAGGCCGTTGTGCCCGAGCATCTGCCGATACGCTGCTGCCGTCGTCGCAAAGCCGCCCGGAACCTTGACGCCGAGTCGGGCGAGTTGCCCGATCATTTCTCCGATGGAAGCATTCTTGCCGCCGACGGTTTCGACGTCGTGCATGGTCAGGCGTTCGAAGGGCAGGACGAGTTCGGTCACTTGCGCATCCTTGAGTTGTCGGGCGGGTCGAGGGAGACTGGCGTCTGGCGATTGATGGGTAGAACCACTCGTGACAGCACGAACCGTATTTTTTGTTTCCGACCAAACCGGCGTCACGGCGGAGACCATGGGGCACAGCCTGTTGACGCAGTTCGACGGGCTGCAATTTCGGGCCGTGACTCTGCCATTTGTCTCCACCATTGACAAGGCACGCGAGGCGGTTCGGCG
>Ga0075471_10003130_pt1 | contig 10767 bp, 7 predicted proteins | sample DEB19_08_DNA_2_FD_74787 | JGI IMG/M metagenome (GOLD analysis project Ga0075471, IMG submission 74787) | Aqueous microbial communities from the Delaware River and Bay under freshwater to marine salinity gradient to study organic matter... | ecosystem: Environmental > Aquatic > Marine > Coastal ... | reverse complement strand
TGACGAGCGTCGAGGTCACGACGGGCGACTCGGCCTCGGCCGTCCAGCTGGCCTCGAAAACCCTGCTCGACGCCGCGGCGACCGGCACACCGTCGAGGGCGGCCAGCGACGACCCGTAGCCATAGTCGTCGGTGGCCAGCGAGGGATGCGGAACCCCCGCGTCGAGCCCGCCGAATCCCCGCCCCGCCGCCGCGCACCACGACACCGCGGCGTCGGCCGACGGGATGGCATCGCCCCCGCCGAGGCCCGGCGCCGCGCCCGCAGCCACCTCGAGCCGGTCGTTCCCCGTCACCAGCATGGCAGCCCATCCCATGCCCCGGATGCGACGGCTGACGGCATCGATGTCGACGATGTCCGCCGTGCGGGCGGCGACGGCCCGGCCGCCCCCCCACCAGGCCGTCATCCCCCAGGCGGCGGCCGTGAAGGCGGCCACGATCGTCGGCAGCGTGAGCCACGCAAGCCACGGCCGCCCACCGTCACGCGACACGAGCCACCAATCGAAGGGATACAGGCAGAGCACGTACAAGAAGCCGAGGCCCGCGATCATCTCGAACGGAATGGGACGGGCGGGGCGGCTCCCGTCGGCGGTGGGAAAGGTGTCGAGCGCGGCCCGCAGTTGTCCAGCGAGATCGGGAGCGGCCGTCGTCTCCACGGCCGGCCGATCACCACCGGCCGGCGCGCGGCCGCCGAGCAGGGCCACGAGCAGCGTGTCCCATCCCGGCCAGGTGCGAAGCGCGGGCAGGGTGGCGTCGATGCCGAGCCACGTGACGGTACCCAGCCCCCGGCCGCGCCGCACCACGACGGGAAGCCCTGCGCCGCCATCCATCGCGGCCAGCTCGACGACGCCGTCCGCGCGGCCGGAAAACACCGGCATCGGGAGGCCGGCCGGCGGCACGCGATCGACCAGCCCCGCCGCCCGGGCGTAGGCCTCGATCGCGCCCCAGCGGCGGAGCGGGACCATCCGCTCGAACGTTCCGGGAAGCCATGCCGCGGGGGCCGCCGCGGCCACGTCGGCAGCCGACGCGCCGCTGACGAACACGAGCCGGCCGCCGTCCATCACCCAGGCGTCGATGCCGGCGAGCACCTCCTCCGGCAGCTGCGGAATCGCGTCGCCGCAGACGACGATCGCATCGGCCGCGTCGTAGTCACGGGCCGAGCTCCCCTCCGTGAAGCCGACGCCGCCATCGCCCCGCCGCGGATCGATCGTGATCACGCTCGTCTGCGAACCCCGCTCCCGGTCGATGAGCCGTGCCGCGCGGGCCGCTGCGGGCAGGTCGCCATAGACCACGACCACACGCTGCGTCGATGCCAGCGGCTCGCCGAGCCGATGCTCCTCGACGACCGTGCCTCCGCCGCCCGCACGCTGCCGCTCGACCCGCACCCGGCCCGAAGGCCTGCCGAACCGCACGCTGAATCGGGCGGCCACCCTGCCCTCCCCGGCAGCGGTCGCGACCGCGGGTGGCGAGCGGACGAACTGCCCGTCAGGATCCTCGACGCTCACCTGCAGCGGCGTGCCGGGCCGCACGGCCCCCGACGTCGACGACACGACGACTGGCGTCCACGCGCCAGTGCGCCGCATCCCGCCGATGCCCGCCGTCACGTGAAACTCCGGTGCCATGCCACGGTCGGCCGCGAGGCCGGCGGCATTCACGACCAGCCCGGCCACGCCGAACACCGCCAGGGCCGCGGCTCGGCTCATGGCTTCTCCGCATCGGGGCACGTGCAGGCGAACTGCCCGCAGCCGGGGCAGCCCGTCCCGTATTTCCGCCGCACCGCGTCGTCGAGGTCCACGCCGACCACGTTGGCGATCGTCACCAGCCAGGCCAGCACGTCGGCGAACTCCAGCGCCTGTTCCTCGTGGGTGCCGCTGCGGAGCGCGGTGGCCAGTTCGCCGATCTCCTCGGTGAGCCACATGAACGTGCCCTCCACGCCCCGCGACTCGTCTTTTTCGTGATACATGACCCGGATGAGGTTCTGAAACTCGCGCAGCGTCATCGGCGGATCGGCTCCCTGCGGTCCGGTCGGCATGCTCGTGCCGCCCGGTGGGAGCAGTCTACAAAACACCGCCGCCGTCGTGCGGCCACCGGGCCGGGGTGCCGCCGGTGAAATCCGCGGCTACCATGAGGGCTCGGTCCCCTGCCCCGCTCCTCGCCGGCCCCGCTCCGTGGTCGCCGGCCCGGACGCCCCAACGGATCCTCGCATGACGACGCCTCGCTCCATCCGCATCTTCGACACCACGCTCCGCGATGGCGAGCAGTCGCCGGGCGCGAGCATGAACCTGACCGAGAAGATGGAGATCGCCCAGGCCCTCGTGCACCTCGGCGTGGACATCATCGAGGCCGGCTTCCCGATCGCGTCGCCTGGGGATTTCGCGAGTGTCCGCGACATCGCCGGGGCGGTCTCCGAGGCCACCGTCTGCGGCTTGGCACGCTGCAACGACGCCGACATCGACCGCGCCTGGGAGGCGCTGCGGCAGGCCCGTCAGCCGCGGATCCACGTGTTCCTGGCCACGAGTTCGATCCACCGCGAGTTCAAGCTGCGGATGAACGAAGAGGAGGTGCTGGCCCGGGCGGTGGCGGGCGTGAGCCGGGCCCGCAGCCACTGCGGCGACGTGGAGTTTTCGCCCGAGGATGCGGCGCGGACCGAGATCGACTTCCTCTGCCGGGTGGTCGAGGCCGTGATCGCGGCGGGGGCGACGACCGTCAACATCCCCGACACCGTCGGCTATTCCACGCCCACGCAGATGTATCGCGTGATCAAGAGCCTCGTGGATCGCGTCCCCAACATCGACAAGGCGGTGATCAGCACCCATTGCCACGACGACCTGGGGCTCGCCGTGGCCAACAGCCTGGCGGCGGTCGAGGCGGGCGCGGGCCAGATCGAGTGCACGATCAACGGGATCGGCGAGCGGGCGGGCAACTGCTCGCTGGAGGAGGTCGTGATGGCGCTGCGGACGCGGCGCGACTACTACGGCTGCGACACGCGGATCACCACGCAGAAGCTCGTGCCCACCAGCCGCCTCGTCGCCAACATCACGGGGATCCAGGTGCCCCGTAACAAGGCGATCGTCGGCCGCAATGCGTTCGCCCACGAGGCGGGCATCCATCAGGACGGCATGCTGAAGGAGCGGCGGACCTACGAGATCATGCGGCCTGAGGACGTGGGCCTCGAGCGGACCGACCTGGTGCTCGGCAAGCACAGCGGCCGGGCGGCCCTGGCCGACCGGGCCAAGGCGCTCGGCTACCAGCTCGATGCCGAGCAGCTGCAGACGGTCTTCGAGCAGTTCAAGCTGCTGGCCGACCGCAAGAAGGAGATCTACGACGGCGACATCGCCGCGCTCTGCGAGCAGCAGTTCTCGGTGCTGCCGGAGCAGTTCACCTACGAGGGCTACACGCTCTCGTCGGAATCGGGCGCGGCCCCCACGGTGACGCTCCGCGTGCTGCAAAGCGGCACGGCGAAGGAAGTGTCGATCACGGCGGGCGACGGCCCGATCGACGGCATCTTCCTGGCGATCGAGAAGCTCACCGGGATCACGACGGTATGTCGCGATTTCCGGGTGCAGGCGGTGACGGTCGGCAAGGACGCGCAGGCGGAGGTGACCGTGGAACTCGAGCATGCCGGCCAGGTGCAGCGGGGCCGCGGTGTCTCGACCGACTCCCTCGAGGCGTCGGCCAAGGCTTTTCTCGCCGCCACCAACCGCCTCGCCGTCGGTGGCACGCCCCGGATCCATCCCCAGCGGACATGATCCGCCGGTTCAGATCGCCTCGCTGCCGCGCTCGCCGGTGCGGATGCGGACGCATTCGTCCATCGGCAGCACGAAGATCTTCCCGTCTCCGATCTCGCCGGTCTCGCCGGACCGTCCCCCCTTCACGATCGCCGCGATCGTCGGCTCGACGAAGTCGTCGTTGACCGCGATCTGAAGCTGCACCTTCCTCAGGAGGTTCACCGAGATCTCGTGGCCGCGATACGTCTCCGCGTGGCCCCGCTGCCGACCGAAGCCCTGCACGTCGAGCACCGTGAGGCGAAACACCTCGACCTCGGAGAGCGCCTGCTTCACGCTTTCGAGCTTGCTCGGCTGGATGATGGCGATGATGAGTTTCAAGGGAATCCTGCGGGCGGATGGCGCGACCGGACGTCGCAAGGCTACCCCCGCCGGACGAGCGGCCACAAGCAAGCGGTCCGACGCCATGGTCGACGGCCGGCTGCAGACCCGACGATGCATGCCCCGGCCTGGGCGAGTTTAGGCGGAGTCCTCGCCCAAGCCGTTGGGGCATCCTTCTGGACGGCAAGCCCCTCGCGGCGCATGCAACGGCGACGGTGCCCCGGTCGTTCCGGGCCACCTCAGGCGAGGGGACGCCACAATGAGGGCAAACCTCGTGCCACGATGAAGCCAATCGATGCACGGCGGCCTCTCTGGCGCTCCAGGGGCCGTGTTTCGCGGTGAACAGCGGGTGTTCCCCTGACTGCGGCACCACCGCTCCGGGGCGGTCGCCTCGTGTCTGCAACAGTCCGCCCGCCCGATTTTCCGGCACGGCGCTGCCCACGGACGCGGCACCCGCTACGGTGCTGGAGTCGGCCGACGCGTGCAGCCAGCCCATGTCGCGCGTGCCCGCCTCACACGAAGCGGCCGTCGGAGGGAGCCGATGCCACACTCCATGCCCCGGGAACTCTCAGCAGTCGCGGGTCTGCCCCGTGATCGGCTCATGGCAGGACTCGCCGAGGCGTTTCCCCGGGCAGCCGTCGGCCCGGGACGGTCCGCGGTGCCCGACACGCCGCGGGGCGGCAGGTCGGCGGCGGTCGCGCGGCTGGCCACCATCGATCCCGTCGCCTACGCCCGCTCCCGCAACCATGTCTCCGGCGCCGTGACGGCGCTCTCCCCCTGGATTCGCCACGGCGTTCTGTCGCTGGCGGAAGTCCGCGATGCCGCGCTGGCCCGCGTCAAACAGCCCGACGACGCCGCCAAACTGGTCTCGGAACTCGGCTGGCGTGATTACTGGCAGCAGGTGCAGTTGGCGATCGGCGACCGTGTTCACCACGACCTCGAGCCGCCCGCGGCCGCGCCCCGACGGCAGCCGCTGGAGTCGGTGCCCGACGACGTGCGGGAGGGCCGCACCGGCCTGCGGTGCATCGACGACTTCGTCCGCCGGCTTCACGACCGCGGCTGGCTGCACAATCACGAGCGGATGTGGCTGGCGTCGTGGCTCGTGCATGTCCGTGGGGTGCGGTGGCAGGCCGGCGCCGACTGGTTTCTCGAACACCTGCTCGACGGCGATCCGGCGAGCAATCATCTCTCGTGGCAGTGGGTCGCCGGCACGTTCTCCGCGAAGCCCTACCTCTTCAATCGGGAGAATCTCGAGTCCTACACCGCCGGCATCCACTGCCGGCAGTGCCCCATCTTCGGCAGCTGCGACGTCGAGGGGAGCTATGAAGACCTCACCACGCGGCTGTTCGCGCGCGCCTCCTCCGCGGCAGAGCCGCGGCCGCCGCTGCGCATCACGCTTCCCTCCGCACCGGCGAAGCCCGTGCCCGAGACCACGCGGCCGCTCGTCTGGCTCACGCTCGATTCGGCCGCCGACACGAGCCCGGCGGCCAGCCGCTTTCCCGGAGCGCCGCGACTGTTCGTCGTGGAGGACGACTGGCTTGCAGCGGAACAGCCCTCGCTCAAACGGCTCGTGTTCCTGTTCGAGTGCCTCGCGGAGATTCCGGGAGTCGAGGTGTTCGCGGGCGACCCACGGGAAATCGTGCCGGCACGGGCTGCGGCCCGGGGCTGCGATGCGGTCGCCGTCGCCGAGTCGTCGTGCCCACGCCTGCGGGCCGCCAGCGACGCCATCGCCGCGGCGATGCCGGTGGTCACGCGGCCGTGGCCAACCTTCTGCGACCGCTCCCGGGTCGGGGATCTCGGCAGATTTTCGCGGTACTGGCAGAAGGCCGGGCCGTCCGCCATGCGGCCCACCATGTCATGACCGCCGCGACCGCGGCTGGAAGGCCGCCCGGCTCGGGCACGGAGTAGACCACCGACAGCTGCGGCCGCTGGTTGAGCGTCGCCGCCTCGGCGGTGTGCCATACCCAGCCGTCGGTGCCGGTCGCATCCTGCAGCAGCCAGCCCTGGTTGAGCGTCGGATCCGCCTGCCACGACTGCAGCGACCCGGTGACGTCGAAGATCGCATTGGCGTCGAGCACGTTGGGGATCAGCTGAAACTCGGCGGCGGACGCCGCCTCGACGCCATCGGTGTCCACGCCCGATCCAAACGTGCTCCAGGTAGCCGCGTCGTTCCAGGGGACGAGCATGCGATGGAGGGAAACCGAATCGGCCGAACTGTTGCCACCGGTGAGGATCGTCAGCTTCGCCGAGTGGATCGTGGCCCCGTGGGGAATGCGACCGCCCGCCCCGAAGAGATCGTCGAACCGCACCAGCCCCTGCGAGAGGGGCCCGCCATCGATCGTCGCCGTGGCGGAACCGCCATGGGGCGTTGCCGGAGCGGCGGCTTCGATCCAGGTGTCGGTGGCGGATGCGTAGCCTCCCGCATCACCCTGTTGAAACGTGACCACGCTGACGTCCGGGTCGCCGGTGAATGCTCCCACGATCGGCTGCACTGCCGCGGCGCTCCCCGAATGGGATGCCCCGTTCATGTCTTCGAGGGTCCGGAGAAGGTTGTGAAGCGTCCAGGTGCCCGCCACATCCCCCTGCCGCACGTTCGCACCCGAGAAGATCGTCGGGATCCTGTTTCGCTCCGCGCTGTTGTCCTCGTCCCACGTCACGATGAGCAGGCTGTTGTTGGCGGCGGCCCAGGCCGCGTAGCCGCCGAGGTTGGACTGAAGCCATGCATCGGCCTGGGCGATCGTCCCATCGTGCATGTTGTGCTGCTCGTTTGGGATCACGAAGCTCACTTTCGGCAACTGTGTGTAGTCGGTGGGAAAGGCGGTGAATGGCTGGGCGACGGTCGAGGGCAACTGATTGCCTGCGGGCGTTGAGGCCAGCCAGTTGACCCAGGGATTGTGCTTGCGGACGTATTCGTTGAGCGGCGGATTGGCGGAGAAGGAGTCGCCCGTGAACCCGACGGACGGCAGCGACTCGGCGTAGCCGACGAACGTGCGGCCGGCCGCAACCAGCGCCGCCCCGAGATTCGACGTGGTGAACGGCAGCGTGGCCGGCGTCACATTGGAAGTGGCCCCCTGATTCGAGCCACTGAAGAGATGGAGGTAATTCGGCTGGCTGGGGTGCGTGAGCCCGTACATGCCCGTCAGCGAAGCGCCCGTGGCCGCGAGCGAGTTGATGTAGGGAGCACTGGGCGAGCCAATCACCTGGCTCAGCGAACGATTCTCCTCCACGACCACCACGATGTGGTCATACGTCGGCGGCGCGGCCGACCCGGCCGCCGCGACGGTGACGAATGCGACCGCGGCAACGATGAGGCGATACGCCGTCATGCAAGACGATTCCCATGTGCCCCTGCAACAACCGCCTCATCATACCTGCCGCTGTTCACCGGCAGTAGGTCTGCGCGGTCACACCAGGCTTCCGCACTACCTGGGGCACGGTCTTTCCCGAAGCCAACCCAACTTCGACCTCACCGAGCTCCCCAATGATCTTCTCAGCCGTGAACTCCTTCCCTCGTGGCACCTCTTGCCCTCCCTTGGCTTGCACCACCAGAGATTCTCTCTCTGAGAGTGGCGACTTCAAAGAGGGACGAGTGTCAGCGACAAAAGACCCGACGACCCTCCCGAACAACTCGAGTTGGTACAGCCACTCACCAGGCCCAAAACTCGCTCCAACTTGACCACGATCTTGATGAGACCCCTCTTTGTTGGGTATCTTCTCCCCCTCGCAGACTTCCCCACCACTCGTTGATACCTCTGCTCTCGGTGGCTCTGCGGCCGACTCAGTCATTCGACCTCTTGTCGACCTTACGGCAGCCGATTCGATCCGTCGCCCGTGCATGATGATCCATGAGCAAGCGAACAAAGTGGTATCACAGACGAGATGGGGTTCAGACCGGACCCTATCGAAGCTCAATCATCAAGGAGCGTGTTCTCTCTGGGGAGGTTCTCCCGTCCGATCTTCTTTGGAAGAAAGGGCTTCGGCGGTGGATGCGCGCTGAAGAGTTTCCAAAACTCTTCAGCAACGGCCAACCTCGGCAGTTCAGTTCTTTGCACGCGGTTGCATGCGGCTCGGCAGCCGTTCTGCTCTTCATGGCACTCATCATGTGCCCGTGGAGCGATCTCCACGCGGCGATGCCGCCCGCGGCTCAATCATGGCTGACGAACGGGAGCATCATATCCGCTTTGGCAGCATGTGTTGCGGTCACCATCGTCGTGCTTGACCTTACGCGCCCGATCGCAAAAGTACCGACGGCTGCCATTACTAAACCCGGTCAGGTTGACGCTACGCCGGCCGTATCCACATCAGATGAGTACATCTCTTCTTCTAACGCGACAGATCATCGAGACCTTCCCTCCTCGCACAGAGAGAGCGAGCCCCGACTGAAAGGCCGTCTGCAGCAGGAAATACCTACGACGGAAGCTTCGCACGAACCTTCGAGAGTGCGGCCGCGATCCTTATCGCCTAACGCCACATCGTCGACGACCTTCCGTGAAAGGATAACCGTAACAATCGCCGCGCTTCTTGTGGTTGGAGCAGCGGCCTATTGGTGGTGGAGCACATCCGGTGCCCCGATTGCGCCGCGTCCAACCACGCTTCGCGAGCAACTGATCGCGATAGGCCGAGACAAAGACCTGAAATCTATGCCATTGGTCATCGATTCACTGGACGACCCAGCGGCTTCACAGATTGCAGTCACGGTCGCTGAAGTCGTTCTTGGAGTGCGTTACAGCTCTCACGACAAAAGTGACGTACCGAAACTCAAAATATTGATTCACGACGACTGGACGCGGACCCGCGATCAGCTTAGCCGAAGGCAAAGCACGAACCACTAGTTCATTGGGTTATTTTCTATGAAGCCATGTCATTCACGTCATCTGAGCCCCGGCTTTACGCTGATCGAACTTCTCGCCGTTATCGCAATTATTGGCACTCTTCTTTCACTCCTGCTGCCGGCAGTGCAGGGAGCAAGAGAGGCTGCTCGGGCGATGCAGTGCCAGTCACAGTTGCATCAAATTGGGATTGCGTATCACGGTCATCGTTCGGCGCGGTCCGGGCAGCGATCGGGCCTGCCTTCTAGCGGTTGGGTCAATCGACTTCTTCCGTTTCTTGAGCGACAAGGGAAGACATTCATCTGCCCAAATGACGAGACGCAACTCTACGACACGGGCTCAAACTCGGTGTACATCGTCGACAATGACCGAACCATTCCGCTAGCCGAAGGCCCCTGGTGCTGGAAGGGAGACAGGTCAGAGTGCGAGAAGAGGTGGGGCAGGAAGCCAACCTCCGCCGATGGATATTTTCTCGTCTTCGAAGACATGTCGTTTGAAAGCCCTTACGACGGCGTCATCATGATCGACCCCCAACCAGACGGCAGCGTTAATTGCGAACACGTGGGCTGTAATCCGCATGCATATACCCACGTCCTAATCGCTACGGAAACTGGGGAAGAGCTGTTTCGTCCGTTCATGCCGGGCAATAAATGGACTTTATCGGCAGCTCGCACCAGTTATGCAGTCAACTCGAAGTCGGCAAGGTTCACGACTGACTCAAACAAGGTCCTATGCCTTGAATACGAGGCCGTCGTAGCGGATGTCGTAGGAGAAAGTCCTCGAGGCCTGCTGACCTGGAATAGGGATGTCGCCGAGAGACACACTGGCACGCTGAACGTTTTGTATGGAGATGGTCGGGTAGCGCGGCACGTTGCCATGGAACTTGATCCAGCCAACGCATCGCTTCAGCAGCGGCTCTGGTGCCCGGTTTTGGACTGTCCATGACTGTCAGTTATGGGAGCAGACGGGGCAAACCGCCTGCTTCGTGACGAGGGAATGAGAGAGTGATGCTTCACAAGCTAGGAAACGCATCCCACGGCGGGCACGCGGCGGTCTCTGCGGTGAGCGACACATTCAAGCCCGTCCGCGGGTGCGGAAACACGATCGACATGCCGCGGAGCGCGAGCGGCACCGCGGTGCGAGGGTGAGGGCCGTAGAGCCGGTCACCCACGATCGGGCAGCCCAGCCAGGCGAGATGCACCCGCAACTGGTGCGAGCGGCCGGTGACGGGCTCGAGCTCCACGAAGGTCGTCGCACGCGCGGAGTCCGCCGCACTCGTGCCGCGCACCCGCCATCGCGTGGTCGCCCGGCGGCCGAGGATCGGATCGACCCGCTTGCGGGGCGGACGGTCGTGGTCGTCGGCCAACGGCAGATGGATCACACCATCGTCGGCCGGTAGCGAGCCGTGCACGATCGCATGATACCGCTTCGCCACCGCCGAGCTCTCGAAGGCACGGCCGAGCGCAGCGCGAGCGGCCCTCGACCGCGCGAGCACAAGCAGCCCCGACGTGTCGCGATCGAGACGATGCGCCGCCTCGAGGTGGCCGCAGCGGTCGGCCAGCACGGCTGCAACGTCGGCAGGATCGAGGGGCGTACGGGCGGGCACGCTGGGCATGCCCGAAGGCTTGTCGACGACCACGAGATCGTCGTCTTCCCAGACGATCCGCAGCCTCGCGGCGAGCAGATCGTCCACGGCCGTCGATGGCCGCCGTCGGCACGACCGCGAGGGGTCCGATTCGGTCATCACAGAAGGCCCAGCAGCGACACCCACCGGCAGAGGACTGCGGCCGGGGGACCGCCACGCGCCGGCGTAGCCAGGCTCCCCACGGGATAGCC
>Ga0075471_10003129_pt1 | contig 10767 bp, 9 predicted proteins | sample DEB19_08_DNA_2_FD_74787 | JGI IMG/M metagenome (GOLD analysis project Ga0075471, IMG submission 74787) | Aqueous microbial communities from the Delaware River and Bay under freshwater to marine salinity gradient to study organic matter... | ecosystem: Environmental > Aquatic > Marine > Coastal ... | reverse complement strand
AGCACGGCGCGGCGGGCGTGTTCGGCGTCGAGGGCGTCGCGCGAGCGCTGCGCGTCGCGGTGATACCAGTACGACAGCGCCATCCCGACGATGAGCGCGAGCACCGAGAATGGTGCGAGAAGCACCGTCAGTTCGAGGCCGGCCGTACGGAACGCCTTGACGGCGAGCGCCAAGGGCACGATTCCCAACGCGGCGAGCATGCCGTGGCGCACGACGCGCGTCCATTTGGACGTCGCGACGACCGCCTTCGGAGCCTCGGACAGTTCATCCGTCAGACTCGCGAACGCCGCTTTCGATTTCTCGCCGTCACCGGGCTTCAAAGACGCTCCACCCCCATTTCCGCATCGGCACAAGGGGAAACACGCCTTGAATGGACGCTTTCGGCGGTTCGACGGACAATGCACGCGATGCCCGGCAGCACCACACGTCTCGCTCCCTCGCCGACGGGAGCCCTCCACCTCGGCAACGCCCGCACCTTCATCCTCACGTCGTGGTGGGCCGCGAACATCGGTGCCGACGTGGTGCTGCGCATCGAAGATCTCGATCATCCGCGCAAGAAACCCGGAGCGATCGAAGCGCTTCGCGAAGATTTGCGCTGGATGGGAGCCGCGTGGAATCGCGAGACGCCGATTCAATCGAGTCGCTCCCTATCCCACACGCGCGCGCTCCTTCAGCTTCTCGAATCCGGATTCGTCTACACTTGTCGTTGCTCGCGCCGCGATGTCGTCGACGCCCAAAGCGCCCCGCACGACACGCCGCTCGACCTCGTCTATCCCGGCACATGCGCCGCACTCGATCTCGATCCCGTCGCGGAGAGCGCACGTCTCGGAAAGCCCTTGGCGCTTCGGTTCCGCGTCCCGGACGTCGTCGTCGACGTGGACGACCTCGTCCAAGGTCCGCGGCAGTTCCGGCTGTCGAACGAGAGCGGCGACTTCGTGGTCGCCCGCGTCACGCCCGAAGGCCGCTTCGAGCCCGGCTATCAACTCGCCGTGGTCCTCGACGACGCGGAGGACGGCGTGACGCACGTCCTCCGCGGAGCCGACCTCCTCCTCTCCGCCGCACGCCAACGCGTCGTGCAGGCGGCCCTCGACCTTCCCCCCGTCGTCTACGGTCACTTCCCGCTCGTCGTCGGCGACGACGGGCGCCGCTTGGCGAAGCGCCACGGCGACACCCGAATCGCCACCTTGCGCGAACGGGGAATGACCGCCGATCGCCTTTGGAACTGGACCGCCGCGTCGATCCGCCTCCCCGCGGACACGATCGACGGTCACCGCTCACGCCGCTTGGACTTCGACCGTTTCCCTCGCGTTCCGGTCGTCGCCACGACGCTCGACATCGAGCGCGAGCTCCTGAGTCCGTAGAGACTCGGCACGGGCGATCAGCACGTCGCGACGACGACGCGCCTCGACCACGTCCCGCGTCTTGAGCGATGTCCGGCAGCGGCGCTTGCGATTGCCGGTGTGGAACGTGCAGTGGAACCACCACGTTCCGTTGTTGTTCCAGATGTGGTGATCGGGATTGCGGGCATCCACCCGAATCGAAAGTTTCCGGTGCGACATGCGTAGCCCTCCTCGGGGCGACGCACCAGGAACCGCGGGACGACCCGCGGCCGGAGAGTTGGTTCGCCGATCCGACGACGCGGATCGCGCGCATCGGAAGCGACGACACGTCGCTTCCAAGCCACCTTGGCTCTCCGGAGCCAGGTTGGCAGGCCCCGACGACGGGACCTTCCTGATGCACCCGAATCTTAGCGCACCGGACGGGCGGAGCAACCCGAATTCCGCCCCTTCCGTGTCATAGTCGAAAGGGCGAAAAACACGCCGAAAAACGCCGTCAGGAGGTCGCCGAAACGATGTGGAGGATCTTCTCCTCGTCGGACTCGAGTCGAACGGCCGCCACCCGCAAAAGCGCCCATGATTCGACGACCGCGATCAGCACCGCCGCGGGCACCGTGAACGCCATCCACCAAAGAGGCACGTCGAAGTCGACGAATCGGAACCGTGCGAGCATCCACGGGAAGATCGCGAGCAGCACGCAGGGCAACGCGCACAAGGCGGCCGGAACGGCGAAGAGCATGTAGACGACCGCGCGGCCGCATCCGTCGCGTGCCGAGACCTCGCGACGTTTCGCGGAACCGAGCGCGGGCGACGGAAGGAACACGGAGACGACCGCACCGAGGGCGGTACCGACCGTTTCCATCAGCACGACCGCGACGACGATCGGCAGGTAGTCGACGAGCGGCACGTCGTTGCGCCCGATCACGCTCATCACCATCGGGATACCGATGACGAACAACGAAGACGGCACGAGGACCGAGAGGATGCCCCACGCACGGCCCACCACGAAACGAAAGCGCGACATCCCCGTCGCGAATCCGAGTCCGATGCCCGGACCGTCGATCGACAGTTGCGTCGTCATGAACGTTCCGTGGGCGAAGAGCAACACCATCGGGAGCCACACCGGGGGCACCGCGTCGTGGCGCACTTCGCCGGAGGACCCGAAGATGCCCATCAGTCCGAAAATGAGCGTGTTCTGAATGAGGATCGCCCGCAATCGCGGTTCGCGCCACCACAATCGACGCGTCGCCTGCGCCACGACGGCGATCTCGGCGGGAAACGGCGAGGAGCCGACGCCGTCCGTCCGCACCCGTTCACCCGCTTGGCGATCGTCGACGGAGCGCAGGAGTCGCGCAAATGCGCGCTCCGACAGCCACAAACCCGCGACCATCAGACAGGCGACCCACGCGATCGACGGCCACATCGCCCCGCCGTCGAGTCCCGCCGCGGCGTAGAGGTTCGCGAACGGCGTCGATGGCAACGGTGTCGACGTCGCGAAGGCCGCGATCTCGCCGCCCCCGTTGCGGAATTCGTCGTCGGCCTTGCGGCGCAGCAGCACCGGAATCAACGCGAAGAGCGCCGACACCACGATCATCACGTCGCGAAGACGACGGCGACCGAGAAACGTCTGCAACGTCGATGCGAGTGCCGTGGCGAATCCGCGCGCGGCGATGGTGGACAGCACCGCGACGCCGAGGCGCACCGCGACGTCCGCCGGAGTTCCCGGCAGCGCGAGGGCCACACCCGCCGGAAAACCGATGAGGATGAGTTGGCCCCAGTTGAGCAAGCCGGAGAGTTGGGTGGCGGCGAAGATCTCGCGGGGGCGCAGCGGCAGGTGAAGGAGCCGCGAAAGATCGAGGAACTGATCGTTCGCCGCGATCATGATCGCCCCGAAAACTTGGAAGGTCCACGTCAGAAAGAACGCGGCGTGCATCGTCGCGACGACGTCTTCGAACCCGTTCCCGTGCAGGAAGGCGCTCGCGACCTTCTTGTAGCCGAACACTCCGAGTCCGACGGCGAACCCCAACGAGAACAACGCGCCGACCACGACGGCCAATACGCCGAGCGCCTTGCGACCGCTGCGGAGCGACAGTTTCCACCGAAGGCGCACGAGCGCCCAGGTGCGTCCGGCGGGAGTCACCCGAGGAATCCCAACCCGCCGCCGGAAGAGGCGGGACGATCCCCGCCCACGAGTTTCACGAACGCCTCTTCGAGCGACGCGCCTTCGGCGACCCCGGCGGCGGCCCGTACGTCGGCGAGGGTTCCGTGCGCCTGCAAACGGCCCTTCGAAATCACCGCGATGCGGCTGCAGAGTCGTTCCGCCTGTTCGAGCACGTGCGAGGAGAAGAAGACCGACACGCCCTTCGCGACCGCGGTCGCGAGCGCGTCCTTGATCGCCCGGGTGGTCACGGCGTCGATTCCGTTGAAGGGTTCGTCGAGGAAGAGAATGCGGGGTCCGTGGATCAGCGCGGCGGCGAGCGACACCTTCTTCCGCATCCCCATCGAGAAATCGATGATGAAGCGATCCTGATCCGCCTCGGAAAGTTCGAGAAGATCGAAGATCTCCTTCGCCCGACGGTCCGTTTCCTCGACCGAGAGCCCGTGCAGAGGCCCGACGAAGCGCAGCGTTTCGCGAGGCGTGAGTCGCTCGTAGAGGAGCGGTTCTTCGGGCATGAATCCGATCCGCCGCTTCACTTCGAGGGGATGCGCGACGGGGTCGAGTCCCAACACTTCGAGACGGCCCGACGTCGGAGCCAACATGCCGGTCATCATCCGGATCGTCGTCGACTTGCCCGATCCGTTCGGGCCGAGGAAGGCGAACCACTCCCCGGCGCGGACGTCGAGCGTCAGCCCGTCGACGACGGTCTTGTCGTCGAAGCGCTTGACCAAGCCCTCGACGCGGACGACGACGGGCGCGGGCGACGGAGTCTCCATACCCCATGTTCCGCCCCGCTTCGGACGCCGTCAACCGAAGGAACGGGACGACGCGGCGCGCCGATGGTTACCATGCTCGTATGACGTCCCCGAACGGCACGCTCTACGTCGGCAACGGTCCATGGTGCACCTTGGGAGACGGTCCGCCCGGCTCCCGACGCGGTGCGGACATGAACGACCCGGGCACGCGCGAAGGCTGGGCGGTGCTGTCGCGGAACGGCGTCATCGCCGCCGCCGGAGCCCCCGATGTGCTGCGAACGGCCCATCCCGACGCGCACGTCGTCGATCTCGGCGACCGACTGGTGACACCCGGGCTCGTCGATCCGCACACGCACCCCGTCTTCCACGGAACGCGGGAAGACGAATTCGAGATGCGGAACCTCGGGCGGACCTACGTCGACATCGCACTCTCGGGGGGCGGTATCCGCAAATCGGTTCGTCTCTTGCGCGCGGCCGACGACGCCGTCCTCGCCCGCAACGTCGCGGAGAACGCCGACGCCTTCCTGCGTCTCGGAACGACGACCATCGAAGCGAAGAGCGGTTACGGGCTCTCGCTCGAAGACGAGTTGCGGTCGTTGCGGGCGATCCGCGACGTCGCGGCGTGGCACCCGCTCACCTTCGTTCCGACGTTCCTCGGTGCGCACGAGTTTCCTGACGAATGGCGCGATCGGCGCGACGCGTGGGTCGATCATCTGATCGACGACATGCTCCCGCGCGTCGCCGCGGAAAAACTCGCCGTCGCGTGCGACGTCTTCTGCGAAGCGCACGTCTTCACGATCGCACAGTCCCGCCGATTGTTGCTCGCGGCGAAGAAGCTCGGCCTGGCGACGAAAGTCCACGCGGACGAAATCACGCCCTGCGGCGGTGCCGAACTCGCGGCCGAAGTGGGAGCCGCGTCGGCGGACCATCTCGTCCACGTTTCGGACGCGGGCATGGATGCGATGGCCGCGGCGGGAACCGTTCCGATCCTTCTTCCGGCGACCTCGTGGTACCTCCGACTTGCGAAGGACGCGCCGGGCGACGTCATGAAGCGCAAGGGGCTCCCGATCGCCCTCGCAACGGACTTCAACCCGGGGTCGTCGCCGACGCGGTCGCTTCCCCTCGTCATGTCGATGGCCTGCGTTCGCTACGGATTCACGGCGGCGGAAGCGCTGACCGCCGTCACCGTCAACGCGGCGTGCGCGATCGGACTCGGGGATCGCGTCGGTCGACTCGTGCCGGGATACGCCTGCGATCTCGTCGCATGGGACCTCCCCAACCTGCGCTCTCTGCCCTACCGATTCGGAGAGAACCACGTCGCCACCGTGGTCAAGTCGGGGCGCGTCGTGGTCGAGAGAGGCCGCTAGGGAGCCGGAAGCCGCTTCGCTAGCATCGGGCGCCGCGATCGGCGGTGATGGAGCGTCCGATGAAACTGGTCGAATGCGTGCCGAATTTCTCCGAAGGTCGTCGTCCCGAAGTCGTCGCGGCGATCGTCGATGCGGGCGCTCGTGTCCCCGGAGTCACCGTTCTCGGAGCCGAGAGCGACCGTGATCACAACCGCACCGTGGTGACCCTCGCCGGAGCCCCGGACGCCGTCTCCGAAGCCGCCTTCCGCATGACGGCGGAAGCGCGTCGCCTCATCGACCTCAACACCCACGAAGGGGCCCATCCCCGCATGGGTGCGACGGACGTGATTCCCTTCATCCCCCTCCGCGACGTCACGATGGAAGACTGCATCGCACTCGCGAAGCGTCTCGCCGAACGGATCGGCCGCGAGCTCGACATCCCCTGCTTCCTGTACGCGGATGCGGCCGCGGTCGAAGAGCGCCGCTCGCTTCCGAAGATCCGCGAAGGCGGCTTCGAAGGTCTTCGCACGCGCATCGGCACCGATCCGACGCGCATTCCCGACACCGGGCCTCACGCGATCCACCCGACCGCGGGCTGCACCGCGGTCGGTGCCCGCTTCTTCCTCGTCGCCTACAACGTGAATCTCGGCACGACCGACCCCGCGTTGGCGAAATCGATCGCTGCCGACCTGCGCGAGTCGGGCCGCAAGGTGAAGACGACCGCCGCCGACGGCAGCGTCGTCGACACCGTCGTGCCGGGCAAGTTCAAGAAACTGCAGGCCGCGGGATTCGAACTCAAAGAGCGCGGGTTGACGCAGGTCTCGATGAATCTGCTCGACTACCGGATCACGTCGGTGGCGGACGTGTACGCGGAGATCGAGAAGCGCGCCGCCGACGCGGGCGTCGCGATCGTCGAAAGCGAACTGGTCGGACTTCTCCCCCGCGAAGCGCTCCTGCGCACCGCGACCGAGCGCGTGAAACTCTGCGGCTTCAAGGACGAGCAGGTGATCGAGCATCATCTCGACCGCGCCCGCGACGACGCCTTCACGTGCTTCGACCCGTTCCTCGAAGCCCTCGCGTCGGGGGCGCCGACGCCGGGAGGCGGGTCGGCCGCCGCACTCGTCGGTGCGCTCGGGGCCGCCCTCGGCGCGATGGTGACGAATCTCACCATCGGCAAGAAGAAGTTCGTCGCCGTCGAAGCCGACATGCTCGCCGCGCGAACGACGTTGATGGACGCGGTCGCCGCGTTGCGCGCGGGCGTGAAGGAAGACGCGCTTCTTTTCGACCGCGTGATGGCCGCCTACAAATTGCCGAAGACGACTCCCGCGGAAGAGGCGACGCGCAAAGCCGCCGTCGAAGAAGCGACGTTGATCGCGGCCCACGGCCCCTTCGGTCTCATGAAGACCGCGGCTGCGACGCTTCCAACCCTTCTTGAGACCGCGGAAAAAGGAAACGCCGCGGCCGCGTCCGATGCCGCCGTCGGCGCGCTGCTCGTACGCGCCTGCGTCGAAGGTGCCGCGTACAACGTCATGATCAACGTCGGTCAGATGAAGGGGCATCCGGAAGCCGACGGTCTCGCCGCAGCGACCGCGACCCTGCGCGCCGACGTCGCGACGCGCGCGCAGGCGGTCCTCGACGCCGTCGATCGTCGCATCTGAAAAAAAACGGCCGGGCTTTCGCCCGGCCGCCGCCGCGAGGTCACGGAGGGAGAGACCTCAGAGGTGCACGCGGAAACCGCTGCTCGTGCAGAGGCCTTCCTCGGCGCCCGGCGAGAACACACCCCACTGGCCGCAGAACGTCAGGCCGGTGAGCCACGGAAGAGGTTCGATGTAGATCAGGGCGCCGACGGTGCCCGTGGACGGCACCGGGAGCATGTCTCCCGACATGACGATCGACGCCGCATCGAGATAGAAGCGTTTCAGATGCGTCAACGGAACGTCGGCGGCGTTCCATGCGAGCGTGAGCACGGCGACGTCGCCTTCCGGAAGGTCGGCGAGACCGGTCGCGAACCACGTATCGAGAAGCGGAGCGCCTTCCGAGGTGACGCGCGGCACGAGGCCGTTCGAGCACGGCGTTCCGTCTCCGTACGTTTCGAGCCACGGGAACTGCACGCAGACGAGCGTGTCGATCAGACTCTGCGGATTCGCGTCGACTTCTTCGACGCCGATCGCCGTCCAGTCGTTCACACGGGTCGTGATGCCCTTGATGAACGCGGGGTCCGCGATCTGCACGATGCGTTCCGAAACGTGCCCGATGTCGGCGAAAGCCGTCATCGACGTGTCGACGTTGTGCTGAATCACCGTGCGCGCGTTCACCGCGACCAAGGCGACGGCTTCCACGCCAAACGTCCGCACCGTCGCCGTGAAGGGCGCGCCGAAGCCGCCTTCCGTGATGACGATGCCGTCGTCTCCGGAGCCGGTCACGCCGTCGGCACCCGCGGAAATCCAGGCCACCTTCCCCGGGGCCATGACGACCGGCGGGAGGGTCACATCCGCACCGAGCAGGCCGACGCCCGTCTTGTGCGCCGAAGGGATCTCGCCCGCACCGATGTGGTCGACGCGACGGACTTCATCGTCCGCGGTGTGGAAGAGGCCGTCGCGGCCCGTCGTCGCGTACGCCATCGAATCGGCGTCGAGCGCGACCGGCGACGTCGTGAACGCGGCGTTGCGACCGAAATCCGACGCCCGAGAGCCCGTGTAGGAAATGCGCGCGGCCGACGCGAGTCGCGACGCGATGACGAACGACGCCCCGACGGGGTTGGTCGTGCGCGAGGCCGTAGCACCGAAGACGACCGATTCGCCGACGACGAGCGGCTCGCCCGTGCCGCTGATCGGCTCGAGGCCGCAGCCCGCCTTCGTGAATCCGAGCGCGAAGCCCGTCGCCGTGCGGTTGAGCGAGACGACGACGTCGTCGGCCGTCGCGAACACGCCGTCGGGGCCGGTGGCGCGGCAGACGGCCGCATTCGCACCGGCGGCGACCGTGTTCACGTCGAGGCCCGTCCCAGCCGCGAACGTACGGATGGAGAACGTGTCCCCTCCGAGATTCTCGGCGAGCGCGACGACGTCGTCGGCGGTTCCCGCAAGTCGGTCGTGGCCCGGCAGGGTCCATGCCAAAGTGCGCGCATCGAGACAGGCAATTTTTTGGAATTCGATGTTGGGACGCAGGTCGTTGCGGATGTCGTGCGTGACGACGGTCAACGCGACCCCGGGACGATCGGTCACCACCATGAGGTGGCCGAGCGAATCGGTCGTGCCTGCGATGGGTGCGGAGCTGTAGAGGAACGCGTTCGCGCTCAAGGGCACCAATCGACGCGCGAGGGATCCCGGATCCGCGCCGAGCGACGCGAGCGGAAGGAACGTGTGGCTCAGTTGGCCCGACACGAACCCGCGCACGACGACCAAACCGTCGTCGAGCATGCCACCGGTTTCATCGCCGCCTTCGGAGGCGATCACGATGCGATCGTCGGAGAGGCGCACGACGGGATTTCCCGAACCTTGCGCGTGAATGCCGAGTCCCGCGACCGGCGAATAGCGCCGCACACCTTGCGCGGCCGCGAACGACGCCATGACTCCGAGAGCGAGTGACGCCATCATCAACTTGGAACGTTTCATAGGCCCTCCCCGTGGATGGGATGTAGCCTAGGTATCGACTGATATATTTTGTATCTTTAGATATACAAAACCGCGCGGACGCTCAGGATTCCGCCTCGTCCCGCGTGAGACGCTCCGCCTCGTCGAACACCGAAGCGCCGCGGACACCGAACCACGAAAACGCTTCCCCGGAAGCGCAAACGACGCGCGTGCGAGGAATCCCGCAAAGGTGTGCGACTTCATCGCGATGTTCCTCCGCGAACGGGAACGGTTCGGAAGAAAGCATCACGAGGTCGGGGGCGGCCGCGGCGACGTCCGCCCACGCGATCTCCGGATAGCGCCCCGGGAGCGCGGCGAACACGTTGTCGAATCCGGCTTCGCGCAGCATCGCGTCGATGTACGTATCCCCCGCCGCGACCATCCAAGGCTTTCGCCAGATGAAGTAGGCCACCCGCCGGCGGGCGCGCGCGGACGCTCGAAACGCCGCTCGACGCATCTCGACGTCGCGCACCCACCCGTCGACATGAGCCTCGATGCCGAGCAGAGCGCCGAGATCGCGCATGTAACCGAGCGTGTCGTCGAACGACTTCGGGTACGAGATATGAACGGGAACGCGTTCGGCGAGTGCCTCGACGTCGACGCGTCGATTCTCTTCCTTGTTCGCGAGAACGAGATCGGGGCGGAGGGCGAAGATCGCAGCGAGATCGGGATTTTTCGTGCCCCCGATTTTCGGAACGGTCGCCACGCGCTCCTTCGGATGCAGACACCACTCGGTGCAGCCGGCGACGCGATCCCCGGCACCGAGGACGAACAACGACTCCGTCACGCTCGGGATGAGCGACACGACCCGCCGCGCGGGAGCGTCGACCACGACCTTCCGTCCGAGAGCGTCGGAGCGCTCGATCACTTGACGGCTTCGATCTTCGAGGATCCGTGCGGGACGACCCACTCGCTCAGCGTATCGATCGGCTTGTTTTCCACCAACGCCAAGTAGCGATTCATGATCTGTTCGAGCACGAGTTCTTCGAACTTGGTGTTGGATCCGACGAGTTTCCAAAGGACCACCAACGGCTGTCCGGGGCGCGCGTCCGCGAGTTGATATTCGGGTTCGATCATCGATGCGCGGACTTCGACGCGACGGTGACGCGGGATGACCCCATCGGCGTAGACGTCGACGCGGACGCGGGTCCGATGCGGCATGCCGTCCGCGAACCATTCGATCGTGTCGGTCTCGAACGCGAGTCGACCGTCGACGGGAGCCGTCTCGGGCGACGTGTCGGCCACCGACAACGGGAAGGCGCGCGTCATGTAGCCGCGGGCGGCGGTCGCGAGAACGTCCGCTCGCGCGTCGGCCACGAGACGCGTCGTCGGGACCATCGTCCCGAGAATTTGTCGGACTTCCTCGGGGGACTGACCGACGGCCCCCGACGAGGTCGTGACACATCCGGCCACCAACAGCCCCGCGCACACAACGGAGATCGATCGACGCATGGAACAAGCCTCCCCGAGGCCCAACTATAGCCGCGGGCCGCCCGCGCCTCACGGACGCACGAAGACGTCGAGCCCGGGCGTCGCGGAGAT
>Ga0075471_10003126_pt1 | contig 10771 bp, 13 predicted proteins | sample DEB19_08_DNA_2_FD_74787 | JGI IMG/M metagenome (GOLD analysis project Ga0075471, IMG submission 74787) | Aqueous microbial communities from the Delaware River and Bay under freshwater to marine salinity gradient to study organic matter... | ecosystem: Environmental > Aquatic > Marine > Coastal ... | reverse complement strand
CAAGTCATATCTCAAGCGCTTCTCTTTGAGTCCTTGTCCCTTGTCGGGTGCATGAAGGAGAGAGATCACAGCCACAGACTTCAGTGTTGCTGGTGACTTCTCAGCTCCAATGACAATGGGATTGCCGTTCTCATCTTTGAACGCATAGTCAAAATTGATCTTCATGGTGGTTCTCCTTTTGTGGGAGTCTACACGCGCCGATCCACAAAAGTGAAGAGATCCGGTCTGTTCAGAACAACTTGATGGATGTCTTCTGGAGAACACTCATCCTGTCCCAAGTGAGAGAAGGCTGTCCTATACTCTCCACCCAAGAACATCAGAAAGATCCATTGAGTCTCTGAGCATATTGTTCCCGATGGGAACCAGTTCTGTGAGAGATCCATCCCAAGCTTCCGCAAGATTGCTCTCACCGCAAACCACGGGATCTGAAGGAAGCCATAGAGTTCCCCGGCTTGTGTCTGATATGTCAAACGACACGCCATGTCGATTGCTTCAGGTGTTGCCTGAGTTGGCCGCCACACTTCCCAATAGTCAGCTTGCTTCTCAATGTATTCCTTTTGAAAAGGAACCAACTGAACCTTGAGATCAGCTTCCAAGACCGAGATCTCACCCAAGACTTCTGGTGTCACAAAGAAGCAATGGGACCAAAGAGATCTGGTGAACCACCTGACAGCCTTGGGATAGAAGCCCTTGCGCTTCCCACCAAAGCCAATGTCACCGGGTTGAACATTCATGCCATTCTTCCAAAAATGAAGTCCACATACACTTTTGTTGCGGCTGACGCCTTGAAGTATAGCTCAATATATAAACCAGCCAAAGCTTCCCCATAGAACCCCATGGGATCCACTTCAATCTCTCCCCCTGCTTGTGGCGCGGGATACATGAACCATCCTTGATTGGCTTCATCAAGTGTTTCGTCATGATACTCAGCAATCACCGTGTGAGATCCAAAGCCCAAGATGTCATCCACATCCACAATCTGGATCTTCTCAACAGCATCACCAAAGGCGAAGACATCCGTGAAGGCATATCCCCCACCAATGAACACCTTGTCCACACCAACAACCCCTGGGAGCTTGAAAGACACTTCAGCCTCACCAGAGACAAAGGTTGCTTCAGCGCGTGACATCTTCAGTCTGATGTCATCACGCTCAAAACGAGTCTGTGCTTTTGAAATAAGAGAAGCGTTGAACATATCTGAAATTGCCGTGTATTCAGCAAAATCAGCGCTTCCACTTTCAAGATATGTCTTCAGGATCAAGCCTTCATGTGACATGAAAAGACTCTTCCCGTTTGGCTCATCAACAGCAATTGGGTTTGCTGTCCCAGTATCGAGAAGCGCTTTGAACAAACCCCAACTAATTTCAATCATGGTTCACCCCACACAATTGAAGCGTTTGCGTCAACCGTTCCGTTGGTTGCTTTTGCCGCGATTGAGAGCACATCGTCATTGCTCATGATGATGTCGAGATCATCAAGGCTGATTGCAATGTTTGAACTCTTTGACAATGCGATTGCATACACAAGTTCACCACCGGACACGGTTCCACCAGTACTTGTTGCTATGATTGGAACGTCTTCATCAACACTTTCCCATTGTGTTTCAGCGCTGAAGGTTGGGTTCAATCGAACCTCAAAAAATACAGGCTTGGTTGCTTCAGAAGAAGCTGTCAGCTCATACATTTTTTGGTCTGTGATGTGAAGTCTGTCGTTTGCCAAAGATGTTTTTTTGATTGCAAGCACATTGGTCAGTGTTGTTCCAATGCCGCTTTGCGCTCCAGATACAGAGTGAACTTTACTCGGGAACTCATCTTGGTTCTCCCAAAAACCAGCCATGGAAGCTGTATATGTTGAGACGTTGGTTGTTGATCCAAGAGAAGCGGCAATGATCCCAAGTTTGAACTCTGGAAGATCAGTGTGCGGTCTTGTGTTGGCGTTCGCATATTGGATCTCATGCACCAATTCAAAAGCTCCAATGTTTGGGTTCTCAACATAGAACTTCAAACAACCATAGCCAAGATACTGAAATTGGACTTGAAAGACGTTCCCCTTGGATGGATCAAGAATGAAGTCTCCATTCAAAAGCGTCTTCTTGTTCCATGTGCTCTGTGGGATGTGATTGTCTGTCTCAGTTGCTCCAGCATATGTCTGAGCGAAAGTTCCAGTGAACCCACCAGTGGATGTGACTGAGTATGTCCCGGTTTTTGCTCCCGTGGATTTTGCTTCAAAAACGACAGTTGAGCCTATGTTGTAGACAATCCAACCAGTGAAAGAAGTTGCGGCTATCTGAAAAGCGTTGTGCGCGGCTGTTCCATTGGTCACAGAGAGAGATGTTGCGGATCCATTCAATGTAACAGTCAAAGTCTGGTTGCTGTTTGCTGGGTTGGTGATTGTGAGAGTTCTCATCTCAGGTCTTCCACCAGACTTGTGCAATATTCCAAACGTGGTTCCGTTGTATCCAAAAGAGAGTTCATTCCCAATATTCATCAAACCAACTCTTTGGATTGCATTGGCGGCTGGAGCCGAGAATCTTCCCGTGAACCTTACAAGAGATCCAATCCCCGGCTTGTATGACAAGACTTTCTTGGATCTCAAAACACCATATCCACCAACACTTGTCCCAGAAGACACTCCAAACTCTCTTCCAGGTGCGTTGTCCACTGCACCAGCAAAAGAAGCTGTTCCACTTGTATATGTCTCAAACAAGCGTTCCTCCAATCCACGGACTGGAGACACCAAAACATATGGTCTTAATTGAGCGACATTGAGAGCACCAAAGGCTGTCTTGGTGAGATTGACTTCTTCAACATTGGAGAGTTCACTCATTCCCATTTGTCACCTCAGTCTTTGGCTTTGGCGGAAAGAGAGTTGCTTCCATCTTTCTTGGAAGGTTCTCAGCCCAAGCAAAAAAACCGCCCATTCTCTGGAGCGCTTCTCCTTGAACTGAGAACTTCCCTTTCTTGACCAAAGCAAGGAAGGCTTTGAATGTCTCAATGTCTGATCTGGTCAAGCCTTCCACTTTCATCCCCTAATTATGCGGCGAACTGAGCCACACGGACATCAACCGTTCCCGATGCAGCAACAGCATAGATTGCCGCGCCATCAGACAAGATCTGCTCCCAGCTTTGTCCTTTGGGGATCTTGAACCCATTGCTCGTGGTCACTCCAGTGGATTGCCGCACATATAGATCTTGGGAAGAAAGGTTCTGGATCTCAACGCGGAGTCTTCCAGTCAAAGGGCTTGCGGCGATCTGACTTTCAGTGGTGGTCACGTTCTGTTGCGTCACAGTCCAGGTGTCATATCCACCTTCAAGCGTGGTGATCGTCGATCCGGACACATCCACTTTGTCATCGGCAAAAACGAGATTGCGGATGTCCAAATTGGATGCCGAGATCACCCAAGGAGAAGTCCCTTGAGTCACGTTCACATCACCAGTGATGGACACACTCGATCCAGAGACATCCACTTGATCCGTTGCAAATGCGAGAGAGCGGATGTCCAACGCGGTTGCTTCTACAATCGCGCCGATCTTTCCAGCTGCATCAATTGCAAGCTCTTGCCCACCAGAGTCTTTGATCACAATGCTGTGAATAGTGTAGTCAATCGTGTTTAAATTGATCATTGGTCATCTCCCTATGTCCAAGCCAAAAGTTCTGCTGTTTGAGCCGCGAGATTGCTGCTCAGATAGATTGTAGCACCATCAAGGCTGAGGTTCTCTTCAGTGAAAGAGCACCCACCAGGAATGGTGATCCAGTTCAATGCAGTGTCACCAGCAACAAAAGCAATCTTCAGCTCACCCATTCCACGGAGCTTCACCGTCAATTTTTTTGTCTTGTCTGGAAGCGCTTGGAGATACTCTGTCCCAGCAGAAGCCATGGAGACATTGAAGATGAAAGGGTTCTCACACTGGATCGGTCTTATGCGGGCTGTAGTTGTTGCATTACTCATTCAGTCACCTAATAAGTATACACCGCATCGAGAACCTGTGACGCTGTCGGAGCCGTGGTCATAGTGATCACATTGGAAACAAGTGTATAGTGAACACCCTGAGTCTGGAAGCTTCCATTCAGATATAAGTAAAACGCTCCGGGATCGGCGGGGATCTGAGAGGTGGTGAAGATTGTGTTCACTCCATCATAGGTTCCAACAATCTGCTCTTGAGTATTGGTCACGGAAGTTCCCCCAGCAGCATTGGAAGCAATCTCCAAAATCTTGAAGAGAGCGGTCAAACCAGTTGGTGTGATGAGATAGAAGGCGTTTGCATCACTCAGATCCAAGTGAAAGTCTTCACCGGGACCAACATCCCATCCACCAGTTGACGCATTGTCCGCTGTCACAAGGGGAGAAGCTCCAACATACATGGTCACAACGGGATCCATGTTCCGGATTGAGAGAGAAAAGCGGTTGTTGAGTGGTATCGGCAATGGATCGGATGCAACATCAGTTGCTGTTCCGACAGTGATCTTGAATGGTCCGGTGGGAGCCGCTACACCAGCAGATCCCGAGATGACCACTGGATTGGTTGCGTCATTGTCAATTGTGGAGATGGTGTGAACAGCGGTCTGTCCAGAAGCCTTCTCCCCAAACTTGTCCCGCTCCCGGTCATTCAGCTGTTGTTTGAGTGTCACGCTGTCCCCCGAGATAAAAACCCACCCACTCCCCCAGAACCACCAAGAGAAGAGTGGGTGTCAAAAACCCTTCAAGAGTCTTTAGAACTTTTGAACTTCAAACATGAAGTCAATCTCACCAGCGGTGAGAGCGGCAACGGCAATGTCCATCTTCACAATGTCACCCGAAGCCAATACATGGGAAGCGTCTTGAGCTGCACCAAAGATCACAGCGTTGGCGGTGAGCGATGCAACAGCCGTTGCAGCAACCAAACCAGCCAAGTCACCAGTCTTTCCACAGGATACCGTGGCCAAACCACCAGAGGTGCAAGTGGTCTTCACAGCCATTTTTGCACTCTCAATGATCATCTTGTCACCAGCGGTGAAAAGGTTCAGAGCGCCAACGGCTCCAGCGTCATCCGAAAAGTTGTATTTCACGCGGAACACTTCACGCTCTTTGCCCCATGCGTTCACGGTTCCTTTGTATGCCTTAACTGCTGCCATAAATTATTTCCCTTTCTTTTGAACTTTCTTGATTTTGCCCTGAACTCTCACCCACGCAAAGTGAGTTGAGCCTTGAGCATAGATTGCAATGATCTGAATGGGATGCTTGATCTGTTTGATCTGTTCAAGCAACCGTTCAGCTGACAGCGCTTGGAGATAATCCAAGGTGTCAGCTGAATAATTGAGTTGAGCAAACGGGATCTCAACATCTTCAGTTTTGACTTCGTTTGCTCTCTCAGACATTAAGCACTCGGATCAAGAGAAGCACCTTGCGTCACATAGATGTGCTTCACGTTGCCATTGATGTTCAGCTTGGCACCAAAGATCATGTCAACGCTGATCTTGTAGCCAAACTTCCCGGTGGGGTGCAGATCCGACACTTTGAATTGAGCGGCTTTCTGCATCACCATGAGCATGAAGTCAGGGTGGAAGAAAAGACCTTTTGCGGAAACGCGGCTGTTGTCTTCAAGAAGGTTGAAGCCAAAACGCTTGTTCACAATCTGACCACCAACAACGGGAGTCTCACCACCAACATAGTCTTGGGAAGTGATGGTCTGAGCACCAAGCAGATCGCCATAATAGTCAGGGTTCAAAAGACCATACCAGCGGCCATCTTGTGCCCACTTTGCTTTTGCAGCAAGCTTGCGCACATCAACAAGGTCCGAAGCAGCAAGGGAAGCTTTGCCCGTGATCAAGTGATCAGGCGAAGCGGTGGAAGGGCTGATCTGACTCCACAGATAGTCGTTCACTTGTTTTGCAACAGCGAACATCAGGGAGTTCCGCATCTCGGATTGTCCTTCCGGAGCGCCAAGCTGGGATTGCAACTCAGCAAGCTCAGTCACATCATAAGATGCAACAGCTCTCTTGTTGGCTTGCACATCAACCTTGCTCCAAGACATTGCTTCAGAGTCAAAGGTGTCAGCGTCTACACCAACGGTGCGGAGCTGACCAGTTGCAGCTTGAAGCATCGACACGCGAACCGTGTCACCTTGAGCGCCGATTGCACCTTCGTAATCCTTGGATACCAAGGAACCAAGAAGAAGTTGCTCACGGAGTTCCTTTACGAAAAGGTTGCTCCAAGCCATTTGGATCTGTTGCTGGACTTCTGCGACAGTTGTCAAAGCCATGTTCTCTCTCCCCCATCAGCCGGGATCATTCCCAGCTCTGAAATTATTTAAGCCGCCCCGCTTCCAACATCTTTGGAAGAAGTTTGCGCTGTTGAGCCGCTGGGAGCTTTTGCCACTCTTCAAGAGTGGGAAGCTTCTCTCCCGCACCTTTTGAAGCATCGGTTGGAAGTCCCCCGTTCACCTGATCCCTTTGGATTGCAAAGGCGAACTCTTGCTCAAAGAACTGAGCTGCGGCTTTTGCGCTCTGTTCTTCTGGAACCCCATTCTCATCAAGAGTCACCATGTCAACTGGAAGGAGAGTGTGGATCTTGTGTGGAACAACGCCATTGATGTTCTTCAACACAGCGGCTTTCTTCCTTGCGTCTTGGATCTCCTTCAGGATTGCGGTCTTTTCATCCCGCTCCCGTTGAAGTTCCTGGTCACGCTGCTCAAGCAACTTCTTGTAGTTGCCTTGAGACTCAAGTTCCTTGCGCTCTCGATCTTGGCGCTCTTCTTCAAGCTTCCGCTTCTCTTCTTCAAGCTTCCGGAACTTCTCCTGAAGATCCTTCTTCTCACCTAGAAGTTTGCGGTGCGTCTCATAGCGCACAGTCTCTGGTGTTTTGTCTTCTTGATTGTCGATTGCCCCGCTGGGGTTCTCGTTTGCACCGCTGGTGCTGGTTGGTTCTGACATAGTATCTCCTTTTGTGTTGTGCAGAGTCAACTTGACTTCAAGATCTTTTGGATCAGCTTCCTGATCTCCCGCGCCAACCCTTCCTTCTCCGGCTTTGAAAGGTTCATGAACGGTCTTGCCTTGGACACGTATTGTCCCACCTCAAGATTGGTCAGTCCATCTTTCCTGTTGCCGGATAAACCAACAACCACTTCACCAACTTTTGCGCTGAGTGTTTTGATGGACTCAAGCATCTGACCAGTGAAAGTGAGATTGGACTTGGTTGGTCTTGTGAACTCGGAGAGCTTTGGCTTCTGATCTGGAACATAGGGAACAACCACACCCTCTTTAGTGGTGAAGAAGGCGATTTTTCCTTGTCGTTGCTTCTTGTATGAGTCCGACAATGGCTTGAGCGGTTGAGATGCTCCACCCTCTTGAGCCACTCCCCTTCCCAATCGAGTCCGCACCATTATACGCTCCGCAACATAGTCACCAAAAGCGCTCATGTTCTCTTTTGACTGAGCCTTCTTGAACGCGTCTTGGAGATCCTTCTCCAGTTTTTTGGAGTTCACATCAACTTTGAGCTTCACGCTTCATCCAAGTTTTGAAGTCCCAAGAGATCAGCAATCCTTCTGGACTCCGCGTCAATTGCCTTGGTTCTTTGAGTCTGAATATCGGCTTCACTCTTTGGTGTGTAGTTCTTCAAGATCTTGGAGAGTTCTTCTGGAGAGATCCCCAAGAAGTCCCGTGGTGGTGCAACAGGAGATGGGTTCCCATAGGTTCCCAAGATGTTCCCTTCAGCCTTCCCACGTTCTGGACTTGATGCCCTATATCCAATTTCAGTCTTTGGACCGTTGCGCAAGAGTTCAATGCTGTCCAGCATATCGCCTGAAAGGGTGAGATTGACCTTGGAACTCTTCCCGCCAATCTTGAAGTCCAAGCTCTCTTTGTAGCTCTTGGAATATGGGGCAAAAGTGTTGCCTTCTTTGTCTTTGCCCTGCTTGGTTCTTGCCACAATCCGGTCAATCACTTCAGAAGCAATGGCTTCCCGTTGCGCTGGAGTGTAGTCGGAGAGATCAAGTGTGAACTTGAGATTGGTCCGGGCCATTGGGTTCCCCCATGCTTGGATCTTGTGATGTGTCTTGTGATGGATCCTGTGGGTTGTCCACTTGAACCACGGAAGTGTTGTCCCCTTCCATCATTGCCAATTCTTGATCCACTTGGTCTTCCGTGAGATCAGGATTGAGCTTCATGAACGCGGCTTTTTTGGACATCAAACCAAGATCTTTATATTCAACTTTCACTTCTTCCAAAATTTCTTTGCGCGTTTGCCACGATACCTGACCAGGAAAAATCACAGTATAGTCCAGATCCCTGGTGAACTGAGCCTTCTGCTCAAAGGAAGGAGAGCGGGACCATACTGGATGCATCTTGTATGCAATCAGCTCAAAGAGTTCCATCTCAGCGTCCACAAAGTATGGGATCTGCTTGAGCCTGTCTCCACTGGTGTCCATCTCATCAATCATCTTGGAGAGTCCGGAGAGAGCTGTCTCCACATCCACTCTTCCAACAGATCCCGGCCTGATCCCACGCGTTTGGAGCCATAGCGCCAATTGCTCAAGAGCCGCGTTGATTGCTTTGTCTGAGTCCAGATCAGGCTTCACGGTCCCGATTGATGGTGGGGATCCTGGATTGTTTGGATCACTCTTCAAGGAGACAAACAAGTTGGGATTGATGGGGATGTTGTCTTGATCCACATTGATCCCATACCAGATCGAGAAGGCTTGGAACATCACAGCATAGTTCACATCAGTGAACAGAACAGGAAGAAGTGTGGTCATCCGATACATGTCGGAGTCTGGAGCTGGATTGACCTTTGTCTTGGACTTGTTCACATAGACAAACGGGATCTCACCATAAGGGTTCACAGGCTGAAGATTTTTTGCCGCCATGAACTGGTCTTGAACTTCCCCATCATCCGTGATCACAAGGAACTCTGTGTCCGTGTAGCAGAACAAAAGTTGCTTCTCCACGGGATCCCCGTCTTTGTCATATCCTGCAATCTTCCCCATGACTTTGATGAAGTGAGTCACTCGGAGTGGATCAATGGGATCCGTTGCCATGACAAAGAAGCGGTCAAAAGGGATCTCTCTCAGCTTGGGTTCAAACTCATAGTCCATGTATGGTTCCCAAGCTGAAGCTTTGTTCAGGTTGAAGTATTCATTCAATCTCTGTCCAGATTGATCAATGGACATCTCATCCAGATACCAGCTCCACATGGCTTTGTCCGTGTCCGTTGCCATGTCTCCAAGCTTCCGCATAGGCGGCTTCACATAGATCATGGACAGCTTGTCAATGACACGCTTCTGAATGTTGATTGGTGGGATCCGTTTTTTTGCCACTTCAAAAGCATTGTTGGAGAGCTGACACTTCAACTCAGCTTCAATGAACTTGAGAAGCTCCCCTTCTTGGATCTCCAAGAGGTTTTGGTTCTGAGCCAAGGTGTTTTTTGTCTCATGATACTTTGCAGCAATAAGGTCTGCTTGTTCTCTTAAGCTCATCTCTGGTGAACCTCAGTTCTGTTTTTGCGTTGAAGGTTGTTCTCATACACCAAATCATAGCCAGCGCTTGTGGTGATATGTTGAAAGAACTTTGTGTCATCTTCCACATATTGAGCACCCGGTCTGAGCTTGACCTGCTTGAAGCCCTCACGGAGAACTTTTGCTTCAGGATACACCTTCACCCGGACCTGACCAAGATCATTGAGAAGCCATGCGTTCACCACATTGTGTCTTGTTCTTATGGGGGGATTGGACAAGGGAACTTGTTGAAGGAACATGATCCTGGATCCATCTTTCCGGACACGCTTGGTGAGCCAATCTCTGATCAACTCATAGTCTGAAAGATTGTTCCGTGTATCTCTTGCGGAGCCTGTTGCATCTCCCCGGATGTAGTACATGGTTGGAGTGTCAAACAGTCCCCGATCCCATGCGTCTTCAAGAGCGTTCAGGGTTCTTGCACCCTCAATCACCACTTCATTAAAGAAGTGTTTGATCCCGTTCTTCATTTGACTGAAAGAGACAGACAATGGCTTCCCAACACCAATGTTGAAGTCAAAGCTCATGACAATTGGAAGAAGACGGTCAACCACATAGGACTCTGAAGGCTCATGAAGCTCTGGGTTAAATTGATGGTAAACACCCTCTTTGGCGATTGAGAGCCATCTTCCATGGATCATGCGTTCAGCCATTTTGGGATCCAAGTCCCGCAAGAGCTGTTCTCTGTAGAAAGAAGGAAGGAACGGGTTGTCTGTGGTGACTGAATACACCACCCGGCGGTTCATGGTTGGATTGCCGATGAAATACTCATGCACCCAATGATCTGGTTCATCCGGGTTGGTTGCGGCAATGAAGAGCTGTTCTGGAACGTGTGGGAGCCTTCCCACGCGTTGCCTGAGTTCCGTGACCGCGCTCTTGTCCTTGATCTCGTTCTCCGTGAGTTCTTCCACGGCAAGAAGAGACAGAGCCAAGGATCTCCCCTTCTTGTCTTTGCGATCAGCCCAAGACCTTCCCACGATCTCGGAGCCGTTCTTGAACTTGATCAGGATCGGAGACTCCCTGATCTTGTAGTCCTTCCCCTCAACCAGTGATTGATCGTTCCGAAGGTGCTCACAGATCGCTTGAAAGAGGGTTCCCCTGAGATCCGGCATTGCCCGCCTTCCGATGGCCGCTCTTGCCTTGGGATACAGGAGACAGTGAGTCACAACAACATGAGCCAACCAGATAGACTTGGCTGATCCAAGAGCCCCTGACAGAAGAACTTCCAGCACCCCTTTGCTGTAGTCATATCCTCCACCACGGATGAGCTTGAGCGCGTCAAGCTG
>Ga0075471_10003124_pt1 | contig 10773 bp, 9 predicted proteins | sample DEB19_08_DNA_2_FD_74787 | JGI IMG/M metagenome (GOLD analysis project Ga0075471, IMG submission 74787) | Aqueous microbial communities from the Delaware River and Bay under freshwater to marine salinity gradient to study organic matter... | ecosystem: Environmental > Aquatic > Marine > Coastal ... | reverse complement strand
ACAACCACCTCGCGCGATGCGCCGCCTGCCGGGAAGAGTATCGATCGTTGCAGGCCACGAAGCAGGTGCTCGCGAACCTGGCGCGGCGCAGCAGCCGAGGCGATCTGGAGCGACTGCTCGCCACCGACGTGCGCACGTTGGCGAACGAGGTGGCCCACTACCCGGTGAGCCCGAGGACGGTGGCCGCCGCGTTGCTCTCGATCATCGGCCTCTGGGCCGCGTCCCGCCAGCTGGCCCGCAGCGACGACCGCATCGGTCCTCCGCTGCCGGAACAGGCCTACCAACCCGTATTGGTTCCCGCGAACGCGCCGCGGGACTATCCCTCCCCGCCGACCGCGAGCTGCCTGCTGATGGTCGGATCCCCCGCACCGCCCTCCGCGTCGTTGCGGACCAGCCCATTCCGCTCGGGTACCTCCCGCCCCGGAGCGACGCTTCCGGCGGCGTACTTCCCGAGCTCCCCCTAGAAGAGGAGACCCGCATGACCCCGGAAAAACGTCTTTGGATCGGCGCGCTCCCCGCGCTGATCGCCGGCGGCGCCACCGCCGCCTTCCTCCTCGGCTCCGGCCAGCAGGACGTCACCGCCCAGGCCACCGCCAAGGCGCAGTCCGATGACCGCGCGACCGCGGTGTCGCTCGAGAGCGCGTTCACCCGAATCGCCGACACCATCGGACCGGCCACCGTCTCCATCCAAGCCGAGGTGGTCGCGCCGGCACGGCGTGGCGGACTCGACAACGACGGTGGCGATCCGCTCGACGAACTGATGCCCGGGCCGCGTCGCGGCCCCCGCACCGGGACGTCGGTGGGCTCCGGAGTGATCGTCGACGCCTCGGGCTCCATCCTCACCAACGACCATGTGGTGGAAGGCGCCAAGGACGGCAAGGTCGTGGTCAAGATGTCCGACGGCACCACGTACCCCGGCACCGTGTCCCGCGATCCCCGCTCCGACCTCGCCGTGGTCAAGATCTCGGCCGGCAAACCCTTGCCGTACGTGCGCTTCGCCGACTCCGACGCGCTCAAGGTCGGACAGTGGGCGGTCGCGATCGGATCGCCCTTCGGCAAGGAGAACACGATGACCACCGGCATCGTCTCCGCTTTGCACCGCAAGACCGATATCTCCGAGGGCGTGACCGGCCGCTACTATCCGTCGCTGATCCAAACCGACGCGGCGATCAACAGGGGAAATTCCGGAGGGCCGCTGCTCAACATCCGGGGGGAGCTGATCGGCATCAACGTGGCGATCTTCAGCCCCACGGGCACCAGCGCGGGCATCGGTTTCGCGATCCCCGCCAACACCGCCAAGATGGTGATGGAACAGCTCGTGGCCAAGGGCCGCGTGGTGCGCGGCAGCCTCGGCGTGGTCCCGGCCGACGTGCCCGTGGACCTTCGCTCCACCCTCGGCACGCGCGAAGGCGCCTACATCAAGCAGGTGACGGTGGGCAGCCCCGCCGACAAGGCCGGACTGCAGGCGGGCGACGTGGTGGTGCGCTTCAACGGGCGCCAGATCCTCGACGAAAACGCGCTCCGCGAGGCCATCGCCGGCGCGGGTCCCGGCGCATCGGCGAAGATCGAGGTGCTCCGCGACACCAAGACGCAGTCCGTCACCGCCGTCCTCGGCGAACTCAAGGAACAACCTGGTTCCGGAACCCAAGCCCAGCCCGCCCCGACGGCCGAGCCGAAGACCCGCAAACTCGGTTTCGTGGCGGAGCCGGTTTCCCCCGACATGCGGGAAAAGCTTGGACTCCCCGCCAATGTCGACGGCGTGGTGGTGCGCAGCGTCGAGCCGGGCAGCGCCGCCGACGAAGCGGGCCTCTCCCCCGGTATGATCGTCACCGCGGTCAACGGACGCAAGGTGGTGAGCCGCGAAGGGCTGGATACGGCGCTCGCCGATGCGAAATCCGGGCGGATCCTGTCGCTCAAGGTGGTGACCAGCATCAACGACGGATCCGACACCCCGGTGCTCAGCCGCGGCGTGGTGACATTCCGGGTTCCCTGACCCGAGCTTGCTTCGTCCTTCGGGAGCCGGCGGTCGCCGGCTCCCGTTTTCGTTTCACCGATCCGGAGCGCAGCTCGGGAACCCCGCGATAGCCTCCTCCAGCTTCGCCGCAAGCAGATCGGGGCGATCGACCTGCATCGCGACACGCAGCGCGCGGAGCGGGGGCGCGCCGGCCGGCCACCGCGACGCCAGCTTGACCCAGTCCTTTTCGGTGGTGGCGACGCAGTCCACGCCGCCGGCGGCGATCGCCTCGATTTCGTCGGTGACGTAGGCGTGGTGGTCGGGGAACAGGCAAGACTCGGCGGGCTCGGCACCGAGGCGCCGCACGGTGTCGACGAAACCCGCGCCGTCGGCGATCCCCGCCACGGCCCGGACGCGCGCGCCCGACCACGCGTCGACCGCGGCCAAACCGTCGTCGCTCCCCGCCCACCCGACGGGGGCATGGATCGCCGTGAGCACCAACGCGCGGGGCGCCAATGCCTTCACCCGCGCCAACGATGCCGCCTGCCGCACCGCGTCGGCCCGGTCGAATCGGGTGAGCACCACCACGCTGGCGCGCCGCAAATGCGATGGCGGTTCGCGCAGCAAGCCGCGCGGCAGCAGCGCGCCGTTGTCGAACGGCCGCCGCGTGTCGCACAAATGGATTTCGAGAGCCTTTTCCAACTGCCAGTACTGCAACGCGTCGTCGAGGAACACCACGTCGGGATCGAACCGCGCCACCGCCGCATCGCCGGAACGTCGCCGGTCGCGGCCCACCACCACCGGGACGCCGGGCAGCGCGCGGGCCAGCAGCACCGGCTCGTCCCCGACATCGGCCGGGTCCGCGATCGGGCCACCCGCGCCGTCGGAGACCACCAGGACACCGCCTGCGGATTCGCCCGCGCCGCCGTGGCCCCGGCTGAGCAGCGCGGGACGATGCCCGGCATCCTGGAGCAGTCGCCCCACCAATTCCGCCATGGGAGTCTTCCCGGTTCCGCCGGAGACCAGATTGCCGATCGCGATGGTGGGCACCGGGAGTCGGTGGCGGCGGCGCAGCCCGGTGGCGTACGGGAGGAGATACGTTTCCAGCCCGACATGGTGCAGCCAGCCGAGTGGGGCCAGGCCGGCGCGCGCAAGGATGGCCGCGGGATCCCGGGCCTCGCCGGAGAGGATGGCCGCGAGGCGCGCGTTCATGCCCGGGAACCCAGCAGTTCCTCGGCGAGGGCAACGCACCGGGTGGCCGCACCTTGGTTGCGATCGATCAAATCGCGGCAGCGGCGCGCGAGGTTTTCCCGTTCGTCGGTGTCCAGCGCGAGCACCCGGAGGATTTCCGCGGCGAGCGCGTCGGGATCGGGCACTTCGGTGCCCACCCCCGCCGCGACCGCGAGGGCCGCAATGTCGCGTTGGTTGTTCATGTGCGGCCCGAAGACCGCCGGCACGCCTTGGGCGAGGGGTTGGAAGACGCTCTGGCCGCCCCAAGGGACCAGCGACCCCCCCACGTAGGCGATGTCGGCGATGGAGTAGACCGACGCGAGTTCGCCGAAAGTGTCGAGGATGCAGTCCGGCCGGGCGTGTTCCCCTTGGCTGCGGCGACCGGCGCCGGGGAACGCGTCGGCGACAATGCCGGCGCGCTCCAGATGCCGCGGCGCCACCACGACCCGCAGTTCCGGATGGACCGCGCGCACCTTCGCGGCGGCCTGGGCCACCAGGAACTCCTCGTCCGGCCCGTCGCCGCCCGCCTCCCGGGTGGATCCACACACCAGGACCGGGGCGCCCGAGGGAATGCCGAACGACGCGCGCAGGGAATCGCGCTCGGCTGGCGCGAGCGGCCGGGCGATTTCATCGAACTTCGTGTTTCCCGTCACCTGGATGCGGTCGGGGTCGACACCGAGGGCCCGAATTCGCGCGGCATCCTCGTCGGACTGCATCGCGAACCGGTCCACGGCGTGGAGCCCCCCCCGGATCACCGGGGCGATCCGCTTCCACGCGGGGAATTTGCGGTCGGACAAACGCCCGTTGACCACGGCCACCCGGGCGCCCCGCCGCCGGGCCGTCGTCAGGAAATTGGGCCAAATCTCGCCTTCCATCAACAACACCAGGTCCGGACGGGCGACATCGAGGGCGCGCGCGACGCTCCCCGGGTAATCCAGCGGGAAGTACCGCACCGCGTCGGCTTCCGGGCGCGCGGCCGCCACCTGTTGCCCGGTGGGGGTGATGGTCGTCAGGATCAGCACGGCGTCGGGCCATCGGGCGCGGAGCCCGCGCAGCAGCGCCGCGGCGGCCATGGTTTCCCCCACCGACACGGCGTGGACCCAGATGCGCGGGCTTCCCTCGCGCTCGACCGCGGGCCAGCGCCCCCAGCGCTCGCCCCACCGCGCGGCATCCTCCTTGCCGACCCGGCGCCGGTGCCACAGCCACGGGAGCAGGACGGGCGCCCCGAGCAGCAGGATCAGGTTCCAGACGAGATTCATCCGGTGCCGGCCAGCGGGTCGGAGGCGATCGCGGCGAAGTCGAGGGAGGGCGCCAGGCCGGAGCGCAGTTTCCAGTACCCGGTGGCCGCGATCATCGCGCCATTGTCGGTGCAGAGTGCCGGGGGTGGAGCGAAACACCGCAGCCCTTCCTGGGCGGCGGCCTGTTCCATCGCGGACCGGAGCGCGCCGTTGGCGGCAACCCCGCCGGCGAGCAGGATGGCGGGCGATCCCGTGTCCTTCGCGGCGGCGACCGTCTTGCGCACCAGCACGTCCACCACCGCGGCCTGGAACCCGGCGGCGACATCCTCGATGCGCGGCGCGGGGTCGCGGGCGAGCGCGAGACGGACGGCGGTCTTGAGTCCGGAAAAAGAGAATTCCCACGTGCCGGGCATCCACGCCCGCGGCAGCGGCACGGCCTTCGGGTCGCCGGTGCGCGCGGCGGCCTCCACCGACGGCCCGCCGGGATACGGCAGGCCCATCAGGCGGGCGCATTTGTCGAACGCCTCGCCCGCCGCGTCGTCGCGGGTGCGCCCGAGCAGCCGGTACGTGCCGTGGGCCGCCACGTGGAAGAGATCGGTGTGTCCACCCGACACCACCAAGGCCACCGCCGGGAAATCGACATCGGGGTGGGAGAGGAAATTGGCGTAGAGGTGCGCTTCGATGTGGTGGACCGGAACCACCGGGATGCCACGCGCCATGCCGATCGCCTTGGCGGCGCACACGCCCACCAGCAGCGCGCCGAGCAGGCCGGGCCGATTGGTCACCGCGATCGCGTCGATCGCGTCGAGGGTGGTGCCCGCGTCGGCGAGGGCCTCGTCGAGCACCGGCAGGAGGTTCTCGACATGGCGACGGCTCGCGAGTTCGGGCACCACGCCGCCGTAGCGCGCGTGCTCCGCCATTTGCGAGGCGACCACGGACGATTTGACGACGCGGCCGTCGGCCACCACCGCGGCCGCGGTCTCGTCGCACGACGTCTCGATGCCGAGGATATCCACCGGGGAATTCTATCGTCGCGCGCGGAGCGGCTCAGCCCTCGAGGCGCAGGTCCGCGAACGTGGGCAAGGATTCCGGCGCCCCCATCGCGGCGAGCGTTGCCTTGACCTCGGCTTCGCAGGCCGGGGTTCCGGCGGGCACTTTCCAGCGGGCCGCGAACGCGCGGGTTTCCCCGGGCTTCCACGTTTCCTCGCCCAGGGCCGCCGTGAAGAACAGCCCGCGGGAGAATTGCCACAGCACGAGCGCCCCTTTGGCGTAGCGGGCGTTGGGTTCCGGGCGACGCGAAACCTCGACATCGAAGCGTTTGCCGCTGGCGAATCGCACGGTGATCGGTTTGCCCGTGGAGTTGCGCACGAGGAACTCGAACACGATCGTGTCGCCGACACGGGCGCGTTTCCGATCGATGCGGAGCGTGCCGAAGAGTCCGGCGACCTGGTCTTCCCTGCCCATTGTCCTACTCCTTCCCCGCCGCTTCCGCGGACTTCGCGTCGCGCCACCATCCTTGAATCTGCTCGGAATCGCACTCGGCGAGGTTCGCGCCGGCGGCGGCCGCCGCCGCCTCGACATGGCGCCACCGCGCGCCGAACCGATCGACTTGCCGGCGCAGCGCCTCCTCGGCATCCACGCCCGCCTTCCTCCCCACGTTCACGAGCGTGAACAGGACATCCCCGAGTTCGTCGGCGATGCGGGCCGCCGGGGTTCCCCGCTCGAGTTCGGAGCGCAGTTCGGCGAATTCCTCTTCCGCCTTGGCGAGCACGCCGGCGAGCTCGGGCCATTCGAAGCCGAGGCGGACCACGCGCTTGCTCGTTTCGAGGGCGAGGGACAGCGATGGCAGGCTGCGGGGGATGGTGTCGAGCACGCTGGCCGGAACCGAACCCGTGTCGGCCTTCTCCCGCGCCTTGATCGCGTTCCAATTGCGCAGCACCGCGTCGGAGTCGCGCGCCTCGGTGTCGCCGAACACATGGGGGTGGCGCCGGACGAGCTTCGCGCAAATCTCCGCGACCACGTCGTCGATGTCGAAGACGCCCTCCTCGGCGGCGAGCCGGGCATGGAACACCACCTGCAGCAGGAGATCGCCGAGTTCCTCGCAAAGGGGATCCGGTTCGCCGGAGTCGATGGCGTCCGCCACCTCGTAGGCTTCCTCGAGCACGTAGCGGCGCAGCGACGCGTGGGTTTGTTCGCGGTCCCACGGGCAGCCGCCCTCGGGATCGCGCAGGCGCGCCATGATGCGCACGAGTTCGGGAAAGCGGGCGGGTCGCGCGGCGGCCGGGGGAGGTTCGACCCACACCGACGTAAGGTGGTCGTGGTCGTGTCGGTCGAGCGCGTAGAGGGGCAGGTCCTCGCAGGACGAGGCGCCCGGCACGCCGGCGGCGCGCAGGACGGACACTTGATGATCGTCGGGCCAGCCGGCGCGCATGAGCGCGAGTTTGGCCAGCGACGCGGCGGCGCGATCGTGCACCTGGTAGAGGAGCACCGGGCCGTCTCCGCGCAGCGCATCGTTCCCCGCCGGGTCGTCGGGGTCGAGCGACAATGCGTCGACGACCCGCAGGTTGCCGACGACCGCCGCTCCGACCTCCTCGAGGCACGCGTCGATGAACGACGGGGCTCCGGCCACGCGGACGGAAATGCCGCGTTCGGCGGCGGCCACCAGCAATCGCGCCACGGTGGATTCCCCCACCAGGGGATGCCCGGGCACCGCGTAGACGAGATCGCCGTCGCGGGCGTGCAGGCGCAGCACGCGTTCCACGATGGCGGCGTACGTGTCTTCGAACGAGGCGCCACCCTCGTATTCGTCGTCGAGGCTGCACACCCGTCCGGGAGGGAGGGCCGCGAGGGCGTCGGCCAGTGGACCGTGTTCGAGCACGGGGTGCCGCGCGGTGCGCAGCACCACCGGAAGTCCGCCGACCAGCAACGCATGGACCCGCGGCGGGACCGCGAGCGGATCGCCCGGCCCGAGGCCCGCCACGTGGATCACGGAACGATCAGTTGCCGGGTGCGCCGGCCGGCGGCGCGGCCGGGGTGGCTTGGCCGAGCCCCGCTTCGAGCGCTTGGTCGCGGATGCCCTTCCACACGGCGATCGCGGATTCGTCGGACGACTCGAACTTCACGTCGAGCTTGCGCTTCATGATTTCGCTGCGGAACTTCTGGTTTTCCGGCAGCAGCGCGCGTTGCTGGATGACTCCGATGCGGACGATGGCGATGGCCTGCTCGGGCGGGAGGTTGAACGCGGGGAGCTTCTTCTCGATGCGGACCCAGCCCTCGAGGTTCTGGCCTTGGCCGATCGGCCAGGTGAGCGGCCCGACCACGGTGCCTTCGGCGGCTTGGAGGAGCTTGGCTTGCAGCGACGGCGGCACATCCGCGTTGGGCACCACTTGGAGTCCTTTGGCGGTGCGCAGCTGCGCGACCCCGTTGAGGTCGGCTGCGGCTTGTTCGAACTTGGCCGCGTCGCCTCCCGCCGCGGCGACCGCGGCCTTGGCCTTGTCGAAGAGCGGCGATTTCGGGGGAACGAGGATGAGGCGCATCTGGGTGCGGGCCGGCAGGCCGATCTTGTCCTTGACCTTTTCGTATTCGGCCTTGAACGTGTCTTCGGAGGCGCCCATCAACTTCGCGTAGACATTGGCTTCCGCGAGCTGGCCCCGCAGATCGGCCTTGATTTCGTCGGGCGCGACGCCTTGGGTGGCGAGGAAATCATCGTACTTCTTGCCCGGGGTGCGGTTTTCGTAGATGTCCTTCTGGGCGGTGTAGAGCCGGTCGACGTCCTCTTCGGTGGGCATCACGCCGACCTTGGCGGCCTCCTCCAGCATGATGCGGTTGCTCACCAGTTGGTCGAGCACGTAGGGTTCGGTGCCGACGGCCACGCCGTTGGGAAGCGGGATTTGCTGACGTTCCATCTTGCGGATGAATTCGTCGCGGGTGACCACCTGGCCGTTGACCGTGAAGAAGGCCTTTTCGCCACCGCAGCCGGCGACGAGGGAAGCGAGGGCTCCAGCGCCGGTGACGACCATGGCGTGGGATCTGGGAATGCGAAATTTCACGTGGGATGACTCCTGGAACGGGGAACGCCGGGATGTGCGTCGCCCTTGGGAAGATACGTTTCTCCCGCCGTCCGGGTTTCCGCGTTTCGCAGAGTCGCGCGGGCCGCGGGGGCGGGACCACAACCGGGAATGATGTCCATGTTACCCCGTCGGGCCCGAGGGGAACAATCGACGCGGCGTCAGACCTTGGCCTGCGCCCAGCGTCCCCCGCGGAAGAGCGCCAGCGTGGCCACTCCTTGGATGATGGTGGAGATCGACATCGACCACCACGCGCCGGGCACGCCGTGGGTGGCGAGCAGGATCCACCCGAGGGGCAGGCGGATCGCCAGCGAACATACGGCGACCAGTATGGTGGGGCTGACCGTTTCGCCGGCTCCCTGCAGCGCGCCGGCCAGCACGATGCCCAGCGCGAGGAACGGTTCGCTCGCCGCGGCGATGCGCAGGTAGAGCACCACCAGTTCCACCTGGCGTTCCGCCAGCGCCCGTGCGGCGGGTTCCATTCCGGGCGGCGTGTGCACGAAGAGTCGTGCGAACGGTTCCGCGAACGCGTAGAAAACGAGGCCGGCGAGGGTCATCACCAGCATCGACTGGGCGGTGGCGGACCACGCGGCCTTGGCGGCGCGCTTCGGGTTGCCGGCGCCGAGGTTCTGGCCCACGAACGCGGATGCGGCGATGGAGTAGCCGAAACCGGGCATGAACGCGATCGATTCGGCCACGAGTCCGACCCCGAGGGCCGCCACCGCCACGTCGCCGCCCTGCCGGGCGAGGAGGTTTTGGAACAGCAGCATCGAGCCGGTGCGCAGGATTTGTTGACCTCCTGCCGGGAGTCCGACGCGGAGGATGCGGACCATCCATTCGCGGCTGGGGCGGGCCCTCAGGTCGACTCCGTCGGCAAGCGGAGTGGCCCGCAGGAACCAGAGTTGGAGGACGACCGCCATCACTTGCGATGCCGAGAGGGCGATGGCGCCTCCCACGATCCCGAGGCGGGGAAATCCCAGATTGCCGGGGATCAACAGGTAATTGAGCCCCGCGTGCACGAGGTTGGACCCGAGGGTGACGTAAAAGGGGCGGACGGTGTCGCCTAGGCCGCGGAACGCGCCGGCTTGGGTCCAGACCAGGAACGAGAACGGCAACCCCGCGACGGCCCACGCCAGGTATTGCTCCCCCGCGTCGAGCGACGGGCCCGTCAGGCCTTGCGCGGCGAGGAGGGGTCGGCGGACGAGGTAGACCACGGCCGAGATCGCGCCCCCCACCCAGATGGAAAGCAGCAGCGACTGGCGCAGCGCCGCGACGGCATCGCCTTGGGTGCGGGCCCCGGTGAAGCGGGCGATGAGGGCGCTGCCCCCCACGGAGATGGCCATGGCCGCCGACAGCAGCGTGAACAACAACGTGCTGGTGAGCGAAACCGCCGCCATCGCGGCGGTGCCCAGATCGCCGACGAAGAACCGGTCCAGGAACCCGTTGAACGTCTGGAGCAACATGGTGGCCACGGACGGCATCGCCACCGCGAGGACCCCGCGCGCGATCGGGCCTTCGAGGATGCGGCTGGCGCGCGCGTCGGCGGGATTGGACACGGGGCGTTGTATCGGTCGGGGAACGGGGGCGCCACCCGGGGAGCGATATCACAAAATCGTGAGCCCGGAAGTGTACATTCGGAGATCCCTCCGCCGTAGGGAACGTCTGATAGATTGAACACCGTGTCCATTTCCACCCGTTCCCAGCGACACCCGTCGAAGGTCGAGCCGCCACGTCGTGGTTCGCAAGTCCCTTCGACACCCGATCGTTCGCACGTACCCGGCGCCGACGGATCGGAACCCCATACAGAAATCAGGTCCCCAAGCGTGCAGAACGACTCCCCACATTCCGCACTTGGTTTCCTCGGGCCGTCCCTACGGCGGCACCGGCTCTCCAAAGGATTCACCCAAGCCGCGCTCGCCGAACAACTCGGCAGCTACCAGCACTACATCCATTATTTGGAGCACGGGCATCGGACCCCGAGTTTCGGGATGTTCGAGCGCATCTGCACGACCTTGGGCGTGGCGATGTCCGACGTGCTACTGCTGGCGGAGCGGATGGCGCGCGAGTCAGGATTCGGGGAAATCGACCCGGCCGACGAGGTGTGAGATGATGTCGCGCCGTCGGCGCAGGGTGTCGGTCCGGCGCGCGGTGTGTCAGGGGCCGTCGATGCCGGGCCCGGGCACGCCGAGGAGTTTCAGCACGTTTTCGTCCTGCGCGAACGGCGGCGGATCGCCGGAGGCGAGGATCGACAAATCCGGCGCGGCGTAGGGATCGCGTCCCGTGT
>Ga0075471_10003123_pt1 | contig 10774 bp, 10 predicted proteins | sample DEB19_08_DNA_2_FD_74787 | JGI IMG/M metagenome (GOLD analysis project Ga0075471, IMG submission 74787) | Aqueous microbial communities from the Delaware River and Bay under freshwater to marine salinity gradient to study organic matter... | ecosystem: Environmental > Aquatic > Marine > Coastal ... | reverse complement strand
GACGTGGAAGAAGTGGTGGGTCATGGTGACCTCCTCGTCCTCCGGGGTCTCGATCTCGTGGGTGACCGGATCGTTCAGGAACTTGCGCACGACCTTGTCGATGCCGCGGTCGAGCGTCGCGGAGAACAGCATGTGCTGGGCCTCGCGAGGGATCTCGCCGAGGATCTGCGTGACATGCTCGAGGAACCCGAGCTCGGCCATGTGGTCGGCCTCGTCGAGGATGACGATCTCGATGTCGTCCAGCTGCACGTGACCCGACTCGAGCAGGTCCACGAAACGCCCCGGGCACGCGACCACGATGTCGGTTCCGTTGCGCATGGCCTCGATCTGTTTGCCGTAGCCGACGCCGCCGTAGACGACCGCCGTGGTCATGTCCAGCGTGCGCGCGAGCGGGTTGATGACGTCACGCACCTGGTTCGCCAGCTCGCGGGTGGGCACGAGGATGAGCGCGCGGGGCCGGAACTTGCGCGGCATCCGGTTGTCGGCGGCGAGCCGGGCGATCATGGGCAGCGAGAACGCGAGGGTCTTGCCGCTGCCCGTGCGGCCACGACCGAGGGTGTTGCGGCCGGCCAGTGCATCACTGATCGTCGCGAGCTGGATGGGGAAGGGGGCCGTGATTCCCTGGCGTGTGAGCTCGTCGACGACGGGCGTGGGCAGGCCAAGGTCAGCAAAAGTGGGCTGTGCGTCCATGTTTTTCTCTCTCCGGCGGGGGCCGGGGGTGGGCCACAGATACCGGTGTGTACCCATGGACGCACTCAAAGGTGCCTCACGACTGTACAGGCACTCCTGTGGATAACCACCTGATGCCAGGGATTTCCCGCAGGATCGGTGGAGAGACCTCAGTCGGCGTTGAGAGTGACCTTGATGGCGGCGTCGGTGTCCTCGTCGGACTTGCCCGTGACGCGCTTCCACAGGTCCATCGCACCGAGCAAGGCCCAGCCGATGCGGTACTTGCGCTTCACCAGGTCGGTGACCCTCTGCACGTCCTCACGGGGCAGCACCACCGCGGCGCCCGTGTGTGTGACCGCGCCGTCAGCGACCCTGCCCCTCATGTCGCAGACGCGGAGGGTCGCCCGCGCGTCGTTCCTGATGCGCTTCACCTTCCATGAGTTCGAGTCGGTGGTGAAGGCGTACCCGCCGTCGAAGGGAACCACCCACACCGGCAACGAGACCGCTTCTCCGTTCTTCCTGTATGTCGTGAAGGAGACGTATTTGGCGTTGTCAAGGTCGGCGGGCACGGCTTCCTCTCGGGTGGGAGATGTTTCGGACGGACGGACGCGAGGGTCTGGTCGGGGTGGGGAGACTTGAACTCCCGGCCTCCTGCTCCCAAAGCAGGCGCGCTGCCAACTGCGCCACACCCCGTTCGGTGATGCGGATGACGCTACCGCGGGGCGTTGCCGCGGTCAGGCCGACCGCTTGGCCTCGCGCGCCAGCCTGCGCGCGGTGCGGCCGGTCGCCACGATGTTGCGGTGGTCCAGGTCGCCCAGTTCCGCACCGTTCGAGAAGAGGACGCGGTACCGGAGCCAGCTGAACCCGTTGGCGAGGATGACCTTCCCGGGTGTTCCCGCCGGCACGCCGTCGAGGTCGACGGAGGCCTCCACCGTGTCGCCGATGCGCAGGTTGATCTGACCCTCGTGGGGGTTGGCCAGAGAGTGGGGCTTCCAGAACGGCATGCGTCCATTATGGCTGTTCCGCCCCGCAGGGCACCGCACCGCGGGGCTGGTCCGCCCCAAAGGGGTCCGCAGGGGCCGCCGATACACTCTGCGACCTGTGAAAAGCACACTCGAAGCCCTTGAGGGCAACAACGTCAAGCTGTCCATCGAGGTCGACGAGGCGGAGTTCGACTCCAACATCGACGCGGCGTTCCGCAAGATCGCACACGAGGTCCGGATGCCCGGGTTCCGTCCCGGCAAGGCACCGCGCAAGGTCCTCGAGGCCCGCATCGGGATCGACGCCGCACGGGGCCAGGCACTGAACGACGCCATCCCCCAGTACCTCAGCCGCGCGGTGCGCGAGCACGACGTGGATCTCATCGCAACGCCCGAGATCAACCTCCTCGACGGTGCCGAGGCGGGGCCGGTGCGCTTCGAGGCAACCTGCCAGGTCCGCCCCGAGATCACGGTGCCCGGGTACAACGGCCTCCGTGTCGAGCTTGTCAACCCCGCCCTCACGGACGAGGAGTTCGACGAGGCGGTCACAGCCGAACTGCGCCGGCACGGCTCCCTGGTTGACTCTGATGCCCCGTCCAAGGCCGGCGACTACGTCATCATCGACCTGGTCGGCACCCGCGACGGCGAGCCCGTGCCCGGGCTCAATGTCGACGAGTGGACCTACGAGGTGGGGCGCGGCTGGGTGGCACCCGGTTTCGACGACCAGGTGACGGGCGTGAAGAAGGGCGACACGCTCTCGTTCACCGCCGTCCCGAACGGCACCGAGGAGGCCGCCGACTTCAGCGTCACCGTGAACAAGGTGCAGACGCTCGCGCTGCCGGAACTCACCGATGCGTGGGTGGCCGAGAACATCGCCGAGCACGAGACCGTCGATGCGTGGAAGTCCGCGCTGCGCGAGCGCCTCACCGAGATGCGCCTCAACACCATGCGCCGCACGGTGGTGGACCGCGTCACGGACGCACTTGCCTCGCTCGTGGACATCGAGGCACCCGAGGCCATGGTGCAGGGCGACCTCCAGGCGCGCGTGCAGAACACCGTGCAGCAGTTCCAGCAGCAGGGGATCGCGCTCGACCAGTGGCTCTCCGCCACCGGCCAGGACACCGCCTCGTTCGTGGAGGGCCTGAAGATCCAGTCGGAGAAGGCGGTCAAGGTGGACCTCGCGCTCCGCGCCGTGGCCACCGCCGAGTCCATAGAGGCCACCGACGACGACATCGAGGCCGAATTCCAGGCCATCGCGATCCAGGTGAACGAGAAGGTCGCCAAGGTCCGCAAGGCCTACGAGCAGAACGACGCGGTCACCGACCTCGCCTCACAGATCCGCAAGTCCAAGGCCCTGGACTGGTTGCTGCACCATGCCACCTACGTGGACCAGAACGGTGCCACACTCGACACCGAGACGGTGCTCGGGCATTCCGAAGCCGACCACGACCACAGCCACCACAGCACAGATGCAGGGGATTCAGAGTGAACTTCCAGAATTACTACGTCCCGAGCGTCACCGAGACGACGAGCCGCGGCGAGCGCACCTATGACCTCTTCAGCCGCCTGCTGAAGGAGAACATCATCTTCCTCGGCACGCCGATCGACGACACAATCGCCAACCTCATCTGTGCGCAGCTGATCCATCTCGAGAGCGAGAACCCGGACCGCGACATCAACATCTACATCAACAGCCCCGGTGGCGACATCACGGCCCTGTTCGCCATCTACGACACGATGCAGTTCATCAAGAACGACATCGCCACCATCTGCCTCGGCCAGGCTGCCTCGGCCGCCGCTGTTCTCCTGGCGGCCGGCACCAAGGGCAAGCGCCTCGCCCTGCCCCACAGCAGGGTCCTCCTTCACCAGCCCTACGGCCAGGTGGGGTACGGCCAGGTGACGGACCTCGAGATTGCCGCCAACGAGATCCTGCGGATGAGGGACCTCCTGGAGGAGATCCTGGCCAACCACACGGGCCAGCCGCTGGAGCGCATCCACGCCGACACCGACCGGGACTTCGTATTGGAAGCAAACGAGGCCCTCGCGTATGGCATCATCGATGATGTCATTTCATCGCGCCAGCTGGCGGACCGCACCGGTCCGATCCGCTGACGCGTCACACAGCGGGAGCACTTCGTGGCCAAATTCGGTGACACAGGCGAACTTCTGAAGTGCTCGTTCTGCGGCAAGTCGCAGAAGCAGGTCAAGAAGCTCATCGCCGGACCCGGCGTCTACATCTGCGACGAGTGCATCGACCTCTGCAACGAGATCATCGAGGAGGAGGTCGGGGAGCGCTCCGAGCTGCGTCTCGACGCGCTTCCCACCCCCACCGAGACCCGGGCATTCCTCGACGAGTTCGTCGTCGGCCAGGAGCAGGCCAAGAAGGTGCTCTCCGTGGCGGTGTTCCACCACTACCGGCGCCTCCAGCACATGCGTCAGTCCACCGGGCTGCGCCGCGACGAGGTGGAACTGCAGAAGTCCAACATCCTGCTCCTCGGCCCCACCGGGTGCGGCAAGACCCACCTGGCCCAGACGCTCGCACGCATGCTCAACGTCCCGTTCGCGGTTGCCGACGCCACCGCCCTCACCGAGGCGGGGTACGTGGGCGAGGACGTGGAGAACATCCTCCTCAAGCTGCTGCAGGCCGCTGATTTCGACGTGAAGAAGGCCGAGCAGGGCATCGTCTACATCGACGAGATCGACAAGGTCGCCCGCAAGGCCGAGAACCCCAGCATCACCCGCGACGTCTCGGGTGAGGGAGTCCAGCAGGCACTCCTCAAGATTCTCGAGGGGACCGTGGCGTCGGTGCCACCGCAGGGCGGGCGCAAGCACCCGCACCAGGAGTTCATCCAGATCGACACCACCAACGTGCTGTTCATCTGCGGGGGCGCGTTCGCGGGTCTCGAGCAGATCATCGAGAACCGCATCGGCCACAAGGGCGTCGGGTTCCATGCCACGGTCATGTCCAAGGCCGACAAGGATCCCGGCGAACTGTTCGCCCAGGTGCTCCCCGAGGATCTTCTCAAGTTCGGCATGATCCCCGAGTTCATCGGCCGTCTCCCCATGGTGGGCGCGGTGCATGCCCTCGACCGGGACGCGCTGATGCAGATCCTCACCGAGCCGAAGAACGCCCTCGTGAAGCAGTACGCGAAGATCTTCGAGTTCGACGACGTCGAGCTCGACATCACCCCGGCAGCACTCGGGGCCGTCGCCGACCTCGCGCTCACGCGCGGTACCGGGGCCCGCGGTCTCCGCGCCATCCTGGAGGAGACCCTCCTCGACGTGATGTACGAGGTGCCCGGCCGCACCGACATCGGCCGCATCGTCGTCGACGAGGACTGTGTCGTCAACCGCACGCCGGCCGAACTGGTACCCCGCACCGCGCGCCCCGCCCAGAAGCGCCGCGCCGCCAGCTGAACCACCGGTGAAATACGGAGAGGCCCTGGCCTACCTCGACGAGCACGCCTCGTACGAGAAGACCGGCCGGGTGGAGGACCCGTCCACGGAGAAGATCGAGCGTCTGCTCGCCGTGCTCGGCGACCCGCACCTCGACTACCGCGTTGTCCACGTGACGGGCACCAACGGCAAGGGCTCCACCACCCAGATCATCACCAGGCTGCTCATGGCGCACGGGCTGAAGGTGGGCACGTTCAGCAGTCCCCACCTGGAGGACGTCAGAGAGCGGATCCAGGTCGATTCCGAGCCGATTCCCGAGACGGATTTCGCAGATGCGGTGGCCGCAGTGGCCGACGGAGAGGTGATGTCGGGCGTTCGGCCCAGCTATTTCGAGATCGTCACGGCGGCCGCATTCCGGCATTTCTCCGATTGTGCGGTCGATGTCGCGGTGATCGAGGTCGGGATGCTCGGAAGATGGGACGCCACGAACGTGGTGCGTCCCGATGTCGCCGTCATCACCAACATCGCCCTCGACCACACCGAGTTCGCCGGGCCGACCCTCGAGCACATCGCGAGGGAGAAGGCGGGCATCATCAAGGACTGTGCGGTCGCGGTGGTCGGGGAGACCCGGCCTGAACTCGTCTCCATCTTCGCCGCCGAACCGAACGCCGGGTTCGTGCGCCGCGGCGAGGACTTCGACGTGGTCGACAACCACCTCGCACTCGGCGGGCGTCAGCTTGTGATCCGCACGCCGCGCGCCGAGTATGTCGACCAGTTCCTCGCGCTCCACGGGGCGCACCAGGGGCAGAACGCGTCGGTGGCGCTCGTGGCGGTGGAGGAGTTCTTCGGCACCGCTCTCGATGCCGATGTCGTCGCGGAGGCGTTCACAGCCGTCACCATGCCTGGCCGATTCGAGGTGCTCGGGCACCAGCCGCTCGTCATCATCGACGGCGCGCACAATCCCGCGGGCGCCGACACGTGCGCGCAGGTGTTCTTCCAGGACTTCGACCCCCCGGGCCGCAGGATCCTCGTGGTCGGCGCGCTGGGCGGACGCGACGTCGCCGACATGCTCGGGGCGCTCAGGGCTGACGAGTTCGATCTCGTCGTGTGCGTGACCGCACCGTCGCCCCGGGCGCGCAGCGCGGACGAGGTCGCGTCCGCAGCCGTCGCCATGGGATGCGACAACGTCGAGGCGCACCCCTCGGTCGAGCGCGGATGCGACCGTGCACTGGAGGACGCAGGCGCCGAGGACGCGGTTCTCGTGGCCGGTTCTCTGTACGTCGTCGGGGCCGCGCGGACCCATCTGCGGCGCGTGCTGCCCTGACAGGGCGCGCGGGAGGCGGCTGACGGGGCATCTGCCGGTCATCGCCGTAGCCTTGAAGCCATGTCAAACCGCACCCTCGTCCTTCTCAAGCCTGACGCCGTGGAGCGCGGCCTCGTCGGCGCGATCCTCTCGCGCTTCGAGCAGAAGGGTCTCCGCATCGCCGCCATGGAGATGCGCACCCTCGACGCCGGCACCCTGGCCCGCCACTACGAGGAGCACGTCGGCAAGGGCTTCTACGCCGACCTGGTGACGTTCATGAGCCGCGGTCCGGTCGTTGCGCTCGCGGTGGAGGGGCCCGAGGACACCTGGGAGATCGTGCGCACCATGATGGGCACCACCAACCCCCGCAATGCCGCCCCGGGCACCATCCGCGGCGACTTCGGCACCCTTTTCACCGAGAATCTCGTCCACGGCAGCGATTCCGCCGAGTCCGCGGCACGCGAACTGTCCATCTTCTTCCCCTCGCTCTAGGGCAGGGTTCATTACCATCGACCCCATCACCTTCCCTCGAACCGAGGCGGGGCCGGGTCATGCCGCCGCCGAGGAGTCCCCATGAGCCGCAACAACCCGCTCGCGATAGGTCGCGACATCGCGATCGACCTCGGCACGGCCAACACACTCGTCTACGTGAAGGGCCAGGGGGTCGTCCTGAACGAGCCGTCGGTGGTGGCGATCGACATCCGGGACGGACGGCCGGTGGCGGTGGGCACCGAGGCAAAGCGCATGCTGGGCCGCACGCCGAAGCACATCGAGGCGATCAGGCCCCTGAAGGACGGTGTCATCGCCGACTTCGACGTGTGCGAGAAGATGCTCCGCTACTTCATCCAGCGCATCTCCACCAGCCGCTGGAGCAAGCCGAGGATGGTCATCTGCGTCCCGTCCGGGATCACCGGGGTGGAGCAGCGCGCCGTGCAGGATGCCGCCGAGTACGCGGGGGCCAGGCGGCCTGTCCACATCATCGAGGAACCCATGGCGGCCGCCATCGGCGCGGACCTGCCCGTTCACGAGCCGAGCGGCAACATGATCGTCGACATCGGCGGCGGCACCACGGAGGTGGCGGTCATCTCGCTCGGCGGGATCGTCGTGGCGCAGAGCGTGCGCGTGGCCGGTGACGAGCTCGACGAGGCCATCGTTGCGTACGTGCGCACGAACTTCGCGCTGGACATCGGCATCAACACGGCCGAGGAGATCAAGATGCGCATGGCATCGGCATGGCCGCTCGCCCAGGAGCTCACCGCTGACGTGGGGGGCCGCGACACGGTCACCGGCCTGCCGCGCACCATTGAACTCACCAGCGAGAACGTGCGCGAGGCCATCGCCGAGCCCGTGACTGCCATCATTGACTCCGTGAAGTCCACCCTCGACCGCACCCCGCCCGAGTTGGCCGCCGACATCATGGACAGGGGAATCTGTCTGTCCGGTGGCGGCGCTCTCCTCACCGGCCTGACCCAGCGCATCTCGCACGAGACCGGGATGCCTTGTTACGTGGCGCCCGACCCGCTGTATGCCGTGGCCATCGGCTCGGGGCGGGCACTCGAGAACATCGAGGCGATGCGCGGGATGATGTCCTCCCCGGGACTCGACGTCCAGTAAGCAGGTCCCCGTGGCGGGCAGCACCTTCACACGCCGCAGGATCATCCTGCTACTCGCGCTCACGACCGTCATGCTCGTCACGATGGACCTGAGGGGGAGCGGCGCCGTGAACGGGATCCGGTCGCTGTTCGGAACTGTCTTCCGCCCGGTCGAGTCCGTCACGAGGGTGGTCGTGCGCCCCGTGGAGAACGCGTGGAACGGCATCACGAACTACAGCGACGTTCTGGAGGAGAACCAGCGCCTGAAGGACCTGGTTGCCTACGGCGAGGGCGCGAAGATCGGCGCCATCGCGAGCGTCCGCGAGGCCCAGGAGCTGCTCGCCCTGAACGGACTGCCGACACTGGCGGGGATCAACTCGTGTTCCGCCCAGGTGGTCGGCGAGTCACCCTCCAACTATGCACAGACGGTGGAGATCAACCGGGGCGGCGAATGCGGGATCAAGGTGGGGATGCCGGTGCTGAACGCGGCGGGTCTGATCGGCAAAGTCACCGATGTGTACAACGGCCGCGCCGTCGTCATGCTGATCACTGACCCGAGCTACTCCCTCGCCGTGAAGGTCGTGAACACCCCGCCCACAACCACCACCGTGCCGGGAGCCCCGGGCGTCACGGTGGACACCACAACCACCACCACCTCCACGACCACGACGACCATCCCGCGCACCACCACGACGGGCATCCCCGGATTCGTCCCCGGGGCCACCCTCGCGCCCACTGTCACCACGAACCCCTCCCAGGTGACGTCCCCGAACGCCACCGTGCAGTTGCCCACCGGCACAGGCGACATCAACAAGCCGGGCGAGGCCAACCAGTCCGAGATCACGGTGCCACCGGGTGCCGACCTGCCGTTGCGCGAGACGGGTGCCCTCGAGGGCCGCGGGATCTCGAAAGCGCCCGTGGTGAGGTTCATCGAGAACCAGCCGCGGTTCGGTGAGGTGAACCTCGGCTCGCCCGTGGTTTCGGCCGGTGGTGCCTCGTCGCTCGCGCCCCCCGACATCGTCATCGGCACGGTGTCCCGGGTCATCAAGCGGTCCGGCAGTCTCGGCCCGCTGCTGGAGGTCAAGATCTCGGCCAATCTCGACGCGCTGAACTTCGTGCGGGTGATGCTCTACCAGCCGAGCACCGAGAAGGTGAACGCCCCGTGATGGACCGGATCCTCGATCTCGCGCAGAACCGCTACTTCCGGCTGTTCATGGTGGCACTCGTCGTGCTCTCACTGCAGACGACCCTCTTCAGCGACATGCGCCCGTTCGGGGTGTGCCTGCAGGTGATGCTGCTCCTGGCCGCGAGTGCCGGCCTCGCCCGCGGCTCGGAGACGGGGGCAATCGGCGGCTTCATGGTCGGGCTCATGTACGACATGGTCCTCACAACGCCGCTGGGGGTCGGCGCGGCGGTGTTCGCGGCGGTCGGGTACCTGGCCGGCTACGTCCACTCGTTCGTCCACGAACCGAACTGGTGGTCGAAGATGGTCCTCTCCGCCGGCGCGAGTGCGACGGGGATGGTCCTCATGCCGGTTGCTCTCACCGTCGTGGGCACCGAGGGTGTTCTCACCGTGAACGTGATCGGTATTGCCTTCGTGGTGGCGGTGTTCAACGCCCTGTTCAGTCTCCCGTTCGAGCGCGTCTGTCGTTGGGCGCTCAGCGAGCCGAAGACGGTCCGCTGATGCCGCGGGAACGCAACATCTCCAGGCTTGCCGTCCTCGCCACGGTGTCCCTGGTGCTCGGGTCGCTCCTCACGGTCCGGCTGTGGTTCCTGCAGGCTGTGGATGCGCGCGGGCTCCAGGAGAGGGTGCAGGAGGTGCGGACGCGGACGGTGAAGCTCACACCCGAGAGGGGCCGGATCTTCGACCTCGAGGGGCGAATCGTGGCGGACAACGAGCGGATCCTCACGATCACCATCGACCGTGCCATCATCGCCCGCCCGCTCGACCGTCAGCAGATGTGGGACCGGCTGTCGGGCGTGCTGAACATGTCCCCCGACGCACTGGAGGACCGCTTCGTGTCGAAGCGCTACGACCAGCTGCAGCCCGTTCCCCTGAAGGAGGACGTGTCCGAGGATCTCGCCACATTCCTCCGCGAGCGCAGCGAGGACTACCCGGGCGTGGACGTCCGCGAGGACTGGCGACGCGAGTACCCCTACGCGCCGATCGCGAGCCACGTCGTCGGGTTCCTCGGCGCCATCAAGGAGGGCGAGCTCGAGTACTACCGGAACCTGAACTACGACCCCGACGCGCGTGTCGGCCAGTTCGGGGTGGAACAGACATACGAGGCGTTGCTGAGGGGCAAGCCCGGGTACGTGAAGTACGAGGTCGACTCACGCGGAAGGATCCTCCGCCAGTTGTCCCGCAAGGAGCCCGTGCCCGGGAACGACATCCAGCTCAGCATCGACCTCGACATGCAGCAGTACGTGGAGCAGGCGCTCTGGACCGAGTTGTGGGTCCGCCGCCGAACCGAGGCACCCACCGTTCTTGCCTTCGGCGAGCCGGACCCCCGGTACCCGCTCATCAACTACTACAAGGCCCCCGCGGGCTCGAGCGTCGTGTTGAACCACGACACGGGGGAGGTGCTCGCCATGGCGAGCTACCCAAACTTCGACAACCGCTGGTTCAACGCCGGCATCACATCGGAGAAGTTCAACCAGCTGTTCCCGAAGACCGACGACCCCGACATGTCGATCCTCGTCAACCGGGCGATCAGCGGCCGCTACAACCTGGGCTCCACGTTCAAGCCGTTCGTCGCCTACGCCGCACTCAACACCGGACAGCTGCCCGGAGGTGTCGAGTACACGCTGCGTGACCAGGGGATCTACAAGCT
>Ga0075471_10003120_pt1 | contig 10781 bp, 7 predicted proteins | sample DEB19_08_DNA_2_FD_74787 | JGI IMG/M metagenome (GOLD analysis project Ga0075471, IMG submission 74787) | Aqueous microbial communities from the Delaware River and Bay under freshwater to marine salinity gradient to study organic matter... | ecosystem: Environmental > Aquatic > Marine > Coastal ... | reverse complement strand
CGAAGTGTTTTACCAGGAGTTGACTTGGCTCTGCATCAACCAATACGGCGCGTTCAACTCCCCGGTTTGGTTCAACGTCGGCCTTTATCACCAATACGGCATTGGCAAGAACTCCACCAAGGGCAACTGGCATTACAATCCCGCCACAGGCGAAGCCCAGCGTGCCGGCACCCAGTACGAATATCCGCAATGCTCCGCGTGCTTCATCCAGTCCGTTGAGGACGACATGGAGAGCATCATGCACCTCGCGTATTCCGAGGCGATGCTGTTCAAGTTTGGTTCCGGCACGGGCACGGACCTGACGCCCATCCGCAGCTCGAAGGAAAAGCTCTCCGGCGGCGGACGTCCCAGTGGCCCGCTGTCGTTCCTCAAGGTCTATGATCAGGTTGCAAACGTCGTGAAGTCCGGCGGCAAGACCCGTCGCGCGGCCAAGATGAACACCCTGCGCGACTGGCACGGTGACATCGAGGAATTCATTGATTGCAAGCAGAAGGAAGAACGCAAGGCATGGGCGCTCATCGAACAGGGCTATGACGGCTCGTTCAATGGCGAAGCCTACGGGAGCGTGATGTATCAGAACGAGAACCTTTCCGTCCGCGTCAGCGATGAGTTCATGCAGGCGGCGCTCGACGGCAAGGAATGGTGGACGCGTTCGATCCAGACCGGCAAGCCGCTCCAGAAGAAGGACGCCAGCGCGTTGCTCGACAAGATTGCCGAAGGCACTTGGGTTTGCGGCGATCCCGGCCTGCAATATGACGGTGCCATCCAGAACTGGCACACTTGCAAAGGCACGGAGCCGATTCACTCCACGAATCCTTGCTCGGAATATGTCTTCCTCAACAACACCGCGTGCAATCTGGCGTCGCTTAACCTTATGAAGTTCAAGCGCGAGGACAGCAAGTTCGACATCGAACGCTTCAAGGCCGCCGTGCGCATCTACATCACCGCGCAGGAAATCCTCGTGGACAACGCCTGCTATCCCACGAAAATGATCGCGGAAAACTCGCACATCTTCCGCACGCTCGGTCTGGGCTTCGCGAACCTCGGCTCGCTCTGCATGAGCTACGGTCTGCCCTACGACAGTGACGAAGGTCGTGCCTTGGCTGGTGCCATCACTGCCATCATGACCGGTGAATCCTATGCGCAGAGCGCGGAAATGGCCCGCACCATGGGCGCGTTCCCTGGCTACAAGAATTCCTATTGCGCCGGCGTCGCCAAGCCGCTCGCCAAGGACAACGTGGAATCCACCCTCGGCGTCATCAAAAAGCACCGTGACGCGGTGGAAGAGATTCATCCGAGCAAAGAGTTCAATTATCTCAAGACCGAGGCCCGTCAGGTTTGGGCCAATGCCCTGCAACTCGGCCAGAACTGCGGCTACCGTAATGCGCAAGTCACCGTGCTCGCGCCTACTGGCACCATCGCGTTCCTCATGGACTGCGACACCACCGGCGTGGAACCCGACATCGCGCTGGTGAAATACAAGCTCCTCGCGGGCGGCGGCATGCTGAAGATCGTCAACCGCGGCGTGGGCGACGCCCTCCGCCGTCTAGGTTATAGCGAGCAAGAAATCACTGCCATCCTCGCCCACATCGAGAAGCACGATACCATTGAGGACGTCAACGAGAACGGCGAAGTCATCAAGTCCGGCCTCAAGCCCGAGCATCTGCCCGTGTTTGACTGCGCCTTCCGCGCGGCCAAGGGCACCCGGAGCATCCATTATCTCGCCCACTTGAAGATGATGGCCGCGGCGCAACCGTTTATCAGCGGTGCCATCAGCAAGACCGTCAACCTGCCGAACGAAGCCACCGTGGCTGACATTCGAAACGCCTACGTGGACGCATGGAAGATGGGGCTCAAGTGTGTGGCCATTTACCGCGACGGCTCCAAGCGCTCTCAGCCGCTCAATACCAAGAAGACGAAGGAAGGTGGCGACAAGACGGCGGCCATCGTGGTCGAGACCGCACCGCTCGAGCACCGCATCAAGGAACTCGAGGCGATGGTGGAACGTTTGCAACAGGATTCCGGCAAGCCCCTTCGCCGCCGTCTGTCGGAGACGCGTTCAGCCATCACTCACAAGTTCGACATCGCCGGTCACGAAGGTTACCTCACCGTCGGTCTGTTCGAGGACGGTTCGCCCGGCGAATTGTTCATCACCATGGCCAAGGAAGGCTCGACCATCGGCGGCTTGATGGACTCCATTGCGACGCTCACCAGCATGTCCTTCCAATACGGCGTGCCGCTGGAGGCGCTGGTCCGCAAGTTCTCGCATCAGCGCTTCGAGCCGAGCGGTTTCACCAAGAACCCCGAGATTCGCAATGCGGCGTCCATCACGGACTACGTGTTCCGCTGGCTGGCGTTCCAGTTCATCCACGGTTATCGCGAGGCTCACACCTCAAATCGTGGCCAGCAGGAACTCGCCATGCCCGGTCTCGAGGCCGAGATGAAGAAGCGCGTGAACCGTCCGATCGCGGAACTACCCATCGCCGAGAGCGACACTGACGTCGTTAACTTGGCCAGCAAGCCCCGCGTGCTCAATCGTGGTGGCAGTGACCTGTTGAAGATGATTGTCGGCCAGCAAGATGCGCCGACCTGTCCGAACTGCGGCCACGTCGCCGTCCGCAACGGTGCTTGTTACAAGTGCCTCAACTGCGGCGAAAGCCTCGGCTGCTCGTGAAGCGAGTTTGAGTCCAACACCATGCCGGAGGAGTAATCCTCCGGCATTTTTATTGGTGCAGTGGCGTTCGTGAGAAGGGGGTGACTTGCTGCAGGCCTGCCGCACGTTGACTAGGGCGGCCACACCCATTCGACCAACTTGGACATTGAACGATTTTCCAACCCGCCTATCTTCGCTCTCATGACCAACGGCAATGGCAACAACCACTTCGTGAAGGAAGACCCATGGCGAATCTTCCGCATCATGGCTGAATTTGTGGAATCGTTTGAAACGATGTCCAAGGTTGGGCCGGCGGTGACGGTGTTTGGTTCCGCGCGGATGAAACCGAGAGATCCTTGCTACAAAGTCGGCGTCGAGATTGGCCGGCAACTGGCGCAGCACAATATTGCCGTCATTACTGGTGGCGGCCCCGGTATCATGGAAGCGGCCAACAAAGGCGCGGCGCACGGCAAGGGAAAATCGGTCGGATTGAACATTGAATTGCCGCAGGAGCAGCATGGCAATCGTTACGCCAACGTTCCGGTGGACTTTCACTACTTCTTCGCCCGCAAGGTGTGTTTCGTGAAATACAGCATGGGCTTTATTTTCATGCCGGGCGGTTTTGGTACACTGGACGAGCTCTCAGAAGTCATCACGCTGATCCAGACCGAACGCATCCCGAAGTTCCCGCTAATCTTGGTGGGCAAACAGTATTGGGCCGGGCTGCTGAAGTGGATGAAGAACCAGATGCTGGACCGCCGTAAGCTCATCAGCCCCGGCGATCTTGGATTAATGGCAATTGTGGAGACCCCCGAAGAAGCCGTGGCCATTATTCTGGATTACGCTCGCCGCGTGGGGCCCCCAGACACTGTGCCCAGCGCGTTTCGTTGAATTGTTCCTCTAACCCGCAAACTTACTCTCTACCTCACCCTTCTGTATGGTGAGAAAGAGTGAGAGTAAGAGTTACCGCATGTATAAAGTCACACAACTTCCCAACGGCCTCCGAATCGCCACGGCAGCGATGCCGCACATGGCCAGCGTGAGTCTGGGCTTGTTCGTCGGCATGGGCTCGCGCTATGAGCCGGCTCTGTTGAATGGCGTCTGCCATTTCATCGAGCACATGCTGTTCAAGGGAACCAAGCGACGCTCAGCCCGGGCCATCTCAGAGGAGGTCGAAGGCATCGGTGGTTACATGAATGCCTTCACCAGTGAGGAGAGCACTTGTTTTCACGCGCGCGTGCATCACCAGCATTTCAACGCCGTGCTGGATGTGTTGATGGATATGTTCCTGAATTCGCGCTTTGCTCCCGCCGATGTTGCGAAGGAGCGCGAGGTCATCAAGGAAGAGATCGCGATGTATCGCGACCAGCCCGCCCAGCACGTGCAGGAAGTGCTCAACGCCACGGTCTGGCCTGATCACGCGCTTGGCCGTTCCATCACCGGAACTGAGCGGGGGCTCAGCCGCCTCAAACGTCTCCAATTGCTGGGCTACTTCGGGCAGAGCTATTGCGCTACCAATACTGTCGTCGCGGTTGCAGGCAACGTGCGACATGCTGCGGTGGTCAGGGCGGTTACGGCCTATGCGCGGGAGTTTGGGCGCGGAGCAGCTCCTTCATTTTCGCCCGTGGTTGCCAGGCAGCGGGAACCACGCCTCAAACTTGTTTCCCGGCAAACGGAGCAGGCTCAACTTGCCCTCGGCATCCGCACCTGCTCGCGTCACGACGAACGCCGCTTCGCGCTCCGCCTGCTCAACGCGATCCTCGGTGAAAATATGAGCTCACGGTTGTTCCAGCGCATCCGGGAAGATTTGGGCCTTGCTTACAATATCTACAGCACGCCCAGCTTCTACGCAGACACTGGCGATCTGGTTGTTTCAGCCGGTTTGGACGCTGCCAACCTCGCGCCCGCGTTGCGGCTCGTTTTGCGCGAGCTAAAGCGGTTGGGCAAAGTCGCGCCCTCGCCCTCAGAACTGCGTCGTGCCCGGGACTTCGTTATCGGTCAATTCGATCTCTCTCTGGAGAGCACGGAGAGCCAGATGAATTTTGTGGGCGACCAACTGCTCAGTTACGGTTGCGTGACGCCTCCGGAGTTGACCAAACGACGGCTTGCCGCGGTGACGGCTCAACAAATCCGTGATGTAGCGCAAAACTATTTTCAGCTCCAGAACTTGAATCTGGCCGTGGTCAGTCCGGTGCGGGATGCGACACCGCTGCGGGCGGAGTTTGCGCGTTACCTTGCCTAGCGATTGCGGTACGCTGCCCAGCGGGCTGTCTCCCACGCCGTGCAGGTCGAGCATCTCAACTAAACCATGCCCGTTTCGCCAGCACTGACCACACGGCCTTGCTGCGTGGTTTGACAGTGAGTGGTGCACTGGCCCAGATTCGTGAGCGCGGCATTGGCGAAAAGATCATTTAATTCTAAGTCGTTGAAGCCGACGAAACGCTTGTGGGCGTCGTGCCCACAGGTCGATTACCCACGGCACCACTCGACCAGCCTCTCACCGAAGTCATGATTTCGCGGGTCGTCACCATTACGAAAACGGCCACGGTGCTGGACGCGTGCGAAATGTTTTTGATGCACAAATCCCTCGCTTTTCTCGTCGTGGATGCGGCACGACGGCTCGTGGGCGTGGTCAACGTCAGCCTCTTCGCGGACGAGGTCTTTGATCTGTCTGAGAAATCGGATTTGAACGATGTTTTTCAAACCATCGGTCTCCGCGTGACCGAGGTGCAGAACGCCGCGCCCGTGCGCGCCTTCCAGTTGCGGTTCCCGTGGCTGATCAGCACCATTCTTGGCGGCGTCTGTTGTGCGTTGTTAACATCAGTCTATGAGACCATGCTGGCCACCAGTTTAGTGCTGGCGTTCTTCCCGACACCGGTGCCCGGGGTTGGTGAAAGTGTCAGTGCCCGGTCGTTGAGTGTGGCTTTGCAATCTCTGCACGGCACGACTCCTGGCCGGAGCTGGTTTGTGCGGGCCATGCCGAAGGAATTTGTGGTGGCGATGATGCAGGGCAGTGCGTCCGGGGCCATTGCGGGGGCGGTGGGCTGGCTTTGGCGGGGGAGTCCTGCCGCTGCGTTGGTAATTGGGGTTAGCATCCCCCTCGCCATGCTGGTGGCCTTTCTGATCGGCTTCACGGTGCCAACCGTCCTTCATCTGCTCAAACTGAACCCGCGTATTGCGGCCGGTCCTATCACGCTCGCGTTGGCGGACATCCGCACACTGGTCTTTTACTTCAGCCTCGCCTCGGTCATCTTGGGCATGGAATGACTGACCCGTTGCAGATCATTGAAACTACGCACACGCCCGAGTCGCTTGTTGAGCGATTACGGGGTGAGCGCGGTGTAGTGCTGCTGCGCAGCCGGATGTTTGAATCCCTGCAGGCACGTTATTCCTTCGTCACCGCCCGACCGTTTCTTACTTTTTGTTCTTGGGGTTCAAAGTGCAAAGTCACTCATTGCTCCCAAGAAGCCGGATGCCAAACGCCCGAGCCCAATCAGTTCGGTAACCCATGGCATATTCTGGACGCCTTGCTCGCGCGCTATGAACTTTTAGACGAAGCCGACCAGCCGTTGCCCTTGGGCGGGTGCTTCGGCTTTTTCGGTTATGATCTCAAGAAGTTTGTCGAACCCAAGCTGCGCGTGCGTTCGTTGAACGACTTGGAACTGCCGGATTGCCATCTTGGTTTCTACGACAGCTTGGTAGCGTTTGATCATCAGTTGGGTAAAACGCTAATCATTGCGACAGGCTTGGGTGCGGATGGCTCGCGAACCACAGAGCGTCAAAAGGCGCAGTTGGACTTTTGGAAGAATCAGTTGCAACCCGGCTCGGGTAGGGAGGGCAGTCCTCTGCCCGCCGGGTCTGCAAATGTAACCACGCGCCGCGCACGGAGTGACGCGCTCTACCTTCGCTCTACGTTTACGCGAAAGGGTTTCATCGCAGCGGTCGAATCGGCTCAACGTTACATCCGTAGTGGCGACATCTACCAAGTCAACCTCACGCAACGTTTGTCCACCGAGTGGAGCGAGGGTGGCTGGAGTTTGTTCGAGCGTCTCGCTGACGTTTCGCCTGCGCCATTCTCCGCCTTCTTGGACTGTGGTGAATTTCAACTTGCTTCCTCTTCACCGGAACTCTTCCTGCGCCTGAGCGGTTCGCATATCCAGACGCGGCCCATCAAGGGAACGCGCCCGCGCTCGCACGACGCCGCGGAGGACTCGCGGCTCTCGTATGAGTTGCAGATCAGCCCCAAGGAGCAGGCCGAGTTGGTGATGATCACCGACTTGTTGCGCAATGATCTAGGGCGCGTTTGTGAATTTGGTTCCGTGCAAGTGCCCGATTTGTTGCGGTTGGAGAAATACGCACAGGTGCAACATCTGGTTTCGACCGTCGAAGGTCGCCTGCGCAAGGACGTGACGCATTTGGCAGCGTTGGCCTCCTGTTTTCCGGGTGGCAGCATCACGGGTGCGCCGAAGTTTCGGGCGATGGAAGTGATCGATGAACTGGAACCAGTTTCGCGAGGGCCGTATTGCGGGGCGCTGGGTTATCTTGGTTTCAATCGCGAGAGTCAGTTGAGCATCGTCATCCGCACGGCGATTTGTCAGGCAGGTGTGGTGCATTTTCCCGTTGGCGCGGGCATTGTGACGGACTCCGATCCCGCCGCGGAGTATGAGGAAACATTGGCCAAGGCGCGCGGCTTCATGGCGGCGCTCCAACACGCTAGTGGTAAGGGCGTACCGCCCGTTCAGGTAGAAACTCACGGGCAAGACGCCCGTGCTACCGCTGCCAGAACAAGCCAGAAGCAAAGCGCATGACCGTCTTCCTCAATGGCCAGTTTGTTCCGGAGGCGGATGCGAAAGTGTCCGTATTTGACCGTTCCTTTCTCTATGGCGACGGCCTTTTTGAGACTGTGCGTATCAGCAACGGCAAACCGTTTCGGCTAATGCCGCATTTGCAGCGATTGGAGCAGGGGGCAGCGTTTCTGGGTATCAAGTTGCCGTATCCCGCCGTGGCATTGCGTGCTTACGTTGCCGAGTTGGTGGCGCTCAATACAATTCAGGAGGCATTGCTTCGAATCACGCTTTCTCGTGGGATCGGTGTGCGTGGGTATTCGCCGAAGGGTGCCGATAATTCAGTGCTCGTGATGAGCCTGCATCCCTTTGGAACGCCGATTTCCGGATCGCCAGCTATGGACTGCGCCGGGTCGGAGGCTTTCGCGCCGAGTTGGCGGGCGCACACGGCCAGTATTCGGTTGCCGGCGGGCGATGCGCTGGCGCAGTTCAAGACGTGCAATAAGCTCATGCAAGTGGTAGCGCGGGCTGAAGCAGAAGCTGCGGGCGCTGACGAAGCTCTCTTATTGAGCACGGATGGTTCTGTGGTGGAGGCCACCTCGGGGAATATTTTTTGGGTTCAGGCGGGCAGGGTTTGCACGCCACCATTGGCCGCCGGCATCTTGCGCGGCATCACGCGAGGAGTAGTCTTGGAGATTTGTCAGCAGTTGCAGGTGCCGGTTCAGGAAGCGCACATCCGTTTGGAAGAATTACTCACTGCCGATGCCGTATTTCTGTCGCTGAGTTCATTTGGTGTGGTGGAGTTGGCTGATATTGATGGGCACAAGCTGGCTGGGGCACCCGTTCTGGCGGCAATTTCGAAGGCCTACCACGCGCTGGTTCGCGAGGAGTGCGCTTAGCGCACGGCTGGATTACCCCCCGCCGGAGATGAATTTCACGACCGCTTCGGTGCGTGAATGAACGTGCAGCTTCTCGTAAACGGTCCGCACGTAGCTGCGCACGGTATCTATGCTGATGTGCATGCGGTCGGCGATTTCCTTGTAGGCGTAACCCTTTGCCAGTTGCTCCAGGAATTCCCGCTCGCCGGCCGTCAGGTTGGCCATCCCATCCCGTTTATCGGCAGGCTCGTTGAAAAACATCACGACGCGCCGGGCGAGCTGCGGGGAGAGCGGTGAGCCGCCCGCGTGAACATCACGGATGGCCTCGATCAAATTCTTCGTGGCGGTGCGCTTCAGCAAATAGCCGCTGGCACCTGCCTTGAGTGAGTTGAACAGCGAGTCGCTGTCCTCATACACCGTGAGCATCAGGAACTGCACCTTGGGCAGTTGTGCTTTCAACTGGCGCACACATTCAAAGCCCTTCATGCCCGGCATGTTGATGTCCATCAGCACGACGTCGGGCAGGTTCTTCGGGATCTGCCTCAGCGCGATTTCGGCGTTCGCATAGTCGCCGATGAATTTAAGTGCGGGTGCGCGCCGGATCAAGGAGGCGAGGCTGCTCCGGATGCCTTCATCATCATCCACGATGGACACCTTGGTTGCGGAGCTGTCGCTGGGTTTGGTGCTCATGGTGTGGGAGAAGATGCCGATTCATCGGCCCGCCATCAAGCATTCGCGTTGGTGGCTATGCCCGGCAGTTGAACGACCAGTGTGACCTGTGTGCCGCTGCGGTTGTTGCTGGTGAAGCTGAGTTGCCCGCTCATCTGTTCGGCTCGTCGGCGCATGTTGCCGAGACCGTTCCGCGTCTGTTCGGCGGTCGCTGCGGGCTCATCGAAACCGCGGCCATTGTCGCTGACAACCAGTTCCAGCGTTTGTCCGTCGGCTTTCGCGTGGACTTGGATCTCCGTGGCACCGGAGTGCTTCAGCGCATTGGTCAGAGCCTCCTTCACGATGAGAAAAATGTTATGACGCATGTTCGGCGGGAGCGGGTGATCAGGCAGGTTGTCCGGCAGATCAAGGCGGCAACGGGCCGTACTGCCTTCAAACAATTCCTGGGCGAAGTGCGCGATGTATTCCACCAAACTTTGCAGCGTGTCGCTGCCCGGGCGCAGTGCCCATACAATTTCCTCCAACGCGCGCACGGTCTCAGTGGAGGTTTGCGAAATGCGGGCGGCGCGCGACTCGATTTGCGCCGGGTCGTTTTTCAGCTCTCTTAACGAATCCGTCATCATGGCGAGGCGCGTGAGCGACGAGCCGAGTTCGTCGTGCAGGTCCTGGGCGATGCGGGCACGTTCGCGTTCAACGGCGTTCTCGCGTTCGGCCAGTTGCAGCCGGAGCTGATACTTCCGCTTTTCGATGATACGCGCCGCGAGCACCACTGCGGCCAGCAAACCCGCGATGCTCAAGGCCGTAAACCACCATGTCTGCCAGAAGCGCACGATGATAAAATCCTGAAATGATGTGGCCACCGCCATGTCGCTGAAAATCCAGCCATTGCCGCCGCCCTGATGGTTTAGGCGGATCTCGTTGAAGGCTGCATTCGCCTTGAATTTCGTGGTGAGTGCTTCGGGTTGATTCTCCTCGGTGGCGCCATTGCCCAGGTTTGGGCTCAACCAGACCGTGACCAGATCATCACCGCCGGGCACGAACTGCACCTTGAAGACCAGTGTGCGTCCCTTGTTGATGCGGGGGAGTTCGTAGGTTTTGAACGCGCCCAACGGCCCCGCTTCAGGCTGGGAAGAGCGCAGATTCAATTCACCTGGCCGCTTGTTGTCGGGGCCGGTCTCGGCGGCATGGTGCACCGAGTAGCCCCAAGCTTCGGGTGCGTTGCCTACGGCGAGCCGTGGTTCGCCCTTCTCGAACAGTTGGAACGCGGCGTCATATTCCTCGCTTGCGACGTCTGAAAGCGGGTCCACGTGGACCTTGAAATAAATGGCATCGTCCGACTGGTTGTCCCGAGCGACTTCCCCAGCGAGCAAGTCGTCGCCTACCGGGGTGTTGTGGATCACGCGCGACGCGACATCCTGCCAGACCACTTCTGCGCTGAGACACAGGGCAGAAAAGAGCACCAATAGAGGTATGCTCATGCGTTGTCGGACTGCCCGGGAAGGAATCATGGCGTGAGTATTCCCCCTGATATCAGCTTTCGCAAGCTGTGAGCCGATGCTGCGTCATGGCGTTCGCTCGTCGAAATCAATTTTCACCGTCGCTCAAGCGTCGAGGAGTCAGGATGAGTCGCCGCTGGCGCGGGGGCAGGGGATTGCCGGTGCGTCCAGTCAAAACATAGGTAACACTTCTGTTTCAGAACATAGGTAACACATTTTAGTTATGGGTTACACTTTTGCTCATCGGCTTGGCCAGCCTCAGGGCGGCCCAGCTGGGCCGCCCTGAGGCTGGCGGTTTCGG
>Ga0075471_10003119_pt1 | contig 10781 bp, 9 predicted proteins | sample DEB19_08_DNA_2_FD_74787 | JGI IMG/M metagenome (GOLD analysis project Ga0075471, IMG submission 74787) | Aqueous microbial communities from the Delaware River and Bay under freshwater to marine salinity gradient to study organic matter... | ecosystem: Environmental > Aquatic > Marine > Coastal ... | reverse complement strand
TTGATACCGGAAATTGTTGGAATCCAGCCCAAAGTATCAGCCGCTGCTTGCATGAATGCCTTGCTTGCAAGGAAGTTCATGAACTTAATAGCTGCAGCTTTCTGGGTTGTCTTTGCATTGATTGCAAAGCCACCATCAGCCCAGTTTGTGACATAACGAGTGTCACCAGCGCTCTTTGCAGGAGCTGGCATCCAACCTACGTTAAGTGATGGGTTGAGTGATCGGAAATATGAAATTTCATAGTTTCCGCCGATGTAGAACGCAGCTTTTTCGTTAGCGAAGAGACCACGTGCAGTGTTGTAATCCAAGCCTTCATGTCCAGCTGGGAAATATGCAACAAGATCCTTCACTGCTTGAAGTGATGCAATGAAGTTCTTATCTGTAAATGTCTTATTTCCCGCAACAACTTGCTTGTAGAAGTCATTTCCACCGTACCAAGTTGGTCCGACAGCACCCCAAAGTTGTTCCATACCAGGTGCATAACCTGAACCATTACCAAGAGGCATGATTCCAGCCGCTTTAACTTTCTCAAGAGTTGCAAGGAAAGAAGTCCACGTTGTAGGTAGTGCTTTTACTCCTGCTTTCTTCAAAAGATCTGGGTTGTACATAACACCAAGTACTGATGTTGCATATGGCAGACCAAATTGTGATTTATTTGTGTAACCCTGAGTACCAGCAAGCGTTCCAGCCGGAATCTTTGCAAGCGCAGGTACATCTTTTGTTGTGAGTGCCAAGAAGTTACCTGCATCTGAAAGGTTTGCCATACCACCGTATGCACGGATCTGCATGACGTCAGGACCTTTACCTGCAGTAAGCGCAGTTGCAAGAATTGCGTTGTATTCAGTTGCGACATATGGCGTGAACTTTACGGAGATGCCAGTTGCAGCTTGGAAATTTGCTGCTTGAGCTTCGTAAAACGCCTTATCTTCTGGTCGCCAGCTCCAGAATGTAAGTTCTGTAGCAGCATGTGCTGGCATCGCCATCAAAGCAGGTACTGCAATTGCAGCGCCAGCAAGTAGCGAAGCGACAAGTCCGCGTACGCGGCGTCGATTATTTTTCACTTATTTTCCTCCTCGAGAGCGGGATGGGTTATGTGCCTGAACTCCCTCAAGTTCCTGCACTTTCCGTCCAGAACGGTTTCCCACTGCCGCTCGTGACGTATCTAAAGCAGCTTTTGTGCTGCTCCAGTTTCTCTGCGCTAATGCAACGCAGAGACAATCAACCACCGTTAATTGAGCGATTCGACTCGCTGTAGCACCGCTGCGGAATGTGGTCTCTCGCGCAGAGGTATGAAGGACATGATCGGCTAAATTTCCTGCAGGACTTCGAAGTGCATTAGTGATCAAAACAGTTGTAATCCCACGATCTTTGAAAGCTCGCATTGCGTCGACAATGTCATTAGTAGTACCTGAATGCGATATAGCAACTAATACATCACCTTTTTTCAATAATGCAATCGCGGTCAATGCTGCATGCGCATCACTCCAGGCAAAAGCTTTCTTGCCTTGACGATTGAGCTTTGCCTGTAAATCCATCGCAACATAACTTCCAGAAACTATTCCAATAATTCCAATTGTTTCCGCTTTATTCCAGGCTTCTACAGTAGAAGAAAATTCTTTGACATCTAATCTTTCAGCTGTTGACTGGATCGCGCGAGCATCTGCATTGGCAATTTTCCTAATTATTTCCATATGAGAGTCACGCGGTGTAATTCCGCCATCAAGTTCAATCCCATTTAATTCCTGCACATCGAGACGACTCAAATCTCCAACTAGCGCCATGCGAAATTCTGGAAATCCTTTATAGCCAACTGTCTTACTAAATCGAACAACAGATGCAACCGATGTATTACTAAATTCAGCTAATTGCGAGATGTTCATCCGCGCAACTTCAGATGGATGCGCAAGAATTACCCGGGCGATAGCTTGCTCACTTGCGTGAAATGATGGAATCTGATGTGCAATTTCACCGAGGAGATCACGGAAGCGAACAGGCTCCACCGCTACTGGTTCCATCATCACTCTCCCCGTGAAATATCTTTTCAGCAAAAAAAGATATGGTGAAAATTGTTGCCATAAATATGGCGGGGGTCAAGCGTGGCTACGGGTGATTTTCCCGCTCAAGTAGCGGGATCCAGAGTGAATCAGTCGAAGGAAACTCCCCTTCCGTATGGATTCGGTTGGAGAGATAGATAAAGCCAGTCCCGTTTTTCGTGAACGCCATCGCTACACCAGGAAATCCCGTGTGACCAAAATAAGTCTGACCACTGATTTCCCACGTACGAAATCCCAATGCTTGCATCGGATCGAGACTCAACGTCAAAAATTGGTTGATCACTCGCTCTGAAAAATAACCTTCGCCACGCATACTTGAAATTATTTCCTGCAAGTACGCTGCTAAATCAGAAGCGCTAGAAAAAAGTCCAGCATGTCCAGCTACTCCATTAAATCCATGAAATGAATTTCCATCATTGACTTCACCAACAAGTACGTTGGTACGCCATTTATTGAATTCTGTTGCGCGTTCAATAACAGGATATGGAGATCCAGTTTCCACCATTCGCTTTTCAATTACATCTCCCAAAGATGTCGCTGCCACATTTCTGCTATCGAATGGTTTTTTGAATTGCGTTGCTGTTAGAGCAAGCGGCATAGCAATTAGTTCGCTAAATACTTTTTCTAAAGTTGTTTGTGATACTTTCTCAATAAGAAGTCCTAACGTAATAAATCCTAAATCTGAATAATGTCTACCGCTTCGAGGGGCATACTTGAGTGAATCCATCGCAATCAATTGATGGATATGTTCGGGTGTATCTGCGGATATGTAGAGTGGTCGCCATTCGTTAAGTCCGCTTTGATGCTCCAAGAGATCTTTGATTGTGATTGCTGACTTCTCTTTTGAATTCCAGTTTGGTAGAAACTTTGAAATTGGATCAAAAAGCTTTACATCTTTATTCTCTACATATTTCATGAGTATTGAAGTTGTACAGAGTATTTTTGTTATAGAACCAAGATCAAAGTTTGTATCCGGCGTCATGTCTAATTCAGCACCAATAAATTGGCGGTAACCGGATGCTGTTATTTCAACAGAGTCCGAGGTGACATAAGCCAAAACATGATTAGGCATATCGCAACTCTCCATTCACGTAGGAAAATTTCGAATCCGTAAACCACCAAGCGGCATCTAAATCATGCGTATAAAAGGGCGAAATCGCTGCTGCCAAAAGCCCTGCCACATATATTCCTTGATTGCCCTCCATCATGCTTCCAATCGACACTTGTAGCCCATTTTCTATCGCGTATCGAGACATTGCAAGTGCATTGCTATAGCCACCAGATTTCATCAATTTGATGTTGACGTAGTCACACGCGCGATATTCCAACAATGTGGAAATGTCATTCATTGAGAAGCACGATTCGTCAGCCATTATCGGGGTTTTAGAATTCTTTTTAATTTCAGCCAACCCCGCAAAATCGTAACGATCTATGGGCTGTTCTAAATAGTCAATCAGTATTCCTTTATCATCTAACTTTTCTAGGAAACGTATGCTGTATGGAACATCCCACGCTTGATTAGGATCTATACGTAGAGATGCATCGGGCTTTAATTCTTTAATTCGTATTAGCTGAGAAAGATTCTTTTCTAAGGAATCGTCTTTTAATTTTATTTTGAAAGTCTTGAAATGTGATCGCTCCGTGACAATTTTCTCTAAATCATTTATCTCGCAGATAGGAATCGTGACATCTGTAGAAATGAAATTTTGACTGATACCAAGATATTGCTGAATATTTTGGTTATGTGATTTTGCCTGATAATCAAGCAGAGCTAAATCAATAGCTGCAATAGTACTTGGATGATATCCCCCGGTTCTCGAAAGCGAAGAAATCTCGTCTACTGATAATTCTTTACCTATTAGAAGCATTGATAAAGAGTGAAGCTCTCGATCTATTTCAATTGCAGAATCTCCAACAATCGCAGGAGTTGCGACTGCTTCGCCAATCCCATTAATGCCATCTTGATCAACTATGGCAAATGTTGATACCGGATATTCATAGACTGAGCGAAGAGATGTAACAAAAGGACTGGTGAGTGTGACTGTGTATGTTCCAATTGTCGTTGCGCGAATTTTCATCTCGTCGCTGAGGGTAGTATTGCCAACATGCAGTTCAAAGCGGCATCGCTCGATGATTTAGCCGTTATTTCTCGCATATTTCATAGCTGCTGGCATATCTCCTATAAAGACCTTCTTAAAGAAAAAGTACGAGCAGATATGACTCTTGAGGCTGCTGCTGATTTATGGCGGCCTTCACTTACAGAACCACAAGGGCGTGAAACTGTGCTCGGGATATTCAACGACATGCCTGTATCAGTTTTTCGTATCGGACCAGATAAAGATATTGCTGGACGAGGCCACCTTTTTTCAATTTATGTCTCCCCTGATTTTGCCGGCAAAGGGCTCGGAAGTGAAACTCTTAACGAAGCTATTAAACGTTTAACAGTGAAGGGATTTAATGAAATTTCGCTCTGGGTCTTTGAAGATAATCAGCGTGCAAATAGTATGTACTCAAAATTCGGCTTTAAACCGACGGGACAAATGAGGATTGATAATCGCTGGCAAGAAAATGAAATTGAGCTAATTAAAACTCAACCCTAATTCTTCATCACCAACTTCTTTGGAAAATTTGACACTGGCTGTGGAAGTGAAAGTGGTTTTGCACCTGGTGTAAATGAACCGAGAATCTCCGCACTTGATGCGCCAGTGCACGAAGGAATTGCGCCAGCCAATCCGTGAGCCGAGAGAAATCCAATAAGTGCAAACATCAAACCTTCTTTTGCACGGGGATCTACACCTAGAGCGCTCATAAGTTTTACAGAACAATGCGTTAATCGTGACGTTAATCGATTCATCATAAATGAATTGTGCGTACCGCCACCTGCAACATATAACGTTGTTAATCTGTGAGCTTCTACGTCGCGGGCTACGGTTTCAACTGTCAATTCAAGTAGCGTTGCTAAAACATCTTTAATGTTCCAAGTTGACACTTCACCGAAATGTTCAGTGATGTAAGGAAGATGGAAAATCTCTTTTCCAGTGGATTTTGGCCACGGTAGCGAGTAATAGGGGTGTGCCAACATCTGGTTTAGAATTGAGCTATTTACACTTCCTTGTGATGCCAATTCACCATTCTTATCGTATTTTTCGAAGCCTTTTGTGAAGGCCATAATCGCAGCATCAAGTAAGCCATTAGCTGGTCCGATGTCATATGCAAGTGGTGCAATATTTCTACTCGCAACCGTTATGTTCGAAATCCCACCAAGATTAAGTGCCCCTTGCGGAGTTTCACTATCACCAAACATCAGTTGATCTAAAACGCTCACGAGTGGTGCACCGTGACCACCTGCGGCAACGTCTCGCGAACGAACATTAGAAAGTACAGCAACTCCAGTTTTCTGGGCAATCCATGTTGGTTCACCTAATTGCAATGTTCCTTTTGCTTTATTGTCGTTGCCAATCCAGTGAAAAAGAGTTTGACCATGCGAAACAATGAGGTCAGCTGAGAAATTAAACTTTTTGTTGATTGAATCTGCAGCTCGTGCAAACTCTTGGCCGATTTTAGTATCAAGAACACATACTTGTTCCATGGTTGTTGCGCGCGGTGGCATTGCATCTGCGATCAATGAATGCACTTCTTGGGCATAAGGAAAACTTTCAAAGCCCACAACTTCCGCGGTGATAATCCCTTCATTTAAAGTAAATTCACAACATGCAGCATCTATGCCGTCATATGACGTTCCCGAAATCATGCCTATGACTTTCATATAACCTCCGGACAGGCGACTGAGTGACTGTTAGATAATTTCATTAAGTCTGGAATCCGCTGACTACAAATTGGTTGAGAAATTGGGCAACGTAAATGAAATGCACATCCCGTTGGCATATTGGCAGGATCAGGAACTTCACCAGTAAGAGGTTTAGCAATTTTGCCCCGTCCAATCACTGTGTGATCAGGCATAGCTTCTATAAGTGCTCGCGTATATGGGTGTTTTGGATTCTCTAAAACTTCTTGCCACGTTCCATACTCGACAATTTTTCCAAGATACATCACTGCGATGAGGTCGCTAATATGACGAATCATGGATAAGTCATGGCTAATAAAGAGGTACGTGAGGCCGAATTTCTCGCGTAAATCTACGAGTAAATTCATAACATCGGCTCGTACCGAAACATCGAGCGCTGAAACTGGTTCATCGAGTACAAGGAGATCGGGTTCGGCCGCTAGCGCTCTAGCCACACTTACGCGCTGTCGTTGACCACCAGAAAGTTGATGTGGGTAGCGATGTTGAAGATCAGGTGCAATTCCAACAACAGTAAGTAATTCTTCTACTCTGGCTGAAATTTCGTTATCTGGTCGAAGTTTATGAACTCGAATGACCTCAGCGATGCACTCACCAATTCGTTGTCGCGGATTAAGTGATGAGTATGGATCTTGGAATACAAGTTGAGTTTTTGACAAGCGAGTGCGGAATGCATCGTGAGATTTATCTGCAATCTCCTGACCTCGCCATAAAATCGAGCCTTCAGTAGGTTTTTCTAATCCCACTATTAATCGCGCAAGAGTAGATTTTCCACAACCACTCTCTCCAACTATGCCTAAAGTTTTCCCTTCGGGAAGGGAAAGTGAAATTCCGTTTAACGCATTAATCTCTGTTCCGGTTGCGCGAATCTTGTAACGTTTAGTTGCTCCTGCTAAATCTAATGACATCTCTTATGCACCAACTCGATTAAAACATGCCGACGAAGTTCCGCCAGCGTTCGCTAACTCTGGCTTTGTATATTTACACTGCTCGATGGCGCGAGAACAACGTGGTGCAAATGCACATGAGTCTCCGACCAGCCAAGGTTTTGGGGGAACTCCTGGAATAGAGGCAAGACGAGTTCGATTCTTATCTGATGCTTTTGGCAGAGAAGCTAAAAGGCCCGCGGTGTATGGATGTTGTGGAGCATTAAATATTCTTTCCACCGATCCAATCTCAACAATTCGCCCTGCATACATCACAATGACTTTGTCTACGAGATTCGCAACAACGCCAAGGTCATGGGTAATCCACAACATCGACATATTGCGTTTTCTCCGTTCTTCGAGAACTAACGCCAAAATTTGCTGTTGAATCGTGACATCGAGCGCAGTAGTAGGTTCATCTGCAATAAGCAGCTCCGGCGAGAGGATTAGCGCCATTGCAATCATTACACGCTGGCGCATTCCACCAGAAAATTCGTGTGGGTATGAGTGAAATGCTCGGTCTGGGTCAGGAATTCCAACTTCTTTAAAAGCATCAAAAATCATCTGATTGATATCAGAGTTATTTGATTGATGAGAGTCAATCACTTCTCTGAGTTGATCACCCAATTTCATCACAGGATTGAGCGCTGTCATTGGATCTTGATAAATCATCGAGATTTCTCTTCCGCGTATAGATCGTAATGTTTCACTATCGCAGGTAACTAAATCCTTACCGTTGTATAAAATCGATCCAGAACTAATTTGCACTCCTCGAGGCAGTAATCCCAGGATAGAAAGGGCAGAGAGAGTTTTTCCTGAACCACTCTCACCTACTACGCCTACCGCTTCTCCTTTTTCAATTTCAAGTGAAACATTATTAACAAGCACTCGTGAGTCATACGCTGTCTCTACTGAAAGATTCTTGATTGATAACAAACTCATGAATTTCTCCGCGCTGGATCAAGTGAATCGCGAAGCCCATCGCCTACGAGATTGAGTCCAACAACCGCGATAGTGATAAAAAGAGATGGGAATGCGAGAGTCCACCAAGCAAATGCTGCCAAGGCTTGCGCATCCGAGACCATCAAACCTAATGAAGCATTTGGTGGTTGAGTACCTAAACCTAAAAAGCTCAATCCAGATTCCGTGAGAATTGCCCAAGAAAGTGAGAGCGCTATCTGCACAACAATTGGCGCAAGCACGTTAGGCAAAATGTGACTAACCAAAATTCTTGGCGATGAGAAACCGAGGATGCGAGCAGATTTCACATAATCCATCTCCTTGGTGCTTAATACTGGTCCACGCGCTACACGAATAAAGATAGGTGTATACACAACCGCGATTGCTAAAGACGTATCGATCCAAGAATTTCCAAGGCTATTCACTATCGCCAAAGCCAATAAAATCGCTGGAAAAGCAAAGATAACGTCGCTCATTCGCACCACGACGCTGTCGAACCAACGACCAAAATACCCGCCAAGAATGCCGAGTGTTACTCCAACTATGGTTGCAATCGCCACCGAAAATATGGAAACAATCATGGAGCGTCTCATGCCATCCAGGCAGCGAGAAAATATGTCACGACCAAACTGATCAGTGCCAAACCAATATTTACCTGATGGCCCTTTAAGAGTGTTCTCGATGTCTTGAGCAACGGGATCATGGGGGAAAAGTTTAAAAGCAGCAATGAGAGAAAGCAGAACCATTAGGAAAACTAATATCGCTCCGATAACTCCACTCGTACTACGAAGGTAGTAATGCAACCATGATTTCTCTTTGACTCGTGTGGTCATTTGATTCTCGGATCTATCCGACGATAAATCAAATCCGTTACAAGATTTATCGTGACGAAAAGTATTGCAAAAATCATTACGCTACTTTGTACTGTTGCATATTCTCGATGATTAATGGCATCAAGGACTTGTCGTCCCATTCCAGGAAGCGCGAATATTTTTTCAACAATAACTGCTCCGCCCAGTAGATACCCGAATTGAATTCCTGTCATTGTCACAATTGGAATCAATGAATTACGTAGAACGTGTTTGAATTGGACACGTCGAGCGGGAACACCTTTGCCATGAGCTGTACGGACAAAGTCTTTATCGACGGTCTCAAGCAGGGCAGATCTTGTCGTTCGCATAACAGGCGCAGCGACAGCAATTCCTAATACCAGTGCAGGAAACATCATCTGCTGGAAATTCATCCAAGGGTTTCTCCATGGCGTCATATACTCCAAGCCATTTGGAAAGTAATGAAATTTATTAGCCATCACTGCAACTAGCGTTGTGCTCAAAACAAAACCTGGAATCGCGAGTGCGAGAAGTCCGAAGAGTTGGCCAGCAAAATCTCGGACACTGCCTGGTTTGCGAGCGCTAAACATGCCAACTGCAATGCCCATGATGACGCCTAAAACCGTACCCAAAATGGCTAATTCCACGGTGACTGCTAAGGATGATTGCGTCAATTTTGCGACCGATAACCCAGTTGTATACGAGAAACCCAAATCACCTTTGAGGAAAGAACCCATCCACGATGTGTATTGGCCAAATAGTGATTTATCAATGCCGTAATACTGTTTCAAAACATCAATCTGTTCTGGAGAGAGAACACCGGTATCTGTACCTAGAGTTCCAGTAATCGTATCGCCGGGTATAACTCTAAGAACTACGAAAACAAAGATCGAAATACCAAAAAGCGTAAGCAGAACGCTTAGAAGTTTTGAAAAGAAAAAATTAGTTTTCATTGAGAAAGTGATGTGGTGTGTAACTTCTCAGCTACACACCACATCGATTATTCAATCGCTCCGATTAGCCAAGCTTTGCATCACGAAGTGGGAGGTATGAACCTGTCGCAAGGAGTGTGAAGTTGCGGAGGTTCTTTGAAGCAACTCGGTACTCATATGGTGTTGCCAACCATACCCATACAGCGTTGTCTTCGAGCTCTTTAGTAATTGCATCGTAAGCCTTGGCACGAACTGCCTTAAGACCTGATGACTTACCAAGGAGGAAGTTTGCATCAAGAGTTGCTGATGAATATGTGGCAACCTTGTTCAAGTTACCTGTTGAAGTGAAATAACGCGTGTACATAGTATCTGGATCGATACGGCCACCATTATTTGCCAACGTCGCAACGAAATCTGCCGCCAACCAACGTGGTACGTATGTTGCTTGATCTGTGATATCGAGTTCCATTGTGATATTTGCTTTAGCAAGCTGTGCTTTCAAATTCTGAGCCATTGCTTGTGAAGTTGCCCAACCATTTGAAGTTACAAGTACTTTAAAGGTAAGGCTGGTCTTGCCTGCAGCTGCGAGATAAGCCTTTGACTTAGCAAGATCAACTGTGGGGCATGGCCGTGCAGAGGTGTCAGATTTGAATGCTGGGCTTGTGATTGGACCACTAATTGCACCTTGTCCAAGAAGCGCAGTTGTTACGAACTCTTTGCGATCAATTGCGCATTGAATTGCTAGGCGCACATTGACGTCGTTGAGTGGCGCAACTTTGGTATTGAATTGAAGTGCATAGTACTGAAGCGCTGGAGTCCTAATAACATTGAGGTTCTTACCAACTTGTTTGATAATCAATGGATCAGTAATCGCAGCGAACTGAATTGTTCCTGCATTCAACGCAGCAAGGATTGATGCTTCATTTGGAATCACGCGAATGGTGATATTGGGAATAGATGGAGCGCCTTTCCAATATGAAGTATTCGCAGAAAGTTTTACCTGTTGGCCAGCTGTCCATGAAACGAACTTGTATGGACCGGTGCCATTTGGCTTATTTGTTCCACCGACTTTTCCTGCATCGATATCATCTGCAGAAAGCATTGCCACGTTTACGCCATCAAGCGCAGCCAAGATAGGTACGTTAGGAACAGAAAGTGTTAGTACTACCTGGCTTGGTGTTGGTGTCGCAATTGATGCGATTGTTGAAACGTTTGACCGTGCGACAGCTCCAGTTGCAGTATTAAGAATACGCTCAAGTGTTGCCTTCACATCCGCA
>Ga0075471_10003118_pt1 | contig 10781 bp, 7 predicted proteins | sample DEB19_08_DNA_2_FD_74787 | JGI IMG/M metagenome (GOLD analysis project Ga0075471, IMG submission 74787) | Aqueous microbial communities from the Delaware River and Bay under freshwater to marine salinity gradient to study organic matter... | ecosystem: Environmental > Aquatic > Marine > Coastal ... | reverse complement strand
GGGTTACTGGATAAGCGAGTTTTCATGTTGAATCAATACCGGTTTGTGAATAATTTGAATGTTTTATATGATTTTGATTGGCGTAATTCACTTTATACAGAAAGATTACTGAAAAAGCTCCCAGCAAATATAGGTCAAAACCTCGGTTTCTACGTTGAGCCTGCACTTAACGACTTAAGAAAAGATAAAAATAGAAGTGTGGTTGCTCTGGGACATTGGATCAAAAATCCGATTTTGCCTGATAAGAGTAAACTTAGAGAGCAACTTATAGATGGTATTAATGAACCATCTCCCCAATACAACATGCTGGTCAAAGCGCAAAGTAATGCAAAAGTGATCTCTATTCATCATCGACTAGGCGATTACAAGAATTTTGGGGGAAATTATGGCGTCTTTGAGAATAGCTATTTCGAAGATGCCGTCCGATCTATTACGAAACCAGCAGGGAAAGGAGAGTTCGAAATTTGGCTTTTTAGCGACGAGCCTGAATTATCTTATTCCATTCTGTCGAAATCATTTCCTATTTCTCGAATAGTAGGAAGAGATTCAGGAATTAATGAAGCAGAAACTATCTCGCTCATTTCAAAATCGCATGCAATAATCGCTTCCAATTCGACTTTCTCCTGGTGGGCATCATATTTAAGCGATGAATCAAGGACTGAGGTTGTATTCCCCGAAAAATATATGAAGGATATTCTTACAATTGATACTGGACTCTATGTTAAAGGCTGGAGATATTTGTAACCGACTTTAGTTTGAGCAGCGCCAATCTACGTATGAGAATGTTAAAAAAGCGGAATGACATATACGTTCTTGATTTTGAAACCTCTTCCGATCCAAGACCTTGAGAGTAAGCACTGAATTTACCAAACCTTTTCAATTCGTAGGAAATTTCTGCTCGACTGAGTATTTTCTCAAACATATTTTGACTTTCGTCAATCACAAGTCGGCGTGCGTATCCGTAGTAGAAACTGTTTCTATCATCTTCATATGAAAACTGGTTTTGATGAATACGGTAAAAGTAACAACTTCGATGTAGAGATAAAATAGTTCCGCCAGCTCTAATAATTCGCATCCACAATAATGTGTCTTCGACTCCATTAATTGTTCTCTCAAAATTGAGAAGATTATGGGAAATTATGAAATTTCGATTCAAAACGCTTCCCGGCATAACTCCTGGGTTCAAACCACATACCAGTAATTTGTTGAATAAACTACTTCTTGTCCACAAAGGGCGATATATATTTTTGACTATTCGAGTGGAGGAAGAATTCGGTATTGCTTTCAAAGCTACATTGATAGCCCCAAAATCGGATTCCATGCCAATCATTTCTAAGACGCTTTCAACGTAGTCTCTATCAAGCATGTCATCGCCGTGGATTACCGATAAGAACGGAGTTTTTGAGTTAGTTAGAAGTTGAGATAAACCTGCAGCCGAACCAGTATTCACTTCATTCTGGATAAAGGTTGTGCGTTCAGTTAGGACATACTTCTTTAGGGAAGATCTAATTATCTCAGCGGAGCCATCTGTTGATGCATTATCGATAATTAGAAGTGGGACATCAGATTGAGTTTGTTCGGCAATCGAGCCAAGAAGTTGATCTACAAACTTTCCCTGATTGAAAGAAAGAATTCCAAGAGTTAATTCCTGATTCATCATTCCCCCTTGGCGCTATTATGGCATGGTGATTTCCCTTTTAACTCAGATTCAAGTGCTGAAATATCGTAGCTTGAATCGCTTAGAGAGTTATTTGGTGCCACGGGAATTGGGGAAAAGGTCTGAAACTTCTCCATATTTATCCTGTGATAGCTATTGCTTAAAATGTGATTTCCAAGTACCAAGAGGCATAAGCGAAACTGAATTTTTGACATCCCTTTTTAAGATAAGTTCACAAAAGTCAATTTTTATTCCTGGCCGGTTTGTGGGAATTGCAAGTCAGTACTTTGAAAGAATTAGACATTCCTTTGAAACGATAATTGTTGGTGATGATGACAATACTCAAAGTGTAGAGTCTCTAGAGAGACTTGCGATTTATTCAAAAAGAGTTTTTAGTGTTAACCTGATTTCACAGAGCGACAAGATCAAATCTATTCCATTAGGGATTGAAAGTCCCAGTTATCGCAGCGGTGGCCGTTTGAGAAACTTTAGTAAATCACCTTCAATCGATATTGAGAATCGACCACTTAATTTTCTCATTGCATGGAATAACGAGACCAATATTTCAAAACGACTCCTAGCATTAAAAGAATTTGAAAAAAGTAAAAGCACTCGCATCGTACGGAAAAGAATTCCCGCACAGGTCGTTCACAAGTTAATGCGAAAAACTTTGTTTGTACCCTGTCCCGCAGGGAATGGCTTAGATACGCACAGGATTTGGGAATCTCTGTACCTGGGGGCCATACCACTTGTGCTTAGAGAGGATGCCTTCTGTGGTGTCGAGCAATGGCCTATTCTTGTAATCGATGATTGGGAGGATGTAACAAGCCTATCTCGGCTTGAACTTGAGAATTTATATATGCAAAACGCAATTCCTGTGGATTTAATTACTCAAAAATCTTTGGAAATACTACGAGAGATATCAAAATGAATGATATCCCAATTGTCTGGATTGAGCTTGGGCGTAAGCTGCCTAATCATTTATTGAATAATGTGAGATTCCACCATGAAAAGTATCCAGATTACCCTCAATATTTGGTTACGGATCAAAGAGTTCCAAGGAAGATTTCACGATTATGCACGATTGTTAACTCGGCTACTCTAGATTTAAATATTATTTCTGATCAACTTCTTGCAGATATGAATAGAAATACCAAGCAAGAAACTTTTTGGATTAATACAACTAAGAGGTTCTTCATTCTTGAAGCTTTCATGAAGAGGTTTAATCTTAAGAAAATTGTTCATTTAGAATCAGACAATCTCCTCCTAGAGGGAGAAGCACTGCAAGAATTATTTGCAAACAATGATTGGGGACTAGCATATCCAATGCAAGCAGATGGGATTGGTTGCGCCTCTATTCTACTCGTCAAGGATGTTAAAACTTTAAGTGACTTCAATGGTTTTGCTCTGAAGTCGTGGAAAGATGAGAACCAAGACGATATGCAACTCCTCGGAAAGTTTTCGACAAGCCAAGCGGTAAAAATTTTGCCTTCCTATCCAGGAAGTAAGTATATTTTTGATCCACAGACATATGGCAGGTACTTCTTAGGAACTGATGCAAGAAATATACGCATTCCTATGTCAAGACGGGGAATTATTGATAGACGAGCAGGTGCTGTTAACCCAGAATTACTAAATTTCCAACTAGATATTGAAAAGAAAATCTTGTTCGTGAAAGATGAAAATAGCAGTTCAGTTCTTGCCAATTTACATATTCACTCGAAAAGAATTCCTAGAAGTTGGCAAAAACTTCGCAGAATTTTGATTTTGGATATCGAAAATTCTGAGAGAAGTAGCTGGGAACGAGGTCACTTAGATTTTCGTGTGTTTACTGAAAGATCAGCTTCTTGGATTTTGCGTCGGGTCTTCAAAGTAGACAAAGAAATCAGATTACGCTGACTTTTCTTCCTCTAGCTTCACATCTGCATCTACCATCAATTTAGCAAGGGAATTCCAGTGAGTAGTCGCCTTCCAACCCAAAACCTTTTCAGCTTGTGTTGGGTCTCCAATGAGGGCTTCCACTTCTGTAGGTCGTTGATATCGATCATCAACAACCACAAACTCTTCCCAGTCTAGGCCTACGTGACTAAAGGACTGTTGTGCAAAATCTCTAACGGTGGCACCAACGCCTGTTGCTACTACAAAGTCATTGGGAGTTTCTTGCTGCAACATTAACCACATACTTTCAACATATTCTGGCGCGTAGCCCCAGTCTCGAACAGCTTCAAGATTTCCCAGATAGAGCTTTTCTTGCTTACCTTGTTTAATTCGCGCCACTGCCCTAGTAATCTTTCGTGTTACAAAAGTTTCTCCTCGTCGTGGTGATTCATGATTAAACAGAATGCCGTTTGTCGCATGAATTCCATATGCCTCTCTATAGTTTCTAGTTACCCAATATCCATAAAGTTTTGCAGCGGCATATGGACTTCGAGGCTGGAACAAGCTCTTTTCACTTTGGGGAGGTGGTGTGGATCCGAAAAGTTCGCTAGTACTTGCTTGATAGTAGCGGCAATCCAATTTGCTAGATCTAATGGCTTCAAGCATTCGGATTGTTCCAACGGCATCGACTTGTGCAGTGTATTCAGGGACCGAGAATGAAACCATTACGTGACTTTGGGCACCTAAATTGTAAATTTCTTGCGGTTCAATTTCTCGAATCAAGTTTGTAAGAAGAACTCCATCAGTTAAGTCACCATAATGTAAATGTAGTTTGTTATCGGCAGAATGAGGATCTTTATACAAGTGATCAATTCTTTGGGTATTAAAATTGCTAGAGCGCCTGATAATCCCGTGAACTTCATAACCTTTACCGAGGAGTAATTCAGCAAGATATGAACCATCTTGACCTGTTATTCCAGTAATTAATGCCTTCATCAGAAGTTAACCCCAGCTCTCATGGTGAACCTGAATGCTAGCATGTGACGAATTCGGATATAGAGAGCGAGGGAAATTTTGGAGACTATTTTTTATGGCCTAAAAGACCCTCTTGCCAGACGCTTAATCTTGGAGGAGTTAGAGAAATTACCTAGCAATAATTTTGCATCAGTCAGCATTTCATTCAATCACGACCCTGCGTTTGGAGTTCCATCCGGTGATTTTAAAGTATTGATTTTATGGGAGCCTTCAGCAGTTATGCCATGGCAATACAGGCAAAAGAGTTTAAACTTGTTTGATTTAGTCATTCCGATGAGTGTATGGCGAGCAAATAGATTAGGTCTTAACCAATATGCGTTTCATCCCTACACATTTGATGCTTATTATCAGTCATCTCCTTTCAATAATCGAGAGAGAAATATCGTGATGATTAATTCTGCAAAGTTCAGCTCAGGTAATAAAAGCCTCTATGGACTTAGGAGAAGTGTCTCTAGAATGCTTCATGAGAATCAAATAGATTACGCGCTATATGGTACTGGTTGGAAGATGTCTCGAAGTATGGAATTACGAAAGAGGTTTGTAGCACTAAAAAATTCTCTACAAGCAGGTGAGCGAGTTAGTTTGGGGGAACTAACATCAGATCTTTGGTATCAATATCCAGAATTTCATGGCTGGGTCGAAGATAAGTTTGAAGTCTTGAGTCAATTCAAACTCTCTCTCGTAATTGAGAATGAAGCAGACTGGGTCACAGAAAAGGTTTTTGATTCTATTGTTGCCGGTGCGGTTCCGATATATGTAGGCCCTGATTTATCGAGAGATTTCCCTGAACTCAATGATTGTCTTGTAATTGCTGACTCTAACGCTGAGAGCATCCTCGCTCGAATTTCAGGACTTCAGGATTCAGAGCTCAATGAAAAACGCAACGCAATACAACGATTTTTGATTGATAAATCAGAGCATGGGATTGGTTTCTGGAGTTCTAACAATCAATGGACAAAAGTTGCAAAAATAATTCAAGAAAAGTTAACTTAAAGGTTAATTCCAACACTGAGCCTTGCCTGTGAGTAATTTTCTTGAAACCATTTGTATGTGATTTCCAAACCCTGGCGGAGAGAACGAGAGTGCTCCCATCCCAAATTGCGTAATTTTGATACATCGAGAAGTTTTCTGAAAGTACCATCGGGTACAGATGTATTCCATTTAATTTCTCCGTCAAAACCAACGACTTCGCACATTAAGTCGGCCAACTCCATTATTGAAACGTCAGAACCTGTACCAATATTGATGGGACTTTCATCATCATAGTTTTCAACTACATACATTAGAGCTGAAGCAAAATCATCGGAAAACATAAATTCACGACGAGGATTTCCCGTACCCCAAAGCTCCACGAAGTGTCTTCCTTCAGTCTTTGCGTCATGGAACTTACGCATCAAAGCCGGCAAGGCATGGCTCGTCCTGAGATCGAAATTATCGTTCAAACCGTACAGATTCGTGGGCATTATGGAAATCCATCGCCTGCCGTATTCTCTGCGATAACCTTGAACCAACTTAACTCCCGCAATTTTAGCGATGGCATATGCTTCATTTGTAATTTCGAGTGGGCCAGTAAGAAGGGAATCTTCCGAAATTGGTTGTGGGGCAGCTTTTGGGTATATACATGATGACCCTAAAAACACGAACTTCTCGACATTATGCCGATGTGCAGCATGCATTAAGTGTGTCTGAGACAGTACATTTTCGGAGAGAAATTCAACTGGGTACTCATAATTCGCCATGAGCCCTCCCACCTTAGCCGCCGCAGCAATCACAACACTAGGTTTTGTATTAGCAAAAAATCCATCTATCTCTTCGGGAATAGTGACATCAACCATCTCCCGAGTCGCTGCTATAAAAGGGGTCCCGCTTTTTTCAAGATTCCGGCAAACAGCAGATCCCACTAGTCCTCTGCTACCCAGCACCACAATCGTCATCGTAATCAGCCCCTATAAACCTGTGTCGGACTAGAATTCTGCGAAGCCCAACATATCCTAAACAAGAGGGAAATTATGAATTCAGGCATCAAAAGCACCCGAACAAGCCACGAGAGTCTTTTTCGGACTATCTTCCTTATTGCAGGATTGGGAACTCTATCGATTGCTACTAACTTTTTAGATCCGATAAATTTACCAAAACTTGTAGCGGTACTAGTCCCAGTTCCATGGCTCGTGCTTCACTTAAGTAGAACTATTGGCAGAGTCAGTAATTTTCGAGAATTGATATTAGATCGAACCCGAATTATCTTCTTAATTGCAATTCTTGGCATTCTTTCTCTCACACTCATCTCGCCAGCGCCACTCGAGAGACGTCTACTTGGCACCTGGGGCAGAAACAATGGGCTATTAACTCTTCTTGTTTCGGTTTTGTTAGCTTGGGGTGCGTATGAAATCGCCAAGCAAAACTTCGACATAGTTAGGTTTTTTAAGGCGACGTTGTACATTCTTATTCCCACCGGAGTTTATGGTCTCGTTCAGGTGATTGATAAAGACCCGATTGCTTGGTCATCTGGCTCAATGAAAATTTTTGCAACATTTGGAAATACCAACTTTGCCGCCGCAGCGTGGGCATTGGGAGCATTAGTGAGTGCATCATTGATTTTATTTGATTCGACGTCAAGCAAAATCAATCATACGAAGTTCAAGAAATTTTTTTATACATCGAATTTTATTATTTTCACCTATTTGTCGTTCATGACAAAATCAATTCAAGGGTTGTTTGCTATAGCTTCATTTCTCTCCTTAATTTCGCTTTTTAAACTTCTGTCATTTAGAACATTATTACCCAGAGTTATTGCTGGAGTTATCTTCTTAACTGGAACTGTGATTGCGTTTAGTATTTTCTTTACCGGGCCCCTCACTAGTTTGATCTCAACGGCAGGCTCTTTGGGTTTTCGAAAGATTTATTGGAACATCGGTTTAGGCATGTTTCTCCGTGAACCCTTTACGGGCGTCGGTGTGGATTCATTTGGTGACTTCTATAGAAACGTAAGAGATTCGAATATGGCCACCACAACAAGTATTGATTTGGTTGTGAATAACGCGCACAATACCTTTATTCAAGCTCTTGCAACACTTGGAGTATTTGGACTATTGATTGTCTTACTTCCAGTATTCATGACTTTATCGTTTGGTCTTGTGCAAATAATTAGAAATTCGAAATACGATGTAAATACGACCATGTTCTCGATTTTTGTAGGTCTTTGGCTAATGGCTGCGTTCTCAATTGACAATATTTCAATTACTCTGTGGAATTGGATCTATCTTGGGGCTGCACTTGGGGTCCTTTCGAAATCTAATTCTAAAGAGAGTGAAGATACTCCTATTCTGAAACCTAAGAATAGACGCCAAACATCGATTCAGATGTACGATTTCGGTAAAGTATTATCATCAATCCTTTCGATTACCACTTTCTTCTTTGCTTGGACAAGTGCAAGTGCGGACCGAAAAATAGTAACAGTTTTAAGAACGCCTGCATCTTTCTCGCAACCAGAGACTATAAATGAGCGACTGTTAGCTCTTGGGGAAGTATCGCGTTTACGAATTCTAGATCCTCAGCACTATTTAACTATTGCAAGAGCCTTGGTCGAATTACAACAAGTACCTCAATCCATTGAAGTACTTGCAAAAGGTGTAGCGGAGTATCCTCGAGATTTTGCACTTTGGGACTCGCTTGCATATTCATTGGAGCAACAGGGAAGAATTCAGGAGGCTGTGATTGCAAGAGAAAAACAGGTTGAATTAGACCCTCGACATGCCCGCATTTGGTCATACTTGGCGCAAGATTATTTGAAGAACAACGAACAAAATAAAGCTAAAATGGCGGCAAATGAGTCGCTGAAGAATCTGTCAATTTTTGCTGCTGGCGATCAGGAAACAATTAGGAATTTCCTGAAGCAACTCAATCTAGCTTAGAGTTGACCTCTCAAAATATCTAAAGAGGGGTCAGAGCTTATGAGACAAAAAATCGCTTTGGTTTCCTGGTTTGTTTGTCTCTCATTAATAATCGGAACAGTCTTTCCTCCAAACTCAAGTGCTGTAGTCGAGTCTCCAAAAAAGATTGATGTTGTTAACCTTCAATTGGCGGGGAGACTACCTAACGCATCAATTGCGGAACTGCGTAGCGGAATAATTTCAAAAGTAATTCCTCTTTGGAATAATCAAAATGTCTCTTTTGAATTGGGCGAAATTGGTCTATCGCCTACTCAATTTGGAGTTCCTCTTTATTGTTCAGGAAATCAGATTACTTCCTTTATGATAAGTCTTCGAAAGTCCTATTACGAGCAACGCGGTCTAGGAGAAGCAAAGAACAGAGTCTTAGTTGCATTGGCCCCACGTTTTGGATGCATTTGGGAGGGGATAAGTTTAATAGCTAAAGACGCAAACGCGGGCGGTGTTGTAATTCTGCAAGACACTGTTGACCCTTTTATAATTTCTCATGAATTAGGACACGCCCTTGGACTTGGCCATTCAAATCTATTGCAATGTACCTCAGGTGCAAAAGATGGTCCCTGGAGTAACGATTGCAAAGGTGTGGAATATGGTGGTGCTGTTGATCTCATGTCTAATGTTGAAAACAATTTACCTCTTTCTACTTATCATAAATGGCGTTTGGGATTAATTAGTAACGCACAAATAAAACAGAACTGGATTGATGAACTCATCACTTTGGAAAATGTTACGAGTAGGCAGGGAACTCTGGCAATTTTCATTCGTGATGAGCGCTCGACTTATTGGATCGAACTAAGGAAAGCTTCAATAGAGAATGGCTATCAGGCAGGTTTAGTAATTTATAGAACCGACCCTCCACCTCCTAATTTTATTTCCAGTCCGAATCCAGAAGACACTCTCGTATCAGAGGCAAATTCCTCTGTTTCAACTGATATTTGGTTATTGAATTTAGATAATTACAAGTATTCACAGGGCCGAGTGTCGGGGTCAATGGCACTGCCAACATCAAGAACTTTCACAACACATAGTGGAAACGTAACTATCACTGCGCTTTTAAGCTCGGATACGGAGCGAGCGTCTGTCCAAATTTTACGAAAGAAAGACATCACTCCGCCTCGGAAACCAACTCTGACTGACAAAACCAAGTGGAATAGCCCTGAAACACCCCTGATTACCGAGGAATACTTGAACTCGGAATTTGACATTAAAGAATTTGAAATTCGAACCAATCAGAAAACTCAGGTTATCAAAACTGAAACCTCGACTTCGTGGAATCCAACCTTCCTCAATCCGATAAATCCATCTCCTCAAATCAAAGTAGGCGACTTACCGGAGGGGAAATACCTCTTGAGTATTCGATCAATAGACTATTTTGGAAACATTGGTCCATGGAGTGATCAAGTGGACGTCTTTATCGATCGAAGTTATCCTAAAGTTTCAAATGAATTTTCTCTTGTTAAATTCGGGCAAAATGAATCGACATTTCAATGGAATGGGACTATTGATGAAGGCTCAGGTCTATGTGAAACGCGGATCATAAATGAAGATGATTTTATTGTTCAACGTGATATTTCAAAAACTAATCCAAATCTGCGTTTTGTCAGTGGCCAAACTAAATTAAATGCTGAAGTTTTTGATTGTCTAGGTAATGGTATAAAAGCAAAATTGAGCGCACTTATCTCAAATTATCCGGCATCGAAAACTCGAAGAACCTCAAAATGGGCATTTGGTCAAGAACTTGATGGATTGCAACAGCTATATTGTCCTGGCACATGTTCAGCTTCGATTTCAGTTTCAAACAACTTCAGCATAATCTTTGGTTCAGGCGGAGCAGATGTATTACTTTCTGGTAAAAGGATAGGAACAATCGCGCAATCGAGAAGCAGCACCCCAAGAGTTGGATTTTCGGGGAAAGTGAATTCAAAATCGCAAGTTCTTAGAATTTCAGGCAAGAATTTCTCTTTTTATGGTGTTGCAACAAGTAGAATTGTTGTTGATTCAACACAAAACATTTCTCGAAAAGAAATTGCTTCTGACGCATCACTTCGAGATCAAAAGCAGGTTGAGCTACAAAAGAGAGGATTGAACTCAGGAGACTTTGCAGGAGATTGGAATCTCTTGCCGATGGCTAGAGGCACAACTCTTGATGACCCTACTTTAGATCTCTGTTCACCAAAATATGATTCAGATTCCAATCGAATTGAACGTCGACAGGTTACTGTTTTTAAAGACGCTTCTCCCTACCTCTTCCTCTCAAATGAAGT
>Ga0075471_10003117_pt1 | contig 10786 bp, 10 predicted proteins | sample DEB19_08_DNA_2_FD_74787 | JGI IMG/M metagenome (GOLD analysis project Ga0075471, IMG submission 74787) | Aqueous microbial communities from the Delaware River and Bay under freshwater to marine salinity gradient to study organic matter... | ecosystem: Environmental > Aquatic > Marine > Coastal ... | reverse complement strand
GATATGGCACGAAGAATCGGTCAACAACCAAGGCGAGCGGGTAGTAACTACCACACGCTATAATATACAACCCAATAAAGTACTAAAATCGCAAAATAACTCTCATTATCAGCCAGTATCATTTAAAGAATTAGAAAATTTATATCATGCAACGCAAGAATATAAAAAGCGCGTGCACGATGAAATTTATAGTTTAATTTAGTTAACCCGCGAGATAATTTTATGAAAAAACGCATCATCTATATGGATTATGCCGCAGCAACACCAGTTGATAAAACGGTGTTAGATGCGATGTCGCCGTACTTTTCGGACCAATTTTATAATCCGTCGTCTATTTATTTGTCGGCACGCGAGGTAAAGCAGGATATTGCACAAGCAAGAGCAAAAGTTGCCCAGCTATTAGGTGCAAAATCCAATGAAATTATATTTACTGCTGGGGGTACTGAGGCTAATAATCTCGCGATTCATGGCGTTATGCGACAATACAAAGATGCCCAGTGCATTATCGCAGCCACAGAGCACGAGTCGGTGCGTCAAGCGGCAGCCATTTATAAAAATAAACAGGCGGTCGTCAAAAAAGACGGTGTTTTAGACCTAAACAAACTGCAGCGATTAATTACCCCCAAAACTGTTTTGATAAGTGTTTCCTATGCCAACAGCGAAACCGGCACCGTACAACCTTTACGTGAAATCGCCGCTATTGTGCAAAAAGTGCGGCTAGATCGGAAAAAAGCGGGTAATACACTTCCTCTTTACTTTCATACTGACGCATCTCAGGCGGCGTGCTATTTAGATTTGAATGTACACAGGCTTGGGGCGGATATGCTCTCCATTAATGGCGGTAAAATGTATGGGCCAAAGCAAAGCGGGGCCCTCTATGTAAAAACGGGGCTTGCACTGTCGCCATTAATTTATGGTGGTGGACAAGAGGGCAGCGTTCGTAGCGGTACCGAAAATGTACCTGCAATTATTGGCTTGGCTACCGCATTTGAACTTGCCCGAAAAGATTACAAAGACGAATTCAAAAATATGCAAGAGTTACTTCGTTACTTCGTTGATAAGCTTGAAAAAACTATTCCAAGTGCATTTATTAACGGGTCCATAAAAAATAGACTTCCTAATAACATTCACTTAACAATCCCGGGGATTGATAACGAGCGAGTGCTTATGGAACTGGATGAACGTGGCATAGTGTGCTCTACGGGATCAGCCTGCAGCGCCAGCAGCGAAGAGCCATCTAAAGTGTTAACTGCGATGGGTCTCAAAAAAGAAGAAATTCAATCGAGCCTGCGGTTTACTATGGGTAAAACAACCACAAAGCAGCAAATTGACAAGGTTGTAACCAATTTGAACGAAATTATAAGCTAAATAGCTCTTTTTATTGGTATTATAAATACTAGTTATGGTAACGAGTGGGTAACCAAATGGAAGATTGGCAATTTATTAGTTTAATTGCGTTGGTTGTAACGTCTATTTTTATTTCTTTTTGGTCGGCTGCGCGGAGGCGCGAAATCGATGGAAGTGTTAAACCCAATCAATCCTCGCCTGTAGCAGAAAGCTCAGAATCGCTCGCGCAGAGCCTTATTACTCCAGAATTTAGAGAAGCATTGCAACGTAATGCACGGTCGCAATTCGAGGCTATTATTCGCGAGAGTGCGCATTTTATCGAGCAAGACGTGCGCTTAAGTACTTCTCAGCTCAATGACTATATAAAACAACAGGTAACCGGACTTTTGAAGGAGCAATTTCAAAAGTACAGCGATTCCATCCTTGAAGCAGAAAAGATTGCTTTAACATCACTTGAAAAATCACGCGAATCTATCGAACAACAACGGCTGATGTATCAAAAGCAATTAATGAGCGAACTACAAGCCGAAAAACAGAGAATCATTACAAATTTTGAACAGCGCGCAGCAATAATTATTGAACAATATGTCAGCAAATCACTGGCAGAAGTTATGAGCGAAAGCCAGCTTGAGTCATTGAAAAAAGACATATTAAAGCATAAAAAAGCTATAATCGAAGATATCCAAGATGAACAGTAAAACAGCTGACAAAGCCATCAAATTATCAGATGAAATAATCACAAAAAATGACATACGCAGTGTGATTGCTGACTTGCAAGCAGTGGACACTTTTTTGCACCAAACGAGTGTGCGTATGCCCGGTACGAAAATGAGTATTCCTAAAACATCCCAGGCGCTAGAAAGTATGGCAAAAGATAATCAGCTTAGCTTGTTGCAGCCCGAAGATAGGCAAAAATTAACGATAGCACTACACCGCATCGATGTTCATGCTCCAGTGCTACGTTTTACATTTGCTGCCCACCCGGCAAAAAAACAACTAGGGCGGTTTACTGGGTGGCTTAGGCAGACAATCCATCCGCATGTTCTTGTTAATTATGCAGTTCGTCCCGAGATAGGCGCTGGCTGCATACTCAAAACATCAAAACAGCAGATTGATCTGTCGTATCAATCATTGATTGCCCCTCATAACGCTTGGCTGAGACAACAGCTGACTGCTTAGTTTCGTTACTTTCCACTCTATGGTATAATTTATTAAATATGTCAAGTAAAAAACGTGTCTATGTTGGATTGTCTGGGGGCGTTGATAGCTCTGTTGCTGCTGCATTGTTAAAACAGCAGGGCTACGACGTAACGGGGGTTTATATGAAAAACTGGACAAAAAATATCCCCGGCTTTGAGTGCCCCTGGAAGGATGATTTTACTGATGCCAAAAGGGTGGCGGTACAGCTTGGCATACCTTTTAAGGTGTTTGATTTTGAAAAACAATACCAAGAAAAAGTAGTCGATTACATGATTGATGGCTTCAAGCTTGGCATTACGCCAAACCCAGATATTATGTGCAACCAAGAAATTAAATTTAAATTATTTCTAGATGCCTCAATCGAGGATGGTGCCGACCTTATTGCTACTGGCCACTATGCTCGAACCAAGAATGGTCAGCTGCTGAGGGCAAAAGATGAAAACAAAGATCAAACATATTTTTTGTATCGAGTTAGCAAAGCTGCACTCACAAAAACGCTGTTTCCGATAGGAGACTACACCAAAGACGAGGTTCGCGCCATGGCGGCCAAACTTAATTTAGTCACCGCCAGAAAAAAAGAAAGTATGGGCATTTGTTTTGTAGGTAAGGTGGGCATAAAAGAATTTTTGGCTCAATATGTCGCAACAAAGCCAGGCAATATATTGGATCAGTTTGGTCGCATAATCGGCGAGCATGACGGAGCACTATTTTACACTATTGGCCAGCGGCACGGATTAAATGTTGGCGGCGGCCTACCATATTATGTTACCGGCAAAGATATGAAAAAAAACGAGGTATATGTAACAAGCAATATTGATGATGAATCTCTTTGGCAACAAGACTGTACTCTCGCGAGTCTTCACTGGATTGGTGATGTACCAAAGAAAAACAGCAAACTACAGGTTCGAACACGGCACCGAGCATCACTTGAGCCCTGCACGGTAGATTTTAACGATAATGTGGCAAAGTTAAATTTTGATAATCAAATACGAGCGCTTACGCCTGGCCAATCTGCAGTTTTGTATGATGGGCAATTAGCGCTAGGTGGGGGTATAATCAGCTAGTAGTGAATTATCTGTTAGCTGGAGGCAATAATTCATTTAGATTTTGACTGTCGAAATGTTCGAGTACTTGGTCGGTCAGCTCTATACAAAAATTACCAACGGCACGAATGTGATCAAATCTTGTAGAGTTCTGCTCTACTGCAAGATCGCCTAGCGTGCTCTTCTCGTTATATAGCGCAATTTGGTACAGCGACATAACATGATTTTCGTTAACAACAATGGTTACATTGCCCTCTGTAGAGTTGGCTTTGATTAGGGAAGGGTATAACCTGTTGGCGAGCTTAAATGCATCAACATCACGGTGCATAACAGTTTCGTTATCATTTGTCGGAGAGGTAAATGCATAGGTGTTCATGTATCGAAATGATGCATCTCTAAGAAGAGATCTTTCGTCTTGATCGAGTGTGATCTTTATGTTGCCTTTTTCGTGCGATTTAATATTCATAAGGTTTGTAGTATATAACAAATTTATAAAAAAGTCAATATATAGAAAAAAGCTGCATAAAAATATCTGGAAATGAAACTTGCGAATAGCGCAAGCCAACATCATTATAGTTATGCAGCTGTCCCCGCAAAAAGGTTCCAAAATATGCTTTGGGCCTCTTTCGTCTTTTTGCGGGCTGTTCTTTACCACTTTTTCTTGTTGATCCTCCAATCAAGCCAGGTGGTCACGACGACCAAAAGCGACAGGACGCCAAACACTAGGATTTGCAATGGCTACTCCTCGAGTAAAGGTACCCTATTGTTGTAAGTAGAAACGTTGTTGCGATTGCTTGAAAAATCATCTTTTGCTAGCCCAATCAAGGTACCAGCCCATGGCAATCAAGATAGTAATGCCAATACCGAGCAGGATGAGAATGTCTCTTACCTCTTGCATTTTTCTCCTTTGTTGTGAAAGAACGGATTAGACAATACACTAAAAGTAAAGAGTTTGTCAAGCTTTATCACCTCTGTTATAATGTGCGTCAATGAATGCTCAAGAAATACGCAAACTATATCTAGATTTTTTTAAAGAACGCGGGCACAAGATAATTCCCCGGGCATTACTGGTACCAGATAATGACCCTACTACATTATTTACCGGTAGCGGTATGCAACCGCTTATTCCGTACTTATTGGGCGAAAAACATCCGGCCGGAACAAGGCTTGTTAATTCGCAGACTTGCTTGCGCGCTCAAGATATCGATGAAGTTGGCGATAATCGCCATACCACCTTTTTTGAAATGCTTGGTAATTGGAGCCTGGGTGATTATTTTAAGAAAGAACAAATCCCTTGGTTTTGGGAGTTTTTAACCGAAAAAGTTGGACTTGACCCTAATAGAATTTATGTAACTTGTTTTATTGGCGATAAGAAAGCGGGAATACCAAAGGATGATGAAACGGCAAATATCTGGGTAGATTTATTCAAAAAAGCCGGCATTGATGCCAAAAAAGTTGACATCGATACAGAAGAAAATGGCGCAAAAGTGGGCGATCAGGGTGGCCGTATCTTCTTTTACGGTGAGAAAAACTGGTGGTGCCGAGCTGGTAAGGCAAGTAGTATGCCAGTTGGTGAGCCGGGTGGCCCAGACAGTGAAGTATTTTATTTATTCCCTGATGTACTGCACGATACTGCCTACGGTGAAAAGTGCCATGTAAATTGTGACTGTGGCCGTTTTATAGAGCTTGGCAACTCGGTATTTATGGAATATGTAAAAACCGAAAGCGGTTTTGATAAATTACCAAAACAAAATGTTGATTACGGCGGAGGGCTTGAGCGTATTGCTGCTGCAGCTATTGATAGCCCGGACGCATTTAGAATTAGCCTAATGTGGCCAATTATCGAAAAGCTCGAAACACTGAGCGGCAAAAAATATGCTAGCCACACTAATGCAATGCGTGTTATTGCCGATCATTTACGGGCAGCAACATTTTTAGCGGTAGACGGTGTTGAACCAAGCAACAAAGAACAGGGCTATGTTATGCGTCGGCTACTACGTCGAGCTATTCGCTTTGCATTTGAGCTTGGTATTGAGCAGAGCTTTTTAGAAGATGTAATACCTGTTATTGTCTCGCTTTACGAAAGCGACTTTGACGACGTTGGTAGGCAAAAAGAAAAAGCGCTTGAAGTTATCCTAAAAGAAGAAAGAATTTTTCGCCAAACACTACGCAAGGGCGTGAAAGAGCTCGAAAAAATGGGATCCGCTGGTGAGGTTGGTGGCGAGCAACTATTTAAACTTTATGATACTTACGGCTTTCCAGTAGAACTAAGCCTTGAAGAAGCTTCTCTTAAAGATATTGCGGTGCACAAACAATGGAAAACGCAATTCGAGGCAATGATGCAGCAGCAGCGTGAGCGTAGCCAAACAGCAACCAAGGGGCAGTTTAAGGGCGGTTTGGGCGGCCAAACATTGCAGCACAAAAAGTACCACACCGCGACACACTTGATGTATGAAAGTTTGCGCCGCACACTCGGTGACCATGTTATTCAAAAGGGATCCAATATTACCGAAGATCGTTTACGTTTTGATTTTACTCATCCCGATAAACTTACCAAGGAACAGATTGAAAAAGTTGAAAAATTGGTGAATGAGCAAATTAGCAAAGACTTGATTGTTACGTTCGAGGAACATCCTACAAAGTACGCGCTTGAAAAACTAAAGCCGCTTGGTCATTTTGGCGATCGCTACGGTGATGTTATCAAGATTTACCGAATGCAGGCCAAAGATAGTAACGAACCATTTTCGTACGAAATATGCGGCGGTCCTCATGTAGATCACACGCTTGAATTAGCTGATGGTGATAAGCACTTTAAGATTGTTAAGGAAGAAGCCAGTTCTGCTGGGGTGCGCAGAATAAAAGCTGTTTTAAAATAATGTCAAAGGCTTTTATTTTTGATGATGTAGAGCCTGCCATACTGGAAATACACAGCCCAGATGACGCCGATACACTTTTTATGGAGCAAATCGGAGCCGCAGCGGTTAGTTCTTATTTGGGTGGCCTAGCCTATGAAATTAACACCGAAAACCTTCAAAAAGTTAAAGACAGATGGCCGTACAGTACGGTAACACGAACACCTATTATTGAGTCTGCACCCATAAGGCATCAAGTTGTTCAACCGAACAACAAATATCTATAGAGCCTCGCACTCTGTTAAACTACTTGTGTTTATGGTAAGGTAATAGAGTATGCTTGAAAAAATAAAACGCATCAAAAAAACAGCTAAAACCAAACTGCAAAAATCAAAAGATGATCATAGATATATAGTCGGCTTGGATATTGGTACTGAATATGTAAAAGCATTGGTTGCACAGGTATCGGGTAGTCATGCCAAAATAATTGGCGTTGGCAGAGCGCACCAAGGCCTTGGCGATATGCAAGCCGGGGCTATTGCAGATATTTCAGCAGTTGTTGCTAATTGTGACAAAGCGCTAAGTGAAGCTGAACAGCAAGCTGGTTTGAGTGCACGCACTGCTGTTCTTGGTATTGCCGGCGAGCTTGTTAAAGGCCGTACCACAAATGTGCGAATTCGTCGCAAATCACCCGATGAGGCTATTGATATTGCTGAATTTGAAAGGATTATTGGGGTTGTACAGGACCGATCTGAAGAAAAAGCTAGGGCAGCTTTAGCCTGGGAGCTCGGAGGTAAAGAACTAGATATAAGGCTTGTTAATAGCGCCCTGGTAGGAATAGATATTGATGGCTATAAAGTTACAAATCCAATTGGTTTTCAGGGAAGAGACATTATTATTTCGTTATACACGGCATTTGCACCGCTTATACATATAGGTGCTTTAGAAAAAACCGCCGAAGAGCTTGATTTGGATTTATTAGCAGTGGCGGCTGAGCCATTTGCAGTATCGCGTTCGGTTATTGGCGATGATAGCGGAAATAGTATGAGCGCAATCTTGATGGACGTTGGTGGTGGCACGACAGATATCGCTGTGGTAAATGATGGCGGAGTACAAGGAACCAAAATGTTTGGTATTGGCGGACGTGCTTTTACTCGTTCCATCGAAAAAGACATGGGTATAGATTTTTCTGAGGCCGAAGATTTAAAATTACAGCTAAAAGATGGTTCCTTGCCAAAAGATAAAAAAGAACATGTCGTGCAGGCGCTACAAAAAACACTTGATGTTTGGACACACGGCGTCGAGCTTGCATTGGGAGAGTTTACTTCAGTAGATAATTTGCCCAATAGACTTTTATTGTGTGGCGGTGGTTCGAGCTTAGAGATGCTACCAAATCAACTCGAAAATAGCACCTGGTACCGAGAGCTGCCGTTTACAAAAAAGCCCAATATTAAACTTATCCAACCAAATCAGGTTGTTGGTATAACTGACGAAACAGGCTTAGTTAAAGACCACACGCTAATAACCGCAATGGGGTTGGTAAGAGTGGGTATAGACACGTTAACCCAAGGCGAGCAAACTGGCGGGTCTTTTAAGCAAAAAATTGATAAAATGTTACGAGTATAGTTATGGCAGCTACAGAAAAAGATACTATTTACATAGATGTAGACGACGAAATTACGTCGATTGTTGAAAAAGTCAAAAATAGTCCAAAAAACATTGTTGCACTTGTTTTACCAAAAAGAGCTGTAGTGATGCAGAGTATTGTAAATCTTAAATTACTGCGTAGAGCCGCAAATGATGCAGAAAAGCGCATAGTTTTGATTACTTCTGATTCCGCCTTGCTACCCCTGGCTGGCGCGGTTGGCATGTACGTTGCGAAAAATTTAAACTCCAAACCCGAAATTCCGCCGGCGCCTAATATTGAGCACGAAGATGATGAAGAAGTGGAAGCAGACATAGATGATGTGCCTGTTGATACGTCTAAAACGCTTGGCGAATTGGCGGGAGAGGATTTGATAGATGAAGCCGCAGAAAATGAAAACCCTAAAAAAGACAAAAAATCGTCAAAAGTAAAAGTACCGAATTTTGAGAAGTTCCGCTTGAAGCTCTTTCTAGGTGTTGGAGCATTTATTATATTTGTTGTTTTTTGGTGGTGGGCGGCAATAATTGCACCAAAAGCTACAATAGTGATTGAGTCTGACGCATCGACGGTTACACCAACTATCACATTTACGGCCGATAAAAATGCCAAGCAGGTTTCGCTGGCTGATAAGGTTGTGCCCGCACAATTTGCTGAAAAAGATTACAAGGCCGAACAAAAAGCCCCTGCTACTGGGCAAAAAGATGTGAGCGCTAAGGCAAGTGGAACCGTGACATTTTCAAAGCCTTGCAGCCCTGAAAATCCGCCCACCATTGCATCGGGCACCGGCGTTAGCTCCCAGAATCTTACCTTTATTACTCAAAGTTCGGTAACACTCGCACCAGTTATTAACAACGGCTGTAATTACGTTGGAACCGTTAAAGTAGTCGCTCAAAATAAGGGTGAGCAATATAACATAGAGGCAGCAAACTATACATTAAGCGGATATTCAGGTGTAACTGCCAGTGGTAGCGCAATGACTGGTGGCAGTAGCAAAACAGTTAAAGTGGTAAGCCAGCAAGATATAGACGGAGCCAAACAAAAAATTGATGAAGGTGCATCGAGCATTAAAGATCAATTAAAACAGCAGCTTGAGCAAGACGGATATTTTGCTATTTTGGATAGCTTTGAGGCCATAAAAGATAACACTCAGGTTAATCCAGCGCTTGATCAAGAGGCAACTGAATTTACTGTAAAAACAGAGCGAGTCTATTCGATGATCGGAGTTAAAAATGATGACCTCGGGCAACTAGTTAAAAAGGCTGTTGCGACTGAGCAGCAGGGACAGGAGCAGCAAATTCAAAAAAACGGGCTTGATGAAGCACCGTTTAGAATTTTGGAGCGAAAAGACAATACTATAAAATTCAGCGTTCAGCCAACGGTAAGTACAGGCCCAGCGATAAATAACGATGAACTGAAAAAATCAGTGGTTGGCAAAAAGAAAGGTGATACAGAAAATACAGTTAAGGTTATACCTGGAGTCAAGGGAGTAGAGGTTAAATATAGTCCGTTTTGGGTAACAAAAACACCAAAAAATACCAGCAAAATAACTATTGAGCTTAAGAAAGCACAGCAATGAGCCCAAGCTATTTAATGGCTCTTGACGTAGGTGAGCGACGCATTGGTGTCGCTATCGCATCAACTATTGCAAAAGTTGCTTCTCCTTTTGATGCGATAATCAATGATGATAAGGTTTTCGATACAATCGAATCCTTGATCGATCAAAACAACATTGGTGCAATTATTGTAGGGCTGCCCAGAAATATGCAGGGCGAAGAAACAAAACAGTCGGAATATGTGCGTGGTTTTATCACTCGGCTCAAACAAAACACTTCACTGCCTGTCGTACTACAGGATGAGTCGTTGACTTCTGTGCACGCCGAGGAACACCTTAAAGAATCTAAAAAAAAGTATAGTAAAGGCCAAATTGATTCAGAAAGTGCCGTTATAATATTAAATGATTACATAAGGGAAAAATTATGAAAACTTCCTTGAAGAGAAAGCCCGTCATGAAAATGATCGTACTATTTGCTGTTGCTTTCGGTGTAATCGCGTTAGGCTCGATTATCTATGTCAGGTTTGATTATCAAAGAAACCTGCGACCGCTGAGCAGTTCTGAGCAAACCATTGTTGTAACAATACCGCTAGGGTCAAGCGTTCAGGATATCTCAAAGCTGCTATATGATGCAAAGCTTATTAAGCAAAGAAGAGCTTTTGAATGGTACGTTCGAAATAATGATCTTCGTAGTCAGCTACAAGCTGGTACCTATGCCTTGAGCCCTAATCAAAGTGTGCAGGACATTGCATCTATAATTGCCAAAGGCAAGGTGCAAACCGACCTGGTTACCATATTACCCGGCAAAAGACTTGACCAAATCCGGGCTGATTTTATTAATGCTGGGTTTAAGCCTGAAGATGTTGATGCTGCTTTTAACCCAGACTTATACAAGGGGCATCCCGCACTGGTTGATAAGCCAAAAGGCGCAAGTCTTGAGGGATATTTGTATCCTGAATCTTTTCAAAAAACGGCTTCTACCACTGCTCAGCAAATAGTTAAATCTGCACTTGATGAAACCAGTAAGCGCCTGACCCCCGAATTTCGTTCGGCGGTTGCTAAGCATCGCTTAAGTGTCTATGAGGGGATTGTCCTCGCCTCAATCATAGAAAAAGAAGTTTCCAACCCAACTGATAAAAAAACAGTA
>Ga0075471_10003115_pt1 | contig 10789 bp, 10 predicted proteins | sample DEB19_08_DNA_2_FD_74787 | JGI IMG/M metagenome (GOLD analysis project Ga0075471, IMG submission 74787) | Aqueous microbial communities from the Delaware River and Bay under freshwater to marine salinity gradient to study organic matter... | ecosystem: Environmental > Aquatic > Marine > Coastal ... | reverse complement strand
GGCCATCTGCATGATTAAAAATTCTTTAATTAAACTAAAAACCGATATAATTCAACATATTGATTGAATTTCACGGGGTGATGCAACCGTTGGCATGGGCATTGCATGGGAAATCAGGACGCAAACGTCTTTCTTGGGTCCTCCCATTCTCAAGCGAAGAGCACTCGGAGCGTCCCGGCCACATGGCCGGCTCGGGGGTGAGCGGTTGTCGGTTGCTGCCGTTCACCCCTGCCTTTTTTCCGACTGACTGCTTGTCCCGCGGCCAAGGCTCTCCACATGAGGGTCTGACGGGTCCGGGCCCCTCTGGCAGCCAGGCGGCTGCGATGTCGGACTCTTCCACCTTGGGGGCGCTTTCCGCGCCGCAATCTGGGAGATGAATGCAGTGACGAGCCCATCCATCACCATCGATCTCACCCCGCAGGGAACCCTGCAGCGCCTCGCGTGGCTGGCCTGGTTCTCCGATTCCGCGATCCGCATTCCGGGCACGGCGCGCACCATGGGTGCGGACGGCGTGCTGAGCCTCGTGCCGGGTGTCGGCACGCTCGTCGGCACCGGCATGTCGCTCTACGTGCTGGGCGAAGCGCTACGCCACGGCGTGCCGGCGCGCCTGCTGGCCCGCATGGGCCTCAACATCGCGGCGGACACGGCACTCGGCGCCGTGCCGGTGATCGGCTTCATTTTCGACATGGCCTTCAAGGCCAACCAGCGCAACCTCACCCTGCTGCGGCAGCATCTCGCGGAGACTCATCGATGAAAACGCTCGTCTGGATCCTCACCGGCACCCTCATCGCCCTCTGGTCGCTGGTGGCCTGGATCACCCATGGCCTGGTGGGCGTGGCAGGCGGCCTTGTCGCCAGCAATGCCGACGTGATCCCGGCCGACCCGCTCTTCGTCGAGTGGGCATCCTGGCTCGCCGCCGCCGGAACGGGGGTGGGCGAGTGGCTGGTCGTGGCGGTGTGGGGATTCGTTTCGCTGGTGTTGCTGGCGGTCGGCTTCGTGATCACGCGGCTGTTGCCGAGGCTCAGCTCGCGTGCCACGGCGTGATGGCCGAGACGCCGTCGATCATGAACTGCACGGCCAGTGCGGCCAGGATGATGCCGAGCAGGCGGGTCAGCACCGCACGCCCGGTGACGCCCATCAGCTGCGAGATGCGCTCGGCCATGAGGAAGGCCACGCAGCACGCCGCCATGACGAGTGCCGCAACGCCATAGAGCGACACCAGCCAGGTGATGCGCCCTTCGGCACGGCCCGCCAGCAGGATCATGGCGGTGATGGCGCCGGGCCCCGCCATCAGCGGAATGGCCAGCGGGAAGGCGGCGATGTTCTTCACGTGGTCGACTGTGATCGCCTGTTCCACCGTGGTCTTCAGCCGCTCGCTGCGGCGGTCGAACACCATTTCCGCAGCGGCCGAGAGCAGCAGCAGGCCACCCGCGATGCGGAAGGCCGAGAGCGAGATGCCGAGCAGGTCGAGCAGCTTGGCGCCGCCAAGGCCTGCCGCCAGCAGGATGCAGAAGGCGATGATGGACGCTCGGAGCGCCACCTCGCGCCGGTGCGCCTTCGTCATGCCGTGGGTGATGCCGAGGAACAGCGCACTCATCAGCACGGGGTCGGCGACGACCAGCAGCGTGGCGATGGCGGATGTGACGAAGTCGGCGAGCATGTGCGAGAGCTAGCACGCAGGCGCCTTCGGCGCCATCCGCCTCAGCTGACGGTGTCAGGCAGCACGTCCTCGCGCCTGGCGATGAAGTCCCTCAGCCCTTCGGCGATGCCCTCGTCCATCTTTGGCGGCTCGTAGTTCTGCAGCATCTGGCGGGCCTTGTCGCGGCCGCGCGTGGCGTGGTCCTTCGCACCTTCGGCCGACCATTGCTCGAACGAGTTGAAGTCCATGATGGAGGGGCTGAAGAACGCCTTCTCGAAATGCTCGAGCGTGTGCTGCGTGCCGAGGAAGTGGCCCTGCGGCCCCACCTCGCGCACAGCCGCCATCGCTTCCTTGAAGTCGGCGAAGGAGACCCCGCCGGCATATTTGTACCAGCCGACGAGCTGCTCGGCATCGGTGATGAACTTCGAATAGTCGCAGCACAGGCCCGCTTCCAGCCAGCCCGCCACGTGCCAGATGTAGTTCGCGCCCGAGAGGATCGCGGCATGCATCAGCATGTTCGACTCATAGCCCGCCTGTGCATCGTTGAGCTTGGAACCGACATGGAAGCCCGAGGTGCGCCACGGCAGCCTGTATTTCCGTGCGAGCTGGCCCATCAGATACATCATCTGTGCCGCTTCCGGCGTGCCGCCCATGGGCGCGCCCGACTTCATGTCGACCGCCACCATGAACTGGCCGTAGATCACCGGCGAGCCCGCGCGGATCAGCTGGGTGAAGGCGACACCGGCGAGAGCCTCGGCATTCACCTGCGCCACGGCGCCCACGGCGGAAGCCGGCGTGGATGCGCCGCACAGCGCGAAGGGCGCGCAGATGACGGGCTGGTTGTGCGCGGCATAGACCTTCATTGCATCAAGCATGGTCGCGTCCCACACCAGCGGCGAATTGCAGTTGGTGATCGAGACGACGACCGTGTTGTCCTTCACATAGTCCTCGCCGAACACGATGCCGGACATCTTCATCACGTCCTCGGCGCGTTCCTTCGAGGTGACGATGCCCATGAAGGGCTTGTCGGAATAGGTGAGTGCCGAGTGGATGATGTGCAGGTGGCGCTTCGGCACCGGGATCTCCATCGGCTCGACGCAGATCGAGCTCGAGGAATGCAGTGCCGGCAGCATGTAGGCAAGCTTGTGGAAGTTGTTGAGGTCCTCGAGCGTGCCGTAGCGGCGCACGTCGTCGAGGTCGCGCACGTAGGGAGCACCATACATGGGCACGAAGACCGACTTGTTGCCGCCGATCGCCACCGTGCGCTCCGGGTTGCGGGCGTTGAGGGTGAATTCCGCCGGCGCCCTGGAGACGAGGCTCATCAGCAGGCCACGGTCGATGTAGACGCGCGTGCCCTCGACGCGGGCACCTGCCGCCTTCCACATGACGATCGCCTCGTCGTCGCGGAATTCGCAGCCGACCTCCTCGAGAATCTTCAGCGATTCATCGTGGATCAGTTCCACCGCCTCGTCGGGCACGAGGTTGTAGACCGGGATTTCGCGCACCAGCGCGGGGAAGGACGCCATGGGTGCGGCGCGCAGTGCACGCCGTCCGTCACGCCCGCCGCCGCCGCGGCGCGAGGGAGCGGGAGCTGCGGAGGTGCTGGCGTCGGTCATGGCGGATCTCCTGGAGTGAGGCACCATAGAACCCGCGCCGCCCGTGCGGTTCAAGCGAGGCTTTCGCGGGCCATGCTTGAGTTCAGCTCAAGCAGCCTGGGCCAGCAGCCAGTCGCGCAGGATTTCCGCCTCGGGGCGCAGGGGCTGGCGCGCCGGCCAGGTGAGGTAGAAGGACTGTGGGGCGGCAATGTCCGCCGGGCTGGCCTTGACCAGAAGCTTCTTGGCGATCAGCGGCTTCACCAGGCTCATCCATCCCAGCGCCACGCCCTGCCCGGCCTGGGCGGCCTGCAGCGCGATCACGTAGGAGTTGAAGCGGCGCACGTTCAGCTTGCGGTGGGGCGCCCCGGCGGCCTTGAGGAAATCGGCCCAGGTGGTCCAGGTCCAGTCCACCCCTTCGACGGAGAGCAGCGGCAAGCCCGACAGGTCCTGAACGCCCCTCACCTTGTGGCGTGCGAGGAAGGATGGGGCTGCCACCGCGATGATGCGGTCGCCGAACAGCAGCGTGGCGGTCTCGTCGGTGAAGCTGCCGTCGCCGTAGCGCACGCGGAGGTCGATTCCGGCGCGGTTCGGCTCGTGGGTGCGGTCGGAAATGATGTGGTCGAGCACGATGTCCTGGTGCGCCGTCCAGAAGCCGCCCAGCCGCGGCATCAGCCAGAGCTGCGCGAAAGCCATTGTGGTGCCGATCGATACGGAGCGCGGACTGCCCGACAGTCCCACCTGACGGATCGTGCCCGACACGCGTTCGAAGGCATCCTTCAGGCTCTGGTAGACCGCGTGGCCCTCGGGCGTCAGTTCCAGCGCCCGGTGCAGCCGCAGGAACAGCGGCCGCCCGATCTGGTCCTCCAGCGCCTTCACCTGCTTCGAAACCGCACCCGGCGTCACGCTCAGCTCGGTAGCGGCCCGGGTGAGGCTCAAATGCCGCGCCGCCGCCTCGAAGGCAGCGAGCGCGTTGAGCGACGGAAGATCGTAGTGACGGCGGACCATGGAAGGACACTAGGCCGCGGGTTGATATGAGGAAAGCTCATTCCAAGACACCACGGCTTCTACCACAGCCTGCATTTCGTCGGATTGTCATTCAATTACGGAACGTTGACCAACTGTAATTTCCGTTACAGAATGACCGACGGGGAAGAGGGGGCTCGCTGGCCCAGGCCGGCGATTCCAAACACAGGAAACAAGATAACGCGCCAGGTTGCCCCAATGGCGTGGGGGAGATGCCTTTATGGCCGAACATCATCATTTGACGGAGGACGAGAAGGTCCTCCATTCCATGGGCTATGCTCAGGAGCTGTCGCGACGCATGGGAACGTTCCAGAGCTTCGCCATTTCGTTCTCGATCATCTGCATCATCTCGGGCGGCCTTGCGTCGTTCCCGATCGCCATGTCGACGGTCGGTCCGTGGACGGCTACCATCTGCTGGATCCTCGGCGGCATCTATGCGCTGATCGTGGCCGCTTCGCTCGGCCAGATCGCCTCGGCTTATCCCACGGCCGGCTCGCTCTATCACTGGTCGTCGATCCTCGGCGGCAAGTTCTGGGGCTGGCTCACGGCCTATACCAACCTCCTTGGCCTGCTGTTTGTCATTCCGGCGGTGAACGTCATTCTCTATACCTTCATCCGCGATCTTTTCTTCAGCGGCATGCTCGGCTGGGACGTCTCGACCTGGACGAACACCACGATGTTCATGTGGGTCGCCGGCATCACTGTCGCCCAATGCCTGCTGAATCATTTCGGCATCAAGCTGACGACGATCCTGACCGACTTCTCCGGTTACCTGATCTTCGCCGTCACCATCGTGCTGGTCATCCTGCTGTTCATGCACGTGCAGAGCTGGGACTTCGGCCGTGCCTTCACCTTCGTCAACAAGACGGGTGCGGCGGGCGGCGGCGTTGCCCCTGAAACCGGCATCTTCATCGCCGTGCTGATGGGCTTCCTCTATCCGCTGTTCACGATCACCGGCTTCGACGCCTCGGCGCACACCTCGGAAGAAACCAAGAATGCGCAGGACACGGTGCACAAGGGCATGCTCACCTCGGTGTTCTGGTCCCTGATCTTCGGCTTCGCGCTGGCGCTCGGCATGGTTATGGCGCTGCCCTCTGTCTACACGGTGCTGGCAGCCGACCCGAACCAGACGATGGTGCCCAAGGAGATCATGGACCAGCTTGCCGCCATTCCCGGAGGGCCGGCGCCCGCCGACATGGCGATCCTCGGCTGGAGCTCCTTCTCGGTGCTGTTCAACGTGCTGATCATGCCGAGCTTCCTCGGCAAGCTCTGCGCCATCGGCATCATCCTGGCCAACTTCTTCTGCGCGCTGTCCGGCCTCACTTCGACCTCGCGCATGATCTACGCCTTCGCGCGTGACCGTGGCCTGCCGCACCAGCTTGCCCATGTCAGCAAGACCTACCGCACGCCCACGGCGGCGATCTGGTTCACCGGCCTCATCACCTTCCTGCTGGTGGTGGTCACCACGCCGCTCAATGCCTTCGCGGCACTGTCGACGGGTTGCGCCATGTACCTCTACATGTCCTACGGCATGCCGGTGGTTGCGGGCTTCTTCGCCGAAGGCAAGACCTGGACAACCTACGGCAAGTTCCGCCTTGGCGGCCTGTCGAAGCTGTTCGCGATCATCGTCGCGATCGGCACGGTCGGCGTCATCATCGGTGGCCATGCCTTCGTGCCGTCGATCACCGGCGATACCTTTGTGCCGGGCCTGATCTACTACACGGTCGCCTTCTACGGCCTGCTGATCATCGCCTGGATTGCCTTCGAAGGCCGCCGCTTCAAGGGCCCGCCGATGGGTGAGGAAATCGCCCGCCGCCAGGCCGAGATCGCCAAGGCCGAAGCAGCCCTCGAGGGCCGCTGATCTTGGGACGGCTTGACAACAAGGTGGCCCTGATATCCGGCGGGGCCACCGGCATGGGCGGAGCGGCCTCGCGCCTCTTCGCAGCCGAGGGTGCGAAGGTTGGCATCCTCGACATCAATGCCACGGCTGGCGCCGCGGCGGTGGCCGACATTGAGCGCGCTGGCGGCACCGCCTGCTTCGTTCAGGCCGACGTCTCGAAAGCTGACGCGGTGGTGAAGGCGGTGGATGAGGTCAGCGCCATGCTCGGCCCCATCACCGTGCTGTTCAACCATGCCGGCTCGATCGTCATCAAGCCGTTCCTCGAGACCACCGAAGCGGAATGGGACAGGCTCACCGACGTCAACGTCAAGAGCATGTTCCTCGTCACCAAGGCCGTCCTGCCGCAGATGATCGCGGCAGGCGGCGGCGCCATCGTCTGCACCTCGTCGATCTCGGCGGTGGCGGGAACCCCCATGGAGGTGCTCTACGACACCACCAAGGGCGCCTGCCACATGTTCGCCCGCGCCATCGCGGTCGAGTTCCGGGATCGCAACATCCGCTGCAATGCCGTGTGCCCGGGCTTCGTGAGAACACCCCATGGCCTGCGCGAGGTGGCGGAACTGCAGAAGCTTGGGGTCGACACGTCGGAGGCAGCACTCGCCGCCCAGCAGGGCCGCATCTGCGAACCGGAGGAGGTGGCGCGCGCTGCACTCTTCTTGGCGAGCGACGAGGCGAGCTTTGTCAACGGCACGCACCTCTTCGTCGACAACGGCTTCACCGCCGCCTGAGCGCGAGGCACAGCACGATCTTGAGGGCGGCCCATTGGCCGCCCTCTTCTTTTCCATGTAGGATCACGTCATGCAGCGGAGCTTCGACATTGCGGTGATCGGCGGCGGCGTGGTGGGCCTCGCCATGCTGCGCCGCTTCGCCATGGCGGGCCTTTCCACCGTTCTGCTCGAACGTGGCGCCGATATTCTGAGCGGTGCATCCAAGGGCAACAGCGCGCTGCTGCATACCGGCTTCGATGCGCCCGCCGGCAGCCTCGAACTCGCCTGCATGCAGGCTGGCTACACCGAATACCTTGCCATCCGAGACAAGCTGAACCTGCCGCTGGTGAACAGCACGGCACTCGTCGTCGCGTGGTCCGATGCGGAGCAGGGGAAACTCGAGGGTATCGTGGCCAAGGCCCATGCCAATGGTGTCAGCGATGTGCGCCATGTGACGCGCGGCGAGCTTCGCAGGCTGGAGCCGCACCTGTCGCTCGATGCCGTGGCCGCCGTCCTCGTGCCCGGCGAACACATCATCGACGCCTGGTCAGCGCCGCTTGCCTATGCGCATCAGGCGCTGGCCCATGGTGCGGTCATCCTGTGCAGTGCTGAGGTGACGGGCGGCGATTTCGCAAATGGGCGGTGGACGCTTCACGGCAAGGCCGGGCCTGTCACCGCACGCGTGGTGATCAATGCAGCAGGCAATTTCGGCGACCTCGTCGAGGCGATTGCCCGGCCCTCGCCCTTCACCATCACGCCGCGGCGCGGGCAGTTCGTGGTGTTCGACAAGCCGGCCGCGAAGCTGGTTGACGCGATCATCCTGCCGGTGCCGACGGAGCGCACCAAGGGCGTGGTGCTGTTCCGCACCGCCTTCGGCAACCTCGCCATCGGGCCCACGGCAGAGGACGTGACGGAGCGCGAGGTGGCGGCCACCGACACGGCAACGCTCGAACGCCTCAAGGCGCGCGCGCTGGAGATGGTTCCACGGCTCGCAGGCATCGGCGTCAACGCCATCTATGCAGGGCTCAGGCCCGCGAGTCAGCACAAGGACTATGTGATCGAGGCGTTGCCGGATCGCTGCTGGATCACCGCTGGCGGTATCCGTTCCACCGGCCTCACCGCCAGCCTCGGCATCGCCCAGCACGTGGCCGGGCTCTATGCCATGCATTTCGGGGCCTTGCCCCAGGCGCCCGCGCCCATCTGGACGCCGGTGCCGAACCTGGCGGAAAATCGCCCGCGCCCCTACATGCAGGGTGGCGAGATCGTCTGCCATTGCGAATGGGTCACGCGCGGCGAGATCGTGGCGGCGCTTGAGGGTCCGCTGCCTGCGGGCGACCTGGGCGGCCTCAAGCGCCGCACCCGCGCCATGATGGGGCGTTGCCAGGGCTTCAACTGCTCGGCCCATGTCGAGGCGCTGTTCCGGGAGAAGACCCATGGAGCGGCGTGACGTGGTCATCATCGGCGGCGGCCCCACGGGCCTCTCCGCGGTGCGGCGCCTTTCTGAACTCGGCATCGCCGCCACGGTGCTGGAGCGCGAGCAACAGGCGGGCGGCGTGCCGCGCCACTGCGGGCACCTAGGCTTTGGCTGGGAAAGCCACCGCCGCGTCTGGACCGGACCTCGCTTCGCATCGCGGCTGCGAAGCGATTGTTCAGCGCTCGACATCCGCACGGGCCACACCGTGCTCGGCATCGACGGAGACGTGCTGCGCGTCCAGAACGCCGGTGGCATTCACGACATCGCGGCACAGAAGATCATCCTCGCCACCGGCACGCGCGAAACGCCGCGTGCGCCGCGCTGCGTGGGTGGTGCCCGCCCGCGCGGCGTGATGACCACCGGTGCGCTGCAGGCCAATGTCTATCTCCAGCACTTCAAGCCATTCGAGAGGCCCGTCATCGTCGGCAGCGAATGGGTGTCCTTCTCGGCGATCCTCACCTGCCGCCACGTCGGCATCAGGCCGGTGGCGATGATCGAGGCAAGGGATCGCATCTCGGCGCCATGGCCGGGTGATCTGATTGCAAGGCTCGCCTATGGCGTTCCGGTGTGGACGCGCACCGAGCTCATCGCCATCGAGGGCCGCGGCCAGGTCGAGGCGGTGGACATCTCGCGTGATGGCAAGCGGCAGCGCATCGCCTGCGATGGCGTGATCTTCACGGGCGAATGGGTGCCCGAGGCCTCGCTTCTGGTGAACGCGCCCAAGGTCACATTGGCGGGCAATGTCCATGGCACGCTCAAGACCTCCGGCGCCTGCTGGCGCGAGGGCCGCGCCATCGCGGAACAGGTTGCAAGGGGAAGCGCATGAGGGTCGTCGCCGTCGATCAGGGCACCACCGGCACCAAGTCCTACAGCTATGACGACGCCGGGAACTTCATCTCGGTCGCGGCCTTCGAACACGCGCAATCCTATCCGCAGCCGGGCTGGGTGGAGCATGATCCGGAGGAACTCGTCCGCCACGTCACCGAGGCCATCGCGGCGGCAGGCAAGGTCGATGCCATCGGCATCGACAACCAGGGCGAAACCGTCATCGCCTGGGATGCAGGCACAGGCCGCCCCATCCACAACGCCATCGTCTGGCAGGACGACCGCACCAAGGACGTGACCGAGCGCTTGAAGGCCGAAGGCGCGGAGGAGCTGACTCAATCCATCGCGGGCCTGCCGCTCGATCCCTATTTCTCCGCCGCCAAGCTGCGCTGGTTCATCGACCATGTGCCGGAGGCGAAGGACCTGCTGCGGCAGAAGCGTCTCAGGCTTGGAACCTCCGAGGCCTTCTTCCTGTCGCGGCTCACTGGCCAGTTCGTCACCGACGTCACCAATGCCTCGCGCACCAGCCTGATGTCGCTCGACAGCTTCCGGTGGGATCAGAGGCTCTGCGACCTTTTCGGCGTGCCGATGGAATGCCTGCCGGAGATCCGCCCGTCGACCGGGCCGTTCGGTGAGCACAGGGGCGTGCCGGTGACGGCGAGCTTCGTCGACCAGCAGGCGGCACTTTATGGCCATGGCTGCGCCGGGGAGGGCGACATCAAGATCACCTTCGGTACTGGCGCCTTCGCACTGGCCATTGCGGGGGCGGAGCGCCTCAACGGCGGACGCTACGGCATCGTGCCCACGGTGGCGTGGCAGCAGTTGCAGGACAAGCCATTCTTCGCGCTGGAAGGCGGTGTCTACAATGCCGCTTCCGCCGTGAACTGGGCGCGGCAGCTCGGGCTGTTTTCGGACTATGCTGAGATTGACAGCTTTGCGAAGGCGCCCGCCATCCTGCGCGACCTTGCCTTCGTGCCCGCGCTCTCAGGCCTGGCCTGCCCGCATTGGGACCGTTCGGCAGCGGGGCTGTGGATCGGCCTCGGCCTCGACACCACCCGCGCTGACCTGATGCAGAGTCTGATCGAGGGCGTGGCGCTTCGCGCGGCAGAAGTGGTGGCGGCGATGGCAGAGTTGCTGCCGCCAGGGGCTGCCATCTCGATCGACGGCGGCATGGCGCGGAACCCCTGCCTGCAGCAGTTCCTCGCCGATGTGACCGGGCGGACCATCGTGGTTCCGTCCTCCACCGACCTCACGGCGCTGGGAACCTCCCGCATGGCGATGCGGGGGCTGGGTGCGGCAACTCTTCCCGAATTGCCGCCGCCCGCCAGCAGTGTGAGGCCGGTGGGGACCTATGGCCCCGAGGCGCGCAGCCGCTTCGCCACAGCGGTAACGCGCGCCCGGGGCTGGAAGGAAGCGTGAGGCCTGCTCAGGCCGCTTCCTGCTGAAGCGCCTCGAGCCGGCCGCAGCCGGCAACCAGGCCTTCGGCGCCATCCAGCGCGCCGGGGATCAGCTCGTTCCCGAGGAAGCGCGCACGGTCCACCGGCCCCGGCAGATGCAGATCCGCCATCAGGGTGCGTGAAAATCCGAAGCGCGCATAATAGGGCGCATCACCCACCAGGATGATGG
>Ga0075471_10003112_pt1 | contig 10797 bp, 8 predicted proteins | sample DEB19_08_DNA_2_FD_74787 | JGI IMG/M metagenome (GOLD analysis project Ga0075471, IMG submission 74787) | Aqueous microbial communities from the Delaware River and Bay under freshwater to marine salinity gradient to study organic matter... | ecosystem: Environmental > Aquatic > Marine > Coastal ... | reverse complement strand
GTGGTGGTGGCCGGCTACGGCGACGTGGGCAAGGGCTGTGCCCACGCGATGAAGGCCCTCGGGGCCCGCGTGATCGTGACCGAAGTCGACCCGATCAACGCCCTCCAGGCGGTGATGGAAGGCTACGAAGTGACCACGATGGAAGAGGCCGCGAGCCGCGGCCAAATCTTCGTGACGGCCACCGGCTGCCGCGACGTGATCCTCGGCAAGCACATCGAGAAGATGCCCAACGATGCGATCATCTGCAACATCGGGCACTTCGACCTCGAGATCGACGTGGCCTGGCTGAACAACACGAAGGGCATCAAGAAGGTGGAGATCAAGCCGCAGGTCGATCGCTACACGCTCGCCTCCGGCAACAGCGTGATCGTGCTGGCGGAAGGCCGCCTCGTGAACCTCGGCTGTGCCACCGGCCACCCCTCGTTCGTGATGAGCACGAGCTTCACCAACCAGGTGCTTGCGCAGCTCGCCCTCTGGCAGGACCCCGACAAGTACGACGTGGGCGTGCACCTGCTCCCGAAGAAGCTCGACGAAGAAGTGGCCCGCCTGCACCTCGACAAGCTCGGCGTGAAGCTGACGAAGCTCACGAAGGAGCAGGCCGAGTATCTGCACGTGCCCGTCGAAGGGCCGTTCAAGCCCGAATATTACCGCTACTAGTTTCGCTATTGCTCAGCGAGCCTCTGGCTCGCTGAGCAATGCTGCATCCGTCGGGCCATCCATGGCCCCGGCGGATGCGGAGCCGGGTGAGTGAAAGCGCGAGGTTTCCACTCACCCTCCAAACGGCCGCCCTCCGGGGCGGCCGTTGCCGCTTCCGCGGAGAGGGTTTTCTCGCGAGCGTTTCCTGTGGAACGACACGGCGCTGCGCCTCCGAATATGGGAGGCGAGGGGTTACCCCTGCCGTTGAGACGGCGTATGTGACCAGCGCAGGCAGGATGCCGAAGCGCAGGCACATCCGAGCGAGCGAAGCCCAGGATGGGCGCAGTGAGCGTCCGGCGAGACGGTACGGGGTAACTCCGAGCCGGCACGCTTTTAACAGGGCATGACAGGCTAAAGCCTATCCCACGTGACAGGCTGAAGCCTGTCCTACGGCGGGACGCTTGCCGCACGGTTTGCTACGATCCCGGCTTCGATTCCTCACCCGAAGCCCAAAGGACCAGCATGCCTACTGTCGCCCCGCTCCGCGGCCTCCGCTACGACCCCAAGCACGTCGGCGCCCTGTCGCAGGTGATCGCGCCCCCGTACGACGTGATCGACGCCGCCCTCCAGACGAAGCTCTACGATCGGCACCCCGCCAACGTGATCCGGATCGAGCTCAACCGCGAGGAGCCGGGCGACAACGACACGGTGAACAAGTACTCCCGAGCGGCCCGGTTCCTCCGCCAGTGGCGCGACGAGGGCATCGTCATGCAGGAGCCGGCGGCGGCGCTCTACGTCTACCACCAGGAGTTCGAGGTGGAGGGGCAGAAGCACGTGCGCCGGGGCGTGATGGCCCGGGTGCGGCTGGAGCGGTTTGGCACGGGCAACATCCACCCGCATGAGGAGACGATGAGCGGGCCCAAGCAGGATCGGCTCCTGCTCACACGGGCCTGCCGGGCGAACCTCAGCCAGGTGTTTGGGCTCTACCCCGACCCGGCGGGTGAGGTGCAGGCCCTGCTCGACAAGGCCGTGGCCGGCCAGCCGCCTCTCGAGGCCACCGACCACCTGGGCGTGAAGAGCTGGATGTGGCCGCTCACCGACGAGGCGGTGGCGGCGAAGGTGGCCGGGCTCATGGGCCCCAAGCCCGTGTTCATCGCCGACGGCCACCACCGCTACGAGACGGCCTGCAACTACCGCGACGAAGTCGCCGAGGCGTGGGCCAAGGAGCATGGCGGGGCTGCGCTCCCCACCGACCACCCGGCCAACTACGTGCTCATGATGCTCGTGGGGATGAGCGACCCCGGGCTCGTGGTGCTGCCGACGCACCGGCTCTTCGTGCAGCCGGCGATCACGACCGTTGAGGAACTGAAGACGAAGCTCCGCGACTGCTTCGTGACCAAGCCCGCCGGCCACGGCCCGGCGGCGGCCGACGCGGTGTGGTCGGAGATCGAGACGGAATATGAGCAGGGCACGCTCGGCCTCTACACGGCCGGCGACCAGACCTGGACGCTGGCCCGGATCACCCCCGCCGGCCGGGCCCGGATGGATCAGGTGGCAGCCGACCACAGCCCGGCCTGGCGGAACCTGGGCGTATCGATCCTGCACCGGCTGCTGATCGGCGACCTCCTGGGGGCGAAGGAGATCCCCACCCCGGGCTACGTGCACCTCGTGCGCGAGGTCGTGGACGGGCTCAGCACCGGGAAATACCCATTCGCCGCCCTCGTGATGCCCGCCACGGTGGACGACATCCGCCAGGTGAGCCAGACGGGCGAACGGATGCCAGCCAAGAGCACCTACTTCTACCCCAAACTTGCCAGCGGCCTCGTCTTCAACCCACTGGACTGACGCCAGCGTAGGACAGGCTTTAGCCTGTCATAAGCACCGACAGGCTGAAGCCTGTCCTACGTGCGCGTTCCACGTGCAACGGGGCAATCCGGGGGCTCTGCGCAAACCGGGATATTTCACGTGGAACCGGGCTCATGTCGGTCCGGTTGTTGCCGATATTCCGAAAGCACGCATCGTGCGCGAGTGATCGGCGGAAAGGATTCTGCGCGTGGGAAGGATTCTGTGCGTGGCCAACCAAAAGGGCGGCGTCGGCAAGACGACCACGGCCTCGAACCTCGCCGCCGGCATGGCGAAGGCGGGCCTGCACACGCTGCTCGTCGATCTCGATCCGCAGTGCAACGCCACCACCGGCTTCGGCGTGGAGCCGGCCGCCCGGCACCCGCTCGTGTCGGAGGCACCGCTCGCCGAGTCGATCTGCCCGACCGCGCTTCCCAGCCTGTTCGTGCTGCCCGGCAGCCGGAGCGTGCGCGACGTGGAACGGATCGCCGCCGAGGCCAGGAGCGGGTCGACCGTGCTCGCCAGCCATCTGGCCGGCGGGCTCTCGGCGTGGGACTACTGCCTAATCGACTGCCCGCCCAGCGTCGGCGAGCTCACGCGCACAGCGCTCGCCCACAGCACGGAAGTGCTGATGCCGATCCAATGCGAATACTTCGCGCTCGAGGGACTCACCCAGATGATCGAGGTGATCCGCGACGTGATGGCGGAACAGCCCGGCCGACTGTCGTTCAGCGGGATCGTGCTCACGATGCACGACGCCGCGCTCGAACTGACGAACGAGGTCGAGGCGGAGGTAAGGGATTTCTTCGGGGAGATCGTCTTCGAGACGGTGATCCCGCGCGACGTGGCCGTGTCGGAGGCGCCCAGCCACGCGCAAAGTGTGCTCGACTACGCGCCGCGATCACGAGGATCACGGGCTTATACAGAACTCTGCATGGAGGTACGCGACTGTGAATAAGGAACGACGCCTGGGCCGGGGACTCGAAGCATTGCTCGGCCGCGCGGGAATCGAGCCGCCGGCTGCGCCGGCCGCGCATGGCAACGCCGCCGTCGCCAGCCGCCCCGCGCCCGCGTCGGGCCTCGGCACGAGCGCCGCCCGGCTCATCCTCCACGCGCCGGAGGAGCTCGAGCAGGCCGCCGCTGACCTGCCCGCGAGCGAGATCGGCGTGGGCCTGATCGACGCCAACCCCTGGCAGCCGCGCAGCATCGTCCACGACACCGATCTCGCCGAGCTCGCCTCGAGCCTGAAAGAGCATGGCCTCGTGCAGCCGATCGTGGTGCGGGCCACGGGCGACCGCTATCAATTGATCGCCGGCCAGCGCCGGCTCGCCGCGGCCCGGAAGCTCGGCTGGGAGAAGGTGCCGGTGCGCGTGCTCGACGTCGACGACCGGCAGATGTCGGAGATCGCGATCGTCGAGAACCTGCAGCGCCGCGACCTCGACGCCCTCGAGAAGGCGACGAGCTTCAAGCAGTACCTCGCCACGTGGAACTGCACGCAGGAGGAGCTCGCCAAGCGGCTCTCGATCGACCGCTCGACCGTGGCCAATTTCATCCGACTGCTCGACCTGCCCGCGGCGGTGCACGAGAAGCTGCGCGCGGGCGCGATCTCGATGGGCCATGCCCGTGCGCTTCTGCCCCTCGGTGACGACGAGGAACAGACGCGACTCGCCGACCGGATCGCCCGCGAAGGGCTCTCGGTGCGGGCGATCGAGGCGGAGGTGCAGGAGATCCTGCGGGCCGACGAGATCGACGAGCCGGCGGTGGCGCTGCCGACTGGCGACGCCGACTCCGACGTCGAGGGCACCGCCCCGGCCGCCGCCCCGCGCCGCAAGCCCGGCCGGCCGGCCACGCGCCGCTCGAGCCAGATCACGGCGGTGGAAAACCAGCTGCGGCAGGCGCTCGGCGTGAAGGTGGTGGTGCACGCCAACGGCAAGGGCGCGGGCCGGATCGTGATCCCGTTTGGGAGCCTCGACGAATTCCAGCGGCTGCTGGACCACATCACCGAGTGACGTAGGACAGGCTTTAGCCTGTCTGCCTATGGAGGACAGGCTTTAGCCTGTCATGAACGCCGACAGGCTAAAGCCTGTCCTACGACTGTGTTACACTGCTGCCGCCGCGGGGCGTAGCGCAGTTGGTAGCGCGCTTGGTTTGGGACCAAGAGGTCGAGAGTTCGAATCTCTCCGCCCCGATTTTCATGCCGAAAAGAGCCGCAGGCCCGCCCACACGGCGGCGATCGCGCAGGCGTTCGTGGCCACGACGTAGCCGAGCGCCGCGGTCGCCCGGCCGTGCTCGACGAGTTCGAGCGACTGGAACGCATAGCTCGAGTAGGTCGTGAACCCGCCGAGCAGGCCCACCAGGAGGATCGTTTCCAGCCCTCCCGGCAGCGCGCCCCGCGCGCGAAAAAAGCCCGCGATCGCCCCAAACGCAAACGAGCCGGCCACGTTCACGATGAGCGTGCCCCAGGGCAGAAAATGCCCGAGCAGCCGCGCGGCGCCGGCATTGCAGGCCACGCGCAGCAGCGTGCCCAAGGCACCGGCAGCGGCGAGCCAGAACAGATGCGGGAGCGTCATGGCCAGCAGTGTGCCGCGCCGGCGGATCATGGACAATCGCGGCGAAATCCGACAGACTCCGGAGGTCGCCTTTTGCACGGAGTGCTTCCATGACCGCCCCGACCATCCATGCCCGAATCGACGGACCGATCGTGATGATCGGATTCGGCTCGATCGGCCGGGGGATGCTGCCGCTCATCGAGCGGCACTTCGATTTCGACCGCTCGAAGTTCGTGGTCATCGATCCCGACGACCGCGACCGCGCGATCCTCGACCGCCATGGCGTACGGTTCATCCACGCGGCGGTGACCCGCGAGGGCTATCGCGAGCAGCTCACCCCGCTGCTCACCAGCGGCGGCCAGGGCTTCTGCGTCAACCTCTCGGTCGACACGTCGTCGCTCGACATCATGCGGCTGTGCCGCGAGCTCGGCGCGCTCTACATCGACACGGTGGTCGAACCCTGGCCCGGGTTCTACTTCGATCGCACCGCCCATCCCGAATCGCGCACCAACAACGCCCTCCGTGCGACGATCCGGGATGAGAAGGCGAAGCACCCAGGCGGCACGACCGCCGTGTCATGCTGCGGGGCCAACCCCGGCATGGTGTCGTGGTTTGTGAAGCAGGCACTCGTCGATCTTGCGGCCGACACGGGCCGGCTTGCGGCGACGCCGGCCGCCAACGACCAGGCCGGCTGGGCACGCCTGATGCGCGACCTCGGCGTGAAGGGGATCCACATCGCAGAGCGCGACACGCAGCGATCCCGCCAGCCGAAGCCGCCGAATGTGTTCGTCAACACGTGGAGCGTGGAGGGCTTTCTCTCCGAAGGGATGCAGCCGGCGGAGATGGGCTGGGGCACGCACGAGAAGTGGCTGCCGGACAACGGCCGCCTGCAGACGATCGGCTCCCGGGCCGGGGCCTACCTGCTCCAGCCGGGCGCCAACACGCGGGTGCGCACGTGGTGCCCCACGCCGGGAGCGCAATACGGCTTCCTCGTCACCCACAACGAGTCGATCTCGATCGCCGACTCGTTCACGGTCCGCGAGGGGGGCGACGTCGTCTACCGCCCCACGTGCCACTACGCCTACCATCCCGCCGACGACGCCGTGCTCTCGCTACACGAACTCTTCGGCCGGGCCGGCGTTCGCCAGGAGCGAATCCACATCCTCGACGAGACGGAGATCGTCGACGGCATCGACGAACTCGGCGTGCTCCTCTATGGGCACGAGAAAAACGCCTATTGGTACGGCTCGCGGCTCTCGATCGAGGAAACCCGCGACCTCGCCCCCTATCAAAACGCGACCGGCCTGCAGGTGACGTCGGCGGTGCTGGCGGGGATGGTGTGGGCCCTCGAGAACCCGGAGGCCGGCATCGTCGAGGCCGACGAGATGGACTTCCGCCGGTGCCTCGAGGTGCAGCGGCCGTATCTCGGGCCCGTCAGCGGCCACTACACCGACTGGACGCCACTCTCCGACCGTCCGGGGATGTTCCCCGAGCAGATCGACGTCGACGATCCCTGGCAGTTCCGCAACGTCCTGGTGCACTGATTCCATGAACGCAAAAACGCTCCTCGCCCTCGCCAAGAAGCACGGCACGCCGCTATTCGTTGTCGATCATGCCGAACTCCGCAAGAACTACGCGCTCTTCCGCAAGCATTTTCCCCGCGTGCAGATCTACTACGCGGTGAAGGTCAACAGCGACCCGGCGATCGTGAAGACCTTCTACGAACTCGGCGGCAGCTTCGACGTGGCGAGCATGCAGGAGTTCCACACGGTCTACGAAAACATCAAGCATCTCCCGGCGAAGGCCCGCCAGGACTTCATCTGGGACAAGATCATCTACGCCAACCCGATCAAGCCGGTTGAGACGCTGCACGAGCTCGATCGCTACAAGCCGCTCGTGACCTACGACAACCACGAGGAGGTGAAGAAGATCGCCAAGCACGCCCCACATGCGGGGCTCGCACTGCGGCTGCGCGTGCCGAACACCGGATCGATGGTGGAGCTGTCGAGCAAGTTCGGGGCTCTGCCGGGCGAGGCGGTCGATCTCATCACCTACGCCCACGAGCATGGGCTCGTCGTAGAAGGGCTGTCGTTCCACGTCGGCAGCCAGTGCACGAACCCGCAGAACTTCATCCAGGCGATCCATCTCTGCGCAGGCGTGTTCGCCGAGGCGAAGTCGCGCGGGTTCACGCTCAAGCTGCTCGACATCGGCGGCGGCTTCCCGGCGGCCTACGACGCCACGGTGCCGAAGTTCTCGGCCCTCGCCAAAAAGATCAACCACGAGCTCAACCGGCTCTTTCCTCCGGAGATCGAGATCCTCGCCGAGCCGGGGCGGTTTCTCGTGGCCTCGGCAGGGAACGCCGTCTCCAAGATCATCGGCAAGGCGATCCGCAACGAGAAGATGTCGTATTACGTCGACGACGGCGTCTACCACACCTACTCGGGCGTGATCTTCGACCACTGCACCTACCACCTGAAGAGCTTCAAGAAGGGAGCCACGCAGATCTGCGCCGTGTTCGGCCCCACCTGCGACGCCCTTGACACGATCAGCCTCGCCGAGCAACTCCCCGAACTCGAGATCGGCGACTACCTCTACAGCGAAAACATCGGCGCCTACTCCGCCGCCTCGAGCACCCACTTCAACGGCTTCCCACCCGCGAAGGTGATCCACGTCAACGCGTAATCGGCTGCTTCATTCGGCAAATGCACCCCTGCCTCATGGTCAGGGGAGGCGAGGGGGTCGGCGAACGCTCGACGAGCATGGGCTGCCGCAGCCCCGCGAGGAGACTTTTGCCGCCCCCGAGCCGGCGCAATGATGATTTTGTCTACCGTGCAACATACACCGGATCCGGCCGTTCAAGTCTGTATGCATCTCACACGCTGGTCACTCGCCGCGATCCTCGCCCTCGCCATCTGCCCGGCGCAGGCCGACGAGCCGCCCGCCGGCGCTCAGCCGATCGGCGGCCGCTGGTTCGTACAGCAGGGCGGCGACCGGCCCGTGTATTTCTTTCGTGACGCAGAACGGTTCGTCGACCTGTTCTCGTACCACATGCGCGATTCCAACGACGACGGCATCGACGAGGTGCGGGTGAGCCACGAGCCGGGGTTCCTCGTGATCGAGAGCCAGGGCTACCCAAACCACCCCACGGCGATCTTCCCCAACAGTGGCAACCCAAACACGATCCGCGTGCAGGAGTTCACGTTTCGGCTGCCGCTCGAGCCGCGGGTGGCCAAGGAGATCACCCGGCTGCCGATGGGGCCGATCGGCACGGCGCTCAATGGGGTGGTGTTCTTCAACCCGTTCGAACAGGGCGGAATGAACGCCGTCGAGGGCTATTCGGAGGTCTGGCTCGACAGCTGCTGCGGCCACCCGCAGCAGACGGGGGTCTACCACTACCACAAGTATCCGACCTGCGTGAAAAGCCCGTTCGCGGACGACGGCAAGCGGCATTCGCCGATCATCGGCTTCGCGTTCGACGGCTTCCCGATCCACGGCCCCTACGAGGCCGACGGCGTGATGGCCCGCGACCTCGAGGGCGAGCAGGCCCTCGATGTGTGCAACGGCCACGCCGACCCCGACCGCGGCTACCACTACCATGTCACGCCCGAGCGATTCCCCTACGTGCTCGGCGGCTACCGGGGCACACCTGAACCGTCGAACAACCGCGGGATCGCGCGGGCCGGCACGGGCCCGATCGCCGACAACACGCGGGGTGAGAGCGGCATCGAACAGGTCGTGAGCGAGGTCCGGCCCGGCGCGGTCGCCCGAGGTGGCCGCCGCACGGTGTCGATCGTGCTCGATCCCCGGCACGCCACGCGAGGCCCGGTGCCCACGGAGAAGCCCTCGTGGGTGCAGATCGGGCCCTATGAGGCCGCGGCGATCGACCGCACCGGCAACACTGTGACCGCCGAATTCGAGATCCCTACCGACGCCGCGCTCGGCGTGTTGCTCGACTGCCACCTCGAGTTCGACCTCGACGGCCGCACCCGCGCCCTCAAGCGAAACGCGGTGGTGAGGGTCGTCGAATGAACCTGCAACGTTCCCCTGCCCGAACCGTTGAAAGACCAGAGACATGTTTCCCCGGAGGACGAACCCATGAGACGGAAGCACGGTTGGATGTTTGGAGTGTTCACGATGGGCCTGTGCGCGGGAACGTTCGCCCTGGCCCAGCCGCCTGAAGGCGGGCCACCGGGTGGTCCGCGCGGTGGTCCTCCCGGTGGTGAGCGAGGTGGCCCGCCCGGCGGCCCCGGTGGTGAGCGGCGCGGGCCTCCTTCGCCGGAGCAATTCATCGACCGCGCGATGACGTTCGATGCCGACGGCGATGGCAAGCTCGATCGCACGGAACTCAGGAAGTTTGCAGAGGAGATGCAGGCCATGCGGATGCGCGGTGGGCCTGGTGGTCCAGGTGGGCCCGGCGGTCCCCCTGGCGGCCCCGACGGCCCGCGCGGCGGCGGACCCGGGCGTGGTCCTGGTGGTGGCCCGGGTGGCGAACGCGGCTTTGGCGGCGAAGGCCGGCGTGGGCCGCCCCCGGGCGGCGACGGCGAACGCCCGGAACGCCCCCGGCGGCCGGAGTAGACGGGCGCGCATTCGTCGGCGGGGCGGCGCGGAGTATCCTCGCCGGCGATGACCACGCACCGGCCTTCAGGAGAACCACTGCCCCCGCGACCAGCGGAGGCGCATGCGCTCGAAGTCGCCCGCAGCCTGCCCGGCACGCGGATCGTCTGCACGACCACCGGCCGCGGCCAGGCGGCCAGTGCGCTCGCCCGAGAACGAGCCGACGCAGACGTCACCGCTTGGTTCCTCGATCTCTCCCAGCATGATCTCGCGATCGGCGAATGGGGCGCGCGGCCCGCGCAGCTGACGGCGGCGTGCACCGCCGACATGCCTCCAGGCCCCTACGATCTGGCTGTCGTGCCGCTGGCCAAGGAGGGCGAGGCGGAGCTCTCCCGCGACATCCTCCAGGCCGCGATCGTGAACCTCGCGATCGGTGGCCGGCTCGTGACCGCGATCGACAACCCGCGGGACACGTGGCTTCACGAGCAGCTCGCCGAGACCGGCGAGACGGTGCGGGTGCGGCCCGCTCCCGGCGAGAAGCCGCAAACCGTGTGCTACGTGGTGGAGAAAACCCGCGAACTGCGGAAGGTTCGCGACTTCTCCTGCGAGTTTGCCTTTCGCGACCGCGAGCGGCTGCTCAAGGCCGTGAGCCGCCCCGGCGTGTTCGCCCACCGGCGGATCGACCCCGGCGCCCGGCACCTGCTCAATGCCGTCGACGTCGCGCCCGACACCCATGTGCTCGACATCGGCTGCGGCTCCGGCTGCGTGGCGATCGGGATCGCCGCCCGCGACCCGAGTGTGCACGTGCATGCCTTCGACTCGGCGGCCCGCGCGGTGGAGTGCACGGCCCGCGGCGCCGCGATCAACGGCCTGGGTAACGTGTCGGTGGCCCTCGCTGCAGATGGCCGCGTTCCCGATCCGGGCGCCTACGATCTCGCGCTCGCCAACCCGCCCTACTACTCCGACTTCCGGATCGCCCAGCTCTTCGTCGATGCCGCCTGGAAGGCACTGGCGCCCGGCGGCACGCTGCTCATCGTCACGAAGCAGCCGGCATGGTATCTGGAGTACCTGCCGCAGATGTGGCGCGACGTGGCCAAGGAGGAGGTGAAGACCTACCACCTCATCGAGGCCCTCCGGCCACAAGCCACGTAGGACAGGCTTCAGCCTGTCAAAAATCACGACAGGCTGAAGCCTGTCCTCCTCTCGCCCTACTTCA
>Ga0075471_10003110_pt1 | contig 10802 bp, 7 predicted proteins | sample DEB19_08_DNA_2_FD_74787 | JGI IMG/M metagenome (GOLD analysis project Ga0075471, IMG submission 74787) | Aqueous microbial communities from the Delaware River and Bay under freshwater to marine salinity gradient to study organic matter... | ecosystem: Environmental > Aquatic > Marine > Coastal ... | reverse complement strand
GGCTGATGGGAGCGAGCGCAGCCAGGATGGCGAAAGCGAAGCGGACACGCAGAGAGCCGAGGCCGGGAGGGCCGAGGCGAACGTCCAGCGAGAGGGTCTGGGCAGTCACGAGCCGGCGCGCCCAACCAAACGAACGTCCGGCGAGACGGTACGGGGTAACCCCGAGCCGGCACCAACGAGTTGAACGCCAGGCCCGGAGGGCCGGGTAACCACCAGCCGGCGGAGGCCGGCCAAGGCAAGTTCGACAGGATGTCGAGACTTGCCGTGCAGATAGATAGACAGGCTGAAGCCTGTCCTACGGGGTCAGCTGGGCCAGGGCTTCGTCCGGGATGTTGAAATTCGCGGAGACGCTCTGCACGTCGTCGTGGTCGTCGAGCTTTTCCACAAGGGCGAGCACCCTGCGGGCCGTCTCCACGTCGTCGACGTCGACCGAGTTTGTGGGGATGCGCACGATCTCGTTGGAATCGACGGCCAGTCCGGCCGCCGTGACGGCGTCGATGACGGCCGCCATCGCCTGGGGCTCGCAGGTTATTTCCCACTTGTCGCCACCGAGCTTCACGTCGTCGGCGCCGGCTTCGAGCGCGATCTCCATGAGTTGGTCTTCACTGCATGCCGCCTGCGACACACGGACGAGGCCCTTGCGTTCGAAGAGGTAGGCCACGCAGCCGGTGCCCCCGAGCTTGCCGCCGCACATCTCGAAGATCTTGCGGATCTCGGGAGCGGTGCGGTTTTTGTTGTCGGTGAGGATCTCGCACATCACGGCCACGCCGCCGGCACCGTAGCCCTCGTAGATCGACTCCTCGAGATCGCCCCCCTTGAGTTCTCCGGTGCCCGTCTTGATGGCCCGCTGGATGTTGTCCTTGGGCATGCTCACCGCCTTGGCCGCGTCGATGGCATAGCGCAGGCGCAGGTTCGCATCGGGGTCGGGTCCCCCGTGCTTGGCGGCCACGATGATCGCCTTGGCGAGCTTGCTCCAGAGCTTGCCCCGCTTGGCGTCGATCAGCGACTTCTTGCGGGCGATGTTCGCCCAGTGTGAATGCCCAGCCATGGTCGGTATCCCGTCGAGCGTCGTTTGCTAGCGGGGCTTGCGTCGAGCGAGTTGCGCGGAATGACGCGCCCCGCCTGCCGGCTTGCCTGCCACCTTGCCACCCTTCGGCTTGGCGGCAACCGGGCGCCGCTCACTCTTGTCGTCCTTCTTCTTGGCCGGCGGCGCGGGCTTCGCCGGCTTCTTCGCCACAGTGGCCTTTTTCGGTTCGGGCTTCACCGGCGGCGCGGCTTCGACCTGCGGCTTGATCGTGAGCGGCCTGGCGGCGTTCGGCTTCACGACGAATGGCTTCGGGCCGGGCTTCGAGCCCGGAATCGGCTTGCCGTCGGCGGTGCGTTTGGGACCCGATCCCGGCGGCGGGAGCGGCGTCTTGCCGGCCGGCCGGGCTGCGGCCTGCGGGCCCGCCGGGCGGTGCTCTTCGGCGGCCGACTTGGCGGCATCCGCGGCCTTCTGAGCCTGTTTGCCGGCTGGCGGCGGAGGCGGAACGGGAGCCGGCATCGGCTCGCCGCGCTTCGGGAACCGATCCTTGGCGGCGGGATTCACCGCCTGCAGCACCTTCTTCACGGTGGTGCCGTGCAGGTTGCCCGCCACGTCGACCCCGAACTGGTGCAGCAGCGATGAAAATTCGATTCCCGCCTTCTTGGCGATGAACCGCTCGAACCCGGCCACCTTGCCCGAGTCGTATTCCTCCTGGGAAACGATGCCCGCCAGGTAGAGGGCTGCGATTGCTCCCTGATCGAGTGGTACGAAGTGGCCGCCGAGGGCGGTCGAGGCCACGAAGTTCACCACGAACGGCGTCGCGCCGTGCAGGTGCTCGAGCGTCTTGATGCCGTGCGCGATCGAATGCTTCTTGGCGTTCTCCAGCGTGAATGCGTAGCTCGACTCGAACACGCTCTGCAAGACACGCCGCAAGGCCAGCGCCGCGCGGGCTGGATCGGGCAGGTCGTGAAGCGTCTCGGCGAGTTCGACCACCGTCGTCACCCGCACCTCGTTGAGATCGAAGTACCCCTGCAGCAGGCGGGCGAGGGCCTTTTCCGCGACGTCGTACGGCGCGTTCTCCAGACAACAGGCATACAACACCTGCTCGAGCATCGGCCGGCCCGTGTTCGGGGTGACCGGCTTGTATTGGGCCCGCAGCGCCTTGTGCATCTTCGCGATCAGTTGCTGCCGGTTCGGTTGCTGGCTTTTCGACGTGCTCATGCCTCTCCCTGTGAATCATCCTCGTGCTCGGCCCCGGTGGCCGCCGCCGGCAGCACCTCACCGAGCACACGAGCCATTTCGATGGAACGTTTGACGCCCGCGTCGAGCTTGAACGTGAGCCGCGGAACGTATCGCGTGTCGATCTTTTCGGCGATCTGGGCTTGGAGGAAACCCGCGGAACTGGCGAGACCACGAAGCGCGAGTTCCTGCTTCGCATCGCTCCCCATCACCGACACGTGAACGACGGCGCTGCGCATGTCGGGCGCCACCTCCACGCCCGTCACGGTGACGCCTTCCACCCGCGGGTCGCGCACCTGCGTGAGGATGGCCATGCTGACCACCCCCCGCACCGCCTCGGCCGCCTTGAGCTGTCGTCGCGTGCTCACGAAAGCGTCCGCGCGACTTCCTCGATTCGGTAGCACTCGAGGATGTCGCCCTCCTTGACATCATTGAACCCGGCCAACTTGATGCCGCACTCCAGTCCGTCGCGCACCTCGCGGGCGTCGTCCTTCTCCCGCTTGAGCGAGTCGATCCCGTAGTCGCCGATCACGCGGCTGTCGCGAATCACACGCAGGCGCGCGTTGCGGGCGATCACGCCGCCGATCACACGGCATCCCGCGATCACGCCGAGCCGGCTGATGGAGAACGTACGCTGCACCACCGCCCGGCCGAGTTCGGCCTCGCGCTTCTCCGGGGCGAGCATGCCCTCGAGCGCGTTCTTCAGGTCGTCGGTCACCTGGTAGATGATCTCATACCGGCGCACCTGCACGCCCCGCGATTCGGCCAGCCCCCGGGCCCGCTCGTCGGGCACGACGTTGAAGGCGATGATCACGGCGTCCGACGCGTCGGCGAGGGCCACGTCGGCCTCGGTGACACCGCCGACGGTGGCCTGCAGGACGCGGATCTTCACCTCGGGATGCTCGAGCTTCTGCAGTTCCTTGAGGATGGCCTCAATTGAGCCACGCACGTCGGCCCGGAGGATGAGGTTGAGCGTCGGCGCCTTCTCCGCACCGAGACGGTCGTGGAGATTCTCGAGCGTCACGTGCACCGGCGCGCTGATCAGGCTGCTGTGGCGACGGATATCGCTGCGCTTGAGCGCGACTTCCCGTGCCATCGCGATCGACTCCACCACCTGAAACCGGTCTCCGGCGCCGGGAGGCGTGTCGAGGCCGCTCACGAACACCGGGAACGCGGGGCCGGCTTCCGTGACCTTCTTCTTCGTCGTGGTGTCCATCATCGACTTCACGTGGCCGCTCGCCTCGCCGCAGACGACCGCATCGCCCACCCGAAGCGTGCCCTTTTGCACGAGCAGGCAGGCCATGACACCGCGCCCCTCGTGGATCGAGGCGTCGAGACAGACGCCCGCGGCCTCACGGTCGGGGTTCGCCCGCAGGTCGTGCAGTTCGGCGATCGTGAGGAGCGTGTCGAGCAGTTGGTCGATGCCCTCGCCCGTCACCGCGCTCGTCTTCACGACTTCCGTCTCACCACCCCACTCGGTGGGCAGCAGTTCGTTGGCCGCCAGTTGCTGATAGACCTTCTGCACATCGGCGCCCGGAAGATCGATCTTGTTGATCGCCACCACGATCGGCACGCCTGCGGCCTTGGCGTGGCTGATCGCCTCCTCGGTCTGCGGCATGAGGCCGTCGTCGGCGGCCACGACGAGCACGGCACAGTCGGTGACGTTAGCGCCGCGCGCCCGCATCTGCGTGAACGCCTCGTGCCCAGGCGTGTCGACGAACGTGATCGGATTGCCGTTTCGCTGCACCGTGTAGGCCCGCATGTGCTGCGTGATGCCGCCGCTTTCCCGGGCGGCGACGTTGCTGCTGAGGATGCGATCAAGGAGCGACGTCTTGCCATGGTCGACGTGGCCAAGGAACGTGACTACGGGCGCCCGCGGCTGCCGCAACGCAGGATCCTCGTCGACGGCGTCGAATCCCGCGAGGAGTTCTTTCTCGAGGTCTTCCGCGGTCTTGATGTCGAGCTGGACGCCGAGTTCGGCCGCCAGAAGTTCCACGGTGTCGCGATCCAGCATCGCCCCCATGCTCGGCATCGACTCCATGCCGAACGTCAACAGCTTCTTGAGGACTTCACTGGCTGAAAGCCCGATCGCCTCGGAGAACGCTCGCACCGTGCACGGCACCTGAATCGACGCATTCGTCTTGCGCGGAGCGGCGGTCGACACCGACGCCCCGCGCCGCTGCCGAGGCCCGCGCCGGCGGCGCAGGCTGTCGTCGTCGTCGCCCATGCCGCCGCGACCGCCCGCCGGCCGCTTGCGATTGAGCTGCCGAGCCTCGCGGCCGCCCAAGAGGTCGTCACCACCGCCGGGCTGCGACTTGCCAGGCGTCCGACGCGGCCGCACGCCCGGCTCCATCGGGGGAGGCACCGGGGCCATGCCGCCCCGCACACCACCACGCAGCGGCGCACCACCGGTGCCGGTGCGCAGCCGGGCCGCCTCGGCCTGCCGCTGCTCGTGTTTCCGCATGTGATCGGCGAGCGGCTTCGCACCCCCCGCCTTGGCGCTGCGAATGGCGTCGAGCGGCAGCTTCACATCGGGCTTCTGGGCGACCGGCTCCTGCGAACCGCGGGCCACGGGCGCCGGACGCGAAGCGGCCGGAAGTGGCGCGAGCTTGAAGGCAGGGCGAGGCATGGGCTTGGGGCCGTCTCCGCCGGGCCGCTGGCCGCCGGGCGCGAGCGGCCGCAGGCCGGCCGGCCGCGGCCGCGCGTCGGAGGCCGCCGGCTTTGCTGCGGCCGGCTTCGACTCATCACCGGCCGGCGGCTCCGGCGGCTTGCCGCGGGCGACGCCAGCTGGGGCGATGTAATCCTCGCGCTTGAGCGTTGCCGGGGCGGTCGGCCGCACGGGGGCGGCCACCTTCGCGGGCGCGGCACCTGCGGGCGGGGCAGGGCGAGACTTGGTGGCGATGAATTCCTTGAGCTTCGCGACCTCTTCGTCGCTCATGCTGGCGAGGGCCGACCCTTTGTCTTGAATGCCGGCGCGGGTGCACAACTCGACCAGCTCCTTGCTGTCGAGCTTGAGTTCCTTCGCCAGTGTGTAGATGCGAACCGCCACGCCAACCTCATCCGACCGTATGAGTCAGGTTGTTCATTCTCGCCGCCACCGACCTCACCACCGCATCGCCACCCGCCACGACCATACACCATCAGGCACCGCCGTCGGGGACCGCGCCCCCTCCAGAGGCCACCGCATCCACATCGCCGGCAGCCTGCTTGGCCGCAGCCTCGGCCGCATCGGCCTCGGCAGTGGCCTTTTCGATCCGCTCCTGCTCCCGCTGCTTGCGGCGCTCGTCGGCCGCGGCCACCTCAGCCAGCTGGGCACGCCGCTCGGCCTCTGCGACGATCGCGTCGACCCCTTCGGCCGAAAGCCCACCCATCTCCATGAGATCGTCCGGCTCGATCACCGACAGATCGTCGTAGGAGAGGAATCCTTCGCCGACGAGCCGCTCGGCGACCGACTCGTCGAGACCCTCGATCGACGAGAAGCCGGTGACAGCCCGCTCGATCTGCTGGTCGAGCTCCTCGCGGGTCATGATCTCGATATCCCAGCCGCACAGTTTGCTGGCAAGGCGCACGTTTTGACCGCGACGGCCGATGGCGAGCGAAAGCTGATCCTCGCGCACGAGCACGATCCCACGACCGAGCATCTGACAGAGAATCACCTCATCGACTTCGGCCGGCTGCAGCGCGTTCGGCACGAGCACCTGGAGGTCATCGCTCCAGCGCACGATGTCGATCCGCTCGCCGCCCAGTTCCTCGACGATGTTCTTGATGCGATTGCCGCGCACGCCCACGCACGCGCCCACGCAGTCGACGCGGGAATCCGAGCTGATCACCGCGACCTTGCTGCGGTATCCAGGCTCGCGCGAGATCGCCCGGATCTCGATCACACCGTCGGCGATCTCGGGGATCTCCTGCTCGAACAGCCGCTGCACGAGCTGGGGCCGGATCCGCGAGAGGATGATCTTTACCCGGCTGCCGACCTTGCGGACCTCGAAGATCGTGGCCCGGATCCGTTCGTTTGGATGGTAGCTTTCGCCGGGGATCTGTTCGCTGCGCGGCAGGATCGCCTCGGTGGCGCCGAGCGTGACGGTCGCCGTCGCCCCTTCGAACCGGGTGACGACACCCGACACCATCTGGCCGATCTGTTCCTCGAACTCGTCGTGAATGGAGTCGCGCTCGGCTTCGCGAATCTTCTGGATGATCACCTGCTTGGCGGTCTGCGCGCCGATGCGGCCCGACAACTCCTGCGTGTCGAGTTCGACGCCATCACGGCTGCCCGTCACCTTGCCGTCGGCGCGGTCGATCGCGATGCTGATCTGGGATTCCTCGCCATACTGCCGCTGCAGCGCCGTGACGAGAGCCGCCTCAATCGCCTGAAAGACGATCTCCTTGTCGATGTTCTTGTCGCGATGAATCGCGTCGACGATGCGGAGGATTTCTTCGGGCTTCATGGGGTTCTCGGAAGTCGCTGTGCGGGCCTATCGGTGTGCAGTCGAAATCCATGGCATGCCGGCGAACCGACGCCATAGACCACCTGGGCGCCGCAACTTTCCCGCAGGAAAGCTTGGAAGCGTATCCGTGAACCAGCAGCCAATCGAACTCGACGCAACCCGTGAAAGGTATTGCACCTGCGACCGACTGTCAAGCAGCCCGCAGGGCCTCAGGCGCCCAGATCCCAACCTCGGATCACGACCGATCCGGCCTGCCCCTGGGGCGTGACGGCCGTCGAGATGAACGCTGCGCCCGCCGGGTCGCCGCTCCGCGCCGGGCGGATCGGGCACTCCGGGTCGGTCGATTCGTGGTTCAGCAGGGGAAACAGCGTGCCGTGCCGCAGCGCGAGCACGCTCGCGATGCACTCGACCACCCCGCTGCCCGCCCCGAGGTTGCCGAAGTGGCTCTTGGCTGCGACGAGCGGCATCGAGACTGCGGCCGCGCCCAGCGCGTCGCCTAGGGCTGCCGCCTCCTCGTGATCTCCCGTGACGGTGCTCAACCCATGGGCGTGGACATGCCCCAGGTTGTCGGCCGCCGGGCCAGCCACCTCGAGCGCCCGCCGCATGGCCAGCCCCAGCGCCCGCCGACGCAGGCCGACCCCCGCGGCATCGCTCGCGTGCCGGGCGGCGTGGCCGATGATTTCTCCATAGATGCGGGCCCCGCGGCTAAGGGCATGCTCGAGCTCCTCGAGCACGAGCACCGCCGCCCCTTCGCCAAGCACCATACCCTTGCGGCCGCGGTCGAATGGCCGGCTCCATGTGGCCGGGTCGCCGTCGCCCAGCGCCACCTGCTCGCTCTGGAGCGCATGAACCGTCTTCATCGGATGGACGCGCGTGCCGGTCGCTCCGGCGAGCATCGCGTCGGCCGCCCCCCGTTGGATCGTCATCGTGGCCTCGCCGATCGCGAGATGGCCGCTCGCCTCGCGGAGCGTCACCGAGTTGCTCGGGCCGCGCAGATCGTTGTAGATCGCGATGTGGCTGGCAGGCATGTTCGGCAGATACTTGAGCAGCCAGAGAGGGTTGAGAAGCGGCATCCCGTCGGCGGCCCAGCGGTCGAACGCGAAGGTGCCGTCCGCGGCCCGGCAGGCGGCCACGCCCGCCGTGAAATCCTCGGGCAAGGTGAGCATGTAGTCCGAGCCGAACACGCACCCGAAGCGCTCGGGCCGGTGCTGCTCGGGCGAGATGCCGCAGTCGTGCAGGGCCCGCTGGGCGGCCGCCACGGCCATCTGGCTCTCGCGGCACATCACCTTGAGCCCCTTACGGATCGCCTTCTTCCGCTCGCCATCGAGCGGCCCGAAGTTTTCGATCTCGCCGGTGAAGTCGCGGGCTTCCGCCGCATGCCGCAGCGGCAAGCCTTCGGGGGGGAACAACTGGATGGGCCCCACGGCGCTCCGCCCCGCGCCCAGCCCGTCCCAGAGCGATTCGAGCGTCAGGCCGAGCGGACACACCACGCCCATGCCCGTGATCACAACGCGTCGCTCCGGTGTGAAACCCATGATCGATATTCCTGACAGGGATCGGGACCGAACCGCGCCATTATGGCGCAGCACCGAGCCGCGGCTCCACCAGCACGACCACGTCGGTGCGCTTCGCGTCGGTGAGCAGCGAGGCCGAGCCGGCGGCATTCTGCCCGGGAATGGGCCACGGCACCAACCCCAACCCCACGACGAGCACCTGGTTCGCCGGCCAGCGGAAGCGTTCTCCGACCCGCACCGCCGACATCTGCGGCACCTCGACCTGCACCCGCTGCCGATCGGGGGTGGGAACCGTCACCGCCAACGGAGCCATCCGCTCGATCTGATCGATCCTGCAGCGCAGCACCGCCTCGACCGCCGTGCCGTCGCGTGAGAGGAGCGGCTGCACGTCGATCGTCATCCCCTCGTCGCAACTCGACCCGAGCGTCTGCCACCCCGGCCACACGTCGGGCCGCGGCACCACATCTTGCACATACGGCCGCTTCCGCCCCCCCGACAAGACTGCCGGCAGCCCATTCCCCGCGAGCACCGGCCCCGTGGGCAGCTCCTGGCAGTCGCTGCGGCCGCGCAGCATCCCCACGAGCACCGCTGCCTCCTCGCGGGCCATGATCCACGCCTGCACCCCAGGCGTCGCTGCGGCGATCGGCTCGAGAAACGCCCGTGCATCGTTCCGCCACGTGGGGCTGCCGACCCCCAGAACACGGATCGAAAACCGGTGCGGCGCCGCAGCATCGGCCGTGAACCGCGCCGCGATCTCCGCCACCCGCGTCTGCATCGCGGGCGTGTGGTAGCACTTCAGTTGCGCTTCGTCGGCCGAGAGCGACGCGGCGATGTCGCCATGCCAGCTCGCATAGCCCGTGTCCTGCAGCACCCAATCGACGACGTGCTTCTGGCTCCCGGGGCCGTTCTGCTTCACGAACGCCGAGATGTCGTAAGTGCGATAGACCTGCCCCGCATCGGTTGGCAGTTGCGCCGCAGCGACGCTGGGCGCGACGCAGACGACGAGCACGAGGAGCCAGCGGGCACGAGCCATAGGATCCTTCCCGGGACGCCCTGACTCTACGGCGAGCGGGCAATCGCCGAACAGGCCGAAATGCGTCCATCCCGGATAGCGCCCGGCTTCGGGCTCCCCATATCCATGTGGGATAGGCTTCAGCCTGTCATGCCCTCGTTCGGAGTCGCCGGCTCGGGGTCGCCCCTACCATCTCGCCGGACGCTCGCTGCGCCCATCCTGGGCTCCACTCGCTCGGATTTGCCTGCGCTCCGGCCTCCTGCCTGCGCTGGTCAAATACGCCGTCTCAACGGCAGGGGTAACCCCTCGCCTCCCCCTTTCCGGTTGAGGAGGCTTCGGGCTCCCCGTGTCCCGGGAGCCGGCGTAGCTGACCAGCGAAGCCATCTTCACGCGAACACTCGGCATCGTGCCGCTGTTCACTTGGCCGACCTCCGTCGGCTGGTGTTTACCCGGGCCTCCGGCCCTGACGTGAGCGTGTGGGAGACGGGCTTTGCCCGGCGACCGTAAGCCGTTGCCGACGCCGGGACGGCGGCGACGGCGCGAAAGACGCCAGGCGCAGCGCAGGCAGGTCCGAGTGAGCCGGAGCCTGGAGGGCGGAGGCGAACGTCCGGCGATGGGACATGGGGAGCCCGAAGCCGGATTGGGCGCGTTGAGGCACGACAGGCTGAAGCCTGTCCCACATGAAGCCCGTCCTACACGCGGCGGAGGACGAGGCTCGCGTTGTGGCCGCCGAAGCCGAAGCTGTTGCTCATCGCCACGTCGACCTGCGCCTCGCGGGCCACCTTCGGCGTGTAGTCGAGGTCGCAGTCGGGATCGGGCGTGTCGAGGTTGATCGTGGGGGTGATGATGCCGCGCGACACCGTGAGGGCGCAGACGACGAGTTCGATGCCGCCGCTGGCCCCGAGCGTGTGGCCGAGCTGGCTCTTCGTGCTCGAAATCGAGAGCTTCTTGGCGTGCCCGCCGAACACCCGCTTGACCGCGGCCGTCTCGGCCTTGTCGCCGAGCGGCGTGCTCGTGCCGTGGGCGTTGATGTAGCGCACGGCCTCGGGGGCGAGCCCGGCGTCTTCGAGGGCCATCGCCATCGCGCGGCCGGCACCCCGGCCTTCTTCGTCGGGCTGCGTGATGTGGCCGGCGTCGCCGCTGGCACCGTAGCCCACGAGCTCGCCGTAGATTCTGGCGCCCCGCTTCCGGGCGTGCTCGAACTCTTCGAGCACGACGACACCCGCGCCCTCGGAGAGCACAAACCCGTCGCGATCGACGTCGAAGGGCCGGCTGGCCTGCTGCGGGGCATCGGTGCGGAACGACAGGGCCCGCATGTTCTGGAAGCCTGCCAGGCCGATCGGGGTGAGGGCGGCCTCGCTGCCCCCGGTCACCATCACGTCGGCGTCGCCATACTGGATCGCCCGCAGCGCCGAGCCGATCGAGTTGGCGGCGCTGGCGCAGGCGGTGGCGACGGCGAAGTTCGGCCCCTTGATGCCGTAGAGGCTGGAGACGTGGCCGCTGGCGGAATTCACCATCAGCTTCGGGATGGTGAACGGCGACACCTTGTCGATGCCCTTGTGCAG
>Ga0075471_10003109_pt1 | contig 10802 bp, 8 predicted proteins | sample DEB19_08_DNA_2_FD_74787 | JGI IMG/M metagenome (GOLD analysis project Ga0075471, IMG submission 74787) | Aqueous microbial communities from the Delaware River and Bay under freshwater to marine salinity gradient to study organic matter... | ecosystem: Environmental > Aquatic > Marine > Coastal ... | reverse complement strand
ACGAGCGTCCGGCGAGACGGTACGGGGTAACCCCGAGCCGGATTCAGCGCGTTGACCACGACAAACTGCAGCACAGACCGTCGGGGCGCCTGTCCTACTCCTCTTCGAGGCCGTGCTCGAGGAGTTTCTTGCGCAGCGTGTTGCGATTGATGCCGAGGCGGGCGGCGGCCTTGAGTTGCACGCCGTCGCAGGCGGCGAGCATCTGGGAGATGAGCTCGCGCTCCACGCGGCTCACGATCCGGTCGAAGAGGTTTTCATCGTCGGGCGGGGCGGTGGTCATGCCCTGCTCCACGAGGTCGCGGGCCAGGCTGTCGAGGTCGCCGCCGCGGCCGGGGAGCGACACGGCCGGTTTGTCGCCCCGCATCGCCGGGGGGAGGAGGTCGAGCGTGAGTTCGTCGCCTGTGGCCATCACGACACATCGTTCGACGACGTTCTGGAGCTCACGGACATTGCCCGGCCAGTGGTAGCGGGCAAGCGCCTCCATCGCCTCCTTCTGGATGTGGACGACGTAGCGGTCGTTGGCCTCGTTGTAGAACTCGAGAAAGTGGCTGACGAGATTCGGGATGTCTTCGCGGCGGGCCCGCAGCGGCGGGAGGTAGATCGGCACGACGTTGAGCCGATAGTAGAGGTCCTCGCGAAAGGTTTCCTTCGCAACCTCGTCGAGCAGTTCACGGTTGCTCGCGGCGATCACCCGGGTGTCGACGCGGATCGTCTCGGTGTCTCCCACGCGCTCGAACTCCCGCTCCTGGAGCACGCGCAGGAGCTTGACCTGCAGTTTGGGCGTCGTGGAGTTGATCTCGTCGAGAAAGATCGTGCCTGTGTGGGCCGCTTCGAACCTGCCGGTGCGGTTGGCGACGGCGCCGGTGAACGAGCCGCGGACGTGGCCGAAGAGCTCGCTTTCGAGCAGGCTCTCCGAGAGAGCGCCGCAGTTGACGCGCACGAAAGGCCCGCTGCCGCGCGGCGAGAGCTGGTGGATCGCCTTGGCCACGAGCTCCTTGCCGGTGCCGGTCTCTCCCACGAGGAGCACCGACGCGTTCGACGGTGCCACGCGGCGGGTCATGGCGTAAACCTCCGCCATCGCCGGGCCGGAGCCGATCAGCCCCTTGATCGGAGAGGTGGAGTCGTCACCGGGTTGGCTCGGAGAGCGCAGCATCAGCGGGAGCGGGCGGCTGGGACGTGAACGCGGGCCGATTGTACCCCGCCGAGCCGCGGCGTGCTGCGACGAGTGCCAGCCGGCCGCAGACGTCGGCTGGAATCTCCCAGCCGCGTCGGTGGAGGATCGCCAGCAGCGTGGTCGCCTGACGCCCGCGCTCGAGCCGCCGGGCCGCGCGGGGGGGGCGGCTCGCAGCAGCGCTGGCCGTCGGGCCCGCCACGTCCTCGAGCGCCTGGGGAAACCGCGCGGGCGCGAGCTCACGGCCGGTTTCGGGATCGATCGTGGGCGTGAAGAAACTCTCCATCCGGTCGACGAGCGCGACGCACGGCACCCGAGAAAACTTGAGGATCGACTTCGTGAGAAACGGGCCTCGTGCCAGGTCGTCGAATGGATCGACGACCACGAGCACGGGGGGAATGTCACCAAACGGCTGCTCTTGGACGAACTGCACCGTCTCGAAGGCCGAAGGCTTCACGATCCGTGCCCCGAGGATCACGAGCACCGTGTCGGCATGCTCGCGCGCCGCGAGGACCGCCGCGCGGCCGGTCGAGACGACGGCCGGGCGGTAGCCGAACCGCGAGATCCCCGCCGCGAGCTCATGGGCGATATCGGCATCGTGATGGGCAACGACGACGCGGTCGCTCCCCACGGCGGTGGCCGCGTGGGCGAGCACGGCGACGACGCGGCTGGACCCGGGCCACGGGGGCGGGCCGGCGGCGAGCGCGAGCGTGCGGGCAGCGGCAAACTGAAGCTCGGCGTCGGGGATGGCGAGCGCCCGCACGAGCGCGCCACGCACGGCCGGCGGCAGCGGTGCGGCAGGTGCGTCGAGCGGCTTCTCGACAGGCAGCACGGCCTCTTCGAGCCCCCGGGCCGCCGCCGCGGCGGCGGCGAACAGGCCGCGGGAGACGGCCAGCTCGAGAACGTCGGCCACCGCCTCGATGTCGAGCCCGTCGGGCCCGGTGAGCACCGCCGCGAGCTGCCCCGGCTCGAACTCGGGCGGCACCGGCCCCGGCGTCGGGCCACGCAGCGCCTCGAGCCGCGAGAGGAGCACGAGCCGCACGGCGTCGGGTTCGGTGGCGCCGAGCGCCATCAGGTCGCGGGCCAGATGAAGCGCTTCGCGCACGCGCACGGCGTCGGCCTGCGTCAGATCGGAAAGCGGATCCGGAGCCTCTGGCAACCTGAGCACGTGGTCGAGCCGGCGCATGATCCGGGCCACCGCCTCGCCGCGGGTGGGCGGCTGAAAGGGCTCGCCCCGCTCCGCGCAGCGCTCGTGCACATGCCGCAAAGCCGCGAGCGCCCGGTCGCGGATCTCAGGCGGCGTGTCGGGCACGACCGCGGGCGCCAGCAAAAACTCCGTCACGTCGTCGGCCCCGAGCGTATCGAGCCCTTCAATCGCGGCGGGCCACGTGGCCAGATCGGCGGAGCCGAGCCGGGCAAGCAGCGACTGCTTCGTGTCGGCCGCTGGCGCTGCGGCACAGGGCAGAGCGGCGCATGCGAACACAACCGCGGCCAGGCGGAGCCGGTGCGACGTCAGGCCAATCGCTGTTGCCATACGGCAATCTGGTCGGCCACCCGGGCGGGCGCGGTCGAGCCGAAGCTCGTCATCCGCTCAACTGCCCTCGAGGCCCCCAGCGCGCCGCGCAGTGTGGCCGTCCAGCCTGCCCATTCTCGCGAAAACTCCTCGTCGGAAAGCTCCGCCAGCGACACGCCCTTGGTCATTGCCCGGCGCACGAGGTGGCCGACCGTCTCGTGGGCCGTCCGCTGCGGCACGCCCGCCGTGATCAGGGCCTCCATCAGGCTCGTGGCATCGAGATGGCCCCGTTCGAGGGTGGCAGCGATTTTCGCATGGTCGAACGACGCGCCGGCGACGAGCGGCGCGGCCACGCCGAGCACCGCCTCGAGCGTGTCGATCGAGTCGAAGATGGTCTCCTTGTCTTCCTGCAGATCGCGGTTGTAGGCGGTGGGCAGGCCTTTCAAGAGCACGAGCAGGGCTTGCACGTTGCCGATCGCCCGCGCGCTTTTGCCACGCACGAGCTCGAGCACGTCGGGGTTGATCTTCTGCGGCATGATCGAGCTGCCGGTGCAGAAGCCCTCGGGCAGCTTGAGGAAACCGAATTCCTGCGTGCTGTAGAGGATCCACTCCTCGGCCCACTGGGAGAGGTGGGTCATCGTGAGCGCGATCACGAAGGCGAGTTCGCAGACGAAGTCGCGGTCGCTCGCGCCGTCGAGGCTGTTGGCCGCCACGGCGTCGAAGCCGAGTGACTCGCGCACATGGTCGCGGTCGATGGGCAGGCTCGACCCGGCAAGGGCACCCGACCCGAGCGGCAGGACGTTCGTCCGCCGCCGGCAGTCGGCGAGGCGGCTGCGGTCGCGATCGAACTTCTCGCACCACCCGAGCACCTGGTGGCTCGCGAGCACCGGCTGGGCCCGGCGCAGGTGCGTGTAGCCCGGGATCACGAGCCCCTGCTCGCGCACGGCCAGGCCGAGGAATGCCCGCTCAAGTTCGAGCAGCCCCGCGTCGAGCCGGTCGATCGCCCGCCGGCAGTAGAGCCGGAGGTCGGTGGCCACCTGGTCGTTGCGGCTGCGGGCCGTGTGCAGCTTGCGGCCGACATCGCCGAGCCGGGCCGTGAGGGCGGATTCGATGTGCAGATGGATGTCTTCCTTCGCGGCGGTGAACTCGAACCGGCCGGCGCGGATCTCACCGCGAATCTCTTCGAGCCCCTGGGCGATCGCATCCGCCTCCGGGATGGTGAGAAGCCCGCAGGCGGCGAGCATCCGCGCGTGGGCGATCGAGGCATCGATGTCGTCGTCGGCGAGTCGCCTGTCGAACGACACGCTCTCCGAAAAAGCCTCGACCCGCTTGTCGGTGGGCTCGCGGAACACGCCGCCCCATGCCTTCGACGATTTCTGGTCTGGAGATGGGTTGGTCACGGACGCGGTCCTGCGGCTGGGGGCGATGCATCGAGTTGTACTTCCGACCGCCCGAAAATCCATCCCATCCTTGTACACTGGTTGCAACGCGGAAAGATGTTGCTCCGGCTCGGGGGCGGCAAAAGTCTCGTCGCGTGGGCCGCAGCGGCCCAAGGCTCCTCGAGCGTTCGCCGACCCCCTCGCCTCCCTGGTTGTTTGAGCGGCAGTCTTCGTTCATCGTCATGACCTCGCCCGATGATTTTCTTGCGCCCGGTGGCAGGCTCGCGGCGCGGCTGACGGGCTGGGAGTCGCGGCCGCAGCAGTTGGAGATGGCGCGGCTGGTCGCCCAGGCGATCGCCGAGCGGCGGCATGCCGTGATCGAGGCCGGCACTGGTGTGGGGAAGAGCCTCGCGTATCTCGTCCCCGCGGTCCTCGCGGCGACGGCCGATCAGGCGGAGGACGGCAGCGCGAGCACGGAGTTGCCGCCGGCCGACGCCGACTGGGATGACGACGCTGATGAGCCGGTCGGAACATCCAGCCGCCGGCCACGCCGCGTCGTGATCTCGACGCACACGATCGCGCTCCAGGAGCAGCTCGTCACGAAAGACATTCCGCTGGTGGCCGCGGTGATGCCGCGGGAGTTTTCGGCGGTGCTCGTGAAAGGCCGTGGGAATTACGTGAGCCTGCGGCGGCTCGGCCTCGCGCTCGAACGCGCGGGCAGCCTCTTCAAGGACGACGAAGAACTCGCCGAACTCCGCGCTCTCGGCTCGTGGGCCCATCGCTCGGGCGACGGGTCGCTCGCCGACCTGCCGAGTCTGCCCACCGCGGCAGTGTGGGAGGAGACCGAAAGCGATTCGGGCAACTGCATGGGTCGCGCCTGCCCGACCTACCAGCAGTGTTTCTACTACGCCGCGCGGCGGCGGATGCACCATGCGCAGGTGCTCGTCGTCAACCACGCGCTCTTCTTTTCGGACCTCGCCCTGCGGCGGGCCGGGGCGAGCCTGTTGCCCGACTACGATGTCGTGGTGTTTGATGAAGCGCACACGCTCGAGAGCGTGGCGGGCGACCACCTCGGCGTGGGGCTTTCGAGCAGCACGGTCGATCGCATCCTCTCGAAGCTCTTCAATGAGCGCACGCACCGCGGGCTGCTCGTGCACTACAAGATGCACGACCTCGAGCCCGATGTGCTCCGCTGCCGCCGGGCCGCCGAGGATTTCTTCGCCGCGGTGCGGCATGCTGTGGCCGGCAGCGGCGACGGCCCGTGGCGGGTGCGCAAAGCCCGGCTCGTGCCCGACTCGCTCGGCGACACGCTCCTCGGCCTCGTGCGCAAGCTGAAGGGGGCGGCCGACGGCCTCGCGAGCGACGCCGAGCGGCACGACTTCCACGCCCTCGCCGACCGGCTCGCGCTCGTGGCGGGCTCCGTGCGCACCTGGCTCGAGCAGAGCGAGCCGGGCACCGTGTGGTGGGTCGAGGCCCAGCGCACGCGGCGGGGCCGGGAGCGGATTCGCCTCGCCGGGGCGCCCGTCGACGTCGGCGCGACGCTCGAGCGCGAGCTCTTCGGCCGCGTGGGCACCGTCGTCCTCACGAGCGCCACGCTCGCCGTCGGTCCCGAGGCCGGTGCCGACGCCGCCCTCGACGACCGGCCTCAGGCCGATCCCTTTGGATTTTTCAAATCCCGTATCGGCCTCGGTCGCGCGGCGTTAGCGACGTCGGAGCCTGAGGTGTCCGACCGCGGCGTCATCTCCCGCCGCCTCGGCAGCCCGTTCGACTACGAACAGCAGGCGAAACTCGTGCTCGTGGACCGGCTGCCGGACCCGGAGCAGCGCGAGGCCTACGACCGCGCCTGCGTGCGGATGATCCGCCGCTACGTCGAGCAGAGCGAAGGCCGGGCCATGGTGCTCTTCACGAGCACCGCCGCGCTTGCCGCCGCCTCGGCAGACCTCGCCGGGTGGTGCGCTCGGCGCAACTACCGGCTTGTGAGCCAGGCTAACGGCCTCACGCGCACGCAGATGCTCGCCGACTTCCGCGCCGGGCCCGCAAGCGTGCTCCTCGGCACCGATGGCTTCTGGCAGGGCATCGACCTGCCGGGCGACTGCCTCGTGACGGTGATCATCACGCGGCTGCCGTTCGCGGTGCCCGACCGGCCGCTCGTCGCCGCCCGCATCGAGGCGCTCCGCGAAGCCGGCGGCAATCCCTTCATGGACTATCAATTGCCCGAGGCCGTGCTCAAGCTCAAACAGGGTTTCGGGCGACTGATCCGCTCGCACACCGACCACGGCACCGTGGTGATTCTCGACCCACGCGTGCTCACCAAGCACTACGGCCGCGTGTTCCTCGACAGCCTCCCCCCGGCCCGCGTCGAAATCGAGCCCTTCGCGGACGAGTGACAGGCGTTGTGGATTGCCGCCTTCGCGTACTCTGAACCGGGAGTGCTCAGTTCGTAATCAAAATAAACGCGCCCAATCCGGCTTCGGGGGAGCGGCAAAAGTCTCCTCACTCAGGCCGCGGCGGCCCTCGTTCGGGAAGCGTTCGCCGACTCCCCCGAAGCCTCCCGTTTCGTTTGGGGAGGCTCGGGGTTACCCCTGCCGTTGAGACGGCGTATTTGACCAGCGAAGCCATGGATGGCGGAGCGCAGGCAAATCCGAGTGAGCCGAAGCCTGGAGGGCGAAGGCGAACGTCCGGCGAGACGGTACGGGGTAATCCCGAGCCGGCGCGTCTTATACGAACGCACCGTATGGCAGCCCGTCACGAAGCGAGCTCGAGTTCGGCCCAGGTCGTGGGGTCGCCGTCCCATGGGTATTCGGGCGGGGCGCAGAAGGGCACGTGGCCGAGGCGGCGGTCGACGAGTGCGGCGCAGAAGCCCAGCCGTGGGATGTCTGCGGGATCCCATCCGGGGAGAGCCTCGGCGGAGATGAAGGCTTCGATCTGCCAGCCGTCGGGCGCGAGCTTGCCTTCGATGGAGACGGCCCCAGGCGGGAGCTCAGCCGGCACCTCGCTTGTGCGCGGGATCTGGGCGGCCACGGCCACGGCCTGGTCGGCCATGCGGCCGCCTCCGGTGGGCAGCAGCGCGAGCCGGCGGCAGTAGCGGCCGGCGCGGTGGCTGTCGCCGGTGGGCCGGGTGGCGATCCAGAGATGAAGGCCGTCGCTGTCCTCGGGCTTGGTCGGGTGGCACCAGCGGGCGTTGCCGACGCCCCTGGCCACGCCGCGCACGCCGAGACCGGCTTCGTTCCAGGCGATCCAGAGATCGAGCACATCGGGCACGTTGGCCAGCGGCGCGAGCGTGGGCAGCCGGCAGGTGTCGTCGAGTTGCGCGGGGGTGCGCGGCCAGAGCGTCGCGCGCCTGGGGCAGACGAGGCGAAACCGGAAGGGCGCGGCGGGATTGACGAGCGGCGACATGACGACGAACGGCATCTTATACTCGCGGGGCAGTCCAGCGGAGCGGCTGCTGCGTTCCCCTGATGAAAGCTCAGCCGATGCGCGTGCTCTTCGTGGCGAGCGAGGCGGCGCCGTTCGCCAAGACGGGCGGGCTGGCCGACGTGGCCGGCGCCCTGCCCGGGGCGCTCTCCAGGCTGGGGTGCGACGTCACGCTCGTGATGCCCGCCTATCGCGGTGTGTTCACCAAGGGGCTCTCGATCGAGGAGACGGGGCTCTCCTTCGAGGTGCCGCTCGGGGCCCGTCGGACGACGGCCCGCATCCTGCGCGGCCGCCTGCCCGGGTCGGACGTCGCGGTGTTCTTCATCGCCAACGACGCGTGCTTCGATCGCCCCACGCTCTACGGCGGCGCCGAAGACTACGCCGACAACGCCGAGCGATTCATCTTCTTCTCCCGCGCCGCGCTCGAACTCGCCGGCCGGCAGGATCGCCCGTTCGACATCCTCCACTGCCACGACTGGCAGGCGGGGCTCGTGCCGGCCTACCAGAAGCTCGTCTACCAGGGCTGGCCGATGCTCTCGCAGGCCCGCTCGGTGATGACGATCCACAACATGGCCTACCAGGGGCTGTTCTGGCACTGGGACATGCTGCTCACCGGCTTCGACTGGAAATACTTCAACTGGCAGCAGATGGAGTTTTACGGGCAGCTCGGCTTCCTCAAGACGGGCCTCGTGTTCGCCGACGCGATCAGCACCGTGAGCCCGACCTACGCCCGCGAGATCCAGCACGTGCCCGGCGGCTGCGGCCTCGAGGGTGTGCTCGCGGCGCGCAGCGATGCGCTCGTGGGGATCGTCAACGGCATCGACACGGCTGTCTGGAACCCCGCCACCGACCGGCACATTCCGCGCGGCTACGGGCCCGACACCGCTGCCGAGGGCAAGGATGCCGCCCGCATCGCTCTCGCCGCCCGGCTCGGCCGTGCGGCTCCCGATAGCCGCCCGCTCGTGGCCCTCGTCGGCCGGCTCGTGGAGCAAAAGGGGGTCGAACTCGTGATCGAGATGCTCGGGCGGATGGCGGGCGCGGGGAAGGCGCACTTCGTGATCCTCGGCACGGGCTCCGCCGACACCGAAGCGGCGCTCCGCCACGCGGCCGCGGCGTATCCCGGTACCATCGACGTGGTGATCGGGTTCGACGAGGAGTTCGCGCACCTGGTGTTCGCGGCGGCCGATATCGCGCTCGTGCCAAGCCGCTACGAGCCCTGCGGGCTCACGCAGCTCTATGCGCTCCGCTATGGTGCGATCCCCGTCGTGCGGGCGACGGGCGGCCTCGTCGATACGGTGGTCGATGCCACGCCGGAGACGCTCGCCAGCGGCCGCGCGAGCGGCTTTGTGTTCGAAGCCTTCGATTCGCTGGCACTCGAGCACGCTTTGCATCGTGCACTCGAGGCCTACGCCGACCGCAGTCTGTGGAGCCGCCTCGTGCGAAGCGTGATGCAGCAGGACTGGTCGTGGGACTCGAGCGCCCGCGACTACGTGCGGCTCTTCGAGCGCGTTTGTGCCGCGCCGCCCATCGGCATCGGGTAGCTGGCCGGCCTCGCATCGTGGCAAGCGAGGCAAGGTGGAGGTGATCGTGTGGCCTCGGCTTCGATCGGGGATGGAGGGTTGTCGTTGCGACCGATACGATTGCCATGAAACACGTATTCGCTATCGGTGTAGTGATTGCCGGGCTCGCGGGCTCCGCTGCCTCCGCTGGCGAGGCTTTCCGCTGCCGCACCTGTGGGCCGAGCGTCGCGGGGATGGAGACGCCCTACGGCGACACCGGCTGCGGGCCGCGCTACTGCGGCGAGAAACACGAGCCGAGTCGCTGCGACCCGTGCGATGCGTGCAATCGATGGCGCGGCTGCAACGGCGTGACGCAGGGGCCCGACATGCTCGCTCCGTGGCAACTGCCCCCGGGCCGCGGATTCATGACGGCCGAGCAACTTGGCTACGCCACGTGGACCGGCTGCCGCACCTGCAAGTAGCCCTCCCGCTCCGCCATCCGATAGGCCTGGAGGCCCGTCGCCACGGATGCATCAACGCACGGCGTACGTCGCCGCGAAGGTGATCTCGTCGCCCCGTTCGCGGCACGCCTGGCGCAGGACGTCGAGTGCATCGCCCGCCCGCGCCATCTCGACGAGCGATGGCAGCATGCCGCTCGCTTGGACGACGCTCGGCATGCCACCGTCGGCCGGCCGCTCGAGCACGGCGTGGAGGGCCTCGGCCGGCCGGCCCAGTCGCCAGAAGAGCACCGCGAGGATGTCGGCGGGCAGCGTGCCGGCATCGTCGAGCCGGGCCGTCGCGGCAGCGGACCGAAAGAACCGCGTGGCGGTCTCCACGTCGCGGCCAAGCTGGGCGGCGTAGAACAGCCGTGACGCCTCCCCCATGTTTTCGAAGGGCGGCTCGCCCGGATACGTCGCCTCGGCCGGCAGGCGGCACGCATAGACCGCGAGCTCCCACGCTTGTTCGATCACGGCACGGCAGGTGGCGACGCGGGCGATCCTGAGCACCGACTGCAGGTGCGACACGTCCACGTGGACGCTCGGGTCGTTGGTCAGACCGCCGGCGGCTTCGAGAAGCTCCACGATCGACGGAGGCGCTTCGGCAGGCTTCCCGAGCCCGCGCCTTTCAAGGTCGGCGGACAGGTTCTCCCGCACCTCGCGGTGGAGATGCGAGACGAGCACGGCCGCGGCAGCCTGTTGGCGCGTGGCCGGCAGCCGCGACACCGCCTGCTCGTAGGCAGTGATCGCGTTGCAGGTGCCCTGGGACTCGAGCATGAGTTCGAGGCCGAGGGCCGGATCGATGCCTTCCCAGAGCGCGACGTGCAGAATCTCCTGCCGCCGTGCCTCGGCAGCCTCGTCGTCAGCCGGCAGGCGGGTGGCGAGGTCGCGCAGCTTTGCCGCCACCTCGGTGGGCTCGGCGGCGGCCCGCAGATACATCCACCCCGCCGCCACCGATCCTTCCTCGAGGAGCGGCCAGCCCACCTCGCGGCAGGCGGCGAGCGACCGCTCGTCGAGGTGCTCGCGGGTGACGGCATCAACCGCGCCGAGGTCGCCGGTGAGCGGCAGGCCGAACGTGGCGCGGGCTTCGAGCAGCCGCAGATCGAAGAGGGCGTGCCAGCGCCGGCGTTCGATGAGCGAGGCGGCGAGCGTGGTGAACAATTCGGCCGGGCCACGGCCAGCCTCTGCCGCGAGGGTATCGAAGAGATCGGTCATAGGCGACGGCGTGAGAGAAGGATGCAGTGGATGATGATGACAGGCTGAAGCCGTGGGTGGTGCTGACAGGCTGAAGCCTGTCCTACAAGGAGGCCGAGGGGGCGGCCTGCCGGA
>Ga0075471_10003107_pt1 | contig 10803 bp, 11 predicted proteins | sample DEB19_08_DNA_2_FD_74787 | JGI IMG/M metagenome (GOLD analysis project Ga0075471, IMG submission 74787) | Aqueous microbial communities from the Delaware River and Bay under freshwater to marine salinity gradient to study organic matter... | ecosystem: Environmental > Aquatic > Marine > Coastal ... | reverse complement strand
CCGCCGAGCCGCTCGCCGCGACCTGCACGATCGACGACTTCGCGAAGGTCGATCTCCGCGTGGCGCGGATCATCGCCGCGGAGGAGGTGCCCGAAGCCAAGAAACTGCTCAAGCTCACGATCAGCCTCGGCGGCGAAGCGACGCGGACGGTGTTCGCCGGCATCAAGGGCTTCCACGAGCCGGCCGCACTCGTCGGCCGACTCGTCGTGGTGGTCGCGAACCTCGCGCCGCGGCAGATGAAGTTCGGGCTCAGCGAGGGAATGGTGGTGGCGGCAAGCGGCGCAGGCGCCTCGGGTGTCTACCTGCTCTCTCCCGACTCGGGTGCCCTGCCAGGTATGCGGCTGCACTGAGATTCGCCGCCGCCGCCCCTTTCCCGCGCCGGTATGATTCCGGCAACGGAAGAGCAGCATCACCGGGAAGGAACCCTCCCCCCTCGGCACTCGGGAGCATCGACCATGGCCAAGACCATTCTCTTTCCGACCGACTTTTCCACCGCCAGCGACGCCGCGCTCGAGCACGCGGCCGCACTCGCGAAATCGACCGGCGCGAAACTCCTGATCGTCCATGTCGAGGAGCCGCCCCTGGCCTATGGCGGCGGCGAGCTCTACTACGGCATCCCCGAGCCCGACTCGGAGCGAATCCTCAAGATGCTCGAAGACGTGAAGCCCAAGGACGCATCGGTGCCCTTCACCCACCGCCTCACGATGGGCGATCCGGCCGGGGAGATCGTCCGCATCGCCGGCGACGAGTCGGTCGAGATGATCGTGCTCGGCACCCATGGCCGCACGGGGGTGACGCGGATGCTGATGGGGAGCGTCGCCGAGGCCGTCGTCCGTCGGGCGCCCTGCCCGGTGCTCGTGTACCGGGAGACGGCGACCCGATTGTCGCGGGCCACGGCGGCCGCGGCACGCGGCTGAAATTGAGACTCGTCACGCATGACGGCACGGCCCATCCTCGAACTTCGTGCCCGGATTCGCCGGGCCATCCGTGACGTGTTCGACGGTCGCGGCTTCCTCGAAGTCGACACTCCCGTGCTCTCCCGGGAGGTGTTGCCCGAGGCCCACATCGATCCGATCGCGGTTGTCTTCGCCGGCGAGGCCGCCCCGCGGTTTCTGCAGGCGAGCCCCGAGGCCCTGATGAAGCGGCTGCTCGCCCGCGGCGCGGGGCCGATCTACCAGTTTGCCCAGGCGTTTCGGGCCGGTGAGCGGGGCAGCCGCCACGACGTCGAGTTCACGCTGCTCGAATGGTACGAGCCGGGAGCCTCGCTCGACACCGCCGCCGGTCTGATCGAGGCGGTCTGCGCGGTCACCCTGGGCACCCGGGGCATCGAGGTGACGACCTGCAGCCACGCGTTTTCCACGCATGCCGGCATCGATCCGCTCGTGGCCACCGCGGACGATCTCGAGGAAGCCCTGCGGCGGCGCGGCGTGCGGATGCCCGAGGGAAGCGATCTGGCCGCAGCGGAGGAGCGGTGGGACCGAGCCTTCGAACTCGCGCTGGCCGAGATCGTGCAGCCCGGACTCGGACATGGTCGCCCCACGATGGTCGTGGACTGGCCCGCCTCGCAGGCGGCCTTGGCGAGGATCGATCCCCACAGGCCCGGTGTGGCCCGCAGGTTCGAGCTCTTCGTGGCCGGCGTGGAGGTGGCCAACGGCTGGGAGGAGGAGACCAGCCGGGAGGTGTTGGAAGAACGGATCGCCACGGCCAACAGGATTCGGGCCTCCGCCGGTCGCGGAGCGTTGCCGGTGCCGGATCTGCTGCTCGCCGCCCATGGAGCGACCATGCCGTCGGGCTTCGGCGCGGCACTCGGATTCGATCGGCTGGTGATGCTCGCCGCCGGTGCGGACACCATCGCCGCCGTGCGGTGCTTCACGGCCGAGGCCTGACGCATCCCGGCGACAACGTCAGTCGACGCTTTCCTTCTCCAGATCGACGGCGGCGATCGTCCACCGCTCCACGCGGGCCTTGCCCGAGGTCACCATCTTCGGCAGGACGATCAGGCGGATGGTGCCGCCGGTCTCGCAGCCTTCGAGCGATGCCCGCACTGCCCAGGCGCCGTCGTCAGTCCCCAGCGGCACCGCCGCCGTCACCCGCGGTCGCGTGCCGCGGCAGGTGGCGACGGCCTGCACCGGCTCCAGCGCCGCGAAGCGGGCCAGCCGCTCCTCGACGCCCTCCGGCCGCTCCTCTCCCGGACCGCGCGGTGTGCGGAGCAAGGCGGCTGCGGACACGCCCAGCGCTTCCGGTGACCGCCCTTCCCGGACTGCGTCGATCCAGATGCCGGCAGCCGTGACGGCACGGTGGCGAAGGATCCAGCGGTCGACCACCGCAGTCGTCACGGCCTGGCCGCCGAAGCCGAGCGACAGCGCGAGCCCGGCCAGGGCGAGGAGCCTGCCGGCCCGGGCCGCGCCGGGCCGGCCCACCTCGGCGAGCGCCGCGACCGCCAGGGCCACGCCCCCGAGCGGCACGACCCACGCAAACCTGGTGACAAGCGCCACGGCCGAACATGCTCCCGCCGACAGGGCGGCGACGGCCAGCGGGCTCACCGGCCGGTAGTCGTTCGTGGATTCCATCGTCCAGCCACTACTTCGTTACGGCCACGCGGAGTTCAGGCTCGGCCTCGAGCCGCTTGCGGCGAACGGCATAGCGGATGATGAAGTCGCTGCCGGTCCCCTTGGCGACAGTGTCGGTGTCGAAGGCATGGTCCGGTCGGCCGAATGGTCCGTGGAGCGTCGAGCCCCGCACCCACTGCAGCCAGCGGCGGTCGGGGGCGAGTCCGAAGAACATCCGGGCCTCCGGAGTCGCCTGGATGAAGTCCCGGGGCAGGGCCGCCGTGTGCAACGTGGCCGCGGTGAAGCAGACCACGATCCACGCCGCGATCGCCGCCACCACGGGCGTGGCGAACATCTCCACCGGCCTGCGGAACTTGACCTTCGTGGCCGAGACGCGGTCGGAGACCTCCCGCAGGGCCAGGAGGATGACCGCGAACAACCCCCAGATGCAGATGAAATCGAGCAGGTAGCCGTAGCTCGGCAGCCGCGGCTCGAGCAGCGCCACTGCCGACTCGAACCAGGCCGTGGCAAAGCTCGCGGCGAGCAGCACGTTGAGGACCGCGATGGCCGCGCTCCACAGTCCCTCCCGCCAGAGGGCGAAGGTGACGACGACGAAGATGGCGAGCAGCGCCAGCGAAATCATCATGGCCGTGGCTTTCCCTTAGCGGCGGCGGTCGAAGGTCCCGGTGGGGCCGCCCCCGCCGTGAAGACCCGCTGCAACTCGTCGAGCGACGTCGAGCCGTCGAGGACCAGCGCCATGCCGGCGTCGCGAAGCTGCTTCATGCCGTCCTGCATGGCCGCCTTACGGAGCGTCGCCTGATCGGCGCCGGCGGCGATCGCCTTGCGGAACAGCGTTCCCGAGGCCAGTTCGTAGATCGCCGTCCGGCCGAGGTAGCCGGTGCCTCCGCAGAGCCGGCAGCCGTGCTCGGAGGCCTTGCGGAGATGGGGCAGCTGCTCGGGAGTGAGCTTGAGGCGGGCGAGGAGCTCCGGCGGCGGCGGATACTCCTCCCGGCATTTCGGGCAGAGTTTTCGCACGAGCCGCTGGGAGAGCGAGCCGACGAGCGAGGTGGCCAGCAACTGCGGCGGCACTCCGCAGGCGACGATCTTGGCGACGGCATCGGTCGCATCGACGGCCTTGAGGCTCACGACCACATATTTGTCCTCGGAGGCCAGCTTCACGAGCTCGCCCGCCAGCTTTGTGTCGCGGATGTCACGGGTGACGATGGCGTTGGGATAGCTCCGCAGCGCTGCCGTGAGGGCGTCGAGGGCGGTCACGCCCGTGCGGGCGTCGAAGGTCACCGGCTTGACGTTCTGGATCTCCCGGGGTGGAGCCGCGGCATCCTCGAGCGAGATGAAATCCCGCAGCAGCCGATCGGTGGAGAGCATCAGGATGTCGAACGTCGTGCTGAGCCCGGACCCCGACGGCGACGACACCAGAATCAGGCCCCGCTCGACCGCCGTCAGGCCGATCACCTGCTCGGCAAGCGCCGCCGGCATCCCGAGATCGCCGAGCTTCTTGAAGACCGCCGCAGGCGGATCGAGTTGGATGATCACCTGCTCGCCGGTGGCCTGACCACGGACCGAGAGCCGGCAGTTTCGCGGCTTGCCGTCGACCTGGAGCAGGAAAGGGGCTCCCTTCGCCTCCCGCGCCCCCGGCGGCAATCCGCAGAGCGTCTTGAGGGCGGCGAGCACGGCCTGGCCCACCTCCTGGCTCGACTTCGGCGCCTCGACCCAGGATTCCTTCTCCCGGCGGCTCCGCGGCGGTTGGCGGACCTTGAGCTTCTCCCACACCCCGTCGACCTCGTGCCGCACGCCCATGCCGGCCGGCTCGCAGTCGATCACCATCGTGTTGGCCCGGGCCATCACCGCCGCGAGCATCGTCTTGCGGGCCTCTTCGAAGCCGGGCAACTTCGCAGCCGCCTCGAGCCGCGCCGCGGTCTCCGCCGCATCCTTGCCGCCGACGGCGGAGAGCGACACCTTCGGGATCAGGTCGCCCGCGTCGAAGCCGGTATCGATTTCGACGCCGAACGGCGCCAGGAGCCCGGCCGCGATGCGCCGGGCGTGGCCGATCGTGAGCACCTGCTCCGACGGGGCGACCTTGGCGTTGCGAAGCACGGAATAGGTGATCGCGGGGGCCAGCCAGGCCACCAGCATCAGGGCCAGGCCGCCGAGGGCCGATGGAATCCACCACGCGGCGAGGGCGGCGAGCCACATCGGGAGCCCGCACGCCAGGCCCCAGAACGCGGGCGTGAACTTGTGCTTGGTGGCATCGCGTGACACCCAGTCCACCGTCCGCATCCAGGCGAGCACGCAGAGCCACCAGGCCACGGCCGGGATGATCGCCAGGCCGCCCCCGCCGCCCCGCCGCTCCCATCCTTCGGGCAGGTGCTGCGGCCAGCCGACGGTCGCGATGTCGGCCGCGACGGCCGGAACTGCGATCCAGGCATTCGCCATGGCGACTCCGATCGCCATGAGGCCTATGGCGGCCGCACGCGACGCGGCACGACGGGGGAGTTCACCCATCACGATACCCCGATCCCCTTCAGCGCCATCTCGAGCGCCTCGCGGTTGGGGGCGATCTCCATCGCGTCGTTCCGGTCGATCAGTTCCTGGTCGATGAGGCTCTTGAGGCTCATCGTGAAGTCCTGCATGCCGTCGCGGTGCGACTTGCGGATGTGGTCGGCCAGCAGGTGGTCCTGCTCCTCGAGCACGTACTTCCGCACCAGCACGTCGAAGAACATCACTTCGCAGATCGGCACCCGGCTGACGCCGGGCCGGATCGACTTGAGCAGTTTCTGGGCGATGATGCCCTTCATGTTGAAGGCGATCGCGCTGCGGATCGAAGGATGCTCCTCCTGCGGGAAGAGGTCGAGGATGCGGCCGATACAACTCGCGGCGCTGGCCGCGTGGATCGTGCCGAACACGAGATGCCCCGTCTCGGCGGCGTGAATCGCCGTCTTGAAGGTCTCCACGTCGCGGAGCTCGCCGACCAGGATGATGTCGGGATCCTCGCGGACCGCGTGCTTCATCCCGATCTCGAAATTCTTCACGTCGGTGCCGATCTCACGCTGGTTGATCAGGCACTTGTCCTCGGTGAACACGAACTCGATCGGATCCTCGAGCGTGAGGATGTGCTTGCGGTAGCGCTGATTGATGTAGTTGAGCATCGACCCGATGGTGGTGCTCTTGCCCGATCCGGTCACGCCGGCGAGCAGCACCATGCCCTGGTCGAGAACGCACATCTTCTCGATGCTCTCGGGCAGGAAGAGCCCCTTGAAGTCGGGAATCTTGTTGTTGACGCGCCGGGCGACCATGCCGAGCGCGCCCTGCTGGTAGAGCAGGTTGACGCGGAACCGCCAGCGGACGTCGTCGACGACGCACGTGTGGGCGAAGTCGCAGCCGCCGTCGGTGTCGAGGATCCGCTTCTGGCGATCGTCGAGCATCGCGAAGCAGAGCCGCTCCATCGTCTCGGCGTCGATCTTGTCGTGCTTCAGCGGCTGGAGCGCGCCCTTGACCCGCATGAACGGCGGCTGGTCGACCTTGAGGTGCAGGTCGCTGCCCTGGAGACGCACGAGTGCCTCGAACAGCCGGTCGATCTCCAGGCGGCCCTTCTTGCGGAGGCCGCGGACGGGGGTCGGCGAGGAGTCGTCGGGGGCGGTTTCGGTCGTGGCCATCGGTTGGTCGGGGGGAGAAGGCCGGAGAGCGGGTGAGGCGGTGCCGGGAAATCAGCGGGAAGGCGGGCGGACGGGGATGCCCCGGCGTTGGAAGAGTTCCTTGACGTCCCGGATCGTACACTGCCCGAAGTGGAAGATGCCAGCGGCCAGCACCGCGTCGGCACCCCCGTGTTCGACGGCGTCGGCGAGGTGCTCCGGGCTGCCGGCGCCGCCGCTGGCCACGACCGGAATGCCGACGGCCCGGCTGACGGCGGCGGTGATTTCGAGATCGTATCCGGCGCGGGTGCCGTCGCGATCCATGCAGGTGAGCACGATCTCGCCCGCGCCGAGACGCTCGACCTCGCGGGCCCAGGTCACCGCCTCGAGCCCCGTGGGCACCCGGCCGCCATTGACGAACACCTCCCAGACCTCGCGGCCGTCCTTGATGACCCGCTTGGGATCGATGTTGACCACGGTGGCGCAGCTGCCGAGCCGGTCGGCGACGGCGGTGACCAGGTGCGGCGTGAGGACGGCCGCCGAGTTGATGCTCACCTTTTCCGCCCCCGCCTGTACGAGCCGGGCGGCATCGTCGAGCGTGCGGATGCCGCCGCCGACGGTGAACGGCATGAACACGGTCTCCGACACGCGGCGGACCATGTCGAGCATGATGCCCCGGCCCTCGTGGCTCGCCGTGATGTCGAGGAATACGAGTTCGTCGGCCCCCTCGGCCTCGTACCGCGCCGCGACCGCGACGGGATCACCGGCATCGATCAGGTCGAGGAACTTCGTCCCCTTCACGACCCGGCCGCGGTCCACGTCGAGGCAGGGAATGATGCGTTTGGCGAGCATGGCTTCGGGCACCGGTGAGCGGGGTCAGGGCCGCGGCCGCGCGATGCTTCCCTCGTCGGGGCTCGATGCCGTCGCGTAGAGCCGCCGTGGCATGCGGCCGGCCAGCGCGGCGAGCCGCCCGGCGAGACACGCCGCCCGCATGGCCGCCGCCATCCGCTCGGGATCGGCGGCATGCGCGATCGCGGTATTGAGCAGCACGCCGTCGGCGCCGAGTTCCATCGCCACCGCCACGTCGCTCGCCGTGCCGACACCCGCGTCGATGATCACCGGATAGTCCGGGTCGCCATCCTTGAGATACTCCAGGCAGATTCGCAGATTGTTGGGATTGAGCACGCCCTGGCCCGACCCGATCGGGCTGCCGGCGGGCATGACGCTCGCCGCCCCGAGTTCCTTGAGCCGCTTGGCGATCACGGGATCGTCGCTGGTGTAGACGAGCACCGTGAAACCGTCGGCGACGAGCCGCTCGGTGGCTTCGATGGTGCCGACAGGATCGGGCAGGAGCGTGCGGCGATCCCCGAGCACCTCGAGCTTCACCCACTCCGACGACGACGAGCCCATGTCGCGAAGCAGCTCCCGGCCGAGCCGGGCCACGCGAATGGCGTCGTCGGCGGAGTAGCAGCCGGCCGTGTTGGGAAGGAGCACGTAGCGCGAGGTGTCGATGTGATCGAGGATGTTCTCGCCGGCTGCATTGACGAGCCGCTCCCGTCGCACGGCGACGGTCACGCAATCGGTGCCCGACGCGGCCAGGCAGCGGGCCATGTCCGCGTAGGTCGCGTACTTGCCGGTGCCCACGATCAGCCGGCTCTTGAGCGTGATGCCTCCCACGACGAGCGGCAGGTCGCCACCGCCCTGAGGGTCGTGGTCGATCACGTCCCAAACGCGTCCTTCCAAGTGGTGCATGGTGCTTCCTGGTCGCTCAGCCATCAGCCGCCGCCGACGAAGGTCACGATCTCGATCCGCTCGCCGCCGCCGAGCACACGCTCGCCGAGCCGCGGCCGAGGCACCACCTCGCCGTCGATCTCGACCGCGATCGGTCGGCCGGCAAACCCGAGCGCTTCGACGAGCCGGAGCAGCGTCGAGCCGGCTTCGGCCCGTCGGGCTTCCCCGTTGACCGTGACCGTCACTTCGGCGGCGGATCCTCCATTCATCCTACTGCACCTTCGCCCCGCCACCCCGCGGTGCCGCCTTGTCGAGGGCTACGAGCTCCATCGGTCCGCCGCCCGCCGCGGCCTGCTGGGCGTTCCACGGAATGCCGTAGGCGACCGTCACGCCGGTCGCGGCATCGGTCACGTACAGCACCGACTGGGCCATGAGGCCGCCGGCCGTGCCGGCAAACGAGGCCAGGCCGGGCACCAGCAGAAACTTCGGATTCTTGACCTTGCCGGCCTTGAAGCCGAGATCCTTGAGCACGTTGCAGCGGTACGAGGCGCCGAACTTCGAGGTGTTTTGGTTGAGTACGCCGCCGGTGAGGTCGCCCGTCTCGAAATCGAGGATGAAGAAGCCCTCGACGGCGGAGTCGATGGGAGTCGTGCAGACGGCGAACGACTCGTGGGACAGCGACGTCATCGCGGCGGCCCGGGGCAGGGGGGCGGCCCCATGCCGGCCGCCGAAGGCCGCGCCGACGGCGGCCGAGAGCACGGCGATGGCGACCACCGAAGCGGCGTCGAAGCGACCGGTGCGACGAGCGACGAACGACATGAGGAGACTCCTTGCGTGGGTGTCGGGCGGGAGCCGAAGGCGGTGTCGGCGCGGGCAGGGATCGGCGTGAGTCGAACCACCGGGGGAAAGGACGGGCGGCGGACGCGGGATCGAGCCCGGTCGTCACCGAGCGGAGTATAGTTGCCCGCGATCCACGGAATCCATCGGGGGACCATCGCCATGAAAGCACCACCGGCTTCCGCCCGTGGTCGCGGCCTTCGACGGGCCGTGCTCGTCGCCAGCGGTGACCTTCGCGAAGAGGCCAATCGCGTCTGTTGGCCCGCCCAAAAGGCGCTGGAGAAGGATCTCACCGTCGCTTTCGCCCGCGCCGGCTGGACGCTCGAACGCGGCCACGCAGTCTCACGGCCGCGGGGTCACGGCTTCATCGCCAGCAGCCGCGAGGGGCTCGACGTCTTCTCTCGCATCGACCGCGAGGTTCCGCTCGTGGTGGCCGAGGCGGTCTGGCAGTATTCCAGCCACGTGCTCCCCGGGCTCACGACCCACGCGGGCCCGATTCTCACGGCCGCCAACTGGTCGGGCCAGTGGCCGGGCCTCGTCGGCATGCTCAACCTCAACGGGTCGCTGACGAAGGCGGGTATTCCCTACGCCACCGTCTGGGCCGACGACTTCGCCAGCCCGAGCTTCGAACGCCATCTGAAGGCCTGGCTCGAAACCCGCGTCGTGCACCACGACACGAGTCACGTGGTGCCCTTCGGCAGGGTCCGCGTGCCCCGCGAGCTCACCGTGCGGGCCGAGTCGCTGGCCGGCGAACTCCGCGCGAGGAAGGCGCTGATGGGCGTCTTCGACGAGGGCTGCATGGGCATGGAAAACGCGATCATCCCCGACCGGCTCCTGCATGCGACCGGCGTCTTCAAGGAGCGGCTCAGCCAGTCGGCGCTCTACCACGAGACGATGCGGACGGGCGAGGCCGAGGCCCGCCGGGTCTTCCGGTGGCTGGAGAAAGCGGGGATGCGGTTTCACTTCGGCCGCAACGAGGCGACCGACCTGACCCGGCGGCAGGTACTGCTCCAGTGCCGGATGTACGTCGCCGCGCTGCGGCTGGCCGACCGCTCCGGCTGCGACACGATCGGCATCCAATATCAGCAGGGGCTCAAGGACCTGCTGCCGGCGAGCGACCTGGTGGAGGGCATGCTCAACGACTCGAAGCGGCCGCCAGTCACGGCCGAGGGGAGTGCCCGCGTGCTCTACCGGGGCCGGCCGCTCGTCCACTTCAACGAGGTCGACGAGTGCGCGGGCCTCGACGGTCTGCTCACCCGGCGGGTTCACGAGTGCCTGGGCGAGCCTGTCGAAACTACGCTCCACGACATTCGCTGGGGCGACTGGGACGCCTCGCGATCGACCGACCACTGGGTGTGGGTGTTCGAGATCTCCGGCGGGGCCCCGCCGGCGCACTTCGTGAACGGCTGGCAGGGGGCCGAGGGCTTCCGCCAGCCGCCGATGTATTTCCGGCTCGGCGGCAGCACGCTCTCCGGCGTCAGCAGGCCGGGCGAGATCGTCTGGAGCCGCATCTGGGTGGATGGCACGGACACCCAAGAGAAGCTCTGCATGGACATCGGCCGCGCCGAGGTGGTCGCGCTACCGGAAGCCGAGACCCGCCGCCGTCTGGAGGCCACGACCAAGCAGTGGCCGATCATGCATGCGGTCACCTACGGCGTCTCACGCGATCAGATGATGGCCCGCCACAAGGCGAACCACGTCCAGGTGGCCTACGCGAAGGATGCCGCCTCGGCCGATCGCGCTGCGCTGCTCAAGGCCGCCGTGGCCCGGGACCTCGGCATCGAGGTCTCGTTCTGCGGAACCCGAGGCCACGGAGCGGCGCCGCACCTCCGCTGGGACGCCTGATGCGGCTCATGCGTGATCCGCGGGCCGTTCCTGTCCGCGGCTCGGGGCTGCCCGTGCCCCGTCGCCGGACGTTCGTGTGGCTCGGGACTGCCCGTGCCCCGTCGCCGGACGCTTCCTTCGCCCATCCTGGGCTCCGGTCGCTCGATGCTGGCTGCGCTTCGGCATCCATGCCTCCGCTGGCCAGCAACGCC
>Ga0075471_10003106_pt1 | contig 10804 bp, 10 predicted proteins | sample DEB19_08_DNA_2_FD_74787 | JGI IMG/M metagenome (GOLD analysis project Ga0075471, IMG submission 74787) | Aqueous microbial communities from the Delaware River and Bay under freshwater to marine salinity gradient to study organic matter... | ecosystem: Environmental > Aquatic > Marine > Coastal ... | reverse complement strand
ACCTGTGGGAGCGCATCGCAGCCTGCGGACTCCTCGTGTCAGAACATCCTCCGGGCACGTCGCCGTCGGCGTATGCGTTCCCGGAGCGCAACCGCATCCTCGCCGCACTCGCCGAGGTGGTGGTTGTGGTGGAGTCACGCGCGACCGGCGGCTCGCTCATCACGGCGCGGCACGCCGCGCAACGGGACATCGGGGTGATGGCGGTGCCGGGCTCGCTGTCCAGCAGGGCGAGCGAGGGCACGAACCGCTTGCTGCGCGATGGTGTGGCTGCGATGGTGCTCGACGTCACCGACGTGCTCGTTGCGCTCGGACTCGATTCGCGACGCGCCGAGAATCGGCGCTTCGATCCACGACCGCTCCCCGAACCCGATGAGCGTCGACTGCTCGATCTGATCGGCGCCGACGCGCTGACGATCGACGAACTGGTGCTGCGCACCGGCGACGATGTTGTCGACGTCGCCGTGCGCCTCGGGCGTCTCGAGCGATCCGGCTGGGTGCTGCGGTCGGGTGGTTGGTTCGTGGTGCGTCAGGAGTTCGGCGAGGTGAACCGATGAACATCGGCCGTGTCGGTACCGTACGACTCATGGCCTGGCTCGTGGACGACTTCGTTGCGTCGCTCACCGCGTCGTCGCAGAACACCGTCGATGCCTACCGCCGCGATGTCACCTCGTTCGCCGACTGGGCCGGACGGCTGGGCCTGGACGGACCCGAGACCGTGGATCGTCGGATGCTGCGGCGATACCTCGCGTTCTTGACCACGAAGCAACTCGCGCGTCGCACGATTGCGCGTCAGGCGTCCGGACTGCGCAGGTACTTCGACTGGCTGCGTCGTCGCGGCATCATCACGGCTGACCCCACGGTGGGCCTCAGCGCTCCGTCGGACCCGGGCCGCCTCCCGAGGGTGCTCGATGCCACGGAACTGGATCACCTGCTCGACGCAGCGGCACCCGAGGACGAACCCGTGTGGCGTCGACTCCGCGATGACGCAGTGCTCGAGCTGCTCTACGGCAGCGGTGTGCGCGTCTCGGAGTTGTGCTCGCTCGACGTGGACTCACTCGACCTGCGTGCCGGTGCGGCTCGTGTGTGGGGCAAGGGCAGCAAACAACGACGTGTCCCGCTCACCGAACCGGCGGTCGACGCGCTGCGCGGATGGTTGCGACATCGCGACGAAGCACCCACGCCGGTCGATGCGGTGACCGAGACGGCGCTGTTCGTGAACGGTCGAGGCCGGCGCCTCACGCCGCGTGACGTGCGTCGGATCCTCGATCGGCGCAGCACCGAGCCCACGCATCCACACGCGCTCCGCCACACCTTTGCCACCCACCTGCTCGATCACGGCGCCGATCTCCGTGTGGTGCAAGAACTTCTCGGTCACAGCGATGTGGCCACCACGCAGCGGTACACCCACGTCTCCAAGGAACGCTTGAAGACCGTGTACCGAGCCACGCACCCGCGCGCCTGAGCCGATCCGGCCGTGCGACGGCTCGCCGTGTTGTTCCTCTCGATGTGGGGTGGTCTCGGGGTTGGCGACACCTCGGTGGCCCCGCCATGTCTCGCCCCGCCCGTCGCCGCTGTCGTGGTCGACCGTTTCCGGCAACCGGGCTGTGCGTGGTGCCCCGGCAACCGGGGTCTCGAATACGCGACCCGGCCCGGCACCACCGTTCGGGCTGCTGCGGCGGGTCGGGTGGAGTTCTCGGGGTCGGTGGCCGGAACCCTCTATGTGGTGGTGCGTCATCGGACTGGTCTGCGCACCACCTACGGGTCGCTCGCCGTACGTGCGGTTGCGGTCGGGGAGTGGGTGCAGCGCGGCTCACGGGTGGGCACGGCCGGATCCACCCTGTTCTTCGGGGTTCGTCTGGGCGACCGGTACCTCGATCCCCAGCGTTACCTCGTGCAGCGCGTGCGCAGACCCCGGCTCGTGCCCGTGGCCGGAAGGCCGCGCCCACCCGGTCGTCCGGATCGCTTCACCTGTACGGCGGCGCTCGCCCGCCGATAGCATCACCCGACGGTCCGGGCACCCGCCCGGCCCGAAATCAGAGCACTTGGCCCTCCTGCGGTCGCCCGATCGGATTCCGTGACGGCGCGGCGCCACGTGCAGGCAACCGCAGACAAGGAGCGTGTTTCCCATGGCCGTCGTGACGATGCGTCAGTTGCTCGAGGCAGGTGTCCATTTCGGGCACCAGACCCGCCGCTGGAACCCGAAGATGAAGCGGTTCATCTTCGGTGAGCGGGGTGGCATCTACATCCTCGACCTCAACCAGACCCTCGAGCGCATCGAGTCCGCCTACGCATTCACCCGTGACCTCGTCGCCAACGGCGGCAGCATCTTGTTCATCGGGACCAAGAAGCAGGCTCAGGACCCCATTCGTTCGTACGCCGAGAAGACCGGCATGCCCTACATCAACGAGCGCTGGCTCGGCGGCATGCTCACCAACTTCGAGACCATCTCCAAGCGTGTCGCCAAGATGCTCGAGTACGAGCGCATGCGCGCATCGGGCGAGTTCGACGCGATGCCCAAGAAAGAGGCGCTGCTGCTCACCCGTGAGCTCGAGAAGCTGCAGAAGAACCTCGGTGGCATGCGCGACATGAAGTCGCTGCCCGCCGCAGTGTTCGTGTTGGACACCAAGAAAGAGCACATCGGCGTGACCGAGGCCAACAAGCTCGGCATTCCGGTGATCGCCGTGGTGGACACCAACGTGGATCCCGACGTCGTGCAGTTCCCGATCCCGGGCAACGACGACGCCATCCGCGCCACCACCTTGATGTGCCACGTGATGGCCGAGGCGATCATCGAGGGTCGCTACATCGCTTCGAAGCGCAACGGTGCAGCTGCCGCTCCGCGCCGCAGCGCCGAGGACGAGGCCGCATTCGCCGAGGCGCAGGCCGAAGCACGCCGACAGGCCGCTGCTGCTCAGGCCGAGCGTGACGCACGTGTCGCCGCAGCCAAGACGTCCGCACCCGCCGACGCCGAGTCGGCCACCAAGGAGAGCTGAACCCCCATGTCCTTCACTGCCAAAGATGTTCAGAGCCTGCGCCAGTCCACCGGCGCCGGCATGATGGACGCCAAGAAGGCACTCGAGGCCAACGGCGGCGACATGGAAGCCGCCAAGCAGTGGCTGCGCGAAAAGGGCCTCGCCCAATCCGCCAAGCGTGATGACCGTGACAACAACCAGGGCGTCGTGGCGCTGCTCATCAAGGGCAACGTCGGCTCGGTGGTGCAGCTCAAGTGTGAGACCGACTTCGTCGCATCGTCCGATGCATTCGTGAACGAGGCCAACGCCCTCGCCGAGCTGGTGATCGCCAAGGGCGAGGCCGCAGTGGCCGAGCGCAACGCACAGCTCGAGGACATGAAGATCACGCTCAAGGAAAAGATCGAGCTCGGTCAGGTGGTGCGCTTCGAGGCTGCCGCCGGCAATCTCCTCGAGTCGTATGTGCACATCCAGGGCGGTCGCGGCGTGAACGCCGTACTGCTCGAGATGAGCGGTGGCTCGGCCGAACTCGGCCACGACATCGCCGTTCACATCGCCTTTGCCCGCCCGAAGTACCTCACCAAGGACGACGTGCCGGCCGACGAGGTGGCCAAGGAGCGTGCCACGCTCGAGACCATCACCCGCAACGAGGGCAAGCCCGAGCAGGCCATTCCCAAGATCGTGGACGGTCGTCTGCAAGGCTTCTTCAAGGAAGTCGCACTGATCGAGCAGCCCTATGCAAAAGACGACAAGAAGGCAGTCAAGGATCTCCTGGGAAGCGCCAAGGTCGTGCGCTGGACCCAGGTCACGATCGGCTGATCACTCATGAGCGCCGCCCAGCCTGGCTCCCGTCCACGTTGGAAGCGGGTGGTGTTGAAACTGTCCGGTGAGGCCTTGGGCGAACCCGGTCGTGGAGGCATCGATGTTGATGTCGTGCACCAGTTGGCCACGGAGATCAAAGATGTCTGCAGCCAACTGGGCGTGGCGGTGGCCGTCGTTCCCGGTGGCGGCAACCTGTGGCGCGGTGCGCGAGGTGCCGCAGAGGGCATGGATCACACCCAGTCCGATCACATCGGCATGCTCGGCACCGTGATGAACGCGCTCGCCCTGCAGGACGCGCTCGAGCGCATGGGGCAGGACACCCGGGTGCAGACGGCGCTCGAGATGCCACGTGTGGCAGAGGCCTACATCCGTCGCCGTGCCATGCGGCATCTGGACAAGGGTCGAGTGGTGATCTTTGCTGCCGGAACCGGCAACCCGTTCTTCACCACCGACACTGCCGCCGCGCTCCGGGCCGCCGAGATCGATGCCGAAGTGATCCTGAAGGGCACGCACTCGGGGGTCGACGGCGTGTACACGGCCGACCCGAAGAAGGATCCGACGGCCACCCGCTACGAGTCGGTGAGCTTTGCCGAGGTGATGGCCAAGGACCTGAAGGTCATGGACTCCACCGCAATCGCCTTCTGCCGGGACAACTCGATACCCATCGTGGTGTTCGATCTGCTCCAGCGGGGCAACCTCCGATCCATCTTGGAGGGAAAACCCGTGGGTACGCTGGTCGGGTGATCGACGAGACCCTGCTCGAGGCCATCGAGAAGATGGACAAGGCCCTGGAGCACACCCAGAGCCAATTCGGAACGGTCCGTACCGGTCGGGCCACCCCGGCGCTGGTGGAACGACTCATCGTCAGCTACTACGGCGCCGATGTGCCGCTCCAGCAGTTGGCCACCTTCCAGGTGCCCGAGGCGCGCACCTTGGTGGTGAAGCCCCATGACCGCGGTGCGCTCGCAGCGATCGAGAAGGCGATCCGTGACAGCGACCTGGGTGTTTCCCCCGGGAACGACGGCGTGGTCATCCGCATCGTGCTGCCCGCCCTCACCGAGGAGCGACGAAAGGAATACGTGAAGGTCGCCAAGAACATGGCCGAGGACGGTCGGGTGGCGATCCGCAACGTGCGTCGAGACGCTCGCAAGACCCTCGAGGCCGCCGAGAAAGCACACGACATCTCGTCCGACGAACTCGACCGCGCCGAGAAAGAACTCGAAAAAATCACACACGACCATGTCGACGCGATCGACAAGGCCCTACTGAAGAAAGAAGCCGAACTGCTCGAGGTGTGATCACCTGAGTGTTCGTCTGCTGGCTGAGGAGCGACCATGAGCGATGATCGATGGGGCGGTGGATCCGATCAGGATCCCTTCGACGAACTCGACGACGAATTCGGCTCGGTGCGTTTCGCCGATGACCGACCCGCTGGTGGTGGCGTGGTGGACGGAACGGGCCCCGATGGCACTACGGCTGCAACGTCGGGACTTTCCTTCGGCGGCGAGGAGACCTCGCTCCCGCACTGGACCGATCCGCCGAGCCGCGAGAACCCGCGCACGCCGGGTCGACGCAGCGAGGAGTCATGGGGTTCGTACCCCGGCGACGACGAGGACGACCCGTACTTGGGTGAAGAGCCCATGCCCCGCGGCCGACCTGCGCGTGGAGCGCGCGGCGGTCGTGGACCGAGGCGCGAACCCGATCCCACCGGCGGCACCGACAGCATGCCGATGCCACGCGGCCCGCGTGGTCCGCGTCCGGGTGCCGCTCGTGGTCCACGTGGTGCCCGCCCCGCACCCCGCCGTGGTGAGTTCGATGTCGAGCCCGAGTCACTCGATGCCCGCATGGGCCGCGACATGCCCACTGCAGTGGGTGTGGGTCTCGGGATCGCTGCGGTGTTCTTGCTCATCGACGTGTTCGGCAAGGCCTGGATGGTTGCTGCGTTCGTTGCCATTGTCATGGTGCTCGGATCGCTCGAGTTCTTCAGCAAGACCAGTGAGCGCGGCTATCGCCCGGTGACGGTGGTGGGTTCGGTCGCCATCGGTCTCACACCGCTTGCCGGATACGCGTTCGGCGCCGAGGGCGTGGTGCTCGGCCTCACGTTCGCACTCGTGGCCTCCTCGATCGTCTTCATGTCGTCGCCCGGTGTGGCCAGTGGTCCGTTGCCCAATATGGCAATCACGAATCTGGGTGTGGTGTACCTCGGCCTGCTCGGTTCGTTCGGTGGCCTCATCCTCGGCGCTCCCGGCAACATCGGCACCGACACGATGCTGATGCTCGCGGTGGGCGTGGTTGCCGCCGATGTGGGCGGGTTGTTCGTCGGGTCCTCGGTGGGGCGCACCCCGCTGCGCGAGTGGATCAGTCCGTCCAAGACGCTCGAGGGCATGGTGGGCGGCGTGATTGCCTCCATCATCGCGGTCTCGATCTTCTCGATCGGCAACGGCACCTGGAACGGCAAACTCAACGTGCTCGTGCTGGGTCTCGGTATCGGCATCTTCGCCCCGCTCGGCGATCTCACCGAGTCGATGTTCAAGCGCAATCTGGACATCAAGGACTTCGGCACACTCATCAAGGGTCACGGCGGTGTGCTCGATCGTTTCGACGGCTTCCTGTTTGCGTTGCCGTTCGTCTACTACGCACTGATCGTGCTCGAGCCCTGGACCAAGACGGGCTGACGTGACCGACAGCGCACGGGTGCGTGTCGCCATCGCCGGGTCCACCGGTTCGATCGGCACGCAGACCCTCGATGTGGTGCGCGCCGAACCCGATCGCTACGACGTGGTGGCCCTCGGGGCCGGGCGCAGCACCGCTGCCCTCGTGGCCCAGGCACGCGAGTTCCGCCCGCGCATCGTGGCGGTCGGCGACGCATCGGCACGACGCGAGGTCGCCGAGGCACTGCCGTTCTGCGAGGTCACCGATGACCTCACCGCAGTGGTGGATCCCGCCGATGTGGTGATCAACGGTGTGGTCGGCTTCGCGGGTCTCGGGGTGACGGTCGAAACGCTTCGTTCGGGACGTCGACTCGCTCTCGCCAACAAAGAGAGCCTCATCGCGGGCGGTCCGGTGGTGCAACCGCTGCGGGCAACACCCGGCGCCGAGTTGGTACCGGTGGATTCCGAGCATTGTGCGATCCACCAGTGCTTGCGTTCGTCGATCGAGGCGTCACGCGAGGTGGCCCGCATAGTGCTCACCGCAAGCGGTGGCCCGTTCCGGGGTCGGCGTGCATCGGAACTCGCCGACATCACGGTGGAACAGGCCCTCGCCCATCCCACGTGGAAGATGGGTCCGAAGATCACGGTCGACTCATCGACGCTGATGAACAAAGGACTCGAGGTGATCGAGGCCCATGAGTTGTTCGGGGTCGGGTACGACCACATCGAGGTCGTGGTCCATCCCCAGTCGGTCGTTCACTCGATGGTGGAGTTCAGCGACGGTTCCACCATCGCCCAGCTGTCGATGCCCGACATGCGCCTCCCCATCGGGTACGCGCTCGCGCACCCGCACCGCATCGCAACGCCGTTCGGCCGCATCGACTGGACGTCGCTCGCCCGCCTGGACTTCGAACAACCGGACACCGACACCTTCCGGGCGCTCACGCTTGCCTACGAGGCCGGTCGTGCCGGGGGTTCGGCGCCGGCGTGGCTCAATGCGGCCAACGAAGTGGTGGTGGAGGCGTTCCTTGCCGGGCGCATCAAGTGGATCGACATCGCTGCACTGCTGGCGAGCGCGCTGGACCGCCACGAAGCGTGTGCCTTGCGCACTGTCGATGATGTGGTCGGGGTTGACGCCCGAGCGCGTGAGGCAACCCGTAGCCTGCTGCAGTAATGACCGTCGGAACCATCATGGCCGCCCGGCCGGATGCGCCGGAGCGTCGCTACAGCAGGACCGAGTCGTTCGTCCGGCTCGGCGCCGTGGTGGCTGCGCTCGTGGTTGCAGGCATCGCGTCATGGCAGATCCTGCTGTTCATCCTGCTGTTCATCGCATCGATCATCGCCCACGAGTTCGGCCACTACATCGTGGCCCGGCGTACCGGCATGCGTGTCACCGAGTTCTTCATCGGATTCGGCCCGCGCATCTGGAGCTTCCGTCGGGGTGAGGTCGAGTACGGCCTGAAGGCGATCCCGCTCGGCGCTTACGTGAAGACCCCGGGGATGACGAGTCTCGAGACCGATATCCCATCCGAAGTGGAGTCGCGCACGTTCCGCGCACAGAAGTCGTGGAAGCGGATCCTCATGATCTTCGCCGGTCCGGCGATGAATCTCCTGCTTGCGTTGATCGGGTTCTGCGTGGCGTTCTCGGTGTGGGACGAGCCCACACTCAACAGTTCGTTCCCGGCGATCGAAGTGGCAGATGCCCCGGGTGATCCGGCGAGTCCGGCATCGCTCGCCGGCCTGCGCACCGGCGACCTCGTGCGCTCGATCGACGGCGTTGCGGTGGACCCCAACGGCCCGTACGACCAGGTCGGCGAGATCGTACGTTCACGGCCGGGCAAGCAGGTCCCCATCGTGGTGGAGCGTGCCGGTGAGCAAGTCACATTGCTCGCCACCCTCGGGACGCGCCCCGACTGCGCCGATCAGGGGTACCTCGGTGTGCGCAGCCAGGTGAACCAGAGCACGATCGAACGCTCGCCGGTCGAGGGCGTGGGTGCCGGTGTCACGTTCTTCGGCAGCGCCGCATGGGACACCGTGAGTGGCATCGGCAAGGTGTTCGGGCCGTCGGGTGTCGGACGCATCTTCCGCACCGTGACCCGCAGCGAGTGCGACGATCTCTCCACCCGTCCGGTCTCCATCATCGGCATCAGCCAGATCGGCGGTCAGGCAGTCCAGTCCGGCCCGCAGGCCACGATCTTGTTGATCTCGGTGGTGAACTTGGCCCTCGGGTTGCTCAACTTGCTGCCCGTACTGCCGCTCGACGGCGGCCACATCCTGATGACCACCATCGAACGGTGGAAGCGGCGCAAACAGCCGAACTACGTGATCAACTACGCGAAGGCGCTTCCGTTCTTCTCCGTTGCGATCGTGGTGATCGCGTTCGTGATGTTCTCGGCGCTCTATCTCGACACGCTGCGTCTGTTCTGAGGTCACACATGACTGCCCCCACACCGTTCTCCCGCCGAAGCACCCGGCAGATCCATGTCGGATCGGTGGCCGTTGGTGGTGGCGCGCCCATCACGGTGCAGTCGATGACCACCACCAAGACCGCCGACGTCGAGGGCACGCTCCAGCAGATCTATGCACTCGCCGCAGCGGGTTGCGACATCGTGCGATGCACGTGCAATGAGCCCGAGGCTGCCGAGGGCCTTGCACAGATCGTGCCGCGCTCACCGATTCCGGTCATCGCCGACATCCATCATCAGTACAAGATGGCTCTCGCTGCGCTCGACGCAGGCGTGCACGGCCTTCGACTCAATCCCGGCAACATTCGCCGTCCCGAACACATCAAGGCCGTGGCATCGGAGTGCCGGGCGCGCAATGTGCCCATCCGCATCGGTGTGAACGGCGGATCGCTGGACCCTGCGCTCTACGACAAGTACGGCGGCATCACCGCCGATGCAATGGTGGAGTCTGCGCTGCAGGAGATCGCGTACTTCGACGAAGTCGGTTTCGACCTCGTGAAGATCAGCGTGAAGGCCTCGAACGTGCCGCTCATGGTGGAGGCCTACCGAAAGCTGTCGCTCGTCACCGACTATCCGTTGCACCTCGGGGTCACCGAGGCCGGGCCGCCGCCGGCGGGTCTGGTGAAGGCAACAGCGGGCATCGCCGCACTCCTGCTCGAGGGGATCGGCGACACGATCCGGTACAGCCTCACGGCGGATCCGGTGGAGGAGGCCCGGGCCGGTCGTCAGTTGCTCGAGGCACTCGGCCTTCGTGAGCGCAAGAACGTGGACCTCATCGCCTGCCCGAGCTGTGGCCGCGCCGAGGTGGACGTGATCGACGTCGCCAAGCGCGCGCAGGATGCCTTCGCCGATCGTCAGCTTCCGCTGCAGATCGCCGTGATGGGGTGTGTGGTGAACGGCCCCGGTGAGGCGCGCGAGGCTGATCTGGGTATCGCCGCCGGCAACAAGCGTGGTCACCTCTTCGTGAAGGGCATCAACGTTGCGGTGGTGCCCGAATCCGAGATGGTGGACGCACTGGTGGAGTGGGCCGAGTTCATCAACGAGCACGGCACCGATGCCGCCATTGCGCGGGCCGATGTGGCCAAGGCCGAGCGCGAGGCTCGTCTGGACCGCACCAAGTTGCTCGACGACAAGGGCGCCGACGCCAATCACGCGCAGGAGCGCATCGTGGAGATCCGCAAACGCGTTGCATCCGACTCGTGATGGACAACGCGCCGCATCTCCCGCTGCACGAGTTCGATGCGTCCACCGAGGCAGTCATCAACCCGTGGCGGCGCCGGATGCCGCCAGACTTCCCGGACCGGGCGGTTGCGTGCTGGTTCGGTGATCTCGTGCGTCGGCTCGGTGAGGGCAGCACAGCCATCGCCCACATCGAGTTCGAGCACGGTCACCATCCCATTCACGTGATCGAACATGCCGGTCAGCGGATCGCCGTGTTCAACCCCGGTGTGGGTGCGCCCGCTGCAGCGAGTTCGCTCGAGACGGTGATTGCGCTGGGGGCACGCAAGGTGATCGGTTGTGGGGGAGCGGGCATCGTGGTGCCCGGCTTCGACGTGGGACATGTGGTGATCCCCACCGGTGCCATCCGTGACGACGGTGCGAGTTATCACTATGCGCCCGCGCATGTGGAGGTGACGCCGCACCCCGATGCGGTGGCGGCCATCGACTCAGTGCTGGCCGAGGCCGGTATCCCGCACGATCGCGGCATCACGTGGACCACCGATGCGTACTACCGGGAGACACCGGCCAAAGTGGCGCGTCGACGCGCCCAAGGCGCGATCACCGTGGAGATGGAGGCGTCGACGATGTTCGCCGTGTCGGCCTTCCGCGGAGCGGTGTACGCACAACTGCTCTATGCGGGCGATGACGTGAGCGCCCAGGAGTGGGATCACCGTGA
>Ga0075471_10003105_pt1 | contig 10804 bp, 10 predicted proteins | sample DEB19_08_DNA_2_FD_74787 | JGI IMG/M metagenome (GOLD analysis project Ga0075471, IMG submission 74787) | Aqueous microbial communities from the Delaware River and Bay under freshwater to marine salinity gradient to study organic matter... | ecosystem: Environmental > Aquatic > Marine > Coastal ... | reverse complement strand
GCCACCCTCGCGCAAGACAGCGCCGGACGCGTCACCGACATTGCCGTGGACCACAGCGAATTCGCCCATCTGGGCCAGGCGGCCATTGAGCAAGTGGTCTCCATCATGCGTGCGCAGGGCATGAATGCCACCGTCAGCTCCATTCACATCAATGGATGGTTCGGGGACCACACCAAGCTCAGTGGAGCCCGGTGGATCGTGCAATCGGTGCTCGGACGGGCGCTGGAACCAGAGTGCGACCGATGGATCTACGTGGGCGACTCCACCAACGACCAACTGATGTTTGGCCACTTTTCGTTGAGCGTGGGGGTGGCCAATCTGATGGACTTTGCGCAACGCCTGCACACCTGGCCGCGTTTCATCACGCGCTCGGCGCGGGGGCGCGGATTTGCGGAGGTGTCTGAGCGCCTGCTGCAGGCGCGTCAACGCTGAAGCAAAAAGACGCGCAAGCGCTCCAATTCTTCGTCCAGACCCTGCCGAAATACCGCACTGCGTGGGGCCTTGCCGGTCACGTAGCCCAACTCGGCATGAAGTTCACCCGCTTCGGCGCTGAGGTTGCCCCAGCCGATGACTTGGTCTCGCCACAGCAGCGGTAACGCGTAATAGCCGCGCACCCGTTTGGCCGCTGGCGTATAGGCCTCGAAGCGGTAGGCCCAACCCCACAACATTTCGAACCGGCGGCGGTCCCAGACCACGGGGTCGAAGGGGGCGAGCAGCCGCACGCATTCGTGGGCTGCGTATTGAGGCGACGCAGGGCGCTCGTTGCTCGGCCAGTACCACACCGTGCCGTTGATGCACGTTGAGGCCAGCCGCGCTTTGGCGCGGGCCCAGGCCGCAGCACGCTCGCCCGCCCACTGTGGCGCGGCGCTTCGAAGTCGCCCGATCAGCTCCGACAACGAACGTTGTGGCAGCGGCGCATATTTTTGGACGATCACGTCCACCAATGCATCCATGGCCTGCGTGGGGTCCGGCGTGTGGGGCGGCGCCGGTCGTGCCGAATAAAGGCGGATGCCGCCTTGCCGGCTCGCGATGCGCAGCAGACCTCGGTAGTGCATGCCGTCGAGCAGCTGCGTGCTGGCATTGGACGTTCCTCCGAACCAGTTGCGAGACTTTCCATGCTGAAATTCGGCATCGACGTCACGTGGATGCACCACGCCTTTGTCCCTGACAAACGCCAAAACCTCGTGCGCTTGAGCCCACCTTGACTTGGACCACGGGCGCGTTCCCTCACGCGGATGCATCAAGGCTTGGGTGGCGCGGGGCAAGAAGCCGTAGTTGACAAAAAAGTCCTCCTCGATGGGCAGCCGCGCGTAGTGCCGCTCCAGATCACCCGCGCGATAGTTCTTCACGCGATGACGCAGCGTCAGGTCTTGCGCGCGAGCGGGGGCGCGAATGGGATCTGCCTGAACAAAGCCGAGCTTTTCAATCGCACGCAAAAGCGTGGTTGGGGCAAACAGTGACCGCGCCACGGCGTAAGACCTCAGGGCACTGAATTCATCTTGGGCGCGCGTCATGGGCGGCATATTGCCATGTGGAGCCAACGCCATCTGCGCATTGACGGACAATGGAGGCCACATGTCTGCGGCTTCCCACATCGGTCACCATCCATCACTCGAGGGCATGACCCTCTTCGAGCGGGGCTGGTTGTCTTGCAACAACGTGCTCATTGAGCCCGCCGCTGCAGAGGCCGGTGCGGTCTTGGTCGATACGAGTCATGTCAACCATGCCGACCAGACGGTGGACTTGGTGCGTCACGCCTTGCGCGGGCAGCCGCTGGCCTTGGTGGTCAACACCCACCTGCACTCTGACCATTGTGGTGGCAATGAGCGCATTCAATCGGCGTTTGGCTGCCCGGTGTGGGTGGCGCCGGGCATGCGTGAGCCTGTTCAAGAGTGGCGCCACGATCGGTTGACCTATGTGCAAACGGGTCAGCGTTGCGCACGGTTCGAGGCCCAGGGCGAAGTGCGTGTGGACCGGCCCTTGCGCGCGGGCGGGCGCGACTGGGAGGTGCTGCGCGCCCCCGGGCATGACCCCGACTCGGTGATGCTCTTTGACCGCGCCGGCGGGGTGTTGCTGTCGGCCGATGCTTTGTGGGAAAACGGCTTTGGTGTGGTGTTCCCCGAGGTGGCCGGTGAACCCGGCTTTGACGACGTGGCGGCGGTGTTGGACTTGATTGCCTCGTTGCCGGTGAAGGTGGTGATTCCCGGCCATGGTTCAGCGTTCACCGATGTGGACCAAGCCTTGGATCGTGCGCGATCGCGATTGGCCAGCTTTCAGGCCGACCCACTGAGGCATGCCCGCCATGCCGTGAAGGTGCTGATCAAGTACCACGTCATGGAAGTTCGCACGCAGCCCCTGAAAGAACTGCTGGCTTGGGCTTCGACCACGCCCTATGTGGTGGGGCTGTGGGAGCGATTCGGGCGTCGCGCACAACCCGCCGTGGGCGAGTGGTGCGCCGCCTTCGTGATGGAGTTGGTGTCCGCTGGGGCCTTGGCCCTGCGCGACGAGGTCGTCACTGACGTGTGAACCGGGGTCTGCACCCTAGGAGTGCGGACCCCTTGCGACACACCGCGCTTTGCGCGGGGGCTTTACAGGCCTGCAGCCGCACGCAACGCGGCGGCTTTGTCGGTTCTTTCCCAGGTGAACTCGGGCTCTTCGCGTCCGAAGTGGCCGTAAGCGGCGGTCTTGCTGTAGATGGGGCGCAGCAGGTCGAGCATCTGGATGATGCCCTTGGGACGCAGGTCAAAGTGCTCGTTGATGAGCGCAGCAATCTTGTCGTCCGAAATGACGCCGGTGCCTTCGGTGTAGACCGTCACGTTCATGGGGCGGGCCACACCAATGGCGTAGGCCACCTGGATCTGGCATTGCTTGGCCAGGCCGGCAGCGACCACGTTCTTGGCCACGTAGCGCGCGGCATAGGCGGCCGAGCGGTCCACCTTGGAGGGGTCTTTGCCCGAAAACGCGCCACCGCCGTGAGGGCAGGCACCGCCGTAGGTGTCGACGATGATCTTGCGGCCGGTCAGGCCGCAGTCGCCTTGCGGGCCGCCAATGACGAAACGGCCGGTCGGGTTGACCAGGTACTTCGTGTCCTTGAGCCACTCTTTGGGCAGCACCGGCTTGATGATCTCTTCAACCACGGCCTCGACGAACTCGGGCTTCATCTTCGAGCCCAGGCTCCACTCGGGGGCGTGCTGGCTCGACAGCACCACGGTGTCGATGCTGTGGGGCTTGCCATCGACATAGCGCATGGTCACCTGGCTCTTGGCGTCGGGGCGCAGGTAGGGCATGCGGCCGTCCTTGCGCAGCTGCGCCTGACGCTCCACCAGGCGGTGGGCGTAGTAAATGGGCGCGGGCATGAGTTCGGGCGTCTCATCGCAGGCGTAGCCGAACATGAGGCCCTGGTCACCGGCGCCAGTGTTCAGGTGGTCGTCGCTCGCGTGGTCCACGCCCTGGGCGATGTCGTTGCTTTGCTTGTCATAGCACACCATGACCGCGCAGCCTTTGTAGTCGATGCCGTAGTCGGTGTTGTCGTAGCCGATGCGCTTGATGGTGTCGCGCGCGACTTGGATGTAGTCCACCTGGGCGTTGGTGGTGATTTCACCCGCCAAAACCACGAGGCCGGTGTTGCACAGGGTTTCGGCAGCGACGCGTGAACGCGGATCTTGCGCAAAGATCGCGTCCAAGATGGCGTCGGAAATTTGGTCGGCGACCTTGTCCGGATGGCCTTCAGAGACCGACTCGGAGGTGAAGAGATAATCGTTAGCCACTTGAGAGAACTCCAGGTTGAGGTTGAATCGGCGTAGCCGTTCAGGGGTGACCTGGCAAGCGGCGACGCTTTAGCGGATTTAGTGGATGGCGGGCCACCCTCATCGCCCCGCAAGTTGTCTTTAACTCGGCGATAGCACGCATTATAGAAACAAATGTTGGCGCTCATTCGTTGGTTGTCACACCGAAGCCTGAGGTTTTTGCACCTCTGGGGCGGCGTGGCGGGCTGGTGCACCTGGGCCTTGTCGCCCAGCTACCGGCGCCGTCTGACGCAAAACGCCCACGTGGCGGGTGTGTCGGCGCGAGACCGGCGAGCCAGCGTGGCCGAGGCAGGCCGCCTCATTCTGGAGATCCCCCGGCTGTGGTCCAGGCCCGCGGATCAGCCCATTGCGGACCCGGTTCGATGGGAGGGGGCGCAGCTGATCGATCAGGCCATCGAGGCGGGCCGTGGGCTGGTCTTGCTGACCCCCCACCTGGGGAGTTTTGAGGTGGCGGGGCAGGCCTACGCGCAGACGTTTGGCCCTCGGCAGCCCATGACGGTGCTGTACCGCCCAGCCCGCCAACCTTGGCTGCGCCAATGGGAAGACGGCGCGCGCGCGCGTCCACACCTGGCCACCGCGCCGGCCACGTTGGCAGGCGTGCGACAACTGCTTCGTGCCCTCAAGCGCGGCGAGACGCTGGGGCTCTTGCCCGACCAGGTGCCGCCCGAGGGCCAAGGGGTGTGGAGCCCCTTTTTTGGAAAGCCGGCCTACACCATGACTTTGGCCGCCCGCATGGTGCGCCAAACCGGCGCCGCCGTGCTGTGCCTGTGGTGCGAGCGCCTGCCCCAAGGCCGAGGCTATGTGGTGCGGGTGTCTGCCATGGCGCACCCGCTTCCGCACGTGGGCGAAGGCTCTGAAAGTGCTGTGGACGACGAGGCCTGCGCCTTGGCCGTGAACCGGTCCATGGAAGCCCTGATTTTGCAATGCCCCTCGCAATACCTTTGGGGCTATCACCGTTACAAAACGCCGCGCGGCGTGCCTTGAGAGCCTCACAACCGCATTACGACCTCATGGAAATCGGACCCCGCCTCCTGGTGGCTGTGCTGCGACTCTTGCAGCATCTGCCCATGCCCGCCCTGGTGACGGTGGGGCGGGGCTTTGGCGCTTTGCTGCACCGGTTTGGCCACCGCCGCCGCCGCATTGCGCTGCGCAATCTCGAGCTGTGTTTTCCTGCAATGCCACCCAGTGCCCGCGCCGACTTGGTGAGGGAACACTTTGCCCTTCTGGGACGCAGCCTGGTTGAGCGGGCCTTGCTTTGGTATGCGCCCGTGGAGCGCGTTCGTTCGCTCATTCATGTGGAAGGCGACGTTCATTTGGCCGAACGCAGCGAGCGGCCCGTGATGTGGCTGGTCCCCCACTTCTTGGGTTTGGAGGTGGCTGGCGTGGCTGTCCAGCTGTTTCAAAGCAAGGTGGGCGTCGACATCTATCAGCCGCAGCGCAGCCCTTACTTTGATCGGGTGCTCAAGCAAGGCCGTTTGCGATTTGGGCGCGGAGAGGCGCTGCCTCGGGGTGTGAGCATTCGACACTTGATGAAGCGCATCAAAGACGGCCACCCCTTTTTCAACATGCCCGACCAAGACTTTGGAGAAAAAGACGCCGCCTTTGTGCCATTTTTTGGCGTGCCTGCGGCGACCCTTTTGGCGCCGTCGCGCATGGCGCGCGCATGGGACATGGTGGTGCAACCTGTGGTGGTGGACATGTTGCCCAAAGGACAAGGCTGGCGGGTGCGCTTTCTCGACCCTTGGACCGATTGGCCCACCGACGATGCTCAGGCAGACACGGCCCGGATGAATGCCTTCATCGAAGCGCAAATCCTGCGAGACCCGGCCCAGTACCTTTGGGTGCACAAGCGCTTCAAGACCCGTCCGGTGGGCGAAGCCTCGGTGTATGGGCCTTGAATGGACCCTAAAAATGGACTCTCAAAGGGAGTTCGGGCAGCGGATAATCACCGACTCATGAAGCTGCGGTTCACCAAAATGCAAGGCGCGGGCAACGACTTTGTCGTCCTCGATGCCACCACAGCGCCCGTGACGGTCTCGCCCGAGTTGGCGCGGCGCTTGGGGGACCGGCGTTTTGGCGTGGGTGCCGATCAAATCTTGGTGGTCGAGCGTTCGCCCAGCCCCGGCGTGGATTTTGGTTACCGGATTTTCAACAACAGTGGCGATGAGGTCGAACATTGCGGAAACGGGGCTCGCTGCTTTTTGCGGTACGTCCGCGAGCGCGGACTCACCGCCAAGACACGCGTGCGCGTGCAGACCATGAACCGCATCCTCGAGCTGATTTGGCAATCCGACGGCCGGGTCACCGTGGACATGGGGCCCCCTGACTTTCGGCTCGACCACATTCCCTTTGATGGGCAGGGGCTGCAGACCCTGCAGGACGCCTGGCCCTTGGTTCACCCGGACTTGGGCGAGGTCTGGGTCTCGGTGGTCTCCATGGGCAACCCCCACGCCGTACTGCGCGTTGATGATGTCGACACGGCACCGGTGGACAAGCTGGGCCCTTGGATCGAATCACATCCGCGCTTTGCCCAGCGGGTGAACGTGGGCTTCATGCAGGTGATGTCGCCTCACGAGGTCCGGTTGCGCGTCTATGAGCGCGGGGCCGGCGAAACTTTGGCCTGCGGCACAGGTGCGTGTGCCGCCGTGGTTGTGGGCATTCAAAAGGGATGGTTGCAGCCCCGCGTGGACGTGCACGCGCGCGGGGGCTTGTTGACCATCGAGTGGGCCGCCGCGTCGGTGCTGATGACAGGCCCGGCGCAAACCGTATTTGAAGGGGAGATTGAACTGTGAGCAACGGATTGGGTACGCAAGGCATCACCGAGCAGGACATTGCCGACTATCTCGCCCACAACCCGGCCTTCTTTGAGCGCCATGCCGAGCTGCTGAGCACCATTCAATTGACGAGCCCCCATGGGCAGCGAGCGGTGTCACTGCAAGAGCGCCAAATGCAGATGCTGCGCGAGCGCATCAAAGGGCTGGAGCACCGCATCGTGGACATGATCCGTCATGGTCAAGAAAACGTGACGCTCTCGGATCGCTTGGACCGTTGCATGCGCTCGATGTTGCGCACCCAAGACGCGGCGGCGTTGCCTGCCGCGCTCACCTCGCAACTCCAGCACGAGTTCATGATTCCTCAAGCAGCGCTTCGGGTTTGGGATGTGAGCCGGGCGTTTTCTGGCGAGTCGTTTGCGCGTGAAGTGGGAGAAGAGGTTCGCGGCTTTGCCGCAGGACTCACCGCTCCTTACTGTGGCGTAAACACCGGCTTTGAGGCCGCGCGTTGGCTCGAAGAGTCACACAGCATTCAATCGTTGGCCATGATCTCACTGCGCGACGCCTCAGGAAGCGTCTTTGGTCTGTTGGTGTTGGGTTCGCCCGATCCCACCCGGTACAGCGCTGACATGGGTACCGAGTTCTTGTCTCGGCTGGGCGAGCTTGCAAGCGCCGCCCTGTCTCGACTGCGCCACTGAGTGATCCGTTTGCAAAAGCTTGGCCATCGGCTCGCGCGGTTCAAATTCCCTTCACGGCCGTGACCGAGTTCGAAGACTATTTGCGGCACTTGGTGGTGGAGCGGCGTTTGGCCTCACGCACGGTGGCCATGTACCAAGACGCATTGCAGTTACTGCTTGCGTTCGCCCAAGCGCACCCGGTGGCCTTGCGCGAGGTGCAGCCCCATCACATCCGCCGATGGATCGCTCATCTGCGAGACCGCGGCCTGGGCCCCCGCAGTGTGGCCATTGCCTTGTCGGCGTGGCGAGGTCTTTACCGATGGTGGGGCCGCATGGGCCAGGTCGCGAGCAATCCGGTGGATGGCATCAAAGCGCCCAAGGCGGCCAAACCTTTGCCCAAAGCCTTGTCGGTGGAGCAAGCCGGTGCGCTGGCTGCGTTTGAAGGCGGCTCTGCGGATGAGACCTTGCGATTGCGAGACCACTGCATCGTGGAACTTCTGTACGGCTGCGGATTGCGGGTGGGTGAACTCGTGGGGCTGGACGCCCAGGCCGGACGCGACGCGGCGGGTTGGGTCGATGTACAAGATGCCACTGCCCATGTCTTGGGCAAAGGCAGCAAGCGCCGAAGCGTGCCGGTGGGGGCGCCGGCATTGAGTGCCCTGTTGGCGTGGTGCCAGGCGAGGCCCTTGATGGCCAAGGCAGATGAACCGGCCTTGTTCGTCAGCCGCCGCGGCACACGACTCACCCCCAGCCAGGTGCGTTCTCGGTTGCGGGCTTTGGCGCTTCAAGCGGGCTTGCCCACGCATGTTCACCCCCACATGTTGCGCCACAGCTTTGCCAGCCACGTGCTGCAGTCCAGCGGTGATTTGCGCGCGGTGCAAGAGCTGCTGGGGCATGCCCATATTGCCACCACCCAGGTCTACACCAAGCTGGATTTTCAGCACCTGGCCAAGGTGTATGACGCCGCACACCCACGGGCCAAGCCCAAGTCTTGACCCATGTTCAGGCAGATTCCATCGTCATGAAAATCATCCGACTGCGCGAGGGCAAAGAGCGCTCCTTGTTGCGACATCACCCTTGGATTTTTGAGGGCAGCATCGATCGGGGAAAAGCCGACGCTGGCGAAACCGTGCGTGTGGAATCTTTCGACGGCCGCTTTCTGGCCTGGGGCGCCTTCAGCCCCAGCTCCAAGATCCGCGTGCGGGCCTGGACCTTTGAAGAGAACGAGCGTGTCGATCACGCGTTTTTCAAGCGCCGTATCGCACGGGCCGTGGCGTTTCGCGAGCGGCTGGCGGTGCACAGCGACAGTGTGCGGCTGGTGCATGGCGAAGCCGATGGCTTGCCGGGCCTGATTGTCGACCGTTATGGCGACACCTTGTCGGCGCAGTTCCTGTCCGCGGGCATGGAACGCTGGCGTGAGGCCTTGGCCGATATCCTGTTGGCCGCCACCGGCTTGCAGCGTTTGTATGAACGGTCTGACTCGGGCGTCCGGGCCCTGGAGGGCCTGGCGCCGCGCACCGGGTGGCTGAGGGGCGGTGACGCGGCGCCTGCGGACGCGGTGGTCACCATCCGTGAGCACGATTGGCGCCTGACTGTGGACATTGCCGAAGGTCATAAGACCGGCTTTTACCTGGACCAGCGTGACAACCGCGCGGCCTTTGCCCGTTGGGTGCGCCAATTTGGGTGCGAGCGGGTGCTCAACTGCTATTGCTACACCGGCGGCTTTTCGGTGGCGGCGCTGGCGGGCGGCGCGCGCAATGTGACCAGCGTGGACTCCTCGGCGCCCGCTTTGGAGCGCGCCCGTGCGCACTTGGCGCTCAATGGCTTTGACGCCACGCACCACACGGCGCTGGACGCCGATGTCAATCAGTTCTTGCGTCAGCAGATCGCAGCCGGCGCCACCTTTGATGCCATCGTGCTCGACCCGCCCAAATTCGCTCCTACGGCGGCACATGCCGACCGGGCCGCGCGCGCTTACAAAGACATCAACCGCCTGGCCTTCAAGCTGCTGGCGCCGGGAGGGCTGCTGCTGACTTTCAGCTGCTCAGGCGGGGTCGGGGCTGAGCTGTTTCACAAAATCGTCGCTGGGGCTGCGGCCGATGCCGATGTGGATGCTGCCATTCTTCAGCGCTTGGAAGGCGCCCCTGATCACCCCACCACCATGGTCTTTCCAGAAGGTGAATACCTCAAGGGCCTGGCGCTGTTGAAGATTTGAGAACGTTCAACCGGTGGGTGACATGCCCAGCGGCACCGCCGGTTCAAACTTGGCCCGCTTGACGCTGAAAAACGCCCGCACATTGCGCACATTGGCGTGCTGCGTGAAGAGCCGCTCAGCCACCGCTTGGTAGCGCCCCATGTCAGCGGCCCACACCACCAGCACAAAGTCGGGCCCGGGCGACACCCGGTAGCACTGTTGGACGGCGGGGTCGGCCACGGCCAGGTCTTCAAAGGCCTGCAGGTGTTCGGCGCCTTGCCGGTCGAGTGTGACCTCCACCAAGGCCGTCAGGCCCGCGCCCAGCGCCCGTGGCGACACCAGCGCCACCACGCGCTCAATCACCCCCTGCTCGGTCAGCCGACGCACCCGCCGCAATGCGGTCGCCGGCGAAATGTGCGCCGCTTCGGCCAAGGCCTGGTTGGAGCGCGAGGCATCGGCTTGCAGCAGGTCCAGCAGCCTGTGGTCGATGTCGTCCAGGTCGGTGTGCATGTGTAAATCATTCATAGAATCAAAATTAATGAAATTTTATTCCATTTCATTGAATCGAAGAAAGAAGATTGCAAATTCGTTGAATATTCAAAATCAAATGTCATTGAGTGGTCGCTACGATCCCCCCTTTCAACCCTTCCAGCAAGCAACCGGAGACCTCCCATGTGCGGCATCGTCGGCGCTGTGAGCGCGCGCAACATCGTTCCCATCCTGGTCGAAGGGCTCAAGCGGCTGGAGTACCGGGGCTATGACTCCTGTGGTGTGGCGGTGCATCGCCAGGGCGCACTCTTCAGGGCCCGCAGCACCGCCCGCGTGGCGGAATTGCAGGCCCAGGTGGATGCCGACGGTTTGGCGGCCGGCACCGGCATTGCCCACACCCGCTGGGCCACCCACGGCGCACCGGCCGTGCACAACGCGCACCCGCATTTTTCGGCGGGCCCTGTGGTGGCGAGCGCTTTGGGTGGGTCAGGCGGGTCAGCCCCGGATGCACCAGGGCAGATTGCCCTGGTGCACAACGGCATCATCGAAAACCACGACGAGCTGCGTGACGAGCTCAAAGCCCGCGGCTATGTGTTTGCCAGCCAGACCGATACCGAAGTCATCGCCCACCTGGTGCACCACCTGTATGCCGGCGACCTGTTTGAGGCCGTGCAGCAGGCCACCTCACGTCTGCGGGGCGCCTATGCCATTGCCGTCTTTTGTCGTGACGAGCCGCAACGCGTGGTGGGGGCCCGTCAGGGCTCACCGCTGGTGTTGGGCCTGGGCCAGGGCGACCACGCCGGTGAAAACTTCTTGGCCTCCGACGCCATGGCCCTGGCCGGCGTGACCGACCAGATCGTCTACCTC
>Ga0075471_10003104_pt1 | contig 10806 bp, 8 predicted proteins | sample DEB19_08_DNA_2_FD_74787 | JGI IMG/M metagenome (GOLD analysis project Ga0075471, IMG submission 74787) | Aqueous microbial communities from the Delaware River and Bay under freshwater to marine salinity gradient to study organic matter... | ecosystem: Environmental > Aquatic > Marine > Coastal ... | reverse complement strand
CCGCGTCCGGGTGGAGGCGGCGGCGGCCTGGTGGATCGTGCGGTTCGCCGTCGCGTGCCCGGTGCCGCGTCGGGCCGACCCGGCCTCGGTGGACGTGGGTTACGTTGTGCTCCATGGCCAGCGCTGACGCATCCGGCCCCGTGCCGGTGAGCGTGGTGGTGCCGGCGCACCGGGTCTCCGACGTGATCGAGCGGCAGCTCGACGCCCTGGTACCCCAGGTGGTGGCGCTCGCGGGCGAGATCGTGGTGGTCGACGACGCCTCGCCCGACGGCACCGGGGCGGTGGCTGCACGATGGGCGTCGGCCCGTCCGGACGTGCGGTGCACCGTGCTGCGGTGCCGTCGGCGGTTGGGGGTCAACGCCTCGCGCAATGCCGGGGTGCACCGCAGCGGTGCCGACCTGATCGCGTTCGCCGACGGCGACGACGTCGTACGACCCGGGTGGCTGGCCGCACTCGTCGGCGCCGCGGCAGCGCACACGATCGTGACCGGGGAGTTCGCGTGGCCGGGGTCGACGTCGGCCCGCCGGGTCGCGCCGTTCTACGGGATCCCTCTGCCGATGGCCCTCGGGTCGGCGATGCTGATCCCGCGCGTCCTGTGGCGCGCCGTCGGCGGGTTCGACGAGGAAGTGACCCGGGGTGGGACCGAGACCGAGTTCGTCCTGCAGGCGTGCCTCGGGCACGGGGCGACGGTCGTCACCGTCCCCGCCGCCGTGGTCGAGTACCACCTGCCACCGGTGGGTCCGGGAAGGCGTCGACGGGTCCGGGAGCAGCAGCGGGGCTTCGCGATCATCGCCCGTCGGGTGCGGGGCATCCCCGGCGCCCCGGCGAGCACGTTCACGTTCCGCTCCCGGTCGCGCGACGCGGTCGGGGCGGTCGCGCGGATGGTCGTGGGCGGTGGTGGCGGTCGGGCGGCGTCGCTGGACCGGTTCGTGGTCGACCTGGCGGGGATCGGGTGGATCGCCCGGATGGCGTGGCGTCGCCCGCCCCGCCGTGGGTACGACCCCGACCGGATGGCCGTCGACTACGAGGTGCTGGCCGGACCGTCGTCGAACGCCGTCCCCCGCGGGTAGGGCGCGACCGGCCCACCGTCGGTGCGCAGCGTGGTCGTGATGCGGTGGCGGATCCGCCACCGGCCGTCGACCCGGAGGTAGCGCACGTCGTAGAACCCGGCCATCGACAGGGTCGGGTCGCCCTCGCGGTGGAAGGTGCCGACGAACTCGAGGTGAACCCGGGCGGTCGCCTGGTCACCGTCGACGGTGATCTCCGGGACGTGCATGAGGTGGAGGCCATCGAAGGGCGCGTTGGTGCAGAAGTCGGCGAGCGCGGCGCGGCCGGCGTGGTGGCCGGGGTCGCCGGGGGCGAGTCCGCGGGCCTGGTAGACGCCGTCGGGGGTGAACAGGTCGGCCCAGGCGTCACCGTCGTGGCTGTCGAACGTGCGGCCGTAGGCCCCCTCGAGGTCGAGGATGGCGAGGCGGTCGGCGAGGTCGGCGAGGCGGTCGGGGTCCACGGATCCTCCGGGTCGGTGGGACGGTTGCGGCCCCCCACTCTCCACGACGGTCCCGGTCGGGGTCCAACCTGATACCCTAGGGGGTATGTGTAGACCCGTGACCTGCAATCGCTGTGGCAAGCCCGGATGGAAGGGCTGCGGTGCCCACGTGGAGCAGGTGCTCGGCCACGTGCCGCCCGCCGATCGATGCCGGTGCGCCGAGACGCCGCCACCGGCACGGGCCCGACGCGGGTGGTTCGGCGGCCGCCGCACGGGGTCGTAGCGTCTCGGCGGTGGAGACCGTCGACGTCGTCGTGATCGGGGCCGGCCTGTCCGGCATCGGCGTCACCCGGCACCTCCGTGCCGCGTTTCCCGACCTCGACGTCGTGATCCTCGAGTCGCGTGACGCGATCGGAGGGACCTGGGACCTCTTCCGCTACCCGGGGGTGCGCTCCGACTCCGACCTCCACACCTACGGCTACGACTTCAAGCCCTGGACCGACGACGACGCCATCGCGGACGGTCCGGCCATCCTGCGCTACCTCGAGGAGGCCCTCGACGAAGGCGGTCTGCGCCCGACCGTGCGGCTCGGCCACCGGGTCGAGCGGGTGGAGTGGTCGTCGGAAACCGCCCGCTGGACCGTCGACGCCGTCGCTCCGGCGGGTCGCGTCCGTCTCTCGGCCCGCTGGGTCGTGGCGGCCACCGGGTACTTCCGGTACGACCACGGCCACGACCCCGGGTTCGCGGGTCGGGAGCGGTTCGGTGGTGCGATCGTCCACCCGCAGACCTGGCCGTCCGACCTCGACGTGGCGGGGAAGCGGGTGGTCGTGATCGGGAGCGGCGCCACCGCCGCGACCCTCGTGCCGGCGCTGGCCGGGACCGCCGACCACGTCACGATGCTCCAACGCTCGCCCACCTACTACGCCGCGTTGGCTCGTCAGGACCGGTTCGCGAACCGACTCCGCCGGTGGCTCCCCGCGGAACGCGCCTACGCCTGGACCCGGCGCAAGAACGCGTTCGGGCAAGGTCTCTCGTACCGGCTCATCCGGCGCTTCCCGCGTCTCGCCCGACGGCTCCTGATCGGTGGGGTCGCCCGGCGACTGCCCCCGGGCTACGACGTCGCCCGCCATTTCACGCCGCGGTACGACCCGTGGGACCAGCGGGTGTGCCTCACCCCCGACGGTGACCTCTTCGAGGCGATCTCGGCGGGCCGGGCGTCGGTCGTGACCGACACGGTCGACACGTTCACCGAGACCGGGGTCCGGACCGGATCGGGCCTCGACCTCGACGCCGACGTGGTGGTCACCGCCACCGGACTCGAGCTGCTGGCGCTGGGGGGTGTGGAGCTCGTCGTCGACGGGGAGCGGGTCGAGCCGGGGAAGTGTCTCGTCTACAAGGCCACGATGCTCTCCGGGGTCCCGAACCTGATCTTCGTCTTCGGGTACACCAACGCGTCGTGGACGCTGAAGGTCGATCTCGTGGCCGCCTGGCTCTGCCGGTGCCTCGGCTACATGCGGCGGGGCCACTTCACCACCGCGGTGGCCACCCCCGACGACCCCGACATGCCCACTTCGCCGATGCTCGACTTCACCTCCGGATACGTCCAGCGGGCCCTCGACCGGTTCCCCCGGCAGGGCACCGGCGTGTGGTCGGTGGCGATGGACGTGCGGGCCGACCGCCGTCGCCTTCTCCGTGATCCCGTGCCCGACGGCGTGCTGCGGTTCTCGCGCGTCGCGGCGGGTGTCGGTGGCGGTCGGGAGGGGACGTGACCCAGACCGACCTGTTCGCCGACGGGCCCGAGCACCTCGACCTGCCCGGTGCCGACGTCACGGTGATCCGCGGCGCGCTCGCCCCCGACGTCACCGGTCCGGTGCTGGCGGCCCTCTGCGACCAGGTCGAATGGCGCCACGACTCGTTGCGGATGTACGGCCGGGAGGTGCCGATCCCGCGCTTGCAGGCCTGGTACGGCGACCCCGACACCGAGTACACCTACTCGGGGCTGCTGTTGGTGCCCGAGGCGTGGATCCCGCCGCTGCTCGCCCTGCGCACCGTGGCCGAGCACTTCGCCGGGGCCGAGTTCGACAGCGTGCTGTGCAACCGCTACCGCAGCGGTGCCGACGGCCTGGCGTGGCACGCCGACGACGAACCCGAGTTGGGGCGCGACCCGGTCATCGCCAGCGTCAGCCTCGGAGCGCCGCGCGTCTTCGCCCTGCGACGGCGCGACGACCACGCCGAGCGTCACGACGTCGTCCTCGGCGACGGTGACGTCCTGGTGATGCGGGGCACGACCCAGGCCCTCTGGGAGCACTCCGTCCCGAAGACCCGCCACGCGGTGGGGGAGCGGGTGAACTGCACCTTCCGGCGCATCGTGCGCTGATCCGCTCCCGGGCGCCGGCCCGGTCCGGTCCGGTCCGGGAGCCGACGGCGGAAGGCCCGCCGGGCGGCGGATAGGTTGTGGCCATGCCCATCGCCATCACCGACGACCACCGCGCCCTCGCCGATTCGGTTCGGGACTTCCTCGCCCAGCACGGCTCCCTCGCCGCCGCCCGGGCCCTCCTCGACGGCGCGCCCGACGGCGACCCGTCGTTCTGGGGCGCGGCCGCCGAGCTCGGCTGGCTCGGGCTCCACCTGCCCGAGGAGTACGGCGGGTCGGGCTACTCCCTCGAGGAAGCGGTCGTCGTGGCCGAGGAGCTCGGGCGGGCGCTGGCCCCCGGAGCGTTCCTGCCGACGATGATCGCCGGGGCTGCCATCGCCGACGCCGGGACCGACGCCCAGAAGCAGCAGTGGCTGCCCGGTCTGGCCGACGGCTCGCTCCGCGCGGCGCTGGCCCTCGGCGCCGCGGTGACGGTCGCGGGTGGCACGGCGTCGGGTCCGGCGGGCTCGGTGCTGTGTGGTGCGATCGCCGACCTGCTGCTCGTGCCCGTGGGTGACGATGTCGCCGTCGTCGACCTGCGGGGCGGTGGGGTGACGATCGAGTCGCCGCGCAACCTCGACCCCACCCGGCCGTCCGCCCGGGTCACCCTCGACGGGGCGTCGGCCGAGGTGGTCGTCGGCGCCGCCGAGGCCCTGCGTGACGCCGGTCGGGTCCTGCTCGCCGCCGAGGCGACCGGGATCGCCTCGACCACCACGGTGCAGGCCGCCGAGTACGCCAAGGTCCGGATCCAGTTCGGCCGTCCGATCGCCACGTACCAGGCGGTCAAGCACCACTGCGCCAACATGGCCGTCGCCGCGGAGCTCGCCACCGCGGCCGTCTGGGACGCCGCCCGCGCCTTCGCGGCCGGTGGCGACCAGCGCTCCTACACCGCGGCCATGGCTGCAACGCTCGCGGCCGAGGCCGCCGACCTCTGCGCCAACCTCGACATCCAGGTCCACGGTGGCATCGGGTTCACGTGGGAGCACGACGCCCACCTCTACCTGCGGCGCGCCACGGTGCTCGGCCGGTTCCTCGACCCGGCGGTCGCGGCCGCCGACGTCACCGACCTCACCCGGGCGGGCACCCGGCGCGAGCGCGGCTTCGACCTCCCGCCGGAGGCCGAGGCGTTCCGTGCCGACGTGCAGGCGTTCGCCGCGACCCTCACGGGCCTCGACGACGACGCCCGGCGCGCGGCGATGGTCGAGGCCGGGTACGCGATGCCGCACTGGCCGGCCCCGTGGGGCCGCGACGCCGGTGCCATCGAGCAGCTGGTCATCGAGCAGGAGTTCGCCGCCGCCGGGGTGAAGCGCCCCGACTACGGCATCACCGGGTGGGTCATCCTCACGCTGGTGCAGCACGCCACCGAGGACCAGGTCGCCCGGTGGGTGCCCGACGCCCTCCACCAGCGGCTGATCTGGTGCCAGCTCTTCTCCGAGCCCGACGCCGGCTCCGACGCCGCGGGCATCAAGACCCGCGGCACCCGGGTCGACGGCGGCTGGGTGATCAACGGCCAGAAGGTCTGGACGAGTGGCGCCCACGAGGCCCGCTGGGGCTTCGCCACCATCCGCACCAACCCCGACGTGCCCAAGCACCAGGGCATCACCACGATGGTGATCGACATGCAGGCGCCGGGCGTCGAGGTGCGCCCGCTGCGGATGCCGAGCGGCGGCCGGGAGTTCAACGAGGTCTTCTTCAACGACGTCTTCGTCGCCGACGACGACGTGGTCGGTCCGATCGACGGCGGCTGGACCGTCGCCCGGGCCACGCTCGGCAACGAGAGCGTGAGCATCGGTGGTGGGTCGGGCGCCATGTCGATGCCGGGCGAGATGATGATCGGGCCCCACGACGCCCACCCCGACCGCCTCGACGGCGGTGCCGCCCGCATCGGTCGCTACATCGCGACGCAGCAGGCGATGGGCATGATGAACCTGCGCACGGCGTACCGCGCCGTGATGGGGGCCGGCCCCGGCCCGGAGGGCAACGTCGCGAAGCTGGTGATCTCCGAGATCAGCCACGAGGCGGCGGCGATCATGACCGAGCTCGTCGGTCCCGACGCGGTGTTCACCGACGGCGACGGCGCCATCTCGTCGACGATGGTGCTGTCGCACCGGGCACTGTCGATCGCGGGCGGCACCTCCGAGATCAAGCGCAACCAGATCGGCGAGCAGATCCTCGGCCTGCCGCGCGACCCGCTCATCTCCAAGTAGTCGCACGCTCCCACTCGCTGTTTGGACGTTTCGGGGGCCCCTGGCCCCACGAAACGTCCAAACAAGTGGGTGGTGACGCCTCAGAGGGTGGCGGCGACGTCCCAGGCGGTGTGGAACGCACCGTCGATGTAGCCGACCGCGGCTGCGTCGCCGATCACGCGCACGTCGAGCCCGGCGGCCCGCAGGGGCTCGGCCAGGTCGCCGCCGGGTGCGGCGAGCGCCGCCACGACGTCGGTGGCCGGGATCGACCGCTCGTCGCCCTCGGGACCGCGCACGACCACCACGTCGGGACGGATCTCGATGACCTCGGTGTTGCGCAGGACCTCGACGCCGAGGGTCCGCGCCTGGCCGACGGCGGTCCAGCGCCGCGGCATCGCCATCGGCAGTCCGACCTGGGGTCCGGGCTCGACCAGGGTGACCGTCCGGCCCCGCTCGGCCAGGAACTCGGCGAGCTCGAGCCCGACGAGGGAGCCGCCGAGGACGACCACCCTGCGGCCGACGGGCATCCACCGCTTCGACAGCGAGCGCACCCGGTCGGCGTCGTCGGTGATCCGGAGCGCCCGGCCCACCGTCAGCGCCGCCCGGGCGGCGAACCCGACCTTGGCGTCGCCCTCACCGGTGATCATCGCCTTCATCTCGTCACCGCTGCGCACGTGGGGGAGATCGGCGCCGGGCACGGTCGGCCGGGGTCGGTGCGCACCGGTCGCCACGACGACGACGTCGGGGGAGAGGGCGGTGACGGTCGCCACCGATGCCTCCGTGCCGAGGCGCACGTCGACGGTCGACCGACCGAGCTCGTGGTCGAGCCAGCGGACGATGCGGCCGTTGTCGGGCGTGGTGAGCTCGGAGAAGCGGACGGTGCCGCCGAGCCGGTGGCTCCGCTCGAGCAACGTGACGTGGTGCCCGGCCAGCGCCGCCCGCCGCGCCACCTCGCAGCCGGCGGGCCCGCCCCCGACGACCACGACCCGCTTCGGGGTGGTCGCGGGCACGACCGCCGCCCGCTCCTCGTGGCCGAGGGCCGGGTTCACCGCACAACGCGGGGTGCCGTCGAAGAAGTTCTGCTCGACGCACACGTAGCAGTTGATGCAGGGGCGGACGGCGGCTGCGTCGCCCCGGGCGAGCTTGCCGGCGAGGTCGGGATCGGCGAGTTGCTGGCGACCCATCGCGACGAAGTCGCACTCGCCGGCGACGAGCGCCGCCTCGGCCTGCTCGGGGACGAGTCGACCGACGGCGATCACCGGGATGCCGACCGCGGCCTTCACGGTGCGGGCGAACTCGCGGTACTGCGCGACCGTGGCGGGCAGTGAGCCCTTGGTGAAGTCGGCGAAGGCGTTGTGGGCGTTGGCCGACACGTGGATGGCGTCAGCGCTCGCCGCCTCGATGCACCGGGCCTGGAGCGCGGCGTCGGCGGCGGTCACGCCACCGTCGGGGCCGTACTCGTGCCCGTTGATCCGCACGATGACGGGGAAGTCGGGTCCGACCCGCGCGCGCACCGCCTGCACCACCTCGCACACCAGCCGGGCCCGGTTCTCCACGCTGCCGCCCCAGGCGTCGGTGCGGCGGTTGTACCCGGGTGACAGGAACGTCGACAGCAGGTACCCGTGGGCGGCGTGGATCTCGAGGGCGTCGGCACCGGCGGCCTGCACACGACCCGCCGCGTCGGCGAACGCCTCCACCGCCCACGCCAGGTCCTCGTCGGTGGCCTCGCGGTAGGTGGGCTTCTTGCCCTGGGTCACCGTGGCGAGCCCCATCAGCTCGTCCATCGTGCAGTCCTGGAGCGCCGTCAGGTCGAGTTCGTCGTGCAGGACGCTCGGCACGAGCAGCGGACGCCCCTCGGCGGTGTCGACGCCGGCCGTCTTGCCGTGGTGGCACAGCTGCGGGCAGATCCGGCCGCCCACGGCGTGGACGGCGTCGACCAGCACCGCCAGGCTCTCGACGTACCGGTCGTCGGAGTACGCCGGCTGGTGGGGTGAGGTGGCACCGACCGGCCAGGCCACGGCCCCCGTCCCCATGATGACCAGCCCGGTGCCGCCCGCGGCCCGGGCGACGTAGTGGGCGATCTCGCGCTCGGTGACGTGTCCGCCGTCGGACAGGTTCATGTCCATGGCCGGCATCACGATCCGGTTGGGCAGGACGAGGGAGTTGATGCGTCCCGGGCTGGTCAGGGTGGGGTGGTCGGGCATGCCCGGAACGCTAGACCACCCCTGGGGCTCCGATAGCCTCCGCGCATGCGGATGCGGGGCACTCGGCAGGTGCGATCGGCCTCGGCCGGCGGAGCGGGGGTCGGTCGGTGACCCGGAGTCCGTTCCTCCACCCCCACAGCCGTCCGGCCGCTCCGGCCGAGGAGTTCCCGGTGATCGTCGGGGGGTCGGGCGCGCTCCTCTTCGGCGACGACGACCGGGAGTACCTCGACGCGGCCGCCGGGCACTTCCACTGCACGGTCGGCCACGGCCGGTTCGAGATCGCCGACCAGGTCGCATCGGCGCTCGCCGTCCTCGAGGGTGTCAGCGCCGACGTGTTCACGACCCCGGTGGTCGAGCGCTGCACGGCCCTGATCGCGGCGTCGACGCCCATGGACGACTGTCGGGTCCTGCCCACCGCGACCGGTGCCGAGGCGTTCGACGCCGCGGTCGAGCTGGTCCGGGTGGTTCACGCGTTGCGCGGCGACCGGGCGCGGGTGGGAGTGATGGGAGGCGTCGGGCCCGACGACCTGGGCGACGCCGCCGCTCGGCTCGCGCTGGAGGGCGCGTCGATCGCCGCGGTGGTGGCCGACCCGGTCGACCCGACCGGTGGGGTGCACCCGTACCCGCCGGGGCACCTGGCGGCGCTGCGCGACCTCTGCGACGCCCACGGAGCGTTCCTCGTGGTCGACGAGGTGGTGACCGGGTTCGGACGGGTCGGGGCCTGGTCGGCGTGCGCCCGCGACGGAGTGGTCCCCGACGTCATGGTGATGGGCGAGACCCTGACGTCCGGATACCTCCCGCTGGGGGCGGTGGTCCTGGGTGGCTCGACCCTCGACGTGATCGAGGACGACGAGGCGTTCGTCCTGCGCCGCGGGTCGACCCTGCCGGGCCTGAACGCCGCCGGGGCCGCGGCGCTGGAGAACGTCCGGATCGTCGTCGAGGAGGACCTCCTCGCCGCCGCCGACCGCATCGGAGACGCTCTCCGGGAAGGATTGGTCGAACGGGTCGACGCGGGTGCGCTGCGCGCGGCGCGCGGTACCGGCGCACTGTGGGCGTTCGACCTGCCCGACGGAACCGGCGCCGGCGCGTTGCGATCTGTCTTGATGCGGCGCAACGTGATCGTGCGGGCACTGGGGCCGACGACGGTGGCGGTGTGCCCACCCCTGGTGGCGACCCCTGAACAGGTGACCGGGCTCTTCGTCGCCCTCGACGACGCTCTGACGGAGGTGCGGACATGACCGGACGCGGGATCGGTGGGCGGCTCGGACGCCCGGGGGGCTTCGCGGTGATCGTCGTGGCCTACGCGACGGCGCTGGCCGGCGGATGGGCGGTGGCCGAGTCGGTGGGTGCCGAGCACCCGGTTCCCGCACTGGGGCTCGGGTACCTGGCGTCGGCGCTCGTGATCTTCGTCTGGTCGACCGCCGTCGACAACGGCTCGATGTTCGACGCCTGGTGGAGCGTGCTCCCGCCCTTCGCCGCCGTGTGGCTGGCGGCTGCCCACGGGCCCGACGTCCCGGGCCTGCGGATCGTGCTGGTGCTGGTCGTGGTGTGGGTGTGGGGGGTCCGCCTCACCTCCAACTGGGCCCGCGACTGGCCGGGCCTCGACCACGAGGACTGGCGGTACCTCGAGCTCTACGGGAAGGGGCCGAAGATCGTCGTGTCGCTGACGTCGGTCCACCTGTTCCCGTGCGTCGTGGTGTTCCTCGGTTCGCTCCCGCTCGTGCCCGCCCTGGTCGAAGGGACGCGCCCCGTCGGGGTGCTCGACTGGGTGGCGGCCGTGGTGGGGGTCGGGGCGGCGCTCCTCGAGTTCGTGGCCGACGAGCAGATGCGTCGGTTCCGGCGGGTCCGCACCCCCGGCCAGGTCATGGACCGTGGGCTCTGGGCCTGGTCACGCCACCCCAACTACCTCGGGGAGATCCTGTTCTGGGTGTCGGTGTGGCTGTTCGGCGTGGCCGCCGCACCGTCGTGGTGGTGGACCCTGGTCGGGCCCCTGGCGATGGTGGGCATGTTCCTCGGGGCCTCGATCCCGATGCTCGACCAGCGGAGCCGGGAGCGTCGGCCGGAGTTCGCCGCCTACGCCGACCGGACCCCGGCGCTCGTTCCTCGTCCGCCCCGTCGCCCCCGGTAATCTCCGGGCCGCATGGCCCAGACCGCTCTCGACGTCGCCCCTCCCGTCCCGACGTCGAAGCGGTGGGGGACCCTCGCTCCGCTGACCGGCTTCCGGCCCGACGTCCAGGCGCTCCGGGGCCTCGCCGTCCTGTTGGTGGTCTGCTACCACGCGAAGTTCGTCGTGCACGGCGGCTACATCGGGGTCGACGTGTTCTTCGTCATCTCCGGGTTCGTGATCGGACGCCGCCTCCTCTCCCGGGCGAGCAGCTCCACCGGCGAGCGAAGGGAGAAGCGCTCGGCCCTGGTCGAGTTCTACGTCCACCGGGCCCGGCGGATCCTGCCCGCACTGGCGGTGATGCTGGTGGTGGTCGTGGTGGTCTCCCCGCTGCTGGCGCCCGTCGGCGGGGT
>Ga0075471_10003102_pt1 | contig 10813 bp, 6 predicted proteins | sample DEB19_08_DNA_2_FD_74787 | JGI IMG/M metagenome (GOLD analysis project Ga0075471, IMG submission 74787) | Aqueous microbial communities from the Delaware River and Bay under freshwater to marine salinity gradient to study organic matter... | ecosystem: Environmental > Aquatic > Marine > Coastal ... | reverse complement strand
GGGTGAAGTCGTAACAAGGTAGCCGTAGCGGAAGCTGCGGCTGGATCACCTCCTTTCTAGGGAGCCACGTAATGTGGCCTGGGTTCCCCGCTTCACGCGGGTCGAACTCCCCCGTCCCCTTGAGGGCCGGGCGAGCAGAACCCTGGAAACAACGTCGACACCTTGGCTTGCCGGCCGGGACCTCGCGGACCAGACACTTTCATGGTCCATCACCGCGGGGAGTCAAACCCGAATGGCATCGCGCTGTTCAGTCCTCAGGGATCGGGAGACCAGGCCTTCGGGCGTGGTCGTTCCCATTCCGGGACTCATCCGCCGCCTCGCGCGGCAGGTGAACCTTGAAAACTGCACAGTGGCGTAGGTGTGCTCTTCAAGATATGAAGGGCGTACGATGGATGCCTTGGCAACAGGAGCCGAAGAAGGACGTGGGCGGCTGCGATAAGCCGCGGGGAGGCGCTGACCAGCCTATGATCCGCGGATTTCCGAATGGGGGAACCCACGCGTCGTAATGGGCGCGTATCCCTGCCTGAACACATAGGGCAGGAGAAGGCAAGCCGGTGAAGTGAAACATCTCAGTAACCGGAGGAAAGGAAAGAAACCTCGACTCCCTGAGTAGTGGCGAGCGAAAAGGGATCAGCCCAAACCGAGTTGAGTGTGATTGCCTGCGGGCTTAGCTCATCCGGGGTTGTAGGACCAGCATGATCGTGCCGCAGCGCGATCGGGCAGTGACAAATCTTCTTGATAGTCGAACGGCCTGGAAAGGCCGGCCACAGTGGGTAATAGCCCCGTAGGCGAAATCAAGAGGACTGCCTCGCTGGCACCTGAGTACGGCCGGGCACGGGAAACCCGGTCGGAACCTGCGGGGACCACCCCGCAAGGCTAAGTACTACCTGTTGACCGATAGTGAACCAGTACCGTGAGGGAAAGGTGAAAAGAACCCCGGGAGGGGAGTGAAATAGAACCTGAAATCGTGCGCCTACAAGCGGTCGGAGCCTGTGCTTGCACGGGTGACGGCGTACTTTTTGCATAACGGACCGGCGAGTTACTCGTCACTGGCAAGGTTAAGCGAAGCGAAGCCGTAGCGAAAGCGAGTCTGAATAGGGCGATTTAGTCAGTGGCGGTAGACCCGAAGCCGAGCGATCTATCCATGGCCAGGTTGAAGCGAGGGTAAGACCTCGTGGAGGACCGAACCCACGTCGGTTGAAAACGGCGGGGATGAGCTGTGGATCGGAGTGAAAGGCTAATCAAGCTCGGTTATATCTGGTTCTCCCCGAAATATATTTTGGTATAGCCTTACGCGTTTACTCGTGGTTGTAAAGCACTGTCTGGCCTAGGGGCCCTACCAGGTTACCGAAGTCATACAAACTCTGAATGCCATGAGTCCAGAGCGTAGGAGTCAGACGGCGGGGGATAAGCTTCGTCGTCGAGAGGGAAACAGCCCAGACCACCAGCTAAGGGCCCAAAGCGTTGACTAAGTGGCAAACGATGTGCGAGCGCAGTGACAACCAGGATGTTGGCTTAGAGGCAGCCACTCGTTTAAAGAGTGCGTAATAGCTCACTGGTCAAGTGTTCGTGCGCGGATAATGTAACGGGGCTCAAGTCAACCCCCGAAGCTGTGGACTTCACTATGTGGAGTGGTAGGGGAGCGTTCACGTCTGCAGTGAAGCGGCCGCGGAAGCTGCCGTGGAGCGGCGTGAAGTGAGAATGCCGGTATTAGTAACGAAAGAGGAGTGAGAAACTCCTCCTCCGATTGCCCAAGGTTTCCTGAGTAAAGCTAATCTTCTCAGGGTTAGTCGGGACCTAAGCCGAGGCCGAAAGGCGTAGGCGATGGACAACAGGTTGATATTCCTGTACCACGTCTCCAGCGTTATCACCGATGGGGGGACGGGGAAGGATAGGCGAACCGTGGCGTTGGTAGTCCACGGACAACCCGGTAGGACGGATCCCAGGAAAATCCGGGATCCATTAAGTCCGAGAGGGGATGTCAGCTGGCTTCGGCCGGCCAGTCGCTGATTCCATGCCTCCAAGAAAATCCTCTAGGGAGTTGGAACGTGCCCGTACCAAAACCGACACAGGTGGGCAGGTAGAGCATACCGAGGAGATCGAGAGAACCCTCGTTAAGGAACTCGGCAAAATGGCCCCGTAACTTCGGGAGAAGGGGCGCCGCGGTAGGGTGACGGGATTTACTCCCCGAGCTCGATGCGGCCGCAGAGAATTGGCCCAACCGACTGTTTACCAAAAACACAGGTCTCTGCTAAGTCGAAAGACGACGTATAGGGGCTGACGCCTGCCCGGTGCCGGAAGGTCAAGAGGAGAGGTTAGCTTCGGCGAAGCTTCGAATCCAAGCCCCGGTAAACGGCGGCCGTAACTATAACGGTCCTAAGGTAGCGAAATTCCTTGTCGGGTAAGTTCCGACCTGCACGAATGGCGTAACGAGTTGGGCGCTGTCTCAACGAGGGACTCGGTGAAATTGTAGTGTCGGTGAAGATGCCGACTACCCGCCGCAAGACGGAAAGACCCCGTGAACCTTTACTGCAGCTTGATATTGGGATTTGGGATGTCCTGTCCAGGATAGGTGGGAGGCTGGGAAGCCGGGACGTCAGTCTCGGTGGAGCCGCCCTTGGGATACCACCCTGGATGTTCTGAATTTCTAACGCGACACCGTGATCCGGGTTGCGAACAGTGTCAGGTGGGCAGTTTGACTGGGGCGGTCGCCTCCTAAAATGTAACGGAGGCGCACAAAGGTTCCCTCAGCACGGTTGGAAATCGTGCGCAGAGTGTAATGGCATAAGGGAGCTTGACTGCGAGACCTACAAGTCGAGCAGGAGCGAAAGCTGGTCATAGTGATCCGGCGATTAAGAGTGGAATTGTCGTCGCTCAACGGATAAAAGGTACTCCGGGGATAACAGGCTTATCCTCCCCAAGAGTCCACATCGACGGGAGGGTTTGGCACCTCGATGTCGGCTCGTCGCATCCTGGGGCTGGAGTTGGTCCCAAGGGTTGGGCTGTTCGCCCATTAAAGCGGTACGCGAGCTGGGTTCAGAACGTCGTGAGACAGTTCGGTCCCTATCTGCGGTGGGCGCTGGAAATTTGAGAGGAGTCGTCCCTAGTACGAGAGGACCGGGATGAACAGACCTCTGGTGTATCAGTTGTCGTGCCAACGGCATAGCTGGTTAGCTACGTCTGGACGGGATAACCGCTGAAAGCATCTAAGCGGGAAGCCCACCTCGAGATGAGATTTCCCATCCCCTTGAGGGAGTAAGGGTCCAGGGAGACCACCTGGTTGATAGGCGGGATGTGGAAGCGCAGTAATGCGTGGAGCAGACCCGTACTAATACCCCGAGGGCTTGAATTTATACCTACGTCGCTGTGCAGTCTTGAGGGTTCACCCTCATAAGTTCCCGGTGGTCAGGGCGAGCGGGAAACACCTCTTCCCATTCCGAACAGAGCAGTTAAGCCGCTCCGCGCCGATGGTACTCCGGACTCACGTCCGCGGGAGAGTAGGTCGCTGCCGGGATTCATCATGCGAAGGGCCGCCACGAGGCGGCCCTTTTGCGTTGAGTAGGATCGGGTGCATGACGCACCCGCAGCCAGGCCCCGAGGTGATCATCATCGGAGGGGGTTTGGCGGGGCTCAGCACGGCGCTGCGCCTGTGCGAGGCCGGCAGGTCGGTGATGGTGCTCGAGGCCGAGCCGGAGGTGGGGGGCCGCGCCCGCACCCTGCAGGTGGGCGGCGAGCCGGTGGATCGCGGGTTCCAGTCGCTCTTCACGGCATACCCGGCCACCGCGCGCATGCTGTCGGACATCGGTATCGGCAAGCGCGACCTCGTGGCCTTCGATCGCGGGGCGGTGGTGCACGATGGCCAGCGCTGGTCGCGCATGGGCACCTCCCCACGTGGCACCCTGGGCTTCGAGTGGTTCGGGGCCGGGGACGTCGCCCGGCTTGCGCGGCTGGGAGCGGAGGTCGCCGGCGCCCCGGTGCAGGCCCTGCTCACGGGTGATGAGCGCGACGAGGAGATGGGCGAATACCTCGTGCGCATGGGGTTTTCCGCGGGGGCGATCGAAGGGTTCTTCCGGCCGCTGTTCGGGGTGATCACCGCCGATCGCCAGCTGCGCAGCGATGCGGGGTACTTCCGGTTCCTCATGAAGATGCTCCTGCGGGGGCGGGCGGTGATACCGGTCGGCGGGCACGGCATGATCAGCGCGTGGGCGGCCGCGCGGGTGGAGCAGCTGGGTGGGGAGGTGCGCTGCGGTGCGAGGGTGGACGAGATCGTGACCGATGCGCACGACCGCGGGCGCGCGGTGGGCGTGAGCGTGCACGGGGGGGAGGTGATCCGTGGACGCAGCGTGGTGGTGGCCACGGAGGCACCCGCCGCACGCGCGTTGCTCGCCGACATCGATCGCCAGTCGTCCCGGGCTCTCGATCTGCAGCCATGTGGGGTCACCACCCTTGTGTATTCGCTCGGCGCCTCGTTCCATACCGGGCGCACGATCGTGCTGAACGCCGCGCCGGTGCTGAACGCCGCGCCGGCCGCGGGCGGGGGCGGGGACGAGCCGGGTGCGGCGCGCATCGACCTGGTGTGCCAGGAGTCGAACCTGCTGCGCCCGGGCATGGGTGACGGGGCCCGGCTGCTCGCGACAAGCGTGCACGGGGACGGCCCTGCCCCCGATGTGGATGCCCTCGCGGCCGAGATGGAGCGGGTTGCGGGCGAGTGGAACCCCGGCTATCCATGGGCGCGCCTCGCGCGCCTGGATGACGTGATCGTGCATCCGTGGGCGCAGTTCGCCGTGCCACCGGGCGTGCGCGCCGACCTCCCCGATGCCGCCACGGGGCTCGAGAACGTGTTCCTTGCGGGGGATGTGACCATGCATCCGTCGGTGGAAGGCGCCGTGGCCAGCGGTGAGAGGGCGGCGAAGGTCGTCGGGGGATACCTGGCGCGACAGCCGTCACCGGGGGGCTGACACGGTGTCAGGGCAGGCGGGGCGCTGGGATTCGGGGAGGGGGGCGGTGCGGGCACGCCTTCCCGCACTGGAGGCCGAGACCTACCTGAACACCGGGGGCGCCGGACCCCTGCCGGATCTCGCGGCCGACGCCATGCGCGCGATGGTGGATGCCCAGGTGGCCCGCGGGCGCATGAGCGCGATGGCGGTGGACGCGGGGCGCGAGCGGCAGGCCGCGCTGCGACAGGCGGTGGGCCGGGTGGTCGGGCGCCCGGAGGAGGAGGTCGCCATCGCGCAGAGCTCCACGCACGCCATGAACGTGGTGATCTGGGGCGCGGGCCTGAAGCGCGGCGACAACGTGGTGACCACGAACATGGAGCACCCAGGGCTCGCGGTGCCCCTGGCGGTGGCGGCGGCGCGCGCCGGGGCAAAGGTGCGCATGGCGGACGTGGGCGATGGCAGCGGACCGCTCGAGGACGTCATCGGGCGCGCCGTGACGGCGCGGACCCGCCTCGTGGCCCTATCGCATGTGTCATGGATGACCGGGGCGGTGCTCGACGTCGCCGGTGCCGCGCGGGCGGCCGCTGCTGCGGGCGCGCTGACGCTGGTGGATGGGGCGCAGGGCGCGGGTGCGGTGGCTGTGGACCCCATCGGGTGGGGCATCGATGCCTACGCCATGCCGGCCCAGAAGTGGCTGCTGGGCCCCGAGGGGCTCGGGGCGCTCTGGGTGCGACCCGATCTGCTTGATCGCATCGCCGTGACCACCGCAGGCTTTGAGACGGGGGAGGAACACGGCTGGGATGGGTCGCTGGTGATGCATCCCGACGCCCGTCGTTACGAGGCATCCACCTTCCCGGAGATCCTGCTCGCGGGGTGGACGGCGTCCCTCGCATGGCTCGACGGGCTGGGCTGGGACCGCGTGCAGGAGGGCACGCGGGTGGCGGCCGCGGCGTGCCGCGACGCCCTGCAGGGGGTGCCCGGGGTACGTCTGGAGGCCCCGCGGCAGGCGGAGTCCGGGCTGGTGGCGTTCTCGGTGCCCGGCAGGTCGCCCGAGGACATCGCCGGGGCCCTGGCGGCGCGGGGGGTGATCGTGCGCCCGCTGCCCGAGCCCGGGGGGCTTCGCGCGTCATGCGGCTTCTTCACCAACGCAGGGGATATCGAGCGGCTCACGGAGGTCTTGGGCGAAGTCGTGGCGTGTTAGCGTGCCCGGCCGTGAGCCAGCAGTTCGTGATCCAGGGCGGGCACGCGCTGGCCGGCACGGTTACCCCCACGGGTAACAAGAACGCCGCCCTGCCGATCCTCGCCGCCACGCTCCTCACCGATGAGGAGGTCATCCTCGAGAACGTCCCCGACATCCTGGACGTTCACGCGATGCTGGCGATCCTCGATGACATCGGCGTCTCCGTGCGCGAGGAGCCCGACGGCGCCCTGGCCTTCCGGGCCGAGGCAATCGGCAGCACCGACCTCGATCCCGACCTGTGCCGGCGCATCCGCGCATCCGTGCTGCTGGCCGGCCCGCTGCTGGCGCGCGCGGGGTCGCTGACGCTCCCGATGCCCGGTGGCGACTTCATCGGGCGCCGTCGCATCGACACCCACCTGATGGCGTTCCGTGCGCTGGGCGCCGAGGTACAACAGGTGGATCGCGGATACGCCATGCGCCAGTCGGGGCTGACGGGGGCCGAGATCTTCCTCGACGAGGCCTCGGTGACCGCCACCGAGAACGTGCTCATGGCGGCCGTGCTCGCCGAGGGGCGCACCACGATCCTCAACGCCGCGTGCGAGCCGCACGTGCAGGACCTCGCCGAGTTCCTGGTGCTGCTGGGTGCCCGCATCGAGGGCATCGGCACGAACCGGCTCATCATCGACGGCGTGGACCGGCTTGGCGGCGGGCGCTTCCGCATCGGTCCCGACTACATCGAGATCGCATCGTTCATCGGGCTGGCGGCGATCACGGGGTCGGACCTCGTGATCTCGGAGGCCCGGAAGGCTGACCTGCGGATGATCCTGCTCGGGTTCGAGCGCCTGGGAATCAGCGTCGAGTGGCTCGACGATGGGTCGCTGCGCGTACCGCCCGACCAGTCGCTCGTGGTGGTGCAGGACGAGGGCGGGGCCATCCCGAAGATCGACGACGGCCCTTGGCCGGCGTTCCCCGCCGACCTCACCTCGATCGCCACGGCGGTCGCCACCCAGGCCACGGGCGAGGTGATGATCTTCGAGAAGATGTTCGAGAACCGGCTGTTCTTCGTGGACAAGCTCGTGGCGATGGGCGCGCGCATCATCCTGTGCGATCCCCACCGCGCGGTGGTGAGCGGCCCCGCGCAGCTCTACGGCGAGCGCGTGGAGAGCCCGGATATCCGTGCCGGCATGGCGATCCTCATCGCGGGCCTCGCCGCCAAGGGCACCACCACCATCGGGAACATCGGCCAGATCGACCGCGGCTACGAGCGCATCGACGAGCGACTGCGCGCCCTCGGTGCGCGCATCGAGAGGGTGGACGACTAGGCCATGACCGATCCCGTGCCACTCCCGGCCGGGGTTCGTGACGTGCTGCCGGTCGAGGCGGCTGAGCTCCGGGCCCTGGCGGACGCGCTGGCCGGCGCCTTCGCGTCGTTCGGGTTCCGCGAGGTGATGACTCCCCTCATCGAGCTCGCGGACGTGCTCGACCGTGCCGAGGAGGACGGCGTGGGCCGCGCGTACCGGCTGTTCGATGATGAGGGCAGGGTTCTCGTGCTGCGGCCCGACCTCACGATCCCGGTCGCCCGACTCGTTGCCACGCGCATGGCCGACCACCCCGACCCCGTGCGCGTGGCGTACAACGCCCGGGCGGTGCGCCCGCCGGTGGCCGGGAAGATCGAGGGTGCCGAGCAGCGCCAGGCCGGAATCGAACTCGTGGGCCTGGGCGGGCCGGAGGCCGATGCCGAGGTGATCGCCGCGCTGGCCACCGCGCTGGCGGCGGCGGGGGTGCCCGATGCGCGCATCGCAATCGGTTCGGTGGCGCTGGTGTCCGCCGTGCTGGGTGGCGTGGATGCCGATCCGCCGGTGCGCGATGCCATGTGGGCCGCGCTCCGCGGGCGCAGCCTCGTGGACTGGCGCGAGGCGGCATCGGCAGCGGGCGCGGACGAAGACGCCGCGGCGGTGCTCGCCGACCTGCCGTCGTTGCGCGGGGGGCCTGAGGTGCTGCAGAGGATCGCCGCCGCGGTGCCGGCCGCCGCGGGGGAGTGCGACCGCATGGCCGATGTCCTGCGCCTCGTGGCGCTGCACGGGGTGGCCGCCCCCATGGTGGACATCGGCGTGGTTCGCGACTGGGCGTACTACTCGGGGGTCGTCATCGAGGCCTACGCGGCCGGCGCGATGGCGCCGGTGGCGGTGGGCGGGCGCTACGACGGCCTGGCGGCCCGATTCGGGCGGGCCAGGCCGGCGGTGGGCGTGGCCGTGGCCCTCGACCTGCTCCACCACGCCGTGGGGCGCGGGGCGGAACAGCCCGACATCGGGATCGTGCTCGTGGGCGGGTGCGATCAGTACATCGGCGAGGCCGCGGCGCTGCGCGCGCGCGGGGTGGCCGTGGTGGCGCTGCCGTCCGACGCCGGCGACGCCGAGGCGCTCGCCCTGGCCGACGGGCGGCGCTTCGTGGTGCGTCACGGTGCGGAGGGGTGGGTGGCCCGCGACGTCATCGGGGGCGCCGAGGTGGCGCTGTCAGACCTGGGGGAGGGGCCGTGGACCTGAGGATCTGCGTGCCCCTCGGCGCGCTGTTCGACGACGCCCTCGGCGCCATGGCGGCCGTGGGGCTGCCGGTCGACCCGCTCAGGGATGCCGGGCGGCGCCTCATCGTCGAGGTTCCCGGCGGGCCCACCTACATCACCACGCGTCCGAGTGACGTCCCCACCTACGTCGAGAGCGGCGCGGCGGACCTCGGAATCGTCGGACGCGACGTGCTGCTCGAGCGGCAGCCGGATGTCTACGAGCTGGCCGACCTCGGATTCGGAGGCTGCCGCATGTCGTGGTGCACGCCGGATGGCGATGACCCGACGGCCGGGGCCATCGAGCGCTTCGGCGTGGTGCGCGTGGCGACCAAGTACGTCAACTGCGCGGAGCGGTTCTTCGAGGAGACCGGCCGCAAGGCCGAGATCGTGAAGGTGAATGGCTCGGTGGAGCTCGCCCCCCTGGTGGGGCTGAGCGACGGCATCGTGGACCTCGTGGCCACGGGCCGCACCCTGCGTGAGAACGGGCTCGTGGAGCGCGAGGAGATCTTCACCTCGACGGCCCGGCTCATCGCCAATCGCGTGAGCCACAAGATGCAGGCCACGCTGATGGACGACCTGGTGCGACGTTTCGAGGAGGCCTGCGGGTGAGCGGGGTTCGGCGCATGGCCATGCAGGCCGGCGGCGCGGCTGCCCTTGCGCCCACGTTTCGCGCGGCCGCGGCCGACGGGCCGGCCGACGCGGTGGCGGCAACGCTGGCGGATGTCCGCACGCGCGGTGACGCCGCGGTGGTGGATGCCATCCGGGCCTTCGATGCGCCCGGGTTCGCCGGGAGTTCCCCGGTGGTGGATTCCGAGGAGGTGCGCGCTGCCGCCGATGCGCTCGACCCGGTCCTTCGCGAGGCGATCACGTTCGCCGCTGCGCAGGTGCGCCAGGTGGCCGAGGCCGGAAAGCCCGGCGATACCGAGACCCGCCTGCCGTCGGGCCAGTCGGTGCGGGTGCGTGCCGTGCCGGTGGCCGCGGCCGGGGTGTATGCGCCCGGTGGCCGGGCGGCGTACCCGTCGAGCCTCATCATGGGCGTGGTGCCCGCGCAGGTGGCCGGGGTCGAGCGCATCGTCGTGGCAAGCCCGCCCGGCGAGGACGGCCTGCCGAACCCCGTGGTGCTGGCCGCCGCCGGCATCCTGGGCGTCGACCAGGTGATCGCCGCGGGTGGGGCCGCAGCCATCGCCGCGATGGCGTTCGGCACCGACACCATCGACCCCGTGGACGTGATCACCGGACCGGGCAACCCCTGGGTGCAGGAGGCCAAGCGCCAGGTGTTCGGGCTGGTCGGCATCGATTCGGTGGCGGGGCCCAGCGAACTGGTGGTGCTCGCCGACTCATCCGCCGACCCCGCGGCCATCGCCGCCGATCTGCTGGCCCAGGCCGAGCACGGGGCCGATTCGCCGTCGATCCTCGCGGCGTGGGATTCCCCGGTGGCGGACGCCGTGCAGCAGGCGCTCTCGGTGGCCGATTCGCCCGTTGGTACGATCACGATCGTCGACTGCCCGTCGCAGGAGGACGCCATCGCCCTCGCCGAGGCCTTTGCGCCGGAGCACCTGCAGATCGCCACCGCCGACGCCGAGGCCATCGCGCCCGGGATCCGTCGCGCGGGGTGCGTGTTCCTCGGGCCGCTCGGCGCCACGGCGTTCGGCGACTACGTTGCCGGGTCCAACCACATCCTTCCGACGGGGGGCGCGGCGCGTCATGCATCCGCCGTCGGTCCCGCCACGTACATGCGACGCATGTCGCTCGTGGACATTCCCCAGGGCGCGGTCGACGCGCTCACGCCGCACCTGGCGGCGCTCGCAGACGCAGAGGGGTTCCCCGAACACCGCAGATCAGCGGAGATCAGGTCATCACGATGAGCAGAAAAGCGAACATCCGCCGCACGACCGGCGAGACGGACATCGAGGTCAGGATCGACCTCGACGGCACCGGTACGGCCGAGGCCGTCACGGGGATCGGCTTCTTCGATCACATGATCGTGCTGCTCGCGCGTCACTCGCTGATCGACATCTCGGTGAGCGCCACCGGCGACCTCGAGACCGGCAGCCACCACACGGTGGAGGACACCGGCATCACCCTCGGCATGGCCCTCGATGAGGCGCTCGGCGACCGCAGCGGCATCGAGCGCTA
>Ga0075471_10003101_pt1 | contig 10814 bp, 6 predicted proteins | sample DEB19_08_DNA_2_FD_74787 | JGI IMG/M metagenome (GOLD analysis project Ga0075471, IMG submission 74787) | Aqueous microbial communities from the Delaware River and Bay under freshwater to marine salinity gradient to study organic matter... | ecosystem: Environmental > Aquatic > Marine > Coastal ... | reverse complement strand
ACGATCTTGGCGCCCGCCGCGGTGGCGGGGTGCAGCAGGCAGTTGCACGCCGTCACGTGGAACAACGGGGTGGGCGCCATGAACACCACCGGGCGCGCCACGGGCGCCTCCGTGGGTGCGGGCACGTCACCGGCAGCGATGGCTTTTTGTTCGGCGAACGACGACGTGGCCGTCATCACCGAGAGGTTCATGATGTTCATGATCGAACCGCGATGCGTGAGCTGGGCCCCCTTCGGGAAGCCGGTGGTTCCCGAGGTGTAGAAGATCGTGGCGTCGTCGTCGGGATCGATCTCGGCGGGCGGCAGCGTGCCGGGATCAGCGCCCGCCATCACCTCGGCCCAGCGCGCGCTACCCGCAGGCAACGCGCGGTCGCTGCGCACCGCGATGATGTGCATCGGACGCTGCGAGGGCATGTGCGAGAGACGCTCGAGACGCTCGTCGTCGCCGAGGAACACGCGGGGCTCACTGTCGTTGAGCGCGTACTCCATCTCGGGCGGCGTCCACCATGCGTTCATGCCCACTGCAGCCGCACCGAGTGCGAGCGTGGCCCAGTAGCTCACCACCCACTCGGGGTAGTTGCGCATGGCAATGGCCACCCGGCTCCCCGGCGTGACACCGTGCGCCGCGAGGTAGTGGGCCAACTTGCGCACCTGGGCGTGGATCTCGTTGAACGTGTACCGCTCGTCCTCGTAGACGATGTAGTCCTTGTCGCCGTGCGCGGCAGAGGCCTCCCACAGCACGCGCATGTTCGCCGGTGCGTTCTCGTAGACCTTCACAGGGACTCCACGCACCTCGATCGTGGTGGTGTGGAACGGGGAACCGGGGGCGTCGAGTTCCTTGCGGGCGGCGAGGTAGTGCTGGATCACCCGAGCATTGTTGCCCACCGGAGCCCGACCTCGCTAAGCGACCTGCCCGGCGGCGCCTTGCGGGCATCCGACGCCCGTCAGTTGATGGCGCGCAGGTCCTTCAGTTCGATGATGCGGTCCCAGTCGTAACCGAGATCGAGCAGGACCTCCTCGGTGTGCTGGCCGAACTCGGGCGGCGGCCCGGCCGGCACCGATGTCGACTCATGAAAGCTGACCGGGTTTGCGGGCATCTCCCGGGTCCCGCCATCGCTGGTCGGAACCGGCACGAAACAGCCCGCTGCGCGCGCCTGGGGATCGTCCACGAGCTCGTGCACGGACTGCACCGGCGACCACCACACACCGCACTCGTCGAATCGATCGGCCCATTCGTCGAGGGTGCGAGCGCCGATCACGACGTCCATCTCACCCACCAACGCGGCGGCGTTCTGCGCCCGACCGAAGGTGTCGGCGAAACGGGGATCGTCCACCAGATCCTCGCGGTCCAGCGCGCGCATGATGACCGGCCAGTGCCGATCACCCTCGAGGCCGAGCAACCACACGAACCGGCCGTCGGCACACCGGTAGTAACTGATGAGCGGGTTCGGTGGTGCTCCGCGGTTCACGCCCACCGTGGCAACGCCGAAGCGCAGTGCGAGGTTGAGGTCCCACGCCATCATGTAGGCACCGATGCGCATGAGCGATGTGGCAACGACCTGCCCGCGCCCGGTGCGTTCACGCTCGAAGAGCGCCGCCGACACACCGGCTGCTCCTGCGAGTCCTGCCATGTGGTCGCCCATCCCGCCGCGTTGGTAGGGCAGGTTCTGACCCTCGGCGGTGAGCGCCGCCGCCACACCCGAGCGCGCCCAGAACATGCCGACGTCGTACGCGGGTCGGTCTGCCTCGGGACCCTCGAGCCCCATGCCGGTCACGCTCGCATACACCAGCCGCGGAAACCGGGCCGTGAGGGTTTCGTGGTCCAACCCAGCGCGACGCAGCGCACCCGGACGCAGATTGGTCACGAACACATCGGCCTGCCCGATGAGATCGACGAGCACCGTGCGACCCGCATCGGTGCCGTAGTCCAGTGCGATCGATTGCTTGCCGCGGTTGTCGACCTCGAAGGGAGGATTGGCCTCGTGCCCGGTCACCATCTGCCAGAACGCCGTCATGCCGCGGAATGGATCACCGGTGAGCGGTTCCACCTTCACCACCTCCGCACCCCAGTCGGCGAGGATCCCCGCGCATGCGGGTCCTGCGATCCAGAAGCCGAGTTCGACCACCTTGATCCCGTGCATCGGTCCCATGGCCGGATGGTAAACCCGCTGGTCGGACCACGCTCGGGCCCGATAGCCGAGCGGTAGGTTCGCTCCGTGCTGTTCTTCAAGATGAACACTGCGATGCTCGTGATCGTGCTGCTGGCCATCGAGGCCGGAGCCACGGCCATCGGCATCGCAGTGGGACACCGCAGCCGGCGTCAGCCGAGCGCGAACCGCGAGCCGGTGGGTGTGGTCCAGGCCACGCTGCTCGGTCTCGTGGGCTTGCTGCTCGCCTTCGGGCTCTCGATGGCGGTAGGGCGCTACGAGACCCGCCGTGCGCTGATCGTGGACGAGGCGAACGACATAGGCACGACCTACCTGCGGGCACAGACCCTGAACGAGCCCTACCGCACCGAGTCGCTCGAGTCGCTGCGCACCTACACCGAGGCGGCGGAGAAGCTCTCGACACTGGTTCCCGACTCGCAGCGATTCCGGACAGTGGCCTCCGAGATGGAGTCCGTACAACGGACGCTGTGGAACCTCGCCGGGCAGGCCATACAGGCTGCTCCCCTCGATTCGGCACCTCGGCTCTACGTGGAGACGCTCAACTCGATGATCGACGTGCATTCCGAGCGCACGGCGTCCCTGCGCAATCGAGTTCCCACACCGGTCACCGTGCTGCTCGTGGTGGGCAGTGCCGTGGCACTCGCTGCGCTGGCGATGTACCTCACGATGCTGGGTCGCGGACTGCTCACCTCGCTCGTGGCGACCACAGTAGTGGTGCTGATCCTCTTCGTGTCGTTCGACCTCGACCGACCCGAACGCGGTTTCATCGTGATCCCGAATACTCCCCTGGTGGAGCAGAGCGAGTCGATGCAGGCTCCCGCCGCATTCATCCCGGCCGGTTCGAGTCCCGATGAGGCAGGGCCGTGAGTTCGTCGTTGTCGGATGGTGTGGTGGGGTCGGGGTTCCGGCTGGATATTCAGGGGATGCGGGCGCTCGCGGTGTTGGTCGTGGTGCTATATCACATCGATCTGGTGCCGGGTGGTTATGTCGGTGTCGATGTGTTCTTCGTGATCTCGGGTTTCTTGATGGGTGGGTTGTTGATGCGCGAGGCCGATTCGTCGGGTCGTGTGTCGTTGCAGAACTTCTTCACGCGTCGGTCGCGTCGGTTGTTGCCGGCGTTGGCGGTCACGGTGCTGGTGACGTTGCTGATCGCGTTCTTCGTGACCCCGGTGCGCGGTGGTTTCCGGATAGCGAACCAGACAGCGACCGGCACGTCGCTGTTCGGCGCGAACCTGCGACTGTTCCAGCTCACCGGCGACTACTTCGCTCCGGCTGCGGAACGCAACCCGTTGCTGCACACCTGGTCGTTGTCGGTGGAGGAGCAGTTCTATTTCGCGTTCCCACTGCTGGTCGCCGTGGTGTATCTCCTCGTCGGCAAGCGTCGCCCGATCGCTCGACGCGCACTGACCGTGGTGATCGCCGCTGCGGGTGTGTTGTCGCTCGCGTTGAACATCGCGTTCACGAACCGCGGCTCGAACATCGCTGGGATCGCCCGACCGCGGGACTTCGCGTTCTTCGGTCCGTTCACCCGGGTGTGGGAGTTCGCTGCAGGGATCCTGCTCGCAACATGGACACTGCGACACCGCCCCCACACGACCCGGTCAGGAGCCCCGACGAACCGGGTCGTCTACACCGTCGCCGCGTTTGCGGGTGTGGGCGCGATCATCGCTGCCACCGTGGCCTTCGACGACACCACCGCGTTCCCCGGTTATGCAGCCATCGTCCCGGTGATCGGCACCGTGCTGCTGCTCGCCAGCGCACCACACGCCACCGGTCTGCGCACCGTGTTGTCGAGCCGACCCGCAGTGATCATCGGTGACCTCAGCTACGGCTGGTATCTGTGGCACTGGCCGCTCATCGTGTTCACCCGCACGATCTGGGGCGACGGCACCGTCGGACTCATCGCCGCAGCACTCGCGAGCCTCGGAGTCGCCGCGGTCAGCTACCGGCTCATCGAGGAACGATTCCGACGCGACCGCCGCATCATCGGACGACGCGCCCTCGCGCTCGGCGCGACCTGCATCATCATCCCCGTCGCCGTCTCACTCATCGGCACCCGCATCGCGAAAACCGCCGAGTCACGGCTCAACACCACCTACGACGTCCGACGCACCGACCCACCCAACACCCCGGCCAACCCCAACCAACTCCACGTCACCCTCGTCGGCGACTCCCACGCAAAAGTGCTCGTCCCCGCACTCACTCCCACACTCCAGAACGCCGATATCTCGCTCACCCGGAAGACCCAAACTGGATGTCAGCTCCTCGTCGGGGTGACGAGCGACATCGCGCGCTGCAGGACGTGGCAGCGGGACACCCTGCAGAAACTCCTCGACAACCCACCCGACATCGTGGTGATCGCCGGCTACACCGCCGGACGCGTCACCGATGTGAACTCGGGCGTGAGGACAGAGATCCCGTTGCGTGACGCCACCGGTCGACGTGCGCGGACCGAGACCGAAGCACTCGAGTTCTACCGTGACGGCCTCACCGCAGCCGTCGACCAACTCACCCGAGCCGGTATCGAAGTCATCGTCATCTCGAGCGTCCCCGACTTCTGGACCACACCGTTCGACCACGTGTCCACCTTCGACGTACTCACCAGCAGAGACACACCACACAACGAACGACGCACCATCACCGAGATCCGCCAACGCACCGGCGGCATCCTCGCCGTCGAACAATCCATCGCCGCGAACAACCCGAACGTCCACATCATCGACCCTGTCCCCGTGCTCTGCACCACCGTCTGCCAACAAGTCGACAACGGAACCGTCCTCTACCGAGACCACGATCATGTGTCCCAAGCCGGCGCCACCCGCCTCGCACAAGCCGTGCTCACCCAAATCCGAACGATCACTACAGTGAAACCGTGATCTGTCGACCGGCCATCCGTTCGCCCTTCGCATCCTGGACCGCTGTCGTCGTCACCGCGGTGATCGGCCTCGCCGCATGCTCGGGCGGGAGCGATCCCGACCCCGTGTCGCCAAGTTCGTCGGCGCCCTCACCCACGACCACGACCACGACCAACGGTGGCGACAACACGAGCACCGACATCGCGTCGCTGCCCGAGATCGACTCGCTGCGCACCAACCCAACCGATCAGTTCCTCGTGGACCCGAACGTCATGTCCGGCGGTCATCCTTACAAGGGAACCTCGGCTCAGACCCCGCACACCGGCGCGCACGTTCACTTCGACAACTCCACCAATGAGTGGCCCGCGGGTGGCACTGGCGCGGAGTCGTACCCGGCGATCTACGCGGTGGCCGACGGCATCGTCACGCGCGTGACCGACTCATTCCGCGTGGGGAGCAACGACCGCTACGGCATCAACCTCGCCATCGCACGCAGCGGCAGCGCCGCCTACGAATTCGAGTACAGCATCGAACCGATGGTGCCCGAACCCTCGCCGGGCTTCTACGCCGACTTCATCACGGTTCGCGAAGGCGACCGGGTCGCCAAGGGGCAGATCATCGGATACATGTTCCTCCCGCCCGGCCCGGGCGGCGCCCACATCCATTTCGAGCTCATCAATACCGCTACCGGGGCATTCCAGGCGCCGGCGATCTTCAACAAGGACGTCCTCAAGGAGTTCTACGCCCGCTGGAAGGCCTTCGGCTTCGACAGCCCACAGGGCTACCAGAACCCGATCCCGCCCTGTATGGGCTGGAAGATCGCGGCCGAGGAGAACCCCTTCGAGGCGGTTGCGGTGGAGTGCCTCCAGTAAGACCCCGATCTCCCGCACCCGCTGACCGGTCCCCGTGACTGGTCAGCCACGACAGGGGGTGTGCGAGAATGAGGCCGGTCGCCCGCACGGGGGTGCGCAGGCGCAAGCAATCACCAGGGGGTTCTTCATGTCCTCGGACAAGCCGTCGAACGTGGATGTCGTCATCGTCGGGGCCGGTTTCTCCGGCATGTACCTGCTGCACCGACTCCGCCCCCTCGGATTCTCGGTGCGCGTGCTCGAGGCGGGCACCGACGTGGGCGGCACGTGGTATTGGAATCGCTACCCCGGCGCGCGCGTGGACATCCCGAGCGTGGAGTACTCGTTCTCGTTCGACCCCGAACTCGAGAAGGACTGGAAGTGGTCCGAGAAGTACTCGCCCCAACCCGAGCTGCTGAAGTACGCGCAGTACGTGGCGAACCGCTACGACCTCTACCGGGACATGGAGTTCTCCACCCGGGTCGAGGCCGCTTCGTGGGACGACCAGGCGCAGCAGTGGACCATCCGCACCTCCCACGGCGAGTCGATCACCGCCCGCCACTACGTGATGGCCACCGGGTGCCTGTCGGTACCCAAGGAGATCGACATCGACGGCATCGAGCGCTTCACCGGCGACACCTACCTCACGAGCCGCTGGCCCCACGAGGGCGTGGACTTCACCGGCAAGCGCGTGGGCATCATCGGCACCGGCTCGTCGTCGATTCAGTCGATTCCTGTGATCGCCAAGCAGGCCAAGAGCCTCACAGTGTTCCAACGCACACCGAACTATTCGATCCCGGCGTGGAACGGTCCGGTGGCACCCGAGATGCGCGAGCGCTTCCTCGCCGACCGGGACACGTTCCGCAAGCAGGAGCGTCTCTCGAGCGCGGGCGTGGCGTTCGACCCGAACCCGGTGAGCGCGCTGAGCGTGAGCGACGAAGAGCGCGAGGCCACCTACGAGATGGCGTGGAAGCGCGGCGGCATCGTGGAGTTCCTCAACTGCTTCTCGGACCACCTCACGAACGCGAAGGCGAACGAACTCATCGCCGAGTTTGTTCGCAACAAGATCCGCGCCACGGTGAAGAACCCCGAGACCGCCGAGGACCTCTGCCCGAAGGATTATCCGATCGGCACCAAGCGACTCTGCGTGGACACCGATTACTACGCCACGTACAACCTGCCGAACGTGCGTCTCGTGAACCTGCGCAAGCACCCGCTCAAGACCGTCACCGAGCGCGGCCTCGACACGGTGGACGAGTCGTTCGAGTTCGACGTGATCGTGTACGCCACTGGCTTCGACGCCATGACCGGTGCAGTCGTGAGCGTGGACATCGCCGGACGCAACGGCATCACACTGAAAGACGCATGGCAGTACGGCCCGGTGACCTACCTGGGTCTCATGGCCAAGGACTTCCCCAACCTGTTCATGATCACCGGACCGGGCAGTCCGTCGGTGCTCTCGAACATGATCGTGTCCATCGAGCAGCACGTCGACTGGATCACCGATTGCCTCGTGTCGCTGCGCGATGGCGGCTTCACCACCATCGAACCGACTCAGACTGCGGTGGACGGTTGGGTGCAGCACGTGAACGACTGCGCCAACATCACGCTCATGACCGGCACGAACTCGTGGTACATGGGAGCGAACGTGCCGGGCAAGCCGCGGGTGTTCCTGCCCTACGGCGGCGGTGTCGGTTTCTACCGACTTGCGTGCGACCGTGTTGCCAAAGAGGGCTACCTCGGGTTCGAGCGCCGCGGTCCCCGTGGCGCCGCCGTGAACGACGGCGTGGTGCGGCGTCTTCAGCCCGACATCAACATGATGCTCGATGCCATGGCCACGATGGATCTGCCGGCCATGGAGACCATGTCTGCAGTCGACGCTCGCGCGTTCTCCGATGCGATGTCTGCTGCTCGCGCCCCGGGGCCCGCGGTGGGCGAGATCGTCGACGGCACCCTGCCCGGACCCGCTGGCAACGTCATCGACTACCGCCTCTACCGACCCAAGAGTGCCGGCCCGCACCCGATCGTGGCCTACTTCCACGGCGGCGGTTGGGTGCTCGGCAATGCCACATCCGACGATCCGTTCTGCCGTGACCTCTGTGACCGCTCCGATGCGATCATCATCTCGCTCGACTACCGCCACGCACCCGAGGCCCGCTTCCCTGCCGCGGTGGACGATGCGTTCGCTGCACTGCAGTGGGTGGCGGACCATGCAGCCGAACTCGGCGGCATTCCCGGACGACTGGCTGTGGCCGGCTGGAGCGCAGGCGCGAACCTCGCAGCAGTAGTGGCGCAACTTGCCCGTGACGCCGGCGGACCGACGATCTCGGGACAGATGCTCGTGACACCGGTGACCGACGGCGGCGCGCGAGACGGTTCGTACCTCGAGAACGCCGAGGGCTACATCCTCACCAAGGCGCTGATGGACTGGTTCTGGGATCACTACGCCGACGCAACCACTCGCCTCGACCCGAAGGCCTCACCGCTACGCGCGGCGAGCCTCGCAAACCTGCCCCCGGCCTTCATCGTCGCCAGCGAGTTCGACCCGCTGCGCGATCAGGGCAAGGCCTACGCCGATGCGCTCGCCAAGGCGGGCGTAGCGGTGAAGTACCTCCCAGCACGCGGGCACACCCACACCTCGCTCACCGCGGTGGACATGCTGCCCTCGGGTGCGTCGATCCGAGCCGAGATGGCAGCGGCCGTCCGTGGGTTCTTCGGCGCACGCGTCAGTGCGTGAGCGCTCTGCGCTGTCAGACCGGGCCCGGAGCGGCCCAGACATCGCGCTGGGCCTGCACGGCCACCCGCAGATCCGGCAGACGAGCAACGAGGTAGCGACCGGGGCACGTGGTTCTGCTCATCGCTCGATGCCCCGTGATCGTCGGGGTGGTGACCTCCATCCCGCCGGGCCACCGATTGGACCCGCGTGACACAAAGGTCGCGGTAGCACCGGGACGGGTGTCGACGCCATGGCGGTCTGCGAGCCAGGCGAGCACCTTCACGAGCGACCCGAACGCTGCAGCCGATGGACGGTTGAGGTTGTAGTTGCCGATGACGCACACCAACTGACCGAAACCCTGGCTGCCGCCCGTGGCTGCAGCGCGCACCGCTCGGTCCATCGAGCCGGCGCGGGCCTCCCACACACTTCCGTCGGGGCCGACGAAGAAGTTGTAACAGACATCGCTCCAGTGCTTCGACCGGGTGTGGAACCCGTAGATGCTGCGGATCGTTCCGCGAACACTGCGCGGGCGACTGGACGTCGCCGTGTGATGCACCAACAGGTACTTCACCTCCTCATCGGCGAGTGCCCGGCGCGGAGGAAGGTCCTTTCCCCATGCATCGCGCGGGTACACCCGCAGACCGGGGCGTACCTCGATCGCGGGGACCAACGAGGCAGCATCGGCCGCATCGGCGCCGATGAGCGACGAGGCCGACGCCCCGATCACCGCACCCGACAGCGATCCGAGCACCGCCCGTCGGCTGATGTTCATCCCCCCGACATCTTGCACGTCCCACCCGCTCGGGGCTGCACCGCAGCAGGCGGCGTCATCACACATGCGGGCACCCTAGCGGAGACGAGATCTCGCCCCGGGTGGGCCTAACGTCTCGGATCGTGGTGCGTCACTGGCTCGGACAACGAGAGACCGACGAGGTGACGTCACCGCGTCTTGCACGTCTCCACCCGACGTTCCCCGGTGAGGCCCGCGTCTCGGAGATGATCCGCGCGTTCTGGGGATTCACCGCTGGTGGTCGGCGACGTTTCGCCGTACAGGTGGTGCTCTCACTCACGGCTTTCGCGCTGGTGGCGGCCATACCGCTGCAGGTCGGCAACCTGCTCAGCACCGCATTGAGCGCTGCCAACGCCGAGCGCGAGGTGGAACGATTCGTCGAGAACCCCGAGGAACTGCGGCGCGCCACCGAACGCCTGCTGCTGCCGATGTTCGACACGACCGCCGAACGACGTGCTGCTTTCGAGGCAATCCGCGCCACCGAGATCGAGGTGCGCGCCAGCAACTCCGATGAATTGCTCGATGCACTCTTTCCCAAAGGACTCACCTACGACGGGGAGCGACTCACTTCGATCGACGACCCCGAAGCCGGATGGGAGGTACTGGCGAGTGGCATCTTGAACCAGACACGCATCGAGCGCGAGGACCTCGAGGTGCTCGTGGCATCGATGGGCGAGGCGCCCTCGCTGGACAAGAGCCGAGCCTTCACGTACGCCGTCAACGTCATGCTGGTGGATGAGGCCGCGAAAGCTCAGCGCGAGTCATGGCGCAACGAACGATTCCGTTCGGAACTGATCCGCTTCGCTCTCGTGGTGCTCGGCGTGTTCGTGCTTCGCGCCGTGGTACTGCTGCTCGCCACACAGAACACGCTGCGAGCCGGGCGTCGACTCCAGGACGCCGTGTTCCGGCAGGTGCACGACTCCGCTCTCGTGGATGCAGGAGCCCTTGCACGACCCAGCATGGTGAGTCGATGCACGAGTTATGTGGACAAGGTGCAAGAAGCACTGCTCAAGGCCCAGATCGAGGGTATCCCCGATATCGCCGCACTCGTGCTGTCCACCGCTGTGCTCGTCTACATCGATGTGCCGATCGGCCTCATGATGATGGGCGTCCTTGTGCTCTTCGAGATCATCCGCCGACTCATCTCGGGTCGCTGGTCACGGCTCGCCCACGAACGCCTCGATCTCAACACCGCCATGAGCGAGGTTGCTGACGACGCCATCGCCACCTCCGAAGGCACCCGAGCCGCCCGCGCTGAGTCCGTGGCGCGCGCCCGGTTCGCCGGGCGGGCCGATGCGGTGGCTCGGTACACCCGACGGCTCGAGGCATTCGGCGAGGGCTTCCGCATCTCCGCATTCGGTCTTGGACAGATCAGCGTGATGATCGCCATCGCGATCGTGGGCTTTCTGCGGAACGACCTGAGTCTCGGTGAGGCCGC
>Ga0075471_10003100_pt1 | contig 10816 bp, 7 predicted proteins | sample DEB19_08_DNA_2_FD_74787 | JGI IMG/M metagenome (GOLD analysis project Ga0075471, IMG submission 74787) | Aqueous microbial communities from the Delaware River and Bay under freshwater to marine salinity gradient to study organic matter... | ecosystem: Environmental > Aquatic > Marine > Coastal ... | reverse complement strand
GATCAGTTGTACTTGGCGATCTCGAGACGGCCGACCTGGTCGCGATGGACCTCGTCCGGACCGTCGGCCAGGCGCAGCGTGCGCTGGCTCGCGTACATGCGCGCGAGCGGTGACCACTGCGAGACGCCGGTCGCACCGTGCATCTGGATTGCCTCATCGATGATCTGGCAGGTGCGGATCGGCACCATGGCCTTGATCGCGCTCACCCAGACACGCGCCTCGGCGTTGCCCATGGTGTCCATGGCCTTCGCGGCGCGCAGCACCATGAGGCGACAGGCCTCGATCTCGATGCGGGCCTTCGCGATGACCTCGGGGTTCTTGCCGAGTCGCGCGATCGGACGGCCGAACGCCTCGCGGGTGAGACCGCGGCGGATCATCAGCTCGAGGGCACGCTCTGCGGCGCCGATGGAGCGCATGCAGTGGTGGATGCGGCCAGGTCCGAGACGGACCTGGGAGATCTCGAAGCCTCGTCCCTCGCCGAGGAGGATGTTCTCCTTCGGCACGCGCACGTTGTTGAAGCGGATGTGCATGTGGCCGTGCGGTGCGTCGTCCTCGCCGAAGACCTCCATCGGTCCGACGATCTGCACGCCGGGCGTGTTCTTCGGCACGAGGATCTGGCTGTGCTTGCGGCTCGGCGGGCCGTCGGGGCTGGTGAGAAGCATCACGATGAAGATCTCGCAGCGCGGGTCGCCTGCGCCCGAGGCGTAGTACTTGTCACCGTTGATGACCCACTCCTCGCCGTCGAGTTCGGCGCGGCACTGCAGGTTCTTCGCATCCGACGACGCGACGTCGGGCTCGGTCATCACGTATGCGGAGCGGATCTCGCCGTTCAGCAACGGCTTCAGCCAGCGCTCCTTCTGGGCGGGCGTGCCGACGCGCTCGAGCACCTCCATGTTGCCGGTGTCGGGAGCCGAACAGTTGAGGCACTCGGATGCCAACGGCACCTTTCCGAGTTCCACCGCGATGTACGCGTAGTCGAGGTTCGACAGGCCCTCGCCGGTCTCCGCGTTCGGGAGGAAGAAGTTCCACAGTCCGGCGGCCTTGGCCTTCGCCTTCGTTGCCTCGAGCAGCTCGAGCTGGCCGGGCGCGTAGTCCCAACGGTCGGGGCGGTTCTCGCCGAGCTCGTAGAACTTCTCCTGCATCGGTTCCACTTCCTCGCGGATGAACTTCACGACCGCGTCGAACAGTGGCTTGGCCTTCTCCGACATGGCGAAGTTGAGATCGTCGCCCGATTCCTGACCGGTGTGCATACCTGGCTTCGGCATGGTGCCCCCTTTGCAATCCATCAAACGATGGAACCTTCTTTCCGCACCTTACTTGTGGTGAATGCGGGCCCACCAAGGCGGACGGGCGTGAGGCAAGCCCCACAACGACGAAGAGAGCCCACCCGCAGGTGAGCCTCCACAGAACACAAAAAAAGGGGGCCCACCCGCAGGTGAGCCCCCTTGTTCGACCTGATCGGTAGTGGTTACTTGGCGAAGAGACCGTCGGTCATCATCGGCCCGATGATGCGGGCCGCCTTGTCGGCGTTCGCGATGGCGGCGAACATCACCAGTGCGCCGCCTGCCATCGAGACGTTCTTGAAGAAGCTGATGGTCTCCATCTGCTTCGACGCCTCGTCTGCCTTCCAGAAGTTGTGCATCATGACTGCCATTCCCAGCAGGACGGCGGCGAGCACAAGCGCACCAAGGTCTGCGTAGACGCCGAGGACCACCGAGAGACCGCCCGCCAGCAGCATGAGGCCGGACAGCAGGTTCGCCAGCTTCGGCTGGGGCACGCCCTTGAACTGGGCGTATCCGGCCATGGCCTCGGCCTTCGTGAAGTGGTTCAGCCCGCCGGTGATGCACATGAGTGCAAAGAGCACACGGCCGATGATGAGGACGATGTCCATTGTTTTCTCCTTGATTCCGGGACCGATGGCCCCCGCTCGTGGGTGAGTTTCACCCTTGTCCGGTTCCAACTGGTGGATACGGACCAATATTCCTTGCGTACGCAAGTATATTCCCAAAGGGACGTCATTCGTGGGATGCCACTAATTTCGGGGATTCCGTACGAGGGAGGCCCCACATGACCACGGACCGCAAGCCGGCGACACCACACACCCAGGCCCGCAATGCCACTGCCACCGTGCCCACGGACGCCGCCGATTTCGACCGTGCAACGCGGGGCTTCATCGCCGACATCGCGAACCGGCAGGTCACCGACGAGACCGGCCGCGTGGTGATGGATGCCAACAGGTACGACTTCCTCGACCGGTCGAACCCCGCACCGGACAGCGTCCACCCCAGCCTGTGGCGCCACGCCCAGTTGAACCACAACCGCGGTCTCTACGAGGTCATTCCGGGGGTGTGGCAGGTGCGCGGGTACGACATCTCGAACATCACGTTCATCCGCGGCACGAAGGGCTGGCTCGTCATCGACCCGCTGACGACTGCGGCGACTGCACGCGCGGGATACGAACTGATCACCGAGCACGTCGAGGATCTTCCCGTCACCGCGGTGATCTACACGCACTCGCACACGGACCATTTCGGTGGCGTGCTCGGCGTGACGTCACAGGAGGCCGTTGACCGGGGTGAGTGCGTCGTCATCGCGCCGGAGCACTTCCTGCACGAGGTCGTCGGCGAGAACGTGATCGCCGGGTTCGCGATGGGCCGCCGTGCGCTGTACCAGTTCGGGCCGTTGCTGCCCGCGGGCCCGCAGGGGCACGTCGACTGCGGTCTCGGCAACTCGATCCCGCTCGGCGGTCCGGGGCTGATCCCGCCGACAGTCGACATCACGCGCACGGGCGAGGAGATGACGGTTGACGGAATCCGCATCGTGTTCCAGCTGACGCCGGAGACCGAGGCGCCTGCGGAGATGAACTTCTACTTCCCCGACCTGAAGGCACTCTGCATGGCGGAGAACTGCAGCCACACGATGCACAACCTGGTGCCGATCCGCGGGGCGCTCGTGCGCAACTCGCTGAGCTGGTCGAAGTACATCAACCAGGCAAAGAACATGTTCGGTGGCGAGGCGGAGGTGCTCTTCACCTCGCACAACTGGCCGCGGTGGGGAAACGAGGACCTGAACGGGTTCCTGCGCAACCAGCGCGACATGTACAAGTGGATGCACGACCAGACGATGCGACTGGCGAACCAGGGGTACACGCCGACCGAGATCTCGGCTGCACTCAGCCTGCCGGATGAGTTCCTGGCGAACGACCACACCCGCGGGTACTACGGCGACCTCATCCACAACTCGAAGGCCGTGTACCAGCGCTACCTCAGTTACTACGACGGTAACCCGACGAACCTGCACCGCTACACACCCACCGAGGCGGGCAATCGCTACGTGGCGGACATGGGCGGGGCCGACCGGGTGGTGGAGATCGCGCGCACGTACTTCGACAGGGGTGACTACCGATGGGTCTGCGAGATGCTGCAGCACGTGGTGTTCAGCGACCCGACGAACACTGCGGCGCGCGAGCTGCAGGCCGACGCATTCGAGCAACTCGGCTACCAGTCCGAGTCCTCGACGTTCCGCAACGCGTACCTGATGGGCGCGCAGGAACTCCGGCAGGGACCGCCCCAGCTTCCGTTCGGCCAGCGCCGCGGGATGCTCATCGCGATGACGGTCGAGCAGATCTTCGACACGATCTCGGTGCGCCTGAAGGCGGAGGAGGTCGGCGGCGTCTCGCTCGCGACGAACTGGACGTTCCCCGACGTGAACGAGAAGTGGACGCTCGGCATCTCGAACCGGACGCTGTATCACTCCCCCGGCCTGCACGATGCATCGGCAGCAGTGAGCATCACCGTGAACCGTTCCACGCTCGTTGACGTGATCACGCAGGAGACCACGTTCATGAAAGAGATCGAGTCCGGCAACATCACGCTCGACGGCGATGCGTCGGCGCTCCTCACGATCTTCGGGAACCTCGACGTGTTCGTCCAGGGCTTCGCCATCGTGGAGCCCTGACGGCGAATGTCAGCAGCGGCCGCCATCGAGGAGCTGAAGCAACGTCTCGGCGACAGGGTGTCGGTCAATGAGACCGTGCGCGAACACCACTCGAAGGACGAGAGTTTCCACCTTCCCGTTCTTCCCGATGCCGTGGTGTGGGCGGAATCAGTCGACGACGTCGTCGCAGCGGTGACCGTGTGCAACACCCACCGTGTTCCGCTCGTCCCGTTCGGGGCAGGAACATCGCTGGAGGCGAACAGCACGCCGATCCACGGTGGGATCTCGCTCGACATGTCGCGGATGGACAAGGTGCTGCGCATCAGCGGGGAGGACCTCGACGTCACTGTCCAGCCCGGGGTGAGGCGCAAGCAACTGAACGAGGTGCTTGCCACGCACGGGTTGTTCTTCCCCGTCGACCCGGGTGCCGACGCGACCCTCGGCGGGATGGCATCGACGGGAGCCTCCGGCACGACCACGGTGAAGTACGGGGCCATGAAGCAACTGGTGCTCTCCCTGCAGGTGGTGACGGCCGACGGTGAGGTCATCACCACGTCGGGGCGCGCGCGCAAGACGTCGGCGGGGTACGACCTCACCCATCTCTTCGTCGGCGCGGAGGGCACGCTCGGGGTCATCACCGAGCTGACGCTGCGGGTCTTCGGCATCCCCGAGGTGACGGCCGCGGCAACGGTGCAGTTCCCTTCGGTTCGGGATGCCGTTGATTCCGTCATCGAGGTCATCCAGTACGGCATCGATCTGGCGCGCATCGAGTTGCTGGATGCGGACGCAGTCATGGCCGTGAACAAGTACTCGGGCACATCCCTGCCGGAGCAGACCCTCCTGCTCCTCGAGTTCCACGGGTCGGAAGAATCGACGTCGCACTCGATCGATGCAGTGCGCGGGGTGTTCGACCGGCGCGGTGGCACCGGCTTCCTCCGGACGACGGACGAAGCCGAGCGCCGCAGATTGTGGCAGGCACGCCACGACACGTCGATCGCGTGCCGCGTGCTCGTGCCGAACGCGAAGTCCTTTGCCACCGACGTGTGCGTGCCGATCTCGCGTCTGACGGACTGCATCGAGGCCACGCAGCGCGACCTTGCCGAATCGGGCATCTTCGGTCCGATCATCGGTCACGTGGGTGACGGAAATTTCCATGTGGTGATGAGCGTCGACCCGAACGACCACACCAACGTGGAGCGATGCGAGGCGCTCCACACCCGCCTCGTCGAGCGCGCCCTCGCGATGGGCGGCACGTGCACCGGTGAACACGGCATCGGGAGCGGCAAGCGGGCGTACCTCCGGCGCGAACTGGGCGACAACACTGTCGACCTGATGGCAACCGTGAAGAGGGCGCTCGACCCGAACGGCATCATGAACCCCGGCAAGGTCGTCTGATGGCGCACCGAATCACCGCACCTGCGATGCAGCGCGCGCAGCGCCTTCTGGAGCAGCGCGTGCAGCCGTTCGTCCACACCGACGGGATCGACTTCACCGTCGAGGCGACTCCCGAGACCTTCGAGTCAGTCGGTTTCGCCGCGGCCAGTTCCGGCCCGCGCTTTCCGTTCGTCATCGGCAGCAAGTGGGGAATGCCGTGGCACACGACGTGGTTCCGACTCACCGCAACGGTTCCGGCACACCTCGGCGGCAGGCCGTTGCATGCCGTGGTCGACCTGGGGTTTCGCGGCCGCGGCGACGGTTTCGAGACCGAGGCACTCGTGTACCGCGACGGAAAGGTCCTCCATGCGATCCAGCCTGACAGGAGAACAGTCGACCTCGGCTCTCCCGCCGCCGGCGAGACGATCGAGCTGTGGGTGGAGGCAGCCGCGACACCGATCATCGCGGGACACGAGTTCGGGTACGGACCCACGCTCCTCGGTGACCCCGCAACGGCACCCCAGCGACCGATCTACCAGCTCCGCCGTGCGGAACTGGCGTGCTTCAACGCCGGGGTGAACGCTCTCGCCGTGGAACTCCACGCGGTGATCGACCTCACGATCGATCTCGACGCGCGTGACGCGCAGCGCTCGCGGTTGTTCGCCGCACTCGAGGCAGCAGGCAACGCACTCGAAGTTTCCAACCCCGTGGGGACGGCAGACGAGGCGCGCGCGGAACTGGCGAAGGTGCTGCGCGTCGGCAACGGCCCCGGCGCGCACCGCATCGTCGCGACCGGTCATGCGCACCTCGACACCGCGTGGCTGTGGCCGATCCGGGAGACGCGGCGCAAGGCGCTGCGCACGTTCGCGAATGCCGTGCACCTGTTGGGGTTGAACCCCGATGCGGTGTACTGCCACAGCCAGGCGCAGCACTACGCATGGGTCGAACAGGACGCGCCGGAACTCTTCGCACGAATCAAGGAACTTGTTGCAGAAGGTCGATGGGAACCCGTCGGGGGCATGTGGGTGGAGACGGACCTGAACCTGCCCGACGGCGAGAGCCTGGTTCGCCAGATGGTGCAGGGCCAGCGCGCGTTCCGCGATTGGTTCGGCCTCACCTGTGACGGCGCATTCCTTCCCGACGACTTCGGGTACCCGGCCGGGCTCCCGCAGATCGTCAACCACGCGGGGGGCCGTTGGTTCTTCACGCAGAAGCTGAGCTGGAACGAGACGAACAGGTTCCCCCACCACACGTTCTGGTGGGAAGGGCTCGACGGCTCGCGCGTGTTCACTCACTTCAGCCCCGTCGACACGTACAACGCACTGAACCTTCCCTCACAGTTCAGGTTCGCCGAGCGCAACTTCAACGACCACGTCGGTGCGTCAACATCACTGGTCCTCTACGGTCACGGTGACGGTGGTGGTGGCCCCACGCAGTCGATGATCGACCGCGCACGCCTGGCAGCCGACCTGAACGGCGTCCCGCGGGTGACGATGGGCAAGGTGCGCGACTTCTTCGCGGAGTCGATCGGTGAGTACGGGTCTGATGCCCCGGTGTGGGTCGGCGAGATGTACTTCGAGAAGCACCGCGGCACCTACAGCACCCAGATCGGCACGAAGCAGGGCAACCGCCGCAGCGAACAGCTCCTGCACGAGATCGAGGCGTGGTCGGCACTGACGGGCACCAGGCCGGAGCGCATCGACGAATGGTGGCAACGGGTGCTGACACAGCAGTTCCACGACATCATCCCCGGGTCGTCCATCGCCTGGGTGCACGATGACGCCGAGGCCGAGCACGCGGCGATAGCGGCCGAGGTCGGTGCGGAACTGACAAACGTTCTCGCGACGGCGGGCACAACCCCGACCGTCGTGAACCCGTCGTCCGTCACGTTCTCGGGTGTCATCGACACCGACGGGACACCCGTTCACGTCGACGTACCCGCGTTCGGTCACGCCGTCCCGGCAGGCACATCTCCGGCCGGCACCACCGGTTCGGTCCGGGTCGGTGGGGACATCACGGTCACGGGCGGCGGGACTTCGTTCACGATCGCCGCCAACGGCACGGTCACCTCCATCGTGCACGATGGGCGTGACGTCATCCCGGCCGATGACTTCGCCGGGTTCGTCCTGCGCGCCGACACCCCCGCCGAGTACGACAACTGGGACATCGACATGGCCGATGCGAACCGCGCGGCGGAGTTCGTCCCCGCGACCTCCGCTCCGGTGATCATCGAGCGGCATCCGTTGCGCACCACCGTCGAGTGCACGTACGGCACCGGCTCCTCGACGTGGACTGTGCGCTACTCGCTCTCCGGGAACGGCCGCATCGACGTCACTCTCGACGCCGACTGGCACGAGAGCGAGATGCGACTGCAGTGGCGCATGCCGACCGACATCCACTCGCACGAGGCGGTGTGCGGGACGCAGTTCGGCCACGTGCGTCGCGCGCGGCACACGAACACCTCGTGGGACGTCGCACGCTTCGAGGTGTGTGCCCACAGGTACGTGGCCGTCGCCGAGCCGCGCTTCGGTGTCGCACTGCTGGCAGACGGCCCCCGCGGTTACGACGTGCGAAACGGTGCGATTCAGTTGACCGTGATGCGTTCACCCCGGTTCCCCGACCCGGAGGCCGACCGCGGTCGACAGCACATCGAATGGGCCGTCCGTCCGCTCGCCTCGTTGGGTGACGTGGCCGCGATCGAACGAGAAGCAGAGGCACTCGCCCACCCTCCGCGCATCGTCAGGGGAACGCCTTCACTCCCCGTCGGAGCGGTGACGTGGGAAGTTGACGGCGCATTAATCAGCGCACTCAAGCCGGCAGACGACGGATCCGGGGACATCATCATCCGCGCGTGGGAGACCACGGGCGGTCGACGGTCGGGAACGTTCACCATGGCGGGCATGCGCGGCGCGGTTCCGTGCGATGCACTCGAGGAACCAACCGGCCCATCGCTGGGGCACGACGGGTCGGGGTGGCGGATCACCCTGGGGGCATTCGAGATCGTCACGCTGCGCCTGGTGCGCTAGCCGGCGGTTCAGGCGATGGCGACGTAGGTGGCCATCAGGGGCCCGGCCGAACGCATGTCGCCGACGGTCCCGGCACCCATGCGGTTCATCACGTAGGCGAACGACATGTTCGCGTCGAGATCGTTCACGATGAGCGAACCACCCCAGCCTCCCCAGAAGCATGCGCGCGGGTTCGGGCTGATCGGTGTGTGTTCGCTGTTGAGGCCGTAGCCCATGCCGAACTGCGACGGGACGCCGAGCACCAGATCCGTGCCTTCGGCCTGTACCTCGAACAACTTCTCCACACCGGCGGCACTGAGGAACCTCTTGCCCTGTGCTTCCCCACCGTGCGAGACGATCGACTGCAGCAATGCGAGCGACCGCGCGTTGCCGTGCCCGTTCGCAGCGGCGCTCTCGCAGCGACGCCAACCCGTCTCCCACGACTGCGCCGCGTTCATGCCCGGGTTGGAGAAAGTACGGACGGCGATCGACTGCGGGTCGGCGGCACCGAGGTCGAGCGGTGCCGGTGGGATCACGTTCGAGATGCGCGCATCGCACTCTGCAGGCGTCCCGATGTGGAAGTCGGCGCCGAGCGGTTCGGCGAACGTCTTCCTGAAGTACGTGCCGAGCGACATGCCCGTGACCCTCTTGACGACCTCACCGATGAGGTAACCCTGGGAGATCGCGTGGTAGCCACTCGCGGTTCCGGGCTTCCACCACGGTGCCTGCTCCGCGAGCGCAGAAGCACAGAGATCGTGGTCGTAGAAGTCCTCCGGCTTCAGCGGTCGGTCCCAACCGGACAGACCGGCGGTGTGCGCCATGAGGTGCGCGATGGTCACGTCCTCCTTGCCGTTCGCCTTGAACTCCGGCCAGTGCCTGTGCACCGGGTCGTGCAGCGACAGTGCCCCCTTGTCGGCGAGTTCGAGCAGGGTCAGGAACATCATCGTCTTCGTGCTCGACCACACGTTCGTGATGGTGTCGCGCTCCCACGGCGTGGTGCGTTCCATGTCCGTGTGGCCCGCCCAGATGTCGACCACCGTCTCTCCGTTGTGCACGACGGAGACGGATGCGCCGACCTCGAAATCATCGTTGAAGTTCTGTGCGAGCGCCTCGCCCACGGACTCGAAACCGGGCTTCATGAAACCGTTCATGGTGACCATATGGGTTCTCCCTTGTGTTCAGTTCGCCGGGCGAACGAGATTGAGGAACTGTCCGCGCGCGTGGAGCTTGTCCACGAACGCGGGCTCGTACGCGGCCCACGGGTCCTTGCGGACCTCTTCGTCGAGCACGATCGCGTCCTCGCCCACGAGGACCCGCCATTCATCCGCCTTGACCGCGTTCAGGATGATGTCGGCCGCCTCGCCGGCGGTGGTCGGCGCATTGTCGCGGAAACCCTCCTGCTGGGCGATCATCGCGACGCGGATGTCCTCGTCGCTCACGCTGCTGAGGTCCATCTTCAGGTTCGTCGCCATGCGCTGTCGCACGACATCGAGTTCGTCGCTGTTCATCTCCTTCGGGTCGTTGCCGTGCAACTTCCCGGAGTTGATGACGATGTTCGTGCCGATGTGGCCGGGCATCACCAGCGTCGCCTTCACGTGCGGGGCATTGATGCGCAGGTCGGTGATCAGCGATTCGGTGAGGCCCTTCACGGCGAACTTCGCCGAGCTGTACGCGGTGTGCGACGTGTTCGGGCCGATGGTCGCCCAGAAGCCGTTGACGCTGCTCGTGTTGATGATCTGCGCGACGTCGGCAGCCACCAGCATGTCCATGAACGCGCGGCAGTTGTAGTACACGCCGTAGAAGCAGACCCTGAACGTGCGCTCCCAGGATTCGCGCGAATCCACGAGCATGCTCCCTCCGCCGCCGATGCCCGCGTTGTTGAACAGCAGGTTGATCGCGGGGCGCCACTTCTTGACCGCATCCCTGAACGAGAGCACCTGCTGCTCGTTCGATACGTCCGCGATGAACGTCAGCAGGTCGCCCTTGTTCCCCGCCGCCTTCACCAATTGTGCGGTCTCGTCGAGATTCTCCTGGATCACGTCGCAGGTCGCCACGTCGCAGCCCTCCGCCGTGAGCTTCAGCACGAGCTCACGGCCCATCCCCGTGCCACCACCGGTGACCACGGCGACCTTGCCGGCAAAACCGTTCTCGAAACGTGTGCTCATGACCTTCTCCTACTTCGAGTACTCGTCACGGAGGTCCTTTTTCAGGACCTTCCCCGTTGCGTTGCGCGGAAGTTCCTGGTCCCGCCAGAAGACCTTGCTCGGCACCTTGAAGCCGGCGAGACGGGCCTTCAGGTGTGCGAGCACCTCGTGCTCACTGTGCTCACCGTGACCGTCCGCGGGGACGATGACGGCGGCGACCTCCTCGCCCAGCTTCTCGTGAGGAAGACCGATGACGGCACAGTCCTTCACCGAGTCATGCTCGAACAACGCCGATTCGACCTCGACGCAGTACACGTTCTCGCCACCGCGCAGCACCATGTCCTTGATGCGGTCCAC
>Ga0075471_10003096_pt1 | contig 10824 bp, 11 predicted proteins | sample DEB19_08_DNA_2_FD_74787 | JGI IMG/M metagenome (GOLD analysis project Ga0075471, IMG submission 74787) | Aqueous microbial communities from the Delaware River and Bay under freshwater to marine salinity gradient to study organic matter... | ecosystem: Environmental > Aquatic > Marine > Coastal ... | reverse complement strand
ACCCATGCAGGTGATCGTGTCCGCCACCGGCGACGCGGCCCGCTGCCACGGACGTCAGGGCCAGTTCGGCTCGCTGGTCGCCGGTGCCGCGGCGGATCTGCTGATCGTCAACGGCAATCCGCTCGACAACATTCGCAACCTGCGGAACATCGACTCGGTCTGGATCAACGGCAAGAAGGGCTACTAGACGCCTACAACAGCTTCTTTGCGAAGACGATCGAGGCCAGGACCTGGTCGTCCCAGAAGTTGACGACATATCCCTTGCGCGTCATGAACGCGGCACGCAGGGTGATGTCCGGTGTCAGCCGGAATCCCACCGCCGTCTCAAACCGGTGATATGACGAGCGCTGACGAACGTCGCCGGCGCCGCTCCACCGCGTCCACTGCTCGTCGACGCGGATCGCTCCAAACAATCTGGGCGTGATGGTCTGCGTCGCTTCCATCCAGCCGCCGTCAACCGTCGCGTCCTGCGCGGCCAGTTGCCGCTTGGTTCACAACCACTCGCCGGCCATGCGCGTGTGCCGAAACGCCCACTCCGCCTCGGCCTGGAACACCGTCGCACGGCGGTCGCCACCAGCCGGATCGCGCACTTCGGACTCGGCCGCGTAGCTGCCAGTGGCCGCGGCGACGCCAACCCGCAAACCGATATAGGGCGTGACACCAATGCCTGCGACCAGGTTGCGCATCCGTGGCGGCTTGTTGTCTCCAAAGAACGGGCGCACCCGGATCGGTGAACCGTCGACGATGGCCGCGCGCGCATCCCATTTCGCGCCGGACACCGTGATCTTCGCGCCAAGCGGATAGGCGGCGGCCAGCAGGAAGGTTGTCGGCGTGCCGGCCTCGATGCGCGGCGTCGGCAGGTAGAGCGTTGAGTGTTGAGACACAACCGGATTTCTGTTGGGCCGGTTTTCGAGCAGGCCCAGGCCGATCGGCGAAGTGAACTGCCCGGCGTCGACGCGCACGCCAATCGTGCCTGGCCGCTCGTAGCGCAACGCCAGTTCGTACATCTGCGTCCGCCACTCGCCGTCGAATGTGCGCCGGAAGACGACCGGCCGGACGCGCAGGTCCAACCCCTCGGCAAGGCGCACCGCGCCGAAAAGGTCCAACCACATCGTCGCCCGACGGGTCACCTGGGACCCGCGATCGATGTCTGCCGCAGCAACCGCGTCGAGCGCCACTCGCGAGGTCTGCGCCGCGCACGGAAGCGCCACGAGCAACAGCACGCTTGTCGCCCAGGCCCGCAGCCCCGTCACGGCGTGCGCTCCATCACCGGCAAGGTGAAGTTCATCGACAACGTGGCTCCAGGCTTGATCGTGACGCGCGTGCGGCGCTCGCCCATCCGCTCGTGCCACGCGACGAGGGTGTGCTCGCCGGACGGCACATCGTCAATCGCATACGTCCCGTCCTGGGACGGCACCGTGAACCAGCCATGATCGAACACCCGCACCACCGCGCTCATGTGCGAATGAATTTCGCAGAACACCTTGACGATGCCGGCACGCGGAAACGTCTTCGACCGGCTGGTGCCTGAGGGATAGCGACCGAGATTGAACGACGCGCCACGCGACAACGAGAACACGTTGTGAAAGAACGAATCGTCGTTCGGAAACGCGACGCTCGACCCGCTGGTGACGGCCACCATGTGCGGCACGAACTGCTCGTCCTTCTGTGCGATCGACGCGGGCCTCGGCGCGGACTTCCCGCCAGGAATGTCCGCAAAGAAGATCACAACGCTCCGCAGTTCCGACTGCGGCTTCGGTCGCGGCCCGACGGAGCGGCGCTCGTAGGCCGACGCAGTGGAAGGCGCCGCCGACGCGAGCGTGAGCGTCACACTGCCGCTGACCCTGCCGGCGCCCTGGGCCTCGATGCCCTGGTGAGCAAACGCCGGCAGCAGCACCGCGATCGCCGCGAATGCGGCGCACACGGCTCGCCTCATGGTTGGCGCGCGGGCCCGTAGAGCGGACGTCCGGGCCGGGCCCCGGTCAGGCCTTTCGGATCGAGCACGGTCACGCCGTTCACCACCACGTAGTCGATGCCGGTCGGATACTGATGGGGCCGCTCATACGTCGCGGTGTCGGCAATCGTGTCCGGATTGAACACGACAAGATCGGCATGCTGGCCGTCACGCAGCAGCCCGCGATCGCGAATCCCCATCTGCGTGGCGGCGAGTCCCGTCATACGGTGGACGGCTTCCTGCAGCGTCAGGACTTTCTCGTCGCGAGTGTATTGCCCCAGCACTCGCGGAAAGGTGCCATAGGACCGCGGATGCGGTGAGCCCTGCGCCAGCACGCCTTCCGAGCGTAGCGCGGCCGAATCGGTGCCGATCGACACAAAGGGCGCGCGCAGACCTGTCATCACGTCCGCTTCGCTCATCATGTGGTACAGCGCCCCAACGCGACCGCCGGTGTCGACCAGGAGGCTGAAATACACATCCCAGGGATCGGCCTTCCGCTCTGCGGCCAGTTGCGAAATGCGCTTGCCGATGATCGATTGGTCGAAATCTCTCGGCACGGACGCCACCTGGATGCCGTCGAACGTCGTGGCCATCAAAAGGTTCTCCCAGCCGTCGATCTTGGTTTCGATCTCCTGCCGGGCCCTGGCACGGGTCGCCGGATCCTTCAGCCGCTCGAGCATCTTCTCGCGGCCGCCTTCCTGCACCCACAGCGGCAGGGTCGCCGCCAGCCCGGTGCCGCCAGCCGTGTAGGGATACATCGTCGCCGACACACGCACGCCCGCAGCGTTGGCGCGATTGATCGCGCTCACCGCCTCGCCCATCCGGCCCCAATTCGCCTTGGCGCCGACCTTGAGGTGATAGATCACCACGGGCAGTTGGGCATCGCGCCCAATCCCAATCGCTTCGTCGATCGCGTTGAACAGGTTGAAGCTCTCGCCGCGCACGTGCGAGATGTAAATGCCCTTGTGTCTGGCGGCAACCTTGGCCAACGCCACCAGTTCGTCGGTCTTGGCAAACGTGCCGGGGACGTAGATCAGCGCGCTCGACAGCCCGAACGCGCCGTCCTTCATTCCCTGATCGACGATCCCCTCCATGCGCGCGAGTTCGTCGGGGGTCGGGGCACGATTGTCCAGACCGATCACCGTCCGGCGGACGGCGGTCGCCGGCACGAACGTGCCCAGGTTGATGGTGGTGCCGCGGCTTCGCAGCTTCTCGAAATAGCCGCCGAACCCTTTCCAATCGAAGGTCAGCCCGTACGGCGCGAGGCCGTCGGCGTCATCGGCTCCGGGCGTCCAGAAAGCCGGCGAACCGCCCTCGCCGATGATCTCGCTGGTGATGCCCTGCCGCAAATGGCTCTCCCCATTACCATCGGCCAGCAGCGTCGTGCCTGACTGGCCCTGCACGTCGATGAAGCCAGGGGCCACGATGCGCCCCGTGGCATCGATCTCGCGACCGGCGGTGGCACCCGACAAATCGCCGAGCCGCGTAATGCGGTCGCCGATCACGCCGACGTCAACACGCTGCGGCGGTTGACCGGTGCCGTCCAGCACCTGTCCGCCGCGGACGATGAGGTCGAAGCGCAGCGCCGGTGAGGGCGCGCAGGCATGCAGAAAACAGATACCGGCCAGAGCGGCAATGTGGGCTCGTTTCATCTCGGCGCAACTATAATCGTTGGATTAATTCACGCCCAAATTCCGCCTCCGCCTTCCTGCACCACCCCACCAGATCGCACGGCCTGTTTTCGGCGGCCGACTATGCGCAGATGCGTGCATTCTTCTCGGCCCGGCCGCACCTTGCGGCCACGCCGCTCGTCGCGATGCCGGACGCGGCACGCGCGCTCGGCCTGGGATCACTCGCCGCCAAGAACGAGTCCGGCCGCTTCGGCCTGAACGCGTTCAAGCTGCTCGGGGCGCGATTCGCTATCGAGACATTGATGGCCGAGGGCGCGCTCTCAAAAGGCGCCACGTTGGTGTGTGCCAGCGAGGGTAATCACGGCCGCGCCGTGGCGCGAGCCGCCCGCGACGCCGGCTGCGCCGCGCGCGTCTACATGGCGCATGACGCCGCACAAGCCCGCGTCGACGCCATCAGCGGCGAAGGCGCCACGGTCATCCGCGTCAGCGGGTCGTACGACGATGCGGTGCGGATCCTCCAGGTAGAGGCCGAGACCAATCACTGGACGATCATTTCCGACACCGCGTGGCCAGGCTACGAGCGCATTCCGTTCCTCATCATGCTGGGCTACACGCGCCTGCTCGATGAGGTTCACGCCGCTCATGAGGTTCAGGGGTCATCGTTCACGCACCTGTTCGTCCAGGGCGGCGTTGGCGGACTGCTGTGCGCCATGGCGAGCTGGTGCGCCTTTCACCGTCCCGATATCAAAGTGATTGGCGTCGAACCGACCACAGCTGCCTGCCTGCAGGCCTCGGCGCGCGCCGGCCGTCCGACCGCCGTCGAGGGCACGCTCAATACCATGATGGCCGGCTTAAGAAACCGCGAGGTTTCCCCGCCGGCCTTCGCGTCGCTCCTCCCGAACGTTGATGCGTTCCTCGCCATCGACGACCACTGGACGTTTGACGCCATGCGCGCGCTGCACGGCGTGGGCATCCAGGCAGGAGCGTCCGGCGGTGCGGCACTCGGTGGCGCTCTGGCCCTCTGCCGTGATCAGGCCCTGCACCTTTCGCGTGACACGCTTGCTCTCGGTCCGCAGGCGCGCGCGGTCGCCATCGTGAGCGAGGGCGTCACTGACCCGGCCTTGTGGACCCGCGTGATCGCGGGGACGACGGATTCGTAGTGATCAGCAAACGCTTCCAGAGCGCGGCCGTCGCGTTGCTCTTCATCGCGCTCACCGTCGTCATGACCTGGCCCCAGGCCGCGCACCTCGGCAGCTGGGTCTACGCCGGATCGCTCGACACCCTGCTGCAGCGCAATCCACCGCCGGAGGACTGGCGTGAAGACATGCAGCGCGGCCTGCAGGTCATCGCCTCGCGGACCGATTCGTTGAGCCGCTTTACCGGCGCATCGGCGCGCCTGGCACGACTCCCCAACCCGAAGCTGGCACCGCTGGTACTCAAGCCGCTGATCCAGCGCGTAGCCGCCTTCGACGCCCGCGTGCCGATCGTCGTCAAGCCGGGGCCGGACATCACCATCGACGCCGATGCCGATCAGCTCGAGCAGCTCTTGATCAACCTGCTGCGAAACGCCGCTGACGCCTGCCTTGAAGTCGGCGGCGGGAGCGTCACCGTGAGCTGGCGGCGGACGCGCGAGAACCTCGAGATCACTGTTGAGGACGACGGCCCGGGCCTGGCCAACACGTCAAACCTGTTTGTCCCGTTCTTTACGACCAAACAGGGCGGATCGGGCATCGGACTCGTGCTGTGCCGGCAGATTGCCGAAGGCCACGGCGGCACGTTGGTGCTCGAGAATCGTGGCGACACGCGCGGCTGCCGCGCGAAGCTGACACTGCCGATGTAGCCGGCATCGCCCGGCGGGCGTGCTGGTTCGAAGGGTGTGATCGGCGTCAGCGCGCCGGCAGAATCAGGCCGCGGGCCTCGCCAAATCCGATCGACGCATACCCTTCACGAACCGCCCTCGCGCGGAGGATGACCTCGTCGCCATCCGCAAGGAAGGTCCGCGTCTCACCCCATGGCAGCGTCAGCGGCGCCTTGCCGCCATCCGTCATTTCGAGGAGGCTGCCAACGCCGGATTTATCAGGCGCGGAGATCGTACCTGTGCCGATCAAGTCGCCCGCACGCAGGTTGCATCCATTGCTGCTGTGATGCGTCAGCAGCTGGGCGACGGTCCAGTACATGTGACTGGCGTGGCTGCGCGTGAGGACGTGCGGTGCATGACCGGAGGCTCGTGACGCGGCCGTCGTGATCAGCACCTCGAGCTGCAGATCAAGGGCGCCGTTGTCCTGATCACCGCGATCAAGCAAGTACGGCAATGGCGACGGATCCTCGCTCGATCGAGGCGGCTGCGGCATCCGAAACGGCACCAGCGCTTCCGGGGTGACCACCCACGGCGAGATCGAGGTCGCAAAACTCTTACTCAGGAACGGACCAAGCGGCTGGTACTCCCACGCCTGGATATCTCTCGCCGACCAGTCGTTGAGCAGGCAGAAGCCGGCAATGTGCTCCGACGCGTCGGCAATCGCGATCGGCTCGCCCATCGCGTTACCAGTCCCCACCCACACCCCGAGTTCGAGTTCGAAGTCCAGGCGCGCCGAGGGGCCTACGGATGGCGCGGCGTCATTGGGCCCCTTGCGCTGTCCAGAGGGGCGCCGAACGGATTCGCCGGAGGCCACGATTGACGAGGCACGGCCGTGATAGCCAATCGGGACGTACTTGTAGTTTGGCAGCAGCGGCTGATCGGGGCGAAACAAGCGGCCGACATTGAGCGCGTGGTGAATCCCGGCATAGAAGTCCGTGTAGTCACCGACCACGGCCGGCACATGCATCGTGCACTCCGCCCTCGGCACCAGCGCCGATCCGACGGCCCGCTGATGCGCGGAGCCCTCGCTCAACAGATCCGATAGCCTGGTGCGGAGACGACGGCGCGCGTCCCCGCCCAGCCCCATGAATGCATTCAGCGACCGGTCGGCTACCGGCACGTCTTCGGTGAGGCCGGCCTTCGCCAACAATGCCAGATCAAGGACCGCGTCACCGACCGCCACGCCAATGCGCGGGACAGGATGGCCCGTCGTGGAGAACACGCCGAGCGGCAGGTTCTGGATTGGAAACTCCGAATGGCCATTCGCCGATGCGACAAAGCTGCGTCGCTGCGGATCGTGGCTGGCATCAACCCGCATCACTACGGGCGTCCCGGATTGAACTGCTTCTTCAACGCTTTGCCGTACGCGCTGTAGCTGCGCTGAAGTTGTGGCACTCCGGCCGCGAAGGCCGTGACCTGCTGTGGGAATCGCGTCTCGAACATGAAGGCCAACGTGTTCTCGAGCTTCTTCGGCTTCAACTCCTCGTTGCTCGCGCCCGCAAAGGCATCGGCGTCGGGACCGTGCGGCAGCATGGTGTTGTGGAGTGAGAATCCGCCTGGAACGAACCCTTCCGGCTTCGCATCGTATTTGCCCCGCACCAGTCCCATGAACTCGCTCATCACGTTCATGTGATACCAGGGCGGCCGGAAGGTATTCTCCGCCACCAGCCAACGATCGGGAAAGATCACAAAGTCGACGTTCGCGGTGCCTGGCGCCTCGGACGGCGAGGTCAGCACCGTGAAGATGGACGGATCGGCGTGATCGAACAGCACCGGTCCCACCGGTGAGTAGCGCCGCAGGTCGTATTTGTAGGGGGCGTAGTTGCCATGCCACGCCACCACGTCCAGCGGCGACTGGTCGATCGCGCTGACCCACAGTGTCCCGCCCCACTTCACAAAGAGTCGCGACGCCGCGTCGCGGTCTTCATACGCCGCAATCGGCGTGAGGAAGTCGCGCGGGTTGGCGAGGCAGTTGGCGCCGATCGGGCCTCGTTCCGGAAGGGTAAATGCGCCGCCGTAGTTCTCGCAGACGTACCCGCGAGACGGGCCGGACGGAAGTTCAACGCGCATCTTGACGCCACGCGGGATGACGGCGCACTCGCAGGGTTCGATGTCGATGATCCCGAACTCGGTCCACAGGCGCAGCGATCCCTCCTGCGGAAGGATCAGCAATTCACCGTCGGCGTTGTAGAAGTACTCGTCCTGCATGCTGCGCGTGGCGAGGTAGACGTGCGCTCCCATGCCGGCCTGGGACCGCGCATCCCCTGCCGTCGTGATGGTGCGCATGCCTTCGATGAACGACAGCGGCTCGGTGGGGAGCGGGATCGGATCCCAGCGCATGGGTGCGATCGGCACCTCGCCCTCTGCCGTCGGCGCTGTTCGCCAGGCGCCGATGTCCGCGCGCTCGAAGGCACCGATATGGGCCACGGTCGGCCGAATTCGGTACAACCACGACCGCTCGTTGCTGGCCCGCGGCGCGGTGAACGGGGATCCACTCAACTGTTCGGCATAGAGGCCGTAGGCGCACTTCTGGGGAGAGTTGCGACCAATGGGCAGCGCGCCCGGGAGGGCCTCCGTTTCAAAGCCGTTGCCGAACCCGGACATGTAACCGGGCGTGACCAGCGGCTGACCAGCCCGATCGTTCTGCGATGCCATCAGGTCTCTCCTCTACGCGGCAGGATCGAGGTCGACTTCGATCGTGTCGCCCACCACGCGGGTGGGAAATGTCCGTGCGGCGTTCATGGTTACGCCGCCGCCACTGGCGCCGGTGCGCACGTCAAACAGGCCAAAGTGCAGCGGACACTCAATGAAGCCGTCAACCAGGCACCCTTCAGACAGGGCGGCGCCCTGGTGCGGGCAGCGATTCAGCAGCGCGACGTAGTCGCCGGCGATCCGGCACAGCACCACCGGCCGCCCCGCGCACTCGACGCCAAGCAGGTTCGTCGCGCCAACGTCGGCGATCCGCGCGGCGAACGTCCACGCCATGTCAGCGCTTCGATTCGACCTGCAACACGCCGCGTTCGATCTGATCCTGCTCGATCGACTCGAACAGCGCCTTGAAGTTGCCCTCGCCGAATCCTTCATCGCCCTTGCGCTGAATGAACTCGAAGAAGATCGGCCCGATCGCCGTCTTGCCGAATCGCTGCAACAGTACTTTCGTCAGGCCACCCTCGACGACGCCCTCGCCGTCAATGAGCACGCCGTTGCGCTCGAGACGAGCCAGGTCTTCGCCGTGCCCGGCCAGTCGCTGGTCGATGCGCGAATAGTAGATCGGATTTGGCGCCGGCATGAAGTCCACACCACGCCCGATCAACGTCTCGATGGTGTCGTAGAGATCGATCGCGCCCAGGGCGATGTGCTGAATGCCTTCTCCGCAGTAGGCCTGCAGGTACTCCTCGATCTGACCGTTTTCGCCGGCGTCTTCGTTGATCGGAATCCGGATCTTGCCGTCCGGGCTCGTCATCGCGCGCGAGTGCAGGCCGGTGTAGCGTCCGGCAATATCGAAGTAGCGGATCTGCCGGAAGTTGAACATCTTCTCGTAGAAACCCGCCCACTCGCTCAGACGTCCGCGGTAGACGTTGTGGGTGAGGTGATCGATGTAATACAGCCCCGCCCCGACCGGCTTGGGATCGCTCTCGCCCAGCCACTCAAAGTCGACGTCGTAAATCGATCCCTTCTTGCCGTAGCGGTCGACGAAGTAGATGTGCAGCCCGCCGATCCCCTCGATCGCCGGAATTGCCAGTTCATTGGGCCCGGTCACCGTCGTAATCGGCGTGGCGCCAAGCGACACCGCGCGCTTGAAGGCGTAGTCGGCATCCACGACGCGGAAGGCCATCGCCGGCGCCGACGGCCCGTGGGTCTCGGCAAACTTCGCGGCAAACGAGCCGGGCTCCGCATTGACGATGAAGTTGATGCCGCCCTGGCGGTAGAGCGTCACCTGCTTCGACCGATGCCGCGCCACCGGCATGAAGCCCATGGTCCGGAACAACTGATCGAGCTGCTCAGGCTGCGGATGGCAGAATTCGACGAACTCGAATCCGTCAGTCCCCATCGGGTTGTGGTCCGAAATGACCGGCGGTTCAGCATCGTGTGGATATGGACCCATGACAATTACTCCGTGGTGACAGCCTGCGCGATCAACGCGCGAATCTCGGACGCCGGTTCGTCAATCGAGCACGATCCGAAACCGGTAAACACGGCCTGACGAAAACTCTGCAAGTCCGACGCCGCAAGCACCACGTCCTGCCAGTGCAGCGCATCGTCCGTGAACGTAAACGCGGCTGGGTTTTCTTCGAGCAGCAGTCGAGTGGCAACCACGGCGGGAAGCCCGGCACGCAGCGCGGCGGCCGCCAGCAGCACGTTGAGGTAGCCGTACATCACCGCGTCGGCCGAATCGGGCGCGTAGGTCAAACGGTACCGGCCGCGCACCGCGTGATGCAGGCCCGCCGTTGCCTTGAACGGCACGCGGGCCGACATTGCCGCGACCATGAAGCTGACAACGCCGTCGGGTGACGGGAACGCCCCAGGAGTCGTCCCGCCGGTCCGCAGCTTGGCGCGAACCCCGCGCGCGGCCAGGCGCGCAAACCACTCGTCCATCGAAGCCGACGGGACAAGCTCGGCATAGATCTCACAGCCGGCAAACGCCGACGCCAGCCAGTCAATACCGCCAACGGTGTTGGGCTTGCACTCGATGCACTCGACCAGCACGCGCACCTCACCACCACGCAGACCGTTCACCGTTGCCGCATCGGCGTCTGAGCCGTCGGTGACGATCACGCTGAGTGGAGGGCGGGAGCCCGTGAAGGCAGCCAGCTCGGTCACGAGCTCCGCAATCCGTGCCGCCGGCACCACAAACCGTCCGAGCAGCCACGCATCCGGGCCGGCAAGAGCCGCTGAATAGGCCCGGAGGGCATCTGTCATCGACAAGGCGGCCGGGGGAAACAGGCCCGCATAGTCGACCACGCCGCCCATCAGCGACCGGACGCTTGGTATGGCATGCGCCCGGCTTGGGATACCCATCTCCTCAGGGTAGGCCCAATCGATTGATATTTCCAATAACTTGGATCATTATTATCAATAATTAATAACTAATGATTGATTCCAGCCGCCTTGAGCTCCGGCACCTTCGCTACTTCTCGGCCGTAGCTGACGAGCTGCACTTCGGTCGAGCCGCAGACCGGCTGGCGGTGTCGCAGCCGGCGTTGAGCGTGCAAGTTCGCCAGCTCGAGGACATTGCCGGCGTGCGTCTGCTGGAGCGGCACAGCCGACGCGTGGCGCTCACCGACGCCGGACGGGTACTCCTCGAAGCCGCCAAGCGGCTCCTGCGCGATGCCGACGCGGCACTGGCGGCCAGCCAGGAGGCAGCCGACGGACAGACCGGC
>Ga0075471_10003095_pt1 | contig 10827 bp, 7 predicted proteins | sample DEB19_08_DNA_2_FD_74787 | JGI IMG/M metagenome (GOLD analysis project Ga0075471, IMG submission 74787) | Aqueous microbial communities from the Delaware River and Bay under freshwater to marine salinity gradient to study organic matter... | ecosystem: Environmental > Aquatic > Marine > Coastal ... | reverse complement strand
GGGCCGCATCACCCCCGTGATGCGGGCTCGACTCTGAAAGTGCTGCTTCAACGTGCGGAGCAGGGGAGTCGCCATCACGGCATCCCCGACCCACCGCGGCAGGATCACGGCGATGTGCATGGACGAGACGGTACCGTCTGCCGCGGCCCGCGGGCAAAGGTGGATTCCGGGCCACTTTTCCAGCGGTCGCGAATCGACCGGTTGGAGACCTAACGCGGCCGCGGCGGAATCGAGCTGGAGGTAGCCGCCAACCAGCCGGCGGCGGCGGCCACCAGGAGCGTGAGCCCGCCCGTGGCGAGGAGCCCGTTCAGCGGCAGCCGTGCCGTGCCCGCGGCCAGCGCCGGCCAGACGGCGATCGCGCCGGCGGCCGTGCCCGCCGCGATGCCGAGCCCGACGGTCGCCACCGCCTCCACCACGAGCAGCATGCGGATGCGGGCGAGCGTGAAGCCGACCGCCCGCAGCACCGCCAGCGAACCGATCCGCTCGACCACGCCCTGGAGCACCACGGCCGCCACGCCGGCCGTGCCCAGCAGAAGCCCCAGGCCGCCGAGCGCCTGAAAGCCCGTGAGAAACGTGTTCTGCACCGCCTGGAGGCTGCGGAGGCGGTCGAGGGCCGGTTCGATCGTCACGCCGGCGTCGGCCCAGGCGGCGCGGGCGGCGCGGGGAACGTCGGCCTGCGCCGCCGCAGGCACGCGTGACGCGTCGATCAGCGCCATTGCATAGCCCGAACGCGAGGGAAACAGCCGTTGGAAGTTCCGCTCGGCCACGACCACGCGGCCTTGAAGGATGCCCGGCTCGAGCAAGCCGACGATTTCGCACGTCGCCTTTGTGCCGGTCTCATCCGGGAGCGGAAAGCGGCTGCCGATCCCGCCGAGCTTCAAGCCCCACTGCGCCGTGGCCTGATCGAGAATCGCGGGGATCACCGCGGGATCGTCGGACGGAGCAGCGGTGAGGAGCCACCAGGGGTTGTCGACGACGAGCTTCACGCCCGGCGCACGGGCGTGGGCGACGAAGCGGAATCCGCCCCGCGCGATGAAGTCGTCTCCGACACCGAGGACGACCGGGGTGCCGGCGGCGTAGAGATTCGTGCAGCTGGCATCGTCACCCTCACTCGATCGCAGCCGCGCGATCGTGCAGTCGGCGAGGGCCCGCTCCTGCGGTGCCGAGAGGCCGAGTCCGGCCCGGACGGCGGGGTCGGCGGGGTCGACGGCCGTGGGCTCGCCGAAGGTCGCGATCGCGGTCCATCCGCCCGTCGCCGACCGTCGATCTCCGGGATCGGCAGGCGGCCGCAACGCGAAGGCCGACACGGCGACGATGAGGAACTGGCCGCACGCGACGATGGCGGCGATCGAGAACGCCCGTCCGGGCCGGGCCCGCAGCAGGCGGCCGGCGAGCCGCGGCAGCGACCGCAGGGCGGCCAGGCGGGCCGGCGGGGCGAGCAGTCGGCGGACCAGCGCGAGGAGCCCCACGAGCGCCGCGAACCCGGCCAGGAAGAAGAGCCCCACGGCAGTGGCGGCATCGGCGGAGCGGGCGGTCCGTGCGGCCAGGGCAGCCGTCGTCACACCCAGGATCGCGAGCAGGGCAGCACGGTCCGCGATCCGACGACCGGTGCCCCGATCGGGGCCTGGCAAGGTCTCGTGCAGGCCGGCCAACAGCCCGTGCGGCGGCACCCGGGCCGCCCGTCGGGCCGCAACGGTGAGGGCCGTGAGCGACATCACCAGCGTGGCGATCGCACCGGCCGCCAGCGGGAACGGAGACGGCCTTCCTGCAGCGAACACGGCCATCGATCCCGTCGCCACGTCGCGATCCCAGGCGGTCGCGAGCCCCTGAAGCAGCGCCCGCGACCAGAGCGGCCCCGCCGCCGCACCGATGCAGGTGCCGAGCACGGCGGCGATTCCCCCGACGACGAGCAGCAGCCGGGCCAGCCGCGTGGGTGACCAGCCGATGGCCGCCAGCAGTCCGATGACGCGACGGTGTGCGGCCACGAGGAGACCGAAGAGCAGCCAGGCCAGCAGCAGCCCCGCGGCCACCACGAAGCCGGAGAGCGCGAGAAACAGGCTCCCGAAAGGCGTGGAGCCCCGCGCGGCCGCGATCGCATCGGCCCGCAGCGACGCCACGGTGAATCCTGCCCTCTCGGGTGCGATGGCGGCCGCGAGCCGATCCGCCAACCGGCCGGGAAGGTCGTCGCGCGGCTCCCCTCCCACGGGCACGTGCCAGGCGGTCGTGGCGCCGAAGCGGCTGCCTGCGAGCCGCCGCGCCGTGGCGAGGGACACGAAGGCCTTCGGCGTGGCCCGGTACCGTTTCCAGTAGCGGTCATCCTCGTCGTGCGGAGGCACGGTGCGCACCCGCGATGCATCGAAGGGGAAGGGGGGATCCCAGTCGGCGATCGACGCCTCGTCGGTCACGCCCTCGACCTCGGGAACGAGCGACCGGTCCACCGCGAGGCCGCTCATTTCGGCGATGCCGGCGACGACGAACGAGGCCGAGGTCTCCTCGACGCTGCCGTGGATCGTCTCCGGCAGGAAGTATCGCACGGCGAGCCGGTCGCCGGGCTTCACCGGGCGTCCCCGGGCCGCGAGATCGTCCGCCATCCAGCGGTCGATGATGATCGCGTCGGCGGCGGGCATGGCGAGCGTGGTGCCCTGGGCATCGATCAGGGGGCCGCCGGGAAGGCTCGTGTCGTCGATGCCCAGCACCGTCGAATAGGCGATCCGCTCCACGGCGGCCGCGCCGTCGTCGTCGAGTGGAGCCAGTTCGTTGGCCAAAAACACGAGCGACGGCCGGCCGCCCAGCGGCTCGAGCACCTCCCGGGCGGCCCGGTCGATCTCCGGGCCGATGACCAGCCGCCTGCTCGTCAGCCTTAGCGGGCCGCCGGCGGTCGCGGCTGCGAGATCGAGGCCGTAGTCGGCGAGCATGGGCCGCAGCCTTTCCCGGAGCCAGGCGGACACGTTCCGCGGCGTCTCGCGGTCTCGAACGGCGAAGATCGTGTTGGCGACTTCGCCCTCGCGGAGCAGCCCGCGGGCATCGGCGAGCGACATCACGACCAACGGCTGTGTGACCTGCGTGGGCCGCAGCGCGAAGCGGCCGAGACCGGCCTCCGGCAGGATCGCCGACACCACCACCCGCCTGCCCCGCGACTCACCCGTTCTCCGGCCGAGGGGGCTGTCGGCAGGCACGGCCGACCGCTCCGGAATTCGCAGCACGATGGCATCGCCGGCGGCGATGCCCGCGGCGGCGGCCGCCGCGACGTTCACGACCACGGCTCCCTCGCCAAGCGGCGGAGGCGCCGGCTCGAAGCCGAGCGCTGCCGGGTCGTCGCAAGCCAGGAGCGTGCTGCGGACGTGGGCCTCCGACCGGGAGGCAGCCGAGATGATCGCCGGCATCACGACCGCGGGCACCAGCCGGGCAGCCGGCTCGGAACCGTCCGAGTCGGCCCGCGTCATGTCGTCAGCGAGGCCACCGCGAAAGAACCCGTCGGCGATGACCGCCGCCTCGATGCGGCCGAGCCGGTCCACGGCAAGGTCCAGGAGCCCCTGCTGGATGCGATCGCCCACCCCGATCGCGCCGACCACCGCGGTCGTCACGACTCCGCAGGCCGCCGCGAGCGCCGCCACCTGTGGCCACCACTGCCGCGCGAGCGCGAGCCCGAGCCCACCGAGGGACCGAGCGGGGGGACGACTCGCCGCCCCCGAGCCGGCACGAGGCAGCCCCGGCGTCATGGTTCGAGCCGCCCGTCGCGGAGATGCCGCACCTCTCCCACCCGCGCGGCCACGGCCTCGTCGTGGGTGACGACCATCAGCATGCCCCCCGTCTCCTCGGCGAGCTCGACGAGCAACTCGGTGATCTCGGCCGCGGAATGCGAATCCAGTTGGCCGGTGGGCTCATCGGCGAGGATCAGCCGCGGCGAGAGCACGAGCGCCCTGGCCACCGCCACCCGCTGCCGCTCGCCCCCGGAGAGCTCGCCGGGCAGGTGCGCACGCCTCGCCGCGAGACCGACCCGCTCGAGGAGCCGCGTGCCGCGGGCCACCAGATCGAGCGGAACCGCACCCGACGCCAGCGCGGGCAGAAGCACGTTGTCGAGCGCGGTGCATCCGTCGAGCAGATGGTGCTCCTGGAAGACGAAGCCGATCTTCCGATTCCGAAATGCGGCGCGGCCCGCGGGATCGGCCGCGAAGGGATCGATGCCGTCGAGCACGACACGTCCTCCCGAGGGCTCCTCGACCGCACCAATCATCGAGAGGAGCGTGCTCTTACCGGATCCACTGGGGCCCATCACAGCCAGCCGGCCGCCTGCCGGCAGACACAGGGAAACCTCGTCGAGCACGCGAACAACGCCACTCGCCGCGGGATACGTCTTGGTGATGCGATCGACATCGAGCACGGCCGCGCTCCCTCAGGTGGCCGCGCGATAGGGCTCGAGGCGCCGCACGATGTCGTCTGGAATCGCCACGGCCTCCGGCTTGCGGCCCGGATGCATCAGGCATCGCACCGCCACGATGCGTCCGCGGGCCACCGGTCGGCCCGCCTGGCTGAAGGCGAAGACGTAGGTCACGCTCGAGCGGCCGACCGCCTCGACCCCGACCGCGATGTCGACCTCGTCACCGAAGCGGACCGCGGAGACATAGTCGCACGACGCGGAGACACGCGGCCAACTGGCGTCCGCGCCGGCCGGATCCCGCTCGACGACCGGGATTCCGGCAGCCCGGAGCAGTTCATGCTCGGCAGATTCCATCCAGAAGAAGAAGGCCGAGAAGTGGACGATGCCGGCCGCGTCGGTGTCGCGAAACTCGACGCGGCGACTGGTCGAAAGCAGCCCCATGATGGCGGATCACACGACTGAAGGTGGGCCAGGAGCCGCGGTGGATGAATGCCACCGCGACGAGGAGCCCTTGACCCCGGATCCTGACGGCCTACTCGCCCACGTACGGCAGCAGGGCCATGAACCGGGCACGCTTGATGGCGCTGGTCACGGCATGCTGACTCGCGGCCGTACAGCCACTCTTGCGACGACCGATGATCTTCGCCTGGCGATTCACGAGTTTCCCGAGGAGTTCGAGGTCCTTGTAGTCCACGTACATCGGACGCGGACGGGCGCCATCGATGAAGATCGGGTCGCGCCGCTTCACCTTGGCGCGGGGCTTCGCCTTCTTGCGGGCTGTCTTGGCCAACTTCTGCCGGGGTCCTGCGAAGCTCATCGGATGGTACTGCAGCCTTCTCGCTGTGGGATAAGGGGGAAAACGAGCCGGGAAAGGAACTGAAACGCGAATACCGACGCGGTCACACTATACACACGAAAACGTCCTGCCAAAAACCGACACACATGCTCATGGAGGCTGGAGCGATTCAGGCTCCAGCCCCCATGACGCACATGATCAATCGCTTGATGACACGCTGGGCGAGGGAAGGTGCCTATCATTTCGGCACTCACCGTCGGAAACGTGCAGGGAACGACTTCTTAGTAGCGGTCGCCGCCGTAGCCGCCACCGCCGCCGCCACCGTAGCCGCGGCCACCGCCGCCACCACCACCGTAGCCGCCACCGCCGCCACCGCCGCCGTAGCCACGGCCACCGCCGCCGCCACCGTAGCCGCCGCGACCGCCGCCGCCACCACCCGGACGAGGCGTCCGCTCACGGGCCTCGTTCACGGTCAGCGGGCGACCGTTGATCTCCTGCCCATTGAGGGCCGCGATCGCCGCCTGCAGACCTTCGTTGGTCTCCATCTCGACGAACCCGAAGCCGCGCGAACGTCCGGTCTCACGATCGGAAATCACCTCGGCGCTCCGCACGGCACCGTGCGGAGCAAACATCGCTTCCAGATCGGCCGACGTGGTGGACCAGGGGAGGTTCCCCACGTAAATCTTCCCAGCCATAAAAACTCAACCTCAAAGAAACGGGAACTGGATCACGAACCCATCGACTCAATCGACCTTCGCCGAAGCACAAACCGCAGTTCCCGAACGGAGAAGCGTGCGGACGAGAGTCTGTCGAACATCCCGAGTTGTATCATTTGCCCCCTGGCTTCACAACACCGGGGGGGCGGCTACGGGCGGCCGGGATCCCTTGCCTGCCGCGTTTTTCCACCGCCTACCGGGGAGGACGGCCACCAGACTGGTCGTCCCGCGACTGCCATTCGCCGCACCAGTCACGGCCGTCGGTATGAGGCCAGATCCCCACCAGGGCCAGTTTGTCGTCCCGGATCGTGGGCAGCGCCGGGGGCATTCGCCGGCACTGCCCCCAGCCGTTGCCGTCGCCCACGGTCTTCTCAGGCCGCCAGAAGCAGCACGTCAGGCAGGATTCGTCACGCGGCGTTTCGAGATCGGGTGCCATGGCAGCACCGCGAGTATAGCCATGGCACCCCGTTGCGGGGCTTCGAGACGTCGAGCCTCCTCCCCGGCCGCCATGGGATCATGCGACGCGGGCCCACTGGGCAGACGCGATGTGGCATGGGCCCGAGCGAATCGCGGCGATGCTGCGTCGATAGGGCATCGCCCGGTCGACCTCCCGCCGGATGGCGGCGAGCTTCTCGAAACTACAGCGGCTGGTGATGTCGTGCCTGTCGGTCTCGATGCCCTGCGGCAGTCCGCCACGGCCCCCGGCCTCGTATGGCAGACCACACTCTGCCCGTGGGTCGATCATCCGGTGAGGCCGCCCCAGCCAGCCGTGGAGAGACGCGAGGGTCGCGTTCGGCTGGCCGATCAGGTCGGCAAGATTGACGACGTACAGGGGAAGCGAGCCACCGCGATCGATCGCCCGCAGGAGCGACTCGCTCGCGGCACGCACCCATGCGATCGCATCGGTGAGGCTGTTGCCCAACTGGAGCCACGACACGATCACCGCCAGTGGATCCCTGACGACGATCACCAGCGGAGTGCCGGGGGCTCGCCGAAGCACATCGACGAGACAGACCAGGTATTCCGGCGTCTTGTCGATCAGCGGAGCGTCTTTGTTCGGCACCTGCCGGGCCGAGTTACGCAGCAGTCGATAGCCCTCGGCAAACGTCAGGCACTGCTTGTAGCGATCGAGGAAATCCCCGCCGGGCCGCCAGGCTTCGAGCAGGTGGCGGGCGTGAGGCTCGGGAATGCCCTCAGCCGGAGACGATGAGAGGAGCAGCCCCCCCTCGAAGCCGCTCACCATATCGGTCGTCTGGACCAACAGATCCTTCACAAGCGTGGTGCCGCCCTTGGCATACCCGGTGACGATGCACCCCAGCACACCCCGATCGATGGAGCGATAGGTCATACCCGGTGGAACCACCTGGCCAAGGTCGTGAACCGCTGGAATCCCCGCCGAAACCCCCCGCCTCCTTGGCTTCGGCAGATCCTTGCCGCGAGGTCCAGAGAATGACGGATTCGTAAGCCATTCGACTGACTTTTCGGCCGATACGAGGTGGAAATTTCGGATACCACAAGCCGGGTAGCCGCCGCAAACGAGGCCGACCCCAGGGCATGGGTCGCCTTGGCTGCCTACAACAAGACTGCGCAGGCGGTTCCGTATCGCGGGAGCGGCTGCACCCAGCGGCCCTTTCTTTCAAGCCTCGCACGGCAACGGCCTCTCGACGACTCCTGGAACTCGCCACATGACTCAACCGTTCGCACGAGCCGGCTGGCGATTCGACAACTCCTATGCGCGGCTCCCGGGGCACCTCTTCGCTCGCGAGATCCCCACGCCCGTTCGTGGCCCGTCGCTCGTGCTGCTCAACAGGCCCCTTGCGGAAGAACTGGGACTCGATCCCGACATCCTCGGCGAGGCAGCCGGCCCGGCCTTCGCCGGCAACGAACTGCCCCCCGGGGCCGATCCGATCGCCCAGGCCTATGCAGGACACCAGTTCGGCCACTTCACCAACCTCGGCGACGGTCGGGCGATCCTGCTGGGCGAGCAGCTCACGCCGGACGGTCGCCGCTGCGACATCCAGCTCAAGGGTTCGGGCCGCACCCGTTACTCGCGCGGCGGCGACGGCCGCGCCGCGCTCGGGCCGATGCTCCGCGAATACATCATCAGCGAGGCGATGCATGCCCTCGGCATCCCCACCACCCGCAGCCTCGCCGTCGTGGCGACGGGCGAAGAGGTGTTGCGGGCGATGCCGTTGCCCGGCGCCGTGCTGACCCGCGTGGCCGCCAGCCATGTCCGCGTGGGCTCATTCGAATATGCCGCGGCGGTGGATCTCGGGCATGGACCACAGGCCAACCACGACCTGCTCGCGGCGCTGCTCGACCACGCCATTGGCCGACATGCCTCGGCGGCGGCCGCCGCCGACGACCGGGCGGCGGCCTTTCTCGACGCGGTGGTCGAGCGGCAGGCCACGCTCATCGCCCGATGGATGCTCGTGGGCTTCGTGCACGGAGTGATGAACACCGACAACATGGCCGTCTCGGGAGAGACGATCGACTACGGTCCCTGCGCGTTTCTCGACGGCTACGATCCCGCAACCGTCTTCAGCTCGATCGACCGCCAGGGACGGTATGCCTACTCCAGCCAGCCCGCGATCGCGCACTGGAATCTGGCGCGTCTGGCGGAGAGCCTGCTGCCGCTCGTCCAGGGAAGCCCGGAGGCCGCACTGGCCACCGTGCAGACGATTCTGGGAACGTTCCCCGATCGCTACGAGCGACAGTTTCTGGCCGGGGCGCGGGCCAAGCTCGGCCTGACCACGGCCGAGGAGGGCGACGGGCCGCTATTTGCCGCGCTGCTCGAGTGGATGCGGGAGACCAAGGCCGACTTCACCAGCACGTTTGCGGGCCTGGCAGCGCTCACCGATCCAGACGCGGCCACGGACCGTGTCGGCGTGGGCTCGGCGTTTCAAGACTGGTGCGGTCGGTGGCGGTCACGGCTGGCCCGGCAGCCCGGCACGGCGGCCGAGACTGCGGCGCGGATGCGGCGGGTGAATCCCGTCGTCATTCCGCGGAACCACCGCGTCGAGGAGGCACTCGCCGCAGCCGAGTGCGGTGAGATCGGAAGGGTGCATCGACTGCTTGCCGCCCTCCGATCGCCGTTCATCCAGACGGCCGACAACGAGCCCTACCGCTCGGGCCCGCCCGCGGGCTGTGGTCCCTACCGCACGTTCTGCGGCACCTGAATCGGATCCCCCGAGATCCGCAGGCTCGCATGCCCGTTCGTAGGAGCCGACCGTTCGGCCGGCCGCGGGCTCATGCGGCATGCGACTCGCCGCTGTTCATGCCTCGTCGCCGATTCGTCCCAGCCCGAGGCGGATTCGTCCCTGCCTGGACCCGATTCGTCCCTGCCCAATCCCGATTGGTCCCTTTTTCCCTCATGGCCGTCCGCAAGGAGTTCCTGATCGCCAATACTCTCCGCTCCCCAGTTCCGAATCCCGCCTTTCTGAACGGAGTTGATCGTGCTGTATGCCGCCCGACGCTTGACTGCTTTCGCGATCGTGCTCACGGTTGCGTTGATTCCCATGGCCGTCCGCGGCCAGACGGTGACCATCTACGGCACGGCCGCCGGCCAATCCGGCCCGGCCTACCCGGGCGGCTCGATCGCCGCCGGCGACACCGTGCGGATCGACGACGGTGGCAGCGTGACCGGCGACGTGAGCAACAGCGGCACCTTGCAGTTCAACCAGACGTCGGGCTCGATCTCGGTCACGGGCACCTACACGGGATCCTCCACCGCCACGCTCTCGCTCACGAGCGGCGGCACCGTTGGCCTGCTCCAGTCGACCACGGCCACGATCATCGACGGGGCCGTGGACGTGTCGGCGGGCCGCCTCTCCACGGGCACAAGCCCGCTCTTCATCGGCTCGAACGGAAACGGCCGCCTCGCGATCTCGGGCAACGGAGCCGTGGCCACGACCTACGTCCGGTTCGCGCCGGGATCCGCCTCCTCGGCGATGTTCACGATGTCCGGCGGCACGTTCACCAACACCGCCAGCAGCGCGGCACCGTTCTTCTTCGCCTCGGGGAACGCGTCGTCGGGCACGGTCGCGATGACCGGCGGGACGGCCCACTTCGGCACGGGCTCGGGGGGCGGCTTCGCCTACGGGCCGAACTCCCGGGCCGCGATGACCCTGACCGGCGGCACCATGACCTGGAACTGGGTGGAGCCGGCAGAGGGCGACTACAGCGTCGCCACGATCGCCGTCTCGGGCTCGGCGACGCGGCTCAACGCCACGAGCGTGCTGCGGATGTCGATTGGCACCAGCGCCACGAGCGCGTTTTCGCTCGACTCCGGCGTCGCGGCGATCGGCACGTTTGTCCTGGGGACGGGCATCAATTCCACGAGCACCGTCACCATCACCGGCGGGTCCGCGGGATTCGCCGGCACCGGCGCGACGACCAACGCCAACTTCATCGGCTATGGGGCGGGCAGTTCCGGCACGATGACGATCTCCGCCGGCACCACCACGATCGCGGGGCCGACGATCGTGGGCGGTCTTGGAACCGTCAACACCGGCGGTCTGAGCCGCGGCCTGCTCAAGGTCGAGGGCGGGCTGATCACCACCAACACCGCAGCGTCGGGTGGCTTCTCGAGCGTGCTGGAGAATCACCTCGTCCTCGGCCGCTACGCGCCCACGACGGGTGAGATGCTCGTGACGGGGGGCACGTTCACCGCCCAGCGGGATTTCTACGTGGGTGGCAGCGGCACGGGCACGCTCACGCTCTCCGGCAGCAACGCCCGCATGCAGATGGGGCGGCTGTTCGTGTCGTCCACGGTCGTCTCACAGATGAACAGCTTCGGTGGCGCCGGAAGCGTCACCGTGTCGAGCGGCACGCTGCTGGTCACCGGCAGCGGCGACGCCGCGAACCTGTTCGTGGGCACCAACTCCAGCGGCACCGGCTCGCTGACGATCAACGGGAGCGGCGTGGTGATCGTCGGC
>Ga0075471_10003094_pt1 | contig 10829 bp, 14 predicted proteins | sample DEB19_08_DNA_2_FD_74787 | JGI IMG/M metagenome (GOLD analysis project Ga0075471, IMG submission 74787) | Aqueous microbial communities from the Delaware River and Bay under freshwater to marine salinity gradient to study organic matter... | ecosystem: Environmental > Aquatic > Marine > Coastal ... | reverse complement strand
AGGTTCCCATGTCTTCAACGCCTCGATGGCTTCTATGCGTTTTGGGAAATCTCCGCCCTTGGGCTTAACGACCTGCGATATAGGCGGGCCTCTGCGCACGCTCGGGCCAGGGACCGGCGTAAAGATATTGGCAATAAATTCCGTCGTGCTCGCAGGGCTCTTTGTTGCCTCTACGCCCACGTCCACGAACGCCGACGCCAGCTTCTTGGCCGTGGTCAGCGGATCTTGCGCCGCTTCCGATAGCGCACGGTTCGTGGCCTCGTACGTCTCTTTACTTTGCGCAGGCGCCGTGCCACGCAGCTCCGCAGGAGACTTCTCCCGCACCGACTGCATGAAGCCGCCAAGATAATCCGTCGCGCCACTTAGTAACTGCTTCGTGCCCTCGAACGCGCCTGTAATGCCACGGCCCGCGGCAGCACTCAACACTTGCGGGTCATACGCCTCGATGTCCCTCCAACTCGGCTGTTCGGCAGGGGCGCCACTCGGAAAACTCGTCGGAATCGAGCGCAGCAAATTCGCACTCGTCTCCCCCGCACGCGGACTGCCGTTCGCGCGGCGCTTCGGGCGCACCTTCAATCCGGCAAGCGCGTCCTTCATCAGCGCCCCTTCCGCTTAACGTCCCCGCCCTTGGCGTATCCCGTGCGCTGCTCTTTAGGCAGGATCTTTGCCTTGTTCTTCTCGACGTACTCGCGAGCCAAACGTACAACATCCTCGTCACTCTTCGCACGCTCGCCAATCTGCCGCCCCAACGCGTCGTTGTACAAATCCATCTCGTACTCCGCACTCGACTGCCCTGGCGAAGTCAGCTCGTACAACCGACTTACCACGTTCGCCGCCGTCGGATTAAATTTGCGCGCCAGATCCGCCTGGTACATCAAATGCCGCATCGCATCGGCCTTGCCCCCGCCAGACTCCTTCACGCCAAACGCCGCGACCGACTCCCGCTCGGCACGCCGCGGAATGTCCGCAACACCCAGCAACTCCGCCGCACCACGCTTCACGCTTCGCGCTCCACGGCCCGCATATTCCGCGAGCTTGTCTAACTGCTCACGGGCCGTGCTCTTCGCTTCACCCCCCTCTTCAAATCGCTTTGTGGCCAGTGGTCCGCGGGCCGCGAGGCTTGCGCGATCGAGCGTCGGCGCACTGAACGTCTTCGCCGCAAGACCGCGATTGCGTCGCATGAGCGCGGCTAACTGATCACGGGCCGAGGCGCGGCTTGGCGGCTCAATGCTCGCCATTGACTCTTCAAGGCTCATGGAAATGCCCTTGGCCTTGCCCGTGTCCACAGCCTTTTTCTTTGTCTTGCGAACAGAGCGAGCGGTCGGGGAGACCGACACCTCCGTCTCCGTTTCAGCAGGCATGGCGTCGAGCAGCGCACGAAGTTCGGCTTGTGCAGACTGCGCTGCTTCTTCCTTATCCGCCTCACCGCCCTCGGCAAAGCGCATAAAGCCGCCACCCGGTGACATGATGCGATTACCCAAACGATCGACGTAATACCCCAGCCCCTGCAAGCCGCCGAGAATCGTCGGACTCAGATTCGGGTTCTGGCCGATCATGTCGACCGCGTTGGGGCCTTTGTACAAAGAGAACGGGTTGTACGCCGACGGCATCGTGCCAGGCAACATCCCGCCCGTCTGACCAAAGAACTGTGGCTGGCCCGGAGTAAAGGTCACGTTCTTGAACCCAGGCAGCGGGGCAGGGGACCCCGCCGTTGCAGTGCCAGGAGTCGGCGTACCGATCCCTGTGGTGCTGACCAACGGGGAAGTTGTCGTCGTTGAAGTGGTCGCGCCTGGCCCACCAAGGTTCACGACTCCCGTGCCGAACATCCGCCTGTACGCCTCAAGCATCGCGGCCGACGGGTCAAACTTCGTAATCACCCCCGGAGGCGGTGCGGTCGTCGCCGGCGGGGCCGTAGTCGGCGGCGCCTCGGTTGTAATCGGTACGCACTTGCCTAGCGTGGTGCTATAGATCTCCCCTTGCTTGCACCCAGAAGTCGGGGGCGGGGTGGTCGGAGGCGCAGTAGTTGGCGGCGCGGTCGTACCAGGCGGCGGCGTCCCTGTTGTAGTGGGCTCGCAGCGACCGGTAATGGTGCTACGAACATAGCCCGCGGGACACGGGCCGAGGTCAATCGGAGCGCACTGCCCAGCCGCATTCAACGCATAGCCAGGAGGACACGTCACAGGAGGACGAGTCGTCGGAGGAGGCGTCGGACTCGGGGGCGCCGTAGTCGGAGGCGGCGTGGTTGGCGGAGCCGTGGTCGGGGGCGGCGTCGTAGGGGGCGCCGTGGTCGGAGGAGGGCTAGTAATCAACGCTTCGCACTGTCGCGTCTCCGGGTTGTAGATATACCCCGGCGGGCATGACTGCGGAGGCCGCGTGGTTGGCGGGGGCGTAGTAGGAGGTGCCGTAGTTGGCGGTGCCGTAGTTGGCGGTGCCGTGGTCGGAGGCGGCGTTGTCTCCGGGGGTTCTGTTGTAGGGGGCGGTGTGGTTGGCGGAGGAGTAGTCTCTGGAGTTTCCGGGCGCACACAACGGCCTAGTTCGTAGTCGTACTCCAGCCCAGGCGGGCATTCGTTTTCTCTACGCTGGGGAATGCCTCGTTCCGTGGGGCCCACCGTATTGATAGAGGGATTCGTGAGCCCCGGTACGAAATACCTGGGATCTACGCCGCCTTCCGGCGTGCGCATGTCAAAGAATGGCTGGTTCGGGTCGCCCGTAAAATTGATCGCGGGCGTTGTTATCTCCGCTGGGCCGCCAGGCATGTAGCTGCCGCCAAGACCAACCCCCGAGAGGTTGATTCCTTGTCCTAAGATATTATTGTTCGGACTATAGCCCGCATCACGAAAGCTTGCTGCAATCGCATCCAGATCTGCTTGCGTGACGCCAGGAGGAAGCCCGGATACAGCGGGCGGTGGGGCAAGGTTTACCGACTCATCCGTCGGCATAACCGTTTCCACAAAAGGCTGGTCCATGGGCCGTGTCGCTTGCGCCTCGGCCGCACGACGCTGTTCCTCCATCTGCACAAGCGCTTGCAATTGCGCAAGCGCAGTCGTGTCTTCTGGAGCAGGAGGAAGATCCGTGGGAGTTTCCCCAAAGTACTGCGAAAGCATATCCGCCGCAGACGTGTCGCCAGTGAACTCCTGTGCAGAGTCCAACCCGTCTAATTCGTCGCGCCGTCTTGCCATTAGGGATCCCCTACAGATGCATGCCCTTGCATTCTAGGCGTCAATAGTATTCAGGGGCAAGCGATCTTCCCGACGGCATCTCCTTGTAATCCGTTTGAAGGTTAATGAAGTTGCCCTGACGGAAACGCATGATGGCCTGCGTCGTCGAGTCCACCATGTCGTCGTTGTCGCCGTTAGGAAACGCCGCGCACTCCTCGATCAACTCCTCCGCCCAATCGGTGTCCGGGGCCCAAACCATCCCCGCCTCAAATACAGGGGCGACCGCGTTCGCACGACTGACCTTATCGGTGCCCGATCGGCGTCCGCCAGGGGTGTACATGGTGACAGGGATGCCGACGCGACGAAGCTCCTGTTGCAACGTCACGCCTGTGGCCTTGGCCTCGATCAGCACATTGTCAGGGTTCCAGCGGTTGTACTCATCTTTCGCGATGCGCTTTAGTTCAGGAAAGTCCCACCGACCACGCAGGACATCGAGCAAGATGATGTTCGGCCCACTGTCCTCGCCAGGATAAAACACGCCCCAGGTCGTGATCACGCTATAGTCGGCGGTTTCCTTTTTGCTGTACGCCGTGTCATAGCTCTGGATGATGTAGTTCACGATCGGGGGCTGCGGTTCAGGCCAGACCTTCCACCACTCACGTTTGAGGATTGCACCCTCATCGTTCGTTGGTTGCTGTTGGTACATCGCATTCCATTTTTGAATGGATAGCGAAGACTTGACGCCTTCTAGTTCGTCAAGGGACCAAAACTCCGGCCACAGCGGATTACCCGAAGGCAGGATCGCCGGGAACTCGATGACCTCCCACTTATCCGCGTTGTGACTGGATTGCGCCTTGAGCAGGCGTGCCGTCAGGTCTTTGGTGCCCCAACGGGTCATAACGATGACAATGGCTCCCCCTGGCTGGAGACGGGTTCGCGGACCGCCTTGGTACCACTCCCACGCGTTGTCCAAGGCAAGGTCCGAATACGCATCCTGCTCCGAATGTGGGTCGTCAATAATCAGCAGATCTGCACCGCGTCCGGTGACCGCGCCGCCCACGCCGACGGCAAAGTACGTCCCGCCATGATTCGTGTCCCAGCGGCCCGCGGCTTTGCTGTCCTGTTTTAGATCCACCTGCGGAAAGAGCTCCCGATAACGGTCCGACATCATCAGGTCGCGGACCTTACGGCCGAATTTAACGGCCAGTTCCGCCGTGTGCGTCGCTTCGATCGTCTGCAAACGGGGTTTGCGCCCCATCAGGAAGGCTGGCAACAGATAGGACGCGAACTCGGACTTCGTGTGACGGGGCGGCATGTTGATGATCAGCCGCTTCAAACTGCCTTTGGCTATTCGATCAAAGGCCGCGCCCATGCGCCGATGGTGATCGCCCAGGATCGCCTCGGGCCAAACGTACCGCACAAAGTCGATGAAGTTGGTCCGGGCCTTATCCTGGGTCTCCAGCAGCATTAGCCGGTATTCCAACCGTAGCCGCTCGGCCTCCACGTCCTGGGGAACTGCGCTCATTCAAAGTCCATTGAGAAAAATTTTGCGCAAATTTTTGCACGAGTTGACAAGTTAATCAAAGGGGGTGGTTTTGTCTGGGGCCAGAACTATTTTGCCGTACATCCAATGTGTGAAATCGGGCAATTGCCCCCGAAGGCAAACAGCCGGCCGTTTTTTGGGGCCCGGCCCGTGTAACTCGTTGATCCGCCACGGAAAAATTCGCCGAGCTCCGCGGTTCGCGAGCCAATGCGTGCGCCACTTGTAGGAAATAAACATTCAAAGAAATGAACGAACACGGCCCGCGGATCGCGGCCCGCGGCCCACGGCCCGAGCTCGCCGGCGCGCCGATCGCGGCCGCCGGATCACGTACAGCGGCCGACGTCGACGACAACAATTCACCGATCCCGAGTTATCGGCCGGCGATCGCCGGCCCGCGGATCACGTACCACGCGCACCGATCCACGGCGCACGGCCCGCGGCCCACGCGCCAAGCTCGAGCGGGAGAGCTCGAGCGCCGGGCGGGCGGGAGATCGCGGGCGGCCAGCGCGGGCCCAAGCTCGGCGCCGGAGCTCGCCGGATCCGATACCGGCCAGCGATCGGGAGAGCTCGAGGGCGGGCCCTCGAGCACGGGAGCGGCTCCCGAGCGGGCAAAAAAAAGGGCCCGCACGTGGCGGGCCCTCGAGGTGCCAGGGCGAAAAGCGGACAGGCTACAGCTCGGGCTCCCATGGGATCCCGGCGTCGATCGCGCGCTCGAGCTCACGGCCGGCGAGATACGAGCGCGCCGTGGTGATCACTCGATCGAGGGCGGCCGTGTCGTGCGCCGTGGCCATGTACGCGGCGACGGCCGCGCGGATCTCGGCGAGCTCGATCGTCAGATCGAGCTCGAGCTGGTGCGGGCGGCTCACGGCGTCACCGCCCGGCCGATATCGCCGACGACGTGGTGACGGAGAAAGGAGCCCGGCGGAAGCTCGGCGGCGAACCGCTCGAGCGCGGCCGCGTCATCGGGCGCGCCCTTTGAGCTCGTGGCGTGCCATTGCATCGCGACGTGGCCGCCGGCGCCGTAGCATCCGCCCGGCTCATCGGAGCCCACGCGGCGAGCTTGCGAACCGTGCGCCGTGAAAACGACGACGAAGTCGCGATCACCTCGAGCACACAAGGGCGCACCGTCGCCACAGCTCGAGCACGTGATCGAGTCGGAGATCTCCGCCGGGCAACGCACGAGCCGCACGTCGCCGGCGCGGCGAGGGATCTCGGCGCCAGTCGCAAGGGTGAGGGTAGTCGGCCGCCCAAGCTTGCGAGCTTTCAACGCGGCCGCGAGCGTATCGGCCGAAAAATTGATCACGGTTTCACCGGGCGCCGGTTTCGGGAGCTTGGCGGCCGGGAAGTGTGAATAGGTCCACGCGCGGCCGTTCCGTGGCACGGCGCGCCGCAGGGCCGCGAGATATCCGCGGTCGATCTCGCCAGCGGCCGCGGCCGGCTGCGGATTCAACGGGCACGTGCGCGGGCACGTCGAAAACACGTTTGCAGCGCCGGCGCGATACGTGACGGCGATCGGGCCGGTTTTCGAGTTTGCAGACTGTCGAACGGTTTTAATCATGACGAGCTTTCTCACTTTCTAGGCGGCCGGAATTGGCCGCGGCCCGCAGTATGGCAAAAAAGAAAGGGCCGGCACAATGGCCGGCCCTCGAGCTCGAGCACGAGCGCCGCGGATCTAGGCGGCGAGATCCTCGAGGATCGCGCCGGCCGTGGTTTCGAATTCCACGCGCTCGGCGGTCCACGGGATCGAGCGAGCGTAGGCGGTCGCGCCGGTCACGGCATCCCACGCGGTTTCGATCGGGCGGCCCTCTTCGAGCTCGTGCACCTTGGCGATCCGCTCGGCGACGCGCGGACCGAACCGGCCCGCGAGGAACGCGTGCACCTTGTCCAGCTTCGTCGACTGAGCGACGCGCAACGCCGAAGTGATCCCGCTCGAGCTTGCGCGCGAGTACTCGAGCAACGCCGGCGCAGCTTCCTCGAGGAAGCGATCGGGAGCGCTGGCCGTGTGGCGGATCGATATCTCTTCGAGCTCCTGAGCGCCCCATACGATCCGGTTCGCGCATACGTAATCGAAAAGGAAAGTTTTAATTTTGAGAGCGCCGGCGCCGGTTTCCGAATTGGTGACGAAAAACCCGCGGGCAAGCTCGCCGGTTTTCCCGTCGCGACGGTTCGGGAGCTCGATCCGGTTTTTCTCATCGGCGAGGAAAACGAACATATCTCGATCGCCGGCGAATAGTGTGGTGTTCGCCGTGGTGATCTGCGAGAGCTCACGGCCGAATTCTCCCGGCACGCGGAAGTCGCCGGTCACGCCGTCGCCGAAGCGATCCTCGAGGGCGCGCACCACGTCGACGTTCCAGATCCGGCCGTATCGCGGGCCCGTGGCGGCTCGCAGCTCGAGGTCCGAAGTGCCGGGCCGGCGCGTGAGCAGGACGCCGGTATCGATCGCATCGCGCTCGACCTTTAGCCCGTAATTCAGACAATCCGCGGCGAGCGGAGCCGGAAGCGTGCGCAGATACGAGCCGGGAGCGCCTGACAAGTTCGCGAGCTGGCCGAACGCCCAATTCGAGGGCGCAGCCGCGTGGCCACTCGGGCCGGCGATCAGGATCCCTTGGTTATCTTCGGTCGGGATCGCTGAGAGCTGGCGCGAGCTGACGACGGTTGCGCGAGAATTCCCGCGGAGATCTTCGAGCTTGGCACGCATGGCGGGCAAGCTGGTGAAGCGCTCTTCAGCAGGACGAGTAGCCCATTGGCGAGAGGCCTGAATCAATGTCGACATGGTCAATTCTCCTTTCTGTGGCCGGCACGACGTGCGCCGGTGGCCCGAGTATGGGCTAACGGTCTGGACGACGCAAGCGCCGAAACACGGCGCCGTTCTCGGGGTCGAGTTCGAACACGTCGCCGGCGCGATCCATGCCAACGAAAACGACTGACTCTTCGGCCTCGAGTGAATCGCGCTCGTCTTCGAGCAGGGCCTCGAGCTCGCCGGGATCCGCGTCGAGATCATGCGCTCGAGCTTCGAGCACGTCGTCGATGTAGTGCTCGCGCTCGGCGATTGCTTCGTCGTACGTGTCGAAGATCACCGGCGTCGCATCCTCGGCCGTCGATCCCTCGAGCGAAACATACGCGCCCATCATCGCCTCGGTGACGCACGCCCACCCGGTGCGGACGAACTCCGGCGCGCTCACGATTGCACCTCTTGCTCAGGCTCGAATAAAACCCACTTCGCGCGATTGAGAAGCTGGCGCGCCTGTTCGGTCGCGCCCATGGCGATCAGCTCCTGCGCGTCGCTCAGGATTGAAGCGACGAACATGTCGCGGCCAGCGACCTTGTATGTGATCGAGCGATCGATCCACTCACGCATGGTGTCGATCGAACACCCGAACATCTTCACTTCCCGTTCGTGAGTCATTCTGAATCCCCCTCGTCTTCGGCGGTCAAGCTTTCAAGCTGCTCGATCCAACTGTCGAGGCCCTGCGCGGGCCAGAAGTGATAGTTATCGTCGTCGACGTTTCGGAAGCCGGGGAACCCGTGCTCGAGCAAACTCAGTAACAGCATGTCATCACGGCCCTCGAGGATCCGATTCGCGTAGCCTTCGACAAGCTTTTGGATTTTGTCCTCGCGGATCTGCTCTTCGGGGCTCATGACTGCGCCTCCCGTGCAACACGGCGCAGCAGGGCCTTCGCGAGATCATCGAGATCGATCTGCTCGGCGAGCTCCTCGAGATCGATCGACGACGCAACGTCGCTCACGTCGAGATTCTCGGCAATGTCCGACGCGGACACGTCGAGCTCACGCGACAAGTCGTTGAGATCGATCTCCCGTGCCACGTCGATCACGTTAAGTTCGCGTGCGACTTCACGCGCTGAAACGATCTCATCAAAGTTAATGTGCTCGACGAGATCCGCGCACGTGAACTGTTCCGCGATCTTGCGCACGTCAACTTCCGCCGCGGGAAGCTGGGCCTTCACCGCCTCGACGATCGAGGGCGTCACGTATGCCACGAACTGCTGCACCAGCGCGTTAATCAAAACATTCGTTTCCACTTGCTTTCTCCTTTCTAGGCCCCTCGACGCGAGGGGGTAAGCGAATCCTCATACAACTCTGATCAACTGTCAACTACCTCCGATTCCTGCCATGCAGGATTGTTTGCCAGATCATGAACAAGACGAACTTGATCATGTTTTTCTTGGGTGCCTCCTGCTCGAGCTTGATCGATCCCCGCGGGAACTGCGAAGTTACTTGTGATTCATATCGGTCCCGTCGAGCCATACCTCGATGCCTCCCCCGAACGCGGAGTCACCGCCACGCTCCGTTTTGAATTGCTCCCGGCGCGCGTGTGCGTGCCACTCTTTGCCCGTCATTCTGAACTGCTGGTTTTTGCCATAGTCCCAGCCCCAGAACTTCTTTCGAGGCGACAAAGAAATCAGTTTAATCATGCCCCCTCCGGCGTGATCTGAAGTGCAAGCTTGTTCCGCTCGATGATGTTCAAGTTTACTTCGCGTCGTAGCTTCAGCGCCTCAACCGCGGCGTCGACCAATCGAAGTTCAATCGCCTTTTTTGAGGCCTTAAACGCGGTGACCAGCCGATCAGCAGCAACCTCTGGATCGCCGCGGCGACTAGATGCCAGCGCCTCGATGACGAGCTCAATCGGCCGATCTTCACGGTAAATCGTTCGTAGTTCCTCATTCTCCCGTGTAAACCGCTCGTGCAACTCCGCGGTTAAACGGCGGACTTCGTCCGGCGACAAACGGCTGACGAATTCATCTACTTCCTTCCGAACCTGTTCGGTTACGTTCATTTCGAATCTCCTTTCTACTTTCTGTTGGGACAACCCCAACATCGCCAACGCTACTCGAGCATACGTTTGTTCGTCAAGTGTTCATGAACTCGAGCTCGAGCATCGACCACGGCATCGTGCCGTAGTGCCATTCAGCAAGCGCGATTGTGTCTACGCCGGACTGCGCCAATTCGAGCACTTGATCCCCGCGGTAGAGCTTGAGGATGCCGTCCTTCATTGCCTCCTTGCCGTAGGGGACAAACAACACCAGCACGAACGTCACGCATCCCAATTGCGCATGACGACTGTGAAAGGAAATCTGATGCGGGGACAGGCGCACGCGCCGCCCATGTTTGACGACCTTCAACTCGACGGGAACGAACGTGCCCGATCGGCGCAGGGCAATCAAGCAGTCGGGAAAGCCTTGATTTACTCGAGACTCAATCCGGGTAATAAGGCAGTTTTGGAGGTTTTCTTTCAGCCGCTGGTACAACTTCGTCTCCGGCTTCGCTGGCATCCTCTTCCTCCTCGATCTCTGCTTCGACAGGCGGCTCTTCCTCGTGCTCGAGACTCTGCACCACCTGCTGCGGGGTCACGTCGATGATCGGGCCGCCACTAACGCCATAAAGCTTTTTGATCTCCTCGAGCTTGCGCATGACCTCCTCCTTGCTCATAGAGTCGATCGTGCCGTGGCGGATCTCCTTGCGGTCGATGTAGATCGTGCCCAGCGCCTGCCCGCGGCGATACTCAGCCTGCACGGCTGCCCCGTAAGCCCCTGCGGACAGGGCTTGGTCGCGGATGATCTGCAAGTCCCGCATGTGCCGTTCGTAGGTCGTGCCGTACTTCTCCGCGAACTCCGCTCGCAGCTTCTGGATCTGCATGACGACGTGCGGGTTGATGTCTGGGTTCGTCAAGGACTCGGCGTAGTACTTTGCCTTTTTCTCCGGGTACCCCGCCCGCAGAGCTGCCTCTTTGGCGGTGACGTGCCCATCCCCGGCTACGAACTCATTGACGAACTTCCATTCCTGGGTGGTCAAGGGCTGGTCACGTCTTTTGGATTTACTGCCTTGTCCACTCTTCTCCGGGACAGGTTGACTGATCTTGTCGAGGGTCGTCTTGGGGATCCCGCGGCCGACCCTAGCCATGAAGGCGTCTTCCTTCTTGCTACTCACGCCGTCCTCCAGACGCGCCAGCCGCCCTCCACCTTCCGGCAAGAGAACTTCATCCCATGACGCTTGGAATACATCCACGCGGCCGAGCGGGCGTTCTTGACCATGCCTGCCTCGGTAATCAGAAAACTATCCCCAACGCGCATGTCGTCAAAGGGGTATTTCAACCGAGGGCGATCGTCCGG
>Ga0075471_10003093_pt1 | contig 10830 bp, 8 predicted proteins | sample DEB19_08_DNA_2_FD_74787 | JGI IMG/M metagenome (GOLD analysis project Ga0075471, IMG submission 74787) | Aqueous microbial communities from the Delaware River and Bay under freshwater to marine salinity gradient to study organic matter... | ecosystem: Environmental > Aquatic > Marine > Coastal ... | reverse complement strand
GGCGATATGGACAACTACTACCTGAACAATGCGGTCTATCTCGCTGAGGAGTTCCTGTCGACGACAAAAGATCCGTACTTCGGCGGCGAGATCCTCTACGGCGATCGCGCGGAACACTGCTGGAACGGCGACGTCACCCGTCCAAACGCGACCTCGCGGCTCCGCTATCACCAGATGTTCATTCCGCGCAGTGTCGAGCGCATGCTCAAGACCGCGCCCCCAGGAGCGGACCTCAAGAGCTGGCGGTACTAGGGTGCGAGGGTACTGGGTGCGTAGTAGCATCGAGGGATGATGGTTGCCCTAGTACTGATGGCGTTGGCGCAGGCACCTGCAACGCCGCCCGCGACGACCCAGCCACCTCCAGCGACGGCAAAACCGGCGGTGCCCCAGGGCCAGGCGCCGAAGCCACGGCCGGCTGGCGGCGCGACCACCACGGCGCTGCTGTTCATCACCAATGGCGCCGGTCGCGCGATCGAAGGCGTCACCGTCAGCATGATGGGCCCGGTCGATCGCGAGGTGACGAGCCCCGAAAGCGGCCCGACGCGGGTCGAGGGTCTGCGCGCCGGCACGTATCGCGTGCGTTTTACTCACGAGAAGTTCATCACGTTCGAAAAAGAGATCGTGTGGCGAGCCGGCACGGCCGCGCCAGAGATGTCGATCACGCTCAATGCCGCTCCGGAGCCGCCGCCTCCACCACCGCCGGCGCCGGCGCCAGAGCCGGTCAAGCCGGCAGAGCCTGTATTGCCGCCCCCCAGCGCCCCGAAGACCGTGTCGCTGCCTGATTACATCGAGAAGAACTTCATCAGCGGACGCGAGCCGCAGAAAGAAAACCTGATCGGCTGCAGCGGCGTCGGCCAGGCCCTGCTCTGGCAGATCCGCGAACCCTGGAATGCCCGCCAGCACGCCGGCGCGGACGGCATGGTCTACGTCGTGGGCGGCGAGGGCCGACTGCGGCTGGCCGAACGCGAGTTCACGGTGTCGGCGGGCGCGTTTGCGGTGGTGCCGCGCGGCACCACCTACAGCCTGTCGCGTAGCGGCCGGAACCCGTTGATCGTCCTGGCCGTCCTCGCCGGGGCGCCCTGCGCTGCTGAGTAATCTGATAATCTGATTCGCTCAGAAACATGTCGGACGCGAATACAGTAGCGCCTGCGCCGCCGCAGGACTTCATTCGGGAAATCGTCAGTGCGGACGTCACCGCCGGCAAGAACGGCGGCAAGGTGATCACCCGCTTCCCGCCAGAGCCCAACGGCTACCTGCACATCGGTCACGCCAAGGCCATCTGCCTTGATTTCGGCGTCGCGAGTGAGTTTGGCGGCACCTGCAACCTCCGCTTTGACGACACCAATCCCGTCAAGGAAGACATCGAGTACGTCGATTCCATCAAGGACGATGTGCGGTGGCTGGGGTTTGACTGGCACGACCGTGAATTCTACGCCTCCGACTATTACGAGCAGCTCTACCAGTTTGCCGAAACGCTGGTCCGCAAGGGTGTGGCGTACGTCGATTCGCTGTCGGCCGACGAGATCCGTCAGCATCGCGGCACGCTCACCGAACCCGGCAAGAACTCGCCGTATCGAGATCGCAGCGTCGACGAGAACCTCGACCTGTTCCGCCGCATGCGCGCCGGCGAGTTCGCCGACGGCACGCACGTGCTCCGCGCGAAAATCGACATGGCGTCGCCGAACATCACGATGCGCGATCCGGTGCTGTATCGCATCCGGCACGCCGATCACCATCGCACCGGCACAGCGTGGTGCATCTATCCGATGTACGACTTCGCGCATCCGCTCTCGGACGCCATCGAAGGCGTGACGCATTCGCTGTGCACGCTGGAGTACGTCGACCATCGGCCGCTCTACGATTGGGCGATCGAACACGCCGCTCCGGCGTCACGCCCGCGTCAGTACGAGTTTGCGCGCCTGAACCTGAATTACACGGTGATGAGCAAGCGCAAGCTGCTGCAGCTGGTCGAACAGCGGCACGTCAGCGGCTGGGACGATCCGCGGATGCCGACGGTCTCGGGGTTGCGCCGGCGCGGTTACACGCCGGAGTCGATCCGCGATTTCTGTGCCAGGGTCGGGGTGGCGAAGAAGGAAAACATCATCGACGTCGGCCTGCTCGAACACTGCATTCGCGAGGATCTCAATCGCCGCGCGCCACGCGCGATGGCGGTGCTGCGTCCGCTGAAGCTGGTGATCACCAACTATCCGGAAGGCCAGACCGACCAGTTCGAGATCGCCAGTCATCCCGACGACGCGGCCCTAGGCAGCCGCACGGTGCCGTTCTCGCGCGAGGTTTACATCGAGCGCGAGGACTTCATGGAAGAGCCGCCGAAGAAGTTCTTCAGGCTCGCGCCCGGCCGCGAAGTCCGGCTGCGTAACGCCTATCTCGTGACGTGCACCGAGGTGATCAAGGACGCCGCTGGAGAGATCGTCGAGCTACGCGGCACCTACGATCCGGCCACCCGTGGCGGCGACGCGCCGGACGGCCGCAAGGTCAAGGCCACGCTGCACTGGGTGTCGGCCGCGCACTCGGTGGATGCCGACATTCGCCTCTACGACCGGCTGTTCACCGCCGAGGACCCGGAAGGCGCCGCCGCGAGGGACGGCGCGGACTTTACCGCACTGCTGAACCCGCAATCGCTGGAAGTGCTGCAGGGCTGCAAGGTGGAACCGTCTCTGGCACGCGCCGCCAGCGGCGCGCGTTTCCAGTTCGAGCGGCAGGGCTACTTTGCAGTGGATCCCGACTCCGCTCCGGGGGGGCTGGTGTTTAACCGGACGGTCTCGCTGAAAGACAGTTGGGCAAGATCAGGCCAACAGGCTAACGGGCCAACAGGCTAACCGGACAACTCAGTCGCCACCACCGCTGCCAACAAAGCGATCTTCCTCGTCTGCGAAGAGGACGTTGAAGCTGGTGAGCGATCCGTAGCAGCCAGTGATGTAGCCCTGCAATTTCAGCTTCTGATCGTCGGGCAGCTCTGACGCGTTGACCTGCTGCTCGAGCGTGCGCAGGCGATTGCGCAACATCACCACCTTGTTGAAGAAGGTATCGATCGGCACGGCCTTCTCCTGTGCTCCGGGCTTTCCGGGTTTCAGCACCAGCTGACCGCCGCGCCATTTTTCGGCCGGCGTGACGGGGGTGAGACCGGATTCCTCTCGGATGATCCGACGGATGGTGGCTTCGAGATCGTTGTCCATATCTTGGGATGGCCGGGCTGGTATGGCTGGCCGCAATGGCGACGCTGACGAGTGGCTTTCCTGTCGGCCTGTTGGCCTGTAGGCCAGATCGCCTGTCGGCCTGTCGGATGGCGGGCCGAACCGCGGGCCACCGCGAAAGTTGTGCTCGCTGCGACAGAAGTCACACGCCACGCGGAGCGGCAGCCCAGCACCGTCGACGACGATCACGGTGTGCATCCGGTCTTCATGACACGAGCGGCAGTGGTCTTCCACGGACTGGCCGGCTCGATACTGGCGGGTCGCACTCATCGACGTTACGATTCTAGTGTATGGCTTCCGCGCAGGCGTATTCGATCCGAACGGCGACGATCGCCGACATTCCACACATCGTGTCGCATCGTGAGTTGATGTTCAAAGACATGGGCATCCCCGCGGCGTTTGACGAGATGAGGTCGGCAACAGAGCTGTGGCTTCGCCATGCGCTGCCGTCGAACACCTATCGCGGATGGCTGTCGGTGGCCCCGGATGGTGCTATTGCGGCAGGCGGCGGATTGATCGTCATCCCGTGGCCGCCAGGACCGATGAGCATGGACCCGCGCTGCGGATTCATCTTCAACGTCTACACGGCGCCGGCGCATCGGAAACGAGGCCTCGCCCGCCTGCTGATGGACGCCATGCACGCCTGGGGTCGCGCCGAAGGCCTCGAACGCGTGGTGCTCAACGCGAGCGCGGCCGGCCTGCCGATCTACGAGTCCATGGGCTACGTGGCCACCAGCGAACCCATGATGCGAATGCGGCTGTGACAACGTGTGGGGCTAGAGTGACGCGTCGACCAGCGTCGGCTCGAGGGCCCGCACCAGGTCGGCGGGCGCGAGCGCGATCAGGAATCCTCGCCGGCCGCCGTTGACATAGATGCGGTCGAGATCGGCGATCGTGCGTTCGAGAAATACCGGCATCGCTTTGCGCGTCCCGAACGGCGACGTCCCACCCACCAGATAACCGCTGTGCTTTTGCGCCGCCTCTGGGGTACAGGGTGACACCGTCTTCCGCCCGGCCTGCCGCGCAAGATTCTTGGTCGACACTTCCCTGTCGCCGTGCATCAGGACGACCAGCGGCTGCTTCTGCTCGTCTTCCATGATCAGAGTCTTGATCACGATGTGCTCGTCGACACCGAGCTCGCGTGATGACACGGCGGTCCCGCCCCGCTCTTCGTAGCGGTACTCGTGTTCGGTAAATGCGATCTTGCGCTGACGGAGGAAGTGAATCGCGGGAGTGGCGGACACTCCCGCCATCTTATTCCGAACGCAGCAGCGACACCGGATCGAGCGTCCGGACTTTCAGCGCCGGCAGCAGGCTCGCGGCGATTGCGACCGACAACAGGGTGCCGGTGACCGCGATGAAGGTCATGGGATCGTTCTCTGTGACGCCCCACAGCAGACTGCGGATCAGGCCGCTGGCTCCGTAAGCAATTGCGGATCCGATGACCAGGCCCGCCGCCGCCATCAGGATTCCCGGGAGCGCCGCATCCCGGATCGTCTGCCCGACCGTGGCCCCAAGCGCCATGCGGATGCCAAGTTCGCGGGTGCGCTCAGCCACGCCGCTCGAGATCAGCGCGTGAATGCCGATCGCCGCGAGGAACAAGGCCAGACCGCCGAGTACCCCAACCAGCAGCATCAGCATGCGCTGGCGCGACAGCGTCGCCGCGCGCACGTCGTCCACGCCCCGAACAGCCGATACCGCAAGCTGCGGATCGATTTCGGCCATCGCCCGGCGCAGGGCGGGCTCATTCACAGCGCCATCCTGCGTCTGCCTCACGATCCACGCGGTTGAGAACCAGCCGTGAATGGTGCGCAGGCCGCCACCGGGAAACTGCGAGAACGGCATGTAGAAGCCCGGCAGCGCGTCGATCGGTCCATAGCTGCGGAAGCCGCCACGCTGGTAGACGTTGCCAACCACGCCAACGACTTCGCGATTCGCACCGCTCGCAAACAGGAACTGGCCCACCGGATCCCGATCCTTGAAGTAGCTCTTCGCGAACGCTTCGTTGATCACCACCGCCGGTGCAGATGTCTTGAGGTCCGTTTCACGGAACGTGCGGCCGGCGATCAGCGGGAGTCGCAGCGTCTCAAAGTAGCCTGGCGACACGTAAGTGGCCGTCGTGAACACAGAGTCACTGCGCGTCGCGCCGTTGACGATGCGGGCACCCATGTTCAGGATGCGCTCATACGGAAGCCCGAGAGAGACCGCGGCGGACTCCACACTCGGCATGGTGCGCAGGCGCTCGAGGCTACGGCCAAACAGCTGCTCGACTTTGTCGTGCTCTGAGTAGCGCGCGTCCTCAAGCGAAGCCGACACCGTCACCACGCGACTCGGATCGAAGCCAGCAGGCAACGTCTCGAGATACATGCACGTGCGAATCAGAAGGCCGGCACCGACCAGCAGCACAACGCCAAGCGCCACTTCGGCCATCACCAGCACGCGACGCGGCCATCCTGTCGCACCGCCGGCGACCGATCGCGTGCCGCCTTCGGCGAGCGCGGCCTGAACGTCGAGACGGGTCGCTTGAACTGCCGGAACCAGGCCGAACAGGACGGCCGTCAGCATTGTCAGACCGAGCGTCACCGACAGCACCCGCGCATCGAGCGTAACCTGCGCCCACGGCGTAAGCAACAGGTCGGTCGCCGTCGCTTTCAGGCCCTCGAGCGCAAGTGCGCCGACGACCAGGCCTGCGGCGCCGCCACACAGCGCGAGCAGCAGGCTTTCGACCAGCAGTTGACGCATCACGGCCCTGCGATCGCCACCGACCGCCAACCGCGTCGCAATCTCGCGAGTGCGACGACCGGCCCTGGCAAGCAGCAACCCGGCGAGATTGACACACGCCACCAGCAGCACCGCGCCGACGCCGGCAGAGAGCAACAACAGCGGCAGCCGTACATCACTGGCCATCTGCTGTTGCAGCGGCAGCAGGAAGTGCGACACGGTCACACCATCATCAGAAGTGCGTCGTCTGAACGAAGAATCAACAGCGGCGCCGGCTTCTGCGGATGCCTGCGGCCACGACGCGCCGTCCTTCAGACGGACCACAACGCCATAGTTGTTGCCCGCACCTTCGCCAGTCGTGGACGGCCTGATCGGCGTCCAGACGTCGGCGTCCGATTCGCCGCGGAAGCTTGCCGGCATCACGCCGACGACCGTGTGCGGCTCGCCCTTGAGAAGGATGTCCTTTCCGATCACGCCCACATCGCCGTTGAACGCGGAGTGCCAGATGCGATCGCTCAGCACGACCAATGCGGGACCGCCGACAATGTCCTCTTCCGGCGTGAACTCACGGCCGATCGCCGGCGGAACGCCGACGACCCGGAAGTAGCCGGCGCTGACGCGCTGGGGCGACACGCTCAGCGTGCGGGACTGCGCGACCAGACTGACCGGCGACGCCAAGCCTGAGGCGATCGCGGCATCAACGCTGTGCGCGTCGGTCTGTAGCGCTTTCCAGCCGGCGCCAGTGATCGCCGACGAACCACGATCGACCTCGGCGCCATTGCGCGTATAGATCGCGCCCATTGTGCCAAGCCGTTCTGGCCGCGGAAAGGGAATGGATTTCAGGAGCACCGCATCGACCAGGGAAAAGACCGCGGTATTGGCGCCAATCGCAAGGCCCAGCGTCAGGACCGCGGTGAGCGTAAAGCCCGGCGCCTTGCGGAGTTGGCGTACCCCGCACCTGAAGTCGTCGGCAATCATCGGCTACTCCGTCCTTAATGCCATCAGTGGGCTGACCCTGGTGGCGCGATACGCCGGAACAGCTGAGGCCACGATGGCCACCACCACCAGCACCAGCGACACCAGCACGAAGGTCTCTGGGTCACTTGGACGGATTTGGTACAACACGGTTTGCATGACTCGCGTGACCAGGAACGCCGCGACCAGGCCGGCCGCAATGCCGATGCCGGCCAGGGACAGCCCCTGCTTCAGCACCATGGTCATCACCTGGCGGCGGTCGGCCCCAACTGCGAGTCGAATGCCGATCTCATGCGTGCGCCGGGCAACCAGATACGACAGCACGCCGTAGATGCCCACTGCCGCAAGCGTCAGCGCGATTACGGCAAAGGTGCCGAGGAGGAATCCTGTGAGCCTCGGTGTGGCCAGCGACGTCGACACCACGTCGGTCATCGGACGCACGTTGGCGACCGGGATCGTCGGATCGAGCGCGCGGACCTGCGCGCGCGCGGCACCGGCCACCGCCATCGGATCACCGGTCGTGCGCACGACCAGAAATCCGCCGCGGATCAGATTGCCCGACGTGGCGATGTGCCACTGGCCATGCGGGACGTAGAACTTCTCCTTCACGGCGCCGGTAACGCCGTTATGACGCTCATCGGCGACCATGCCGACGACGGTGAGCCATGGGCGATCCATTCGCGACCCGATGCGAATCTGCCCGCCGATCGCCTCTTCGGGATTCTTCCAGTAGGTGCGCGCCATGGTTTCGTTGATCACCGCAACCGCCTGCGATCGCTCGGTGTCGCTTGGCGCGAACCATCGGCCACGCAGCAGGCGTGCGCCCATCGCTTCAAAAGAACCATCCGTTGCGATCTGCCAGTCCCCCTTGGCATTCACGCCAGGCGATTCCTGGAAACCTTCGACGTCCAACCCATAGTCGCCAATCGTCGTGGCCAAAGGCAGCACGCGAAGGAATCCGGCGGACTCGACGCCGGGGATGGCGCGCGTCTTCTCGACCAACTGCCGATAGAAGTTCACGACCTGTTCTGGAGTCTCGTAGCGCGCCTCAGGCACCGACACGCGCATCGCCAACATCTTCTCGGGCGTGAAGCCAAGATCGATGCGGCCGAGGGCCACGAGGCTCTTGACCATCAGCGCAGCACCGATCACCAACACCACCGCCAGTGCGACTTCGGTCACCACCAACGCGCTCCGCAACCGCTGGCGATGACCGCCGACCGTGGCTTGTCCGCCTTCGCGGAGTGACTCAACCAGATTGACGCGCAGCGTGCGCAGCGCTGGCGCGAGTCCGAAGACGATTGTGGTAACGACGCCGAGCGCGAGCGTAAACGCCACGACCGTCCAGTCCAGGCGAATCGGCGCGAGCGGCGGCAAACTGGTGGGGTCGATCGTCATCAAGACACGAAGGCCGAGCGCCGCCAGACCGAGACCGAGCATCGCGCCGAGCACCGCCAGCACGATGCTCTCGGTGAGCAACTGGCGCACGAGGCGGTCGGGCGCCGCGCCGATCGCGGTGCGGACCGCCATCTCGCGCAGGCGCGCATCACCGCGCACCAGCAGCAGGTTGGCGACGTTGGCGCAGGCGATCAGCAAGAGGAAGCCGACCGCGCTGACCAGCAGCCACATGGCCGGGCGGATACCGCCGCGAATCTCTTCCTCCAATGGCACCGCGAACGCCGTGAACTGCATGCGCTGCGGGTACTGCCCCTGCTCTGTCAGTCGCGTGGCGATTGCGTGCAGCTCCGCGGTCGCCGACGCCGCGCTTTGCCCTGGCGCGAGCCTGGCGACACCGAAGTAGCCGTGACTGCCGCGCGTCAGGTTGCTCATGTCCCACTGGATCGGGCGCCACAACTGCGTCGGCTCCGCAGCATCGTCGGTGAAGTCCGTGGGCAGGCGGAACCCGTCCGGCATGATGCCGATCACTTCGACAGGCACGTCGTTGATCATGACGGTGCGGCCGACGATCGCCGGGTCGCCGCCGTAGCGGGCCTGCCAGAGGGGATAACCAAGCACCGCGACCTGCGGACCGTTCGGCACATCATCGGCTTCGCTGATCGAACGCCCGATGAACGGGCGGGCGCCAAGGACGTCAAAGGTGTTGGCCGTCACAAAGCCGACGCCGACGCGAATCGGATCGCCGTTACCGGTCAAGTTCTGCTGGCCGGTGTTCCAGCTGCCGACGCCCTCAAGGGTCTTGGCCATGCTCCTGAAGTCGACCACCTCCTGGTCGGAGAGCCACGTCTTGTCGAAGGCGACCCACCTCGTGAAGAGCTGCACCGTGCGTTCCGGCGAGTCGTACGGGAGCGGCGACATCAGCACCGCCTTGACCACGCTAAAGATGGCCGAGGTGGCGCCAATCCCAAGGGCGAGCGTCATCAAGGAGGCGGCCGCAAACCCCGGACTCTTGATGAGGCCGCGCAGCGCGTGAGCAATGTCCTGTCGGATGCCGTCAAACATGCCTGTTTGACGGCCGGGCATCATCAAGGGTTGTCAGCACTTGATATGATCGATTTCCTCATGAATACCGCCACCGGCCCCGCACTTTCGGCGCTCGTCCGTGACCAGATCACCCGTCCCTCGCCGATCCGCCAGATCATGAAAATGGCGGAGCGCCAGAACATCCTGGCGATGGGGTTGGATCCGTCGCAGGTGATTTCGTTTGGCGGCGGCTGGGTCAATCACTCGGCGCCGGATGAATTCCGCCAGGCCTACGCGTCGGTTGTGGCCGACGAGGAGCTGTTCCACAAGAGCGGCGGCTACACGGCAACGCTCGGCGACATGGAATGCCGCGAGCAGATCGCGCGCTTCGAAGAGCACATTTTCGGCGTGCCGCGCCTTGGCGCCGAGCACATCGCGATCGGCATGGGCTCCACGCAGCTCACGCACGACCTGTTCCGCACGCTCCTCGATCCAGGCGATACCGTCATGTTGCTCGACCCGACGTACGCCAACTACGAGGGCCAGCTGGCATTTTCGGTGCCCGGCGTGAAGATCGTCCGCCTGCGCGTCCTCGATCCTGCCACGTGGTCGTATCTGCCGGAAACCGACCCCGCCGGCACGGCACGCGAGTTCGCGCGGCTGTTCGATCTGCATCGTCCGCGCATGGTGCTGTTCGGCGCTCCGGACAATCCCACCAGCCAGGTCGTTCCCCAGGCGCTTGCGGACCTGATGCTGGCGAAGACCGCTGAGGCCGGCGCGTGGCTGGCGATGGACTTCGCCTACAAATGCCAGTACTTTCAGGATCCGCCGCCGTACTATGCCTGGTCACCGGCGGATCATCCCAACATCGTCGGCATCCATTCGAACTCGAAGTGGGCGCGCGGACTCGGCCGCCGTCTCGGCTGGATCGAGGCGCACCCCTCGGTGATCGATGCCATTGAGCGTGTGCAGCAGTGCAGCATCCTCTGCCCGGACACGCTGTCGCAGATGACGATGGCGCGCTATCTGAAGCAGGCGATCGCGAACGGATCGCTCAAGAAATACGTGGCGGATGCCAACGCGCTCTACAAGCACGCCGCAGACGTGACGCTGAAAGCCGTGGACACCCACCTGCGCCGCCCGCGACTGACGCCGTTTGGTGGTCTTTACACCGTGGTCGATATCGGCATGGACGCCGATGACTTCGTACCCAAGGCGCTCAAAGCCACCGGCGTGCTGGTGGTGCCGGGCGGCGGCTTCGGCGCATCGTTGAAGAACGGCGTGCGTATTTCGTTCGGCCCGCTCGTCAAGGACACGGCGAAGATCGCGGAAGGCCTCGAGCGGCTCGGTCGCTTCATGAACGCCGCCTCTTCCGCCTAGCGATCGAACGGCGTCCCGACGTAGTTCAGGTCGTTCTCCCAACGCAGGATCAACTGCGTGAACATGAACTGGATCGCCATGCGCTCCGATACCCGGACGATGTTGATCTGCTGCTGAT